>Ga0302324_100015140_pt1 | contig 15485 bp, 12 predicted proteins | sample Palsa_T0_1_FD_201949 | JGI IMG/M metagenome (GOLD analysis project Ga0302324, IMG submission 201949) | Peat permafrost microbial communities from Stordalen Mire near Abisko, Sweden - Palsa_T0_1 | ecosystem: Environmental > Terrestrial > Soil > Palsa > Peat permafrost | place: Sweden: Abisko...
CTTCCTGAACAGCCATGACGGAACGAGCGCCTACCAGCTCCGCATGGGCGTCTTTCGGGTCGTCTGCACGAACGGGCTCATCGTGTCGCGCGGGGCGTTTCCGGGTGTCTGTGTGGCGCACCGGGGCAACATCGTTGATGAGGTGGTCACGGGTGCGCTTCGCATCTCTGAGCAGTTCGAGGTCCTGGCCGGTCAGGTCGAGCGGATGGAGGCTCGACAGCTCCTGAGAGACGAGCAGCTCGGGTTCGCCCACGCAGCTATGGCAGCGCGCTATCCGGACATGGGAGAAGCCAGCATGCAGCCCGCGCAACTTCTGCGCTGCCGTCGGGTCGAGGACCAGCCTGACAATCTCTGGAGCACGCTGAATCGCGTCCAAGAAAACCTGCTGCGGGGCGGGCTGACCCGTTGGGCGGCGAACGGAAAACTCAGCCATACACGTCGGATCACTTCCCTCCGGGAGGACGTGCGGATCAATGGCCGACTTTGGGACCTGGCGGTGCAGGTGCTCGTAGCCTGAACACTCGCCTCGGGGGAGGGCGCCTTCGGACGCTCTCTCCCTTTTTTTTCGCGGTAGGGGTTCGAAGGAGGAAGCGTGCAGTCTTCGGTTGAGTTTCGAAAATGCCGACGGTGTCGATCGATCGGCGGCGAGACTTTGTTGAGTTTTGGGGTGTTTTCGGAGTAATGCAGGATAGCCTGCCGGCTGCTCTTTGGTACAAAGTCGCTCACGATGAGCGATGGCACACAACTCAAGACCTGGGTCAGCACGGAGACGAAAGAACGCTTCGCGGCCGTTGCACGGTACCAGGGGATGTCGGACTCGGCATTGCTGAAGCGTTTGGTCGAGCTGATGCTGCAAACCGCCAACGCGACCGACATGACCGGGACGGACGATGCCAGCGCGAAGACGGCGCGCACGACACGCCTGATGGTGCGCCTCCGCCCGGATGACCAGATTCTTTTGCGGGAGCGTGCCACGGCTCGAGGGATGCCGGCTGCAACGTACGTGTCAGTGCTGACGCGCGCCCACCTGAGGTCGCTGTCGCCGCTGCCCAAGGTTGAGCTCTTGGCGCTCAAGCGAACGGTTTCGGAGCTCGGCAGTATCGGCCGCAACCTGAACCAGATCGCGCGGGCCTCCAACCTAGGAGAGCGAGTGACCGGTCCTGGTCGAGAGGATTTGAGGGCGATCCTCCGCGTGTGCGAGGGGCTTCGAGATCACGTGAAGGGGTTACTGACGGCAAATATCCGGTCATGGGAGCAAGGCTATGCCGAGCCGCATGCGTGACGAGCCCCTGTTCGACCTGGTCAGTTATGCACGCCGCGGCGCTGACAGGCGAGACCAACTGAGGCCAGCCGACATCGAACAGATTGCCCGGACTGTCCGTCGTACGCCGGAGGTCATGGTGAAGGTGCTCCCGAGAGGTGCGAACTATCTTGCAGCCGTCCGGAAGCATTTTGAGTATATCGGGCGCAAAGGGGAGCTCGACCTCGAAACCGATGACGGGGAGAAACTGCGAGGCAAAGGAATCGCGGAGGACCTTCTGTCGGACTGGGACTTGGAGCTGGACGAGCAACGCAGTAAGTCCGATCTCGTCGCAACGCGCGGGAAGCAGTCACCGCGACTCGTGCACAAAGTGATGTTCTCCATGCCGGCCGGAACGTCACCCGACAAGGTCCTCGCAGCCGTACAGAATTTCTGTCGTGAGGAGTTCGCGCTCAAGCATCGGTACGCTATGGCCCTGCATACGGATGAGCCGCACCCTCACGTCCACGTAGTGATCAAGGCCATCAGCGAACAGGGGGAGCGACTGCATGTTCGCAAAGCCACGCTACGGAAGTGGCGGGCAGAGTTTGCACGACACCTGCGAGCATTGGGCGTGGCCGCGAATGCAACGCAGCGCTACGTCCGGGGAGAAACAAAGCCGCGAAAGCCTGACGGCATATACCGGTCAGGGCTAAGAGGCGCGTCTACCCATATGCGCGACAGGGCAATTTCTGTTGTGGCGGAGATGCGAGAAGGAGGTATTAGGGTTGAATCCGGCAAAGCGAAGCTATTGGGAACTCGTATGTTGGTCGAAAAAGGGTGGCGCGCGGTGAGCGTCATTCTTTGGGCCGCCGGTGAAGAAGAACTTGCTGCGCACGTTGGGCAATTTGTCGGCAAGATGCCGCCGGCCAGAACGGAAAAGGAGCTGTTAGCGGCCGCGCTTCTACAGCGTTTGCGGGAACCACGGGTAAAGACGAGTCCGCCCGCGACCCGATGACGCAATTGAGGCTGGTGATCAGCCGAGCAAATAATTTGCGATCAGCCGCTTGACCGAGCTAGCATCGGGTCACGGTGCGCTAGGCCGCTAATAGCCACATAAGAATTAGCTATTGCGCGGGCACAAAGACGGAACCTGGCGCGCACTGAGGGAACGAGAAAATGGTGAAAGCGAAAGCCATCCCCGCGCCGCGAACCAATACGGAGGTTGGAGGGATTCTGCTGGGCTATCTCTACGACAGAAACAACAATGCAACCAGTAGCATGGGGAAAAAGGGATCGGCCGTAAAGATCAGTGACGTCAAGGGTGACTTGAAAGCTCAGCACGGCCTCTCCATGCCGGCGGCGGAACTCCAAATTCCATCCGTCTCCTCGTTCTATCAGATAACCGCTTCGGGAATAGATCAAGATCGAGGGGCCGGGAGAGTTCGCTATGCCCAAGTTCCATGGATTGAAAATCGAGGCTACCGGCCAAAACATCATCACGCTGGGCGATCGACAAGATGAGCCTTATTGCCGACATCGAAGCGATTCAATCCCTGCTGGCAAAGCCGCAGCCTAATCGAAGTATTGTTTCTGCAGCGTGGTGCGCGATCAAGAGAGCTGCAGTAATCAGCGAATGAGCGACACTTGGCGACCGGGTAGCAGGGTACATCGCGCTGCTTCTTGCGACGTGAGCGACTCCAGACGCGCTCGCCGAAACACCTAGCAAGCATCCGAGGCATGAAAGGGAAGTAGCAGGATGCGCATGATTATCATCACAGATCTGACGCGATTTCGAAGCGCGGACATAGTTTGCACAGCGGGAACTGATATGAAGTCCGGGGTTTGCGTGCGCCCGATGCCTTATCTCCGGACCGCCGAATGCGAACGCCTTGAAATCCTGCCAGGCGCGATCCTAAGTGGAGAATTTATTCCGCAGACAGGCTTGTCAGGGCCGCACCAAGAAGACGCGAGCTATTCGAAACTCACTTTCGACGGGCCATCTAGCTCTGAGGAATTCAGAGGAGCTTTAGAATCGGGCCTACACGATTCAGTTGAAGATGGATTTGAGATTAAGCTTCAAATTGGGCAGAAATACGCCCCAGTGGGACACCCGGTGAGGCGCTCGATTATCACATTGAGCGTCGACCCTGATTCCATTGAAATCGTCGAAGACCGCTACAATCCGGGCAAGACCAAGATCCATTTCGTCGACGGTTCAGGCCGCAAGTTCAGCTACCTGCCGATTACCGATTTGGGACTCCATCGATACGCAGACAGCCACCGCGCCGCCAAGGACTTGGCTCGACTGAATACGTTCATAAAGAAGCAGCCCGAAGCGTACCTTCGTGTAGGGCTAAGTCGTGCGTGGAACAATGGCACAATTAATGGATATTGGATGCAAGTAAACGGCGTGTATACATTTCCAGAGTTCTTCGAGGGAATTCGTAGCTACAAGTAGCCGCGATGGAGCCTGAGTCGCTCAATTAAGATATAATGATGCCTCTGGCAAGTCGCGCTCCGTTCCGGGTTTCGCTTCGCAGTAGTAGCATCATTTCTCGATTGGCACATGCGCAATACTCTTTTCACTATCGGACACTCTACGCACACGCTGGAGTACTTCGTCAGTCTGCTCACAAAGCACGGCATACAGGCCGTTAGTGATGTCCGATCCGTTCCCTATAGCCAGTACAATCCGCAATTCAACCGAGAGCCTTTGATGCAGCGATTGCGCGCGGCTGATATCGAATACGTCTTCCTCGGCAAGGAGTTGGGTGCCCGCAGCGAGAACCGCGCGTGCTACGTTGACGGCAAGGTCGACTACAACTATCTCGCAGAAGAACCGGCATTTGTGAACGGCTTACGGAGACTTAGAAAAGGAATTGAGAACTTTCGAGTGGCTCTTATGTGCGCGGAACGAGACCCTCTGACATGCCACCGTACCATCTTAGTCTGTCGAGAGCTCAGGTCCTCGGATCTTGAGATCGAGCATATCCTGGCTGATGGAACCGTTGAGACCAACGTCGCCGCAGAGAAACGACTCATGTCGATGATGAATTTCCGGCCGGACATGTTTCACAGTGAACGAGACTGCATCGAACAGGCGTACGAAAAGCAGGCGAACAGCATCGCCTACACCATTACCGCTCGCAACCCAGATCCCCAGCATCGCGACCTGCCGGATGAAGATCTTCACAATCGGCTTCACCAATAAGAAGGCGCAGGACTTCTTTGAGAAGCTTCGAGCAGCGCGCGTAAAGCGCGTTGTGGATGTGCGCCTCAACAACATTTCGCAGTTGGCGGGCTTCAGCAAGAAGGACGACCTGAAGTACTTTCTACGTGCCATTGTGGGTATCGACTACGTGCACGTGCCGGAACTGGCCCCAACGAAGGAATTGCTCGACGCATACAAGAGATTCAAAGGTGACTGGAGCGTCTACGAGAAGGAGTTTCTAGAGCTGATGGAGGGGCGTCACATCGAGGCTTCGCTCGCGAGGGATTTGATCGACGAAGGATGTTTGCTTTGCAGCGAAGATAAGCCGCATCACTGTCATCGGAGGCTGGTAGCGGAGTACCTTCAGCGCCACTGGCCACAGGTGTCCGTAGAGCATCTCGTGTAGCTGGTACGGTACAACAAGGCTGACCTACAGCGAAGAGCTTCGGCTCGCATCTACGCCTTCCGGACGGCCGCGGATGCGCGACACAGTCGGAGTCTAGGCTCGAACGTATATAGTAAGGCGATAGCCCCGGCACTGGATGCCGTCACGAGCAGGCTTCGATCGAACTCGATGTAATAGGTTGATCCGGCTCCACTTATAGGCGAATAATTCGCCGTCAAGCGTCCGCGGGAGAGGCGAGGAACTGCCAAAGGAGTCGTGTGCATGGCGAAAGACTCTGGAATTGAATGGACGCATCACACGTTCAACCCGTGGTGGGGCTGCGTTAAGCTCTCCCCAGCGTGTGCCCATTGCTACGCAGAAACTTGGGCGCGCCGCGTCGGCATGGAGCTTTGGGGCGGTAATGCACCGCGGCGCTTCTTCAGTGATAACCACTGGCGCGAACCGTTACGTTGGAATGCTGAAGCCGACCGGCTCGGCGTCCGCGCACGTGTGTTCTGTGCGTCCATGGCTGATGTCTTCGAGCCTCGGACGGATTTGGATCCTTGGCGAAAAAAGCTATGGGATCTGATCGAAAAGACTCCGCATCTGGATTGGCTGCTCTTAACGAAGCGACCCGGTCACATCAAGCACGTCTATCCCTGGGTTATCGAGCCGCGCGATAACGTCTGGCTCGGAACCACGGCTGAGAATCAGCGCTGGGCTGTCCGGCGCATCGAACGATTACTCACTGTGAATGCGCACGTCCGGTTTCTGTCCTGCGAGCCGTTGCTGTCCGCTATCGACCTAAAACCATGGCTTAAGAAGAATCACATCAGCTGGGTCATCGCCGGCGGCGAGAGTGGCGGCGAAGCCCGTCCGACACACCCCAACTGGGTCCGCTCACTTCGCGACCAGTGCGAGACTTACGCCGTTCCCTTTCATTTCAAGCAGTGGGGACACTGGAGCCCGGAAGCCCAAGGCGAGAGTGCAACAAGAATAATCGAGCTCCACGACGAAGCGGGCAGGCTCGAGCGCCTCTCGTGGAGACCGAAGAAAACCAGCGGCCGTACCTTGGACGGCCAAACCTGGGATGGTTACCCTCGAGCGTAGGAGAACAGATGATCGCAGGGAAGAACAAGAATAGGGACGGAAATCGATTAACGACAACTCAGATCAGCAAACGGGCAATGTTGTGACGCGCTCACCGTACGAATGGGAGCTAAATGGACAGCCCCCGATAATTCAGCATCACAGCATCGCGAAACACGGTATCTTCCGCGCCTACCTCGTCGCTTACATTCAAACTCTAGTGTCCAATCCGAATCGCGATGAGTTTCGGCTTGTGCTTGTCGATGGCTTTGCGGGAGGCGGAATTTATCGGCACGAGGACACTAGGGCGATCGTGCTTGGGTCGCCATTCATAATGCTTGATGCTACAAAGGAAGCTGAAGCAGCGATCAATGCAGACCGTCGTAAGCAGGTGAAACTCGACATCGACTATTTCTTCATCGAGAGGGACCGAGCAGCAGCGGAATGCTTGCGGCACGTTTTGACCGAGCGGGGATACGGCGCCCGTATGCATCAAGACATCTTTCTTCTCAATTCCGATTTTGAAAGCAACGTTGACCGTCTGATTGAGCACGTGCGTGGCAAGATGCCGAGATCACCGCGTGCGATTTTCCTGCTCGATCAATATGGGTACTCTGAGGTACCCACCGAAAGAATTGCCAAGATCATTCAGTCGCTGCCGGGCAGCGAAGTCATTCTCACATTTGCGGTCGACGCTTTGCTCAATTACTTCACAGAGCGTTCTGGCATTACAAAGAGCATCCTACAGACCGTTGGTATACCTGACATCCTGCGTGGCCGATCTTTCGAGGACATCAAGAAGACAGAAAAGGACTGGCGACTGTTTGTGCAGGCTTGCCTATATCAGGAACTCGTTCAGAAGTGTCGCGCGAAATATTACACACTGTTTTTTATTCGCTCGTCGCAAGGGCATGGTGATTATTGGCTCATACACTTTTCGCAAAAAGCTCGTGCACGAGACGTGATGACACGCATTCACTGGCAGATGAACAATCATTTTGCTCACTACGGCGGCGCCGGGCTCGATATGTTTCATGCGCTGGGTTACGTCTCCGAGTACGACGATCGGCGTGCAGGTCAAACATCATTATTCCAGTTCGACGATATCGCAAAAAGCCTCAGCACTGAGCAACTAGTGGTTCAGATAGCGTCAATCATCTACAGCGATCCAGAAGGCTTGCCCTTTGCCGAGCTTTTTGCAACCACATGCAATCTTTCGCCGGCGTCTTCGGACATCTACAAGGACGCTATCGAAATACTGAGAAGTCACAGAGAAATCGAAGTCATCGGCGCAAGCACTGGGAAGCGAACGAATGCAAGAGTTCAAGATGGCGACCGGATAAGGGTGCCAGATCAACGCAATCTCTTTGACATACGGTGACCTAGGCACCAAGAGCGCAAACAGCCGTTGCCCGATGTAAAATATGAAAGAACGGAAGCCGGCGTGTCGGTTCAGTGGCATTTCTTGGGATCTGCGAGGAGTCAGGGCACGCTATCGTGCAGAATTTCCTCTGATTGAGCCCACCCGATTCCTGGAATCGGACCAAGGTTAGCCGAAACAATATTGCGGAGATCGTTGCCGAGAGCTGTGATTTGGCGTCCGTTGAAGCGCTCTCCCAGACCATAAGCGCAAAGACCAAGATGTTCTTTAAGCAATTCGGGAGAATGGAGAAGGACTAGCTGATGGACGAACCTCAAAATACATTCACCGTTTTCTATTCGTGGCAATCAGATCTTCCAAAGGATCGCACTTCGCAGATCATCCGAGGGGCGTTACGTGTCGCGGCAAGCGCTGTCGAAGCATCCCGCCTCGGAACTCGCGTCGTGTTAGACGAGGCGACGAGGGGCTTGCCCGGAAGTCCGAATGTTCCCGACTCGATTCGCGCCAAAATCAACATCGCGGACATGATTGTGTGCGACATTACCACGATAAACCCTAATGCCAAAGAGCGGCCAGTGCCAAATCCTAACGTAACATTCGAACTGGGTTACGCCGTTGCTACGCTGGGATGGAATCGAGTCGTCCTTGTCTTTAACGCCTTACTAGGCAAATTTCCGGACGATATACCATTCGACTTCGATAGGCACCGAGCCTCTAACTTCCATGCGAGTGAACCGCCTGCTCCTAGCGAGAAGAAACAGTTGGCTGCGTTGCTACAAACGGCGATCGAGACGGTCTTTGACGCCGCCCCATCTCGGCCAGCGCGGGAATTGACTGCCGAGGCGCAACGGCATAATCGAGATGTGGATAAATTGCGCTGGGTTCTATCATCACTTCACCTTCCTACGCTCGACGAACATATTCACGAAGCCCCTCACATACTAAAAGACAAAGCCCTTCACTTTTGGGATTCATTCAATGGGATCATGGAAAACAGTTTATTCCATCTTTACGACACGACGCTCGATACGGCTTTCAAGAAGCTGCATCACGCATTTCGTGGAACTGTCTCACAGAGTAATTTCTATCGTGATATTCCCGGTGGAAATGCGTACGTTTTTGGTACACACGGACTTTTGGCTGAGCATGACGAACGCGTTGCCTGGAAAGCAATTGAAGAATCGTGCCTCGAAATGCGCTCAGCACTTGACTCCATACTCTTTCGGGTGCGAGCCGAATTTCTCGAAGTGGATATCGACGCGTCAAACAGAAGCGCGTGGATCGAATATGTCGCGTTCGAGGTAAAGATGCGGGAACAATGATTCAAAATACGGTGGTCTGTTAGGGGAATGTGGGCGCTGTTGTATGCAACAGCGTCACTCGGTCGATGAAGCCTTGTCGCTTCTCGTGGGAGATATGCGTCATGGCGTTTCGGGAGAGAGTGATACGCTCGAGTGTGCGCAGTGGGAGCATCGGGGAGCGCGTGTTTCAGACGTCGTACCTGCGGGGCGATGCGGAGATTCTCATGAAGTGGGCTGAGTTCGAAGAGGCCTCTTACGAGGCGCCACTGTACAATCAACTCGAGCGAGGTGTTGCTGAGGTCTATACACCTGGCAGAGTATTGGAGAGGCGACTTGGATTCGATCGTGGCATTTTGGTTGCCGAGCATTTGGTCTGGGCGACTCTAGGATATTCCGCACCGCCGCCGGGGATTGCCCTTGGCTATTACGATTGGCCCATGTTTTTGGAGCCTCGAAGGTCAGGGCGAACGCTACCCAGGTTTCGTTTGAACATCTTCCTTCAGGCGAAGCGTCCTCTTTTCCATGCCCGTCGACCGCGCAAGCTTGCTAAGTTTCCGGACTATTCCGGGGCCCTCTGGGCATTTTCTATTACGCCGCACCAGCAGGTGCTGCTCGAACAACTGGCGAGCCGAGCTGGCAGGCGGGCGCACGTCGCTTATGCCGCTCCGGTGTTTCACACGAGAGCAGATTTGTACAAGCACACACGCTTGCGCACTGTAGTACAACAGTCGACGTTTCCATCGGCGTTGGCACTGAAAGATCACGAGTCGTGGTTTTACAGAATCCCCGGGGCGACGGGAATAGCCAACGCCGACCCAGAACGCATCGAGGAGCAGCCGTTTCTCGACCGCATCAGATCGGCAAAGTTTCTCGACGATTTGCAGACTCTTGATCGGCTTATGGAACCCTTCGCTCTCCGACGGACGTTAAGGGCCTATGCTCAGGTGCGCCTCTTTTCGATCCAGTTTGCAATTACATGGTTGATTCACGGCAGTCCAAATTAACGTGTATGTTAGTCGGGAGCCAGCCGCTGCAAGCGAAGATTGCCGGAGTTAACTTACGGCTGCCCTCAGGGTCAGTCGTAACTGCGTCTCAGTGGTCTTTGTAATCAACCACGACCTTGTATTGATCGCAAATAGGGATATGGCGTGACGTCAGCGAACTTGTATTCTTCAGTAGTAATTCCTGTTAATAGCTCGACATTGGAACATGCCGGTCTACGGTGTGGTATCGGACGGATTCTCGGCGTGTGCCCGCTCACAGCAGACGCCTCTACGAGCCTCCCGAATGCAGGCAGGTCCTTAACAGACAACTACATCTACGCCGTGAGACCAAGGCGGAAAGACCATGTCATGCGGCAAGCTGTCCCACCTCGATGGTGAAGCTCAATTCACAAACGTACAGTCGGAGAGGAAATGTGAAGCAAAACGGCTGGCTCGCTTCAAACGCTTGATCTGGTTTCCACTATGACGATCACGTTCATATCGCTTGGAGACTGCTATCTTGCGTATCGTAAGGCCAAAGCGGAGGCCTTCTACGAAAATACGCATTTTCATGCCCTTGCGTTTGCTAGGTACGAGAGAAATTTGCACAAAAACCTCATTACTCTCTTCAAGCGTATTCGCCAGGGCGGGGCTTGGGCCGCAGATTTAGGCTTAGTCGGCGGCTACGTATATGCGCCAAAGTCCGTTGAGCCCAGCAGCGCGCTCGAAGGAAATATTTATTTTCGGTCGATGGACCCGTTGGACGAGTGGGAGCGCTGCTTCAAGGAGCACAACTCTGAGCGAACACAAGCTGCCTTTCGACTCATAATTACACCAAGTGTGGACTTCCAGGTTATTTCTGCGCTATGGATAATAAAGGTAGGCTATCTATATGACTCCGTTATAGATAAAGAGCTTTCGTACGGGAACCGCTTACGCTTTCGGTCTCGTGATGCGCCAGAGACGCCGTCGGGAAAGCGTCTCGACCTCAACATAGACTGTACAGGACTTTTTGCCCCATATCCGTCGGCGTACCGATCATGGCGGCAAAAAGGCCTTAAAGCCATTCGTCACGCGCTTAGTCGCGGACATCGCGTGATCGCACTTACGATGGACGTGCAACAGTACTATCACCGAGTTGCACCCCAATTCATGCTGCGCAAAGTGTTTCTGGACACGTGCGGCGTCATCCTTTCAGGCGATCAACAGATTTTTACTGAGCAGCTCCTCGCCGCAATTAGTCACTGGTATCGGGCGACACCTGACTTCTTCGAGCGTCCAGAGGGAGCGACACCAGTAGGCTTATCCGCATCCAAAGTAATCGCTAACGCATTACTCGGGCACTTTGACAAGGTTTTTAGCGAAAAATTAAAGCCCCTCTACTACGGTCGATACGTCGACGATCTATTTATTGTAATGCAATCCGACGAGGATGCATCCTCTGGGAGGGAAGTACTGGAGAAACTTGTAAGAACTATTCCAGATTATCTCTCATTCGCGACCCAATCAGACATGCCGGATGCATTGAAGCTGAGTCTTCCATACGCGCACGACTCGTTAATTGTATTCACTGGAGGAAAGCAAAAGGTGTTCGCGCTTTCAGGAGAGTACGGCCTTGATTTGGTGTCCCATATTGAAGAGCAAATTCGACGCCAATCAAGCGAGCACAGAATGTTGTCACTCGTACCCCAAACCGCGGCTGCTATGGCGGACCGAGCACTACTTGCGCAGCCCCAAGCAACCCTTGAACCAGATGCGTTAAGGAAGGCGGACGTTATCTCGGTGCGGAGACTAGGGTTGGCGCTTCTATTGCGAGATTTGGAGTGTTACGCACGGGAATTGCCACCGGCAAAGTGGAAGGTGCGTAGAGATCGCTTTTATGGACTGGCGCAGCGACATGTAATTACCCCAAAGGGATTCTTCGAGTACCCGTCTTTTATCTACCGAATATTTGGGCTTATGATTGCCTGTGGCGACATAGATGCCGCACTCGCCCTCCTGAGCCGCCTGCAGAGAGTTGCCGCGCTTATCGGAGAAACGACTTCAGCGGGTGAATCGGCGGCGGACAAATTTGCGCTTTGTAAAGCGCAATACGCCAAAGCCTTGCTCCAAACTGCTGTTCAGTCGTCCACTGTCGTGAGGTTTAGGTGGCAGAAGCGATTCCTCGAAATATTTGAAGCTATTCATGAGTTTGACTTGGCTATGGAAGTGCCTCGTACGCTCAGACGCGCTAAAGCTATGGCAGTTGAGTTGCTCTATTTGGATTTCGGACGACGTCCTTATCGGGATGCATGGCTGCATCATTCTTCTAGAATGAAAAGAAACCCGCCGGTGCCAAATTCGTTGTCGATAAGGCGGCTATTGCGCCTAGGTGCGATTCGTACATTTCGAAAGAGCGCTGGTCTTTCTGTTCCATACTGGCCAGCGTTGGCGTTTCCGACGCGGCCAATTACCCTCAGTGAGATGACGGCATCGGCGCCGGAGCTTCTCCATCACCCTTCGCAACTGCGCGCGTCGCTATTCGCTATGCGGGGCGCCCGTGCGCGAATGCATGAGGGGTTCGGGCTTGTAAAATCTGATGATGGCCACGGCGCGCCAACTCTCATAGTGCAGGCGCAGTCACGAAACCCAATACGAATAGCGATTCCAAGTTTATTTACTCATAACGATGACTGGGGTGACGCGCTTGCGGGAAGGCCTCGCCTTACACTTGGTCGCTATGAACGGATTCGAAAGCTGGTTAATCACATGTGTGAGGAACGGCCTCGGACGCACTACATTGTTTTTCCAGAGTGCAGTGTGCCACGCGCGTGGGTGGATGGAATCGCATATAAGCTAGCGCAGCAGAACATCTCGTTAATTGGAGGGCTTGAGTACAAGTTAACGCCGCGGGGAGTGCGAAACGATGTCTTCATATCCTTAACTACAAGATGGCCGTGGTACCAAACTAGCGTTACATATATTCAGGCAAAGTGTGCGCCTTCGCATGAGGAGCGGCGGCGTTTATGGAAAAATGGACGAAAACGCTTATATGAAGATCAAAATCCAATAATGCCGATTTATGTGCACGGGGGATTTTGCTTCGGAATACTAATTTGCAGTGATCTAACAACCGCAGGGAACCGAACACGACTTCAAGGCGCAGTTGACGTGTTGTTTGTCGTGGAATGGAACTCTGACATAGAGACATTCAGCTTTTTGGTGGAGTCAACAGCCCATGACCTGCACGCGTACATTGTGCAGGTTAACAACCGCCAATTTGGCGACAGTCGCGTGCGTGTGCCTCGCAAGCGAGACTATGAGCGAGACGTAGTGCGCGTGCGGGGCGGGGAAGCCGACTACTTCGTTGTCGCCGTCCTCGATGTGACCTCTCTGCGGCGTTTCCAGCGAAAACCGGTATTTGGAGAAGAGGCGTTGTATAAGCCGACGCCGGTCGGCTTCGAAATGTCGACTCGGCGACGTGCCTTTGACTTGTAGCGCATCTCAGCGGGGATTTGTCGGCGTACGGTAGGGCGGGTAATCCGGTTTCGTCGCAGGTCTCTAGCCTCGGGGATGGAGCTGGCAAGCGCTCCAAGTTATTGATTAATCAGCGCCTGGAATCACCCGCACCGGACGGAAAAGTTGCGTATCGAGTTTTCCGGAATCTGCGATCAGTTGCGAGGCAGCAGAAACAATGTGGAATGGTGCATTGCACAACATTGGAGTTTTCAGCGCAGTACTTGCAGAATCGAGTAAGACAGGAAGTTGCCGCCATGACTGCTCGGGTGACTGAACTGCCACGAGCCGTCACACGGGCGAAAGACAGGGACAGATGGGGCGAAAGAAATCTGGTAGCAGCGTCATTGGGTTGCTACTCATCGGGCTCCTTGCGCTCCTGGCCTCGCTTCCCAAGGAATTGTGGGTCGCAATCGGCATATTTGCAGCAGTCATAGTGATTGCCTCCACCCTGAGGAGCGCGAAGAAGCCCAAGCCTCCTCGCACCGCTGATAAGCCAATTGCCGAGACCGCACCGATCCAGCGGGTATTTCCCTCGGCTCGAATACCGGAAGCTACTCGCCAGGTCGAATCCAATGCGTCTCAACCGATTGGGTACGCAATCCCTCCACCCCCAAAGGGTTTCGGTGCGGCTCGCTGGTACGGCCCTGGCCAAACAGTGGAGATTGCGGGGCGTCGAATCTCGAGCGGATTGGTGTATGTCGGCACTTCTCTTCCATGCTCGGCTGGCGGGAACGACCCATGCCTCATTGATCCTTCCAAGCGAGTCGACCCGTCGGGCAATTTCACTCTTCGCCAAACGAATTACTGGCCGAGTTACTCTGAGATTTCACCATCGGCTCGGGCCGCGTACCTCGATTGGCTGGCGGATGGGCGACACAACGCCGACGCCGATGTAGGGTACGTCTTCATTTTCTTCTACGGCCTTGAACGTCGCGTCATTCTGGACACCGCAAATGACGATAGGGCAAAAGCGGATTGGCCCGCGATACAGGATGAATTGACGCAACTGTTGGCGGTCTATGGCGCCAGCGCTAGCTCGTTCAAGGGATATGCGAGCACGCTTCTGACTTGGATGCAGCTGAGCGAACGGTCGGGGAAAACCTACGACAAGCGATTCGATGACATCCCTAAGGGTTATGAATTGCCGATGCCAATCCGGGTGGCTCTCGGCCAAGTCGCGCTCGATGGAGTGCCACTTCCGCCGCACCTCGCGCTGACTTGGGTGAAGTTGGCACCTGAAGTGTTCCTGCGTACACCAGCGATCCGTTGCCCTGAACAGTTCGACAATTATTTCCTAGTCAAGTATGCGGAGAAATTTGGCGCAGGCATGCCCTTACAGTGCAATAGAACCAAGTTGCGTTTTGCCTATCAACCCGCTTCAGCTGGATTGCGGGGATATCGCGACCTTCGCCTCGACCTCGGTGGGCTACCCGACGTTACCGCCTTGACTACTCCAATCAAGGCCCTTCAGAGGATTGCGGAAGAGGTTACGGACGCGTTGAGCCCTTACAGCCGATTTCTTGGTCGCAATCCAGAAGCGCGAGACTCATTGGAAGCATTGCTCCAGCTACCTGCACGGCTGTGGCCTGACACAGCTCAGAAAGCGCTCCTATGGCTGAAGTCGCGGGTGGGCGACGGGATGGTCGGTCTCTCATGTGGAGAGCTCTTCGATCTCTTTAAAGCCAAAGCGGCGCTTACAAAAGACCGATTTATAGAACTCGCTCGAGCACTGGAGTCTGTTCAGATCGGCATTGAGCCCGACGTCTTGCGCGGTGCCAAACTACCGAACCCGGACGACAAGGTCGTGCTGTTCTATTTGCCTCTTGAGGAAAGTGTTTCGAAACCAACGCCGGCATACCGGACAGCTGTTCTAACGTTGCAGCTCGCCGCCGCAGTGGCGAGTGCAGATGGAAAGTTCGACCCGATCGAACTTATCTATCTATCTAAGCAAGTGAAGTCCTGGGCGCATTTAGGCCCAAATCATCAGCGCAGGCTCATGGCTCACCTCCGACTTTTGAGTGTCGCGCCGGTGCCATTCGCAACGATTAAAAAGCAGCTTGAGCCGTTAGACCGATCGGCGCGCGTTGCAATTGCGTCCTTTATGGCCACTGTGGCGCAATCTGACGGAGCCGTCACACCTTCTGAAATCAAAATATTAGAAAAGATCTACGCGGCACTGGGCGTCGATCACGGAAAGGTCTTCAGCGATCTTCACGCGGCGGCAACCAATACGATGGCGCCTGCAAAGAGTAATACTGAAAGGAACCCGGGCTTCAAGCTCGATGCTGCACGAATTGCGGTGCTGCAACGTGACACAGAGCTGGCCGCTGCTCTGTTGTCAAATATATTCGTTGAGGAGCCGCCTCAAGAGGCTCCGAATCGCCATTCCGATCA
>Ga0302324_100015143_pt1 | contig 15481 bp, 9 predicted proteins | sample Palsa_T0_1_FD_201949 | JGI IMG/M metagenome (GOLD analysis project Ga0302324, IMG submission 201949) | Peat permafrost microbial communities from Stordalen Mire near Abisko, Sweden - Palsa_T0_1 | ecosystem: Environmental > Terrestrial > Soil > Palsa > Peat permafrost | place: Sweden: Abisko...
CGTTGGTCAGGTTCTGGAAGTCCTTGCCGCTGATGTGCTCCTTGTCGTGCAGCTTTTGCAGAGCGAAGAGCGTGCCGCGCGAGCGCAGCCAGGGTTCACCGCCGCCATACACACGCTGCAAGCACTGCACCAGAAACTCAATATCGCGAATGCCGCCGCGGTCGATCTTCACATCGATGCCCGTGTGAGCCACCTGTTTCAGCAGGTTTTTGCGCCGGTGGCTGCCGATCTTCGCCCGGGTCTCGAGCGCGGTCTTAATGGCGACAAAGTTCAGCTCCGGGCGATACACATAGGGCTGGACCGCACGGGCAAACTCCCGCGCCAGGCCCACGTCGCCGGCGGAATGGCGCACCTTGATCATGGCTTGCAGCTCCCAATCGTGGGCCGCCTGGGAGTAGTACTGGACAGCGTGGGCCAGCGGCACTGCGGGCTCGCCTTCGCCGCCTTGCGGGCGCAGGCGAAGGTCAATGCGAAACACCGGCCCTTCGCGGGTATGCCGCGCCAGCAATTCGGTGGTCTGTTGCGCCAGGCGAATAAAGTACTCGCGGTTGGAAATCTCCGCCGCCGGCGGTTCCAGGCCGCCGTCGTAGAGAAAAAGCAGGTCAATGTCGGAGCTGTAGTTCAGCTCGTTGCCGCCCAGCTTGCCCAGCGAAAGCACCGCGAAACGCGAGTCAACGGCCCGGCCGTCGGGGTCCAGCCGCTGCGGTGTGCCAAAGCGATGCTGGAGTTGTGCCTCTGTTTCGCGCAGCGCTTCCTCGATCAGCACGTCGGCCAGGGCGGAGATTTCGGATGTGGTCTCGGCCAGAGTCGCTATGCCCAGCACATCGCGCAGCATGATCGGGATGTACTCGCGCCGCTTGAAGCGGGCCAGCAGCGCCGCAGTGTCGGTTTCCAGAGAGCGCGAGCGCATACGAGCGAAGCTCTCCTGAAACTCCTCGCGAGAGTGGGTGCGATCCAGGTTTCGCTCGCGCACGAAGGCGTAGAACAGGTCGGGATTGTGGACCAGGGTTTCCCCCAGCCACGGACTGTAGCTGAACACCACCACGGCGTAGTGCACCAGCGAGGGATGCTTTTCGAGCAAGCGCAGCAGTTCAGGCGACGCCATTTCTGCCAGCCGTTCGAACTGATTGACGGCAACATCGGGATTGGCCGCAGTCAGCAATAGGGCCGACAGTGACTCGTAAACTTGCGTCGGCACCAGTTGGCGGATGTGAGAAAGATTTCTGGCGGCCGCATCGGGATCACGAAAGTGAAGTTCTGGCGACACGGCAGCTTCGTGTTGTTCCGGTTCAGGCACTATCAAGGGATTTTATATTTCCCGCCAGGGTCCCGCCGAAGGGTTTGGCTGCGAATTGATGAGGATGAGCCGAAGCTGACGAGGAGAGTTCCTGCGGCAAAGAAAAAAACAGGCACCCGCCAAGGGTGCCTGATATGGATTGAATTGTCGACATCGAGTCCAGATGTCGGACCGCTGGTCAGATTAGTTTAACGCCCTAACTTACGGCGAACCATTCCGCCCAACCCTAGCACGCCTGTTCCAAGCAGTAGCAAACTGCTCGGCTCCGGCACGCTCTGGCCGCTTTGCTCCGTCACGGAAACGTTATCCAAGGCTATGTAGCCCGGATCGTCGCGGAAAGCGAACGTGAGAGTATCGGTGCCGGTTCCCGTTACGCTGTAGGTGTACTGTGACCAAGCTGCACCCGTGTTGGGATTGGTCAGGCTGAGTAGTTGAGTACCATCCCACGAAGCGCTAAAGTCGCTGGGATTATCGCCAACTGAACCAAACCAGAAGCTAATGGTGTATTGCGCACCCGCGTGGTCGGTAAGTGTCTGGCTGAGCGTTCCATCGCTGCCAACAGGGCCAAGAACTGCATAGAAATTGCCGTCCTCAGCACCGGTATAGTCGTAAAATGCACCGTTTACGACTTCGGTGTCTTCAAAGTTGCCGCCTGTAGTCCAACCGGTAAAGTCTCCGGTCTCGAAGCTGCCGTTAGTCACAAGGTTCTGAGCGAAGATCGCCGGCGCGCTAGCAACAAAAACTACCAGGGCGACGATGACCAGCAGGGTTTTCAGTCGCATATCTCCTCCGGAGTCTGGTTAGAGCTCTAACCGATGACTTTCTAGTCGCACTTTTGCTGCCAATCGAGACATATTGCATTCATGCACTTAGGCATGACATTGTCAACGAAAAGTGCAGACTATTGCGGTGGTTGAGAAGCAGGTTGCCGACACTGCTCAAAATTGCGTTTCCTCGATAAGCACCTTTAGGCCGACAAACTTAGCACCAATCTCCAGGCTGGACTTGGCGTCTTTACCGCCGCAGAAAAGTCCCTGGCGAGAGACAAAGTCGACTCAGAGATCACCGTACCTTTGACTTGCTATTATCGAGCCTGCTGTTTCGAGTCACTCTGGTTCCCTTCGGAGGGTCCTTGAACTGGCTGAGCAGGCTCTTCGCTTTTGATGTCCATAACACCTCATTCACGCGGGAGGTGATCGCCGGACTCACCACTTTCACCACCATGTCCTACATCGTGGTGGTCAATCCAGCGATTCTCTCGGCAGCAGGCATTCCGGAAGGCCCGTCGTTCGTGGCGACGGCATTGGTGTGCGTCTTCGGTTGTTACTTCATGGCGTTTTACGCGAACCGGCCTTTCGCGGTCGCTCCCTACATGGGCGAAAACGCATTCATCGCCTATACCGTTTGCCGGGCGCTGGGGATTCGCTGGCAGGTGGCACTGGCCGCGATTTTCATCTCCGGCGTGTTGTTTGTTCTGATGACGCTGTTTCACCTGCGGCGATGGGTGGTGGAAGGCGTGCCCACATCGTTGCGCTTCAGCTTTGCTGTGGGCATGGGCTTTTTCCTGACGTTCATTGGACTCAACGAAACTGGCCTGGTGCGGCTCGGAGTTGCCGGTGCGCCGGTACAGGCCGGACATCTGACCTCGCCGGCGGCGCTGGTGGCGATATTCGGGATTGTCGTGCAGGCCATCCTCATCATTCGCAAAGTTCCGGGAGCCATCCTGATCGGCATCGTGGTCACGGCGATCGTAGCGTTCCTCAGTAGAGTTGCAGCGGCGCCCCACGGACTGGTCAGCATGCCACCCAGCATCGCGCCCGTCCTATGGAAACTCGACTTCCGCGGAGCGCTGACCTGGCAAGCCTTTCCGGTGGTGCTCACCATGTTCATCATGGCGTTCGTCGATACCATGGGCACGCTGATCGGCGTGTCCGCGCGCGCCGGCTTTCTGGACAAAGACGGCCAACTACCGCAGATTGAGCGTCCCATGCTGGTGGATGCCATCACCACTTGCATCGCCCCGGCCCTCGGCACCACAACCTCGGGCGCTTTTATGGAGTCGGCCACCGGAATCGAGGTGGGTGGAAGGACCGGATTTACCGTCTTCGTGACCGGGAGCTGCTTCCTGCTGGCGCTCCTCTTCGCTCCGCTGGTGGCCGCAATTCCTGCGGTGGCATACGGGCCGGCGCTGATCCTGGTGGGATTGTTCATGCTGGCGCCGATCACCCACATCGATTTCGCCGACTACAGCGAATCGATCCCCTCCTTCGCCGTGGTTTCTCTCATGGCGTTCACCTTCAATATTGCGATTGGAATCTGCGCCGGCTTCGTGCTTTGTCCGCTCTGCAAGATCGTCGCCGGCAAACGCCGCGAGTTGAAACCTGGTCTCTGGGTACTCACGGCCCTGTCGCTGGCATTCTTCATTTTTTATCCCTACCACTGACCGCAGTTTTTCCGCCTGACAATTTTTCGCGACTGCTTGCCGCAGCTCCAGCAAATTGCATCTTACTTTTTGCAATCGTTCGAAGTGGGGAAGGCGATTACCGTTGCCGGAAAGAGACCTGGGGAGATGAGGTTGAAACTGCCTGCCACCTTGCTGCGGTTTTTGATGTTAACGATGTGCGCCGCATTGGCGCGGCCGATGTTGGCCACCGCGCAAGAGGCGCAAGAGGCGCAAGTAGCGCAAGAGGCGCAAGTAGGAGGTTCTACGCCGGTAGTTAATCAGCACCAGGACGGCTACAGTTTCGAGCACTATATTCATGCCGTCCCCAAGACCCCGGGCGATTACCGCCCGATTACTGCCGAGGGCAGGCTGAATTGGTTTGCGCGTGAGACAGTGGGCCCAAGGAGCCTGACCGCCGGATTGTTCTCCTCGGCCATCGGGACCGCGATGGACAGTCCTCATGAATACGGTCCGCATTGGGATGGCTTCGCCCAGCGCTATGGCATGCGCATGACCGGTATCTCGACGGGCAATGCCATTGAGGCCGCGCTGGGGGCTGCCTGGGGTGAGGACCCGCGCTACTTTCACACCGTCCACCAGTCTTTCGGCAATCGCGTCAAGAACGTGGCAGACCTGACCTTCAGGGCTTATCACCCCGACGGAGAACGTCACTTGGCTTACGCACGATTTGTAGCTGAATTCGGCAATAACTTTCTTTCGAACACCTGGCGCGTGCCCAGCGACTCCGATTGGCAGCGGGCCATGATTCGCACGGCGGAGGGCTTCGGCGGGCGCGCGCTTTCCAACGCCTTCAGCGAGTTCGTGCCAGTGTTGTGGCGGAAGCTGCGTCACCAGCCCGACCTGTATCCGGTGGACGCCCGCAATCCATAAGGAGCCGCAATTCGCTGTTCGCTTCTCGCTCTTCGCTTTGGTTTTCGCCAGAGCGATCCTCTCTAATCGCGCTCGCGAGAACTGGATAGTCCCGCTCTGGCGAAAAGCGAATGGCGAAAAGCGAAGGGCGAGATCTTGTCCGCAAAGTCAGCCTAAATCCACGATTTCCCTCGCAAACAGGCACGCGTCACAGCAAAAAGTGACATAGGTCACGCCCAATCCATCTTTATTCGTCTAGTTTTTGTGTTTGCACCCTGCCACGCGGTGCGATAATCTTTGCGGTCTCCGGGCTTTCGGTTGGCTCGAATTTTGCCGCCCAGCTAGCCACCCTGACTCGGGGGAAACACGCCGGAAGGCGATTGTGATCACATTCACGGCTTATTTGGAACACTCTGTCGCCGCTGCCGGCCCGCGCACTCCTTAGAACGAAAAAATTCGAGGAAAGGCTTGCCATAAGCTGGCAAACATCGGTGACACCTGAATGAGCACCAAGACTCCAACTCCTGCTCCGGCATCGGAGGCGTCGAAGGGCGCGCCGCCGAAAGCGAGTCCGCTCGCCTCAGCGATTTTCGTCATCATTGCGGCTGTCGTCTCCGTCATCATCCTCAGGATGCCAGCGGTGACCGCTCCCTGGTCGCAGGGATACGATCCCCTGGGGCATTGGCTGCTTTCGACCGTGATTGCCGCGTTGCCGGTGGTGGTGCTGCTGGGCAGCCTGGCGTTGGGTCATGTGAAGGCGCATTACGCCGCCCTGCTGGGACTGACGACCGCCTTGATTGTGGCGATCTTCGCTTTCCACATGCCGGGGCGCATGGCCGCGGTAACGGCGGTTTATGGAATCGGATATGGCCTGTTCCCGATCGGCTGGATCGTGCTGAACGTGATCTTCATGTATCAGCTCACCTGTGAGTCGGGACGGTTCAATGTGTTACAGCACAGCATGACGGGCATCACGCAAGACCGCCGTCTGCAACTGCTGCTCATCGCGTTCTGCTTCGGGGCGTTCTTCGAGGGTGCATCTGGATTCGGTACGCCCGTGGCTGTAACCGCCGCAATTCTCATTGGCTTAGGCTTTCGGCCGCTGCAAGCTTCGGGCTTGTCGCTGATCGCCAATACCGCGCCGGTCGCCTTTGGTGCGTTGGCTACGCCTATCATCGCTCTGGCTAAGGTGACGGGTTACAGCGAAGTCACGCTGGGCGCGATGACCGGGCGCATTCTGGCCCCGTTCTGCGTTCTGGTACCGTTCTGGCTGATCTGCGCCTTTGCCGGGTGGGGATCCATGCTGGAAATCTGGCCGGCCATTCTGGTGGCTGGTGTCAGCTTCGCGATACCGGAAGTCCTCATCTCGAACCTGCATGGACCGTGGCTGGCGAATATCGGCTCATCGGTAATTTCGATGGCATGCCTGGTGGGCTTCCTGTTCATCTGGCATCCCAAACGGGTCTATACCTTTGAAGGCGAGGAAGCCAAAACCGAGCACCGCGCCTCGCACGGCTTCAGTCGCGCCGACGTCACGCGCGCATGGGTGCCCTGGGTCATTCTCAGCGTCATCGTATTCATGTGGGGCTCGCAGACCGGCAAGAAAATCATGAACACGCCGGAAAAAGTCTTCGCCTCCATGTCAAGCTGGCAAACGCCGCCCAGCAAAATCACTAACCCGCAGTTCGTGGTTGGCGGCCTGAACAATCTTGCGCTGCGCGTTCCTCCGGTGGTGACCAAGCCGACGAAGGAACCGGCCGTGTTCGGCCTGAACTGGGTAAGCGCAACCGGCTCTGGAATTCTGCTGGCGGCCCTCATCTCCGGGTTGATCATGGGGCTAAGCGTTCCGACGATGTTTAAGATATATGGCCAGACCTTGATGAAGGTGCGATTCTCTTTGATCACGATTGCGGCCATGATGGCTATAGGATTCATGACCCGCTATTCCGGGTTGGATGCGACGATGGGCCTCGCCTTCGCGCGCACCGGACATTTGTATCCGTTCTTCGGGACGCTGCTGGGCTGGCTGGGTGTGGCGCTGACCGGCTCGGATACGTCGTCTAACGTGCTGTTCGGCAGCCTGCAGAAGATCACCGCGCAGCAGGTGAATGCTTCGCCCATCCTGATGGCTTCGGCCAACAGCGCCGGCGGAGTGATGGGCAAGATGATCGATGCCCAAAGCATTGTCGTGGCCAGCACCGCAACCCAGTGGTATGGACACGAAGGCACCATCTTGCGCTATGTCTTCTGGCATAGCATCGCCCTGGCGGTGCTGGTCGGAATCTTCGTGTTCCTGATGGCATACGTAGCTCCGTTTACCAGCCTGGTGGTGAAGTAGGAGCAGTTTCAAGTTTCGAGTTTCGCGTTGCCTTCGCGGCGGCCGGAACTCGAAACTCCCTTTGTGATGCGGTCACAATCTCCGGCGACACAGGTCACAGCCTGACGTTCATTGGACTGTCATGCTGGCTACGTCGCTCTTCGCCTCTCGCTGTTCGCCGTTCGCCAGAAATAGGTTGCGCGCGCTTTTGCCGAAGAGCGAACAGCGAACAGCGGAGGTTCGTCATGACTTCCATCTTCGATATCTTCAAACTACGCGCGGAAGCGGTGAGCGCCGAAGTCCAGCGCTTCCCCCACAAGAAAGCGGCGCTCAACTTCATCGTCGATTACTTGAAGCAGGCCGGCGTCGCCGATTCGCCGCAGGCTTACGCGGTATGGGCCGATTGCCCGTTCCTCCGCGGCATCAACCGGGACCAACTGAGTGAGCGGGTTCCCGGCTTGAGCTTCGAGGTCACGCGCGAGCGCGCCGCTGACTCGAAGGTCGGCATCAGCCAACTGGATTGGGCGATGGCCAATACCGGCTCGCTCATCCAGGACGCTGCACCAGTGGATCGCCGCCTGGTTTCAACGCTGCCGAACATTCACATCGCGATCGTCGAAACCAGCCGTCTGCTGCCTGACATGACGGCGGTGTTCAGCAAGATTCGCCCGGAGCAGACCAACTACATCTCGTTTATCACTGGACCCAGCCGCACTGCCGACATCGAGCGCGTGCTGACCATTGGCGTTCACGGCCCGGAAAAACTCATCATCGTCTTTGTTGACGACATGGCAGGGGTGAACTGATGCGCAAAGAATTTCGCGACTCGATCAACACCGCGCTGCACAATCCGAATCTTACCGGCGCGCTCGGGCGCTTCTCCGAGGCCTATCGCACTAGCCGCGAGAAAGCTTACGAAGGCGTCGATTTCGAAGCCGTACGGACGCAAATCGCCGAGCGCAAGGGCTATGCCGCGTCGCATCTGGACGAACTGGCGGAGCGATTCACCCAGCAGGCTGAAGCGCGCGGCGCCAAAGTGTTTCGCACCGACGACCCCGCCAAGGTCCGCGAGTACATTCTCGAACTGGCGCAGCAGAACGGCGTGAAGAGTGTCGTCAAGTCGAAGTCGATGGCGTCGGAAGAAATCCACCTCAATCCTTATCTGGAAAAGGCCGGCATCGAAGTTCGCGAGACCGATCTGGGCGAGTGGATCGTGCAGCTGGCGAAGCAAACGCCATCGCACATGGTGATGCCCGCCATTCACATGACTAAGGAAGAGGTCGCGGACGTCTTCAGCCAGGAGGTCGAAGTGGGCCAGACGCCCGACATTCCGAAGCTGGTGAAGTTTGCGCGCGGCAAACTGCGCACCAGGTTCCTCAGCGCCGGAATGGGCGTTACGGGCGCGAACATCGCAGTCGCCGAAACCGGCAGCCTGGTCATCATTACCAACGAAGGCAACGCGCGGCTGGTGACAACGCTGCCGAAGATTCACGTCGCCATCGTCGGCATCGAGAAGCTGATGTCCGAGTTCGCCGACGTGGTTCCCGTACTTACCGCGCTGCCGCGCAGTGCCACGGCGCAGTTGCTTACGAGTTACGTTTCGATCATCAGCGGGCCGGTGCCCAACACCGACGGCACGCCCAAGCAGCTGCACATCATTCTGATGGACAACCGGCGCACCGAGATGTCGCAGGACCCGAAGTTCAAGCAGGCGCTGCAATGCATTCGCTGCGCGTCCTGCCTGAATGTATGCCCGGTGTTTCGGCTGGTCGGCGGTCACGTATTCGGCAAGATTTATACCGGAGGCATCGGGACAATTCTGACCGCGTGGTTCGACGCCCTGAAGTCGTCCGACGAGATCCAGGGCCTCTGCATTCAGTGCGGCAACTGCACCCAGTTCTGTCCCGGCAAGATCGACATCCCCGGACTGATTCTGGAATTGCGGCGTCGCATCGCGGTGGAGAAAGGGCAGACGGTTGCGCAGAAAGCTATTTTCTCCGTCGTCAACAATCGCAGGTTGTTTCACTCGATGCTGCGCACCGCATCACTAGCGCAGAAGCCGCTGGCGAAGGACGGCTTCATTCGCCACCTGCCGTTCTTCCTCTCGGACATGACGGAGTTCCGCAGCCTGCCGGCGATTGCCGACGTTCCCCTGCGCGACAAGTTCAAGGCGAATACGCAGACGGCGCACAAAGAGAAGGCGGCGTTCTATTCCGGCTGCCTCATCGACTTCGCCTACCCGGAGATGGGCGAGGCCGTGGTGAAGATCCTGAACAAGGCGGGAATTGAGGTGATCTTCCCCGAAGGCCAGACCTGCTGCGGCGCGCCCGCGCGTTTCAGCGGAGCTTACGAGGTGGCCGCGCAAAACGCGAGCGACAACATCAACGCGTTGCTGGAGCAGGATGTCGAGTATGTCATCTCGGCATGTCCGACCTGCACTGTAGCGCTGAAGCACGACTTCATCAGCACCTTCGAAAGTCTTGGCCAGACGGACTCACTGCCGGGCGCCCGCGCGCTGGCCGCAAAGGTTGTCGACTTTTCAACCCTGGTGAAGAAGCTGGTTGACGAAGGCCGCCTGACGTTCAGAGAAGGGCAGCAACTCGGCAAGGTGACGTATCACGATTCGTGTCACCTGAAGCGGACGTTAAATGTCTCGCAGCAGCCGCGCGAGCTGCTGACCAAGGCTGGCTTCGAAATCTCCGAGATGTATGAGGCTGATATGTGTTGCGGGATGGGCGGGTCATACTCGCTGAAGCTGCCGGAGATTTCAGCGCCCATTCTGGAGCGCAAGCTGAAGAACATCAAGGAAACCGGCGCGCCGCTGGTGGTGATGGATTGTCCGGGGTGCGTGATGCAGATCCGCGGAGGTCTGGACAAGAACGGCGCGGAGATCAAGGCGGAGCACACGGCGCAGCGGCTGGCAGAAGAATTGGAATAGCGCAACAACCGTTATTGCATCGCTGGTGCGGGTTGTGTCGCTCCCAACGCGGCCAATTTTTCTTTCGCCAGCGGCCGGGCAAACGCATTCGACGGATTGTGCAGGTTGATGGTCAGGATCTTCTGGTAGTACTCGATCGCCTGTTTCTTGTCGCCGGACTTCTCGCAGGCTTGCGCTAACAAGCTCAACACAAACGGGTCCTCCAGCCCGGCTTTTTGCAGTTCTGCAATCGCAGTCTTGTAGTCGCCGCCATACAGCGCGACATATCCGACGAGATACGGGTAGAAATGCAACTGATCGGGGTTATCGGCCTTGTCGAGCATTGCCTTGGCTGCGGCCAGATGCTGCTGCGCCTGGTCAGCTTGCCCGCGGCGCGCGCTGATGCGAGCCATCGCGGCTTCCCAGCGGAAGTTCCAGAGATCTTTTTCAGCCAGGGTGATTTTAGGGTCCTTCAATGCGGTGGCTAGTCCGGTCTGATACCACTTAAGGGCATTGTCGAGATCGCCGGATTCAAGATAGATGCGGGCCAACTCGTTGGCGGTGCCGGCGGCATCTTCATACCTGCCCCAGTTGTATTGCAAATCGTACGCTCGCCGTTCGTACTCCGAGGCCTTGGCGGTGTTGTGTTCGAAGGCATAGGAAACAGCCATGACGCGCAGGGACTGGGTAGTCTGCGCCTCGGAGGCGAGCTCGATCGCTTTGGCCAGATGCTGACGCGCCTCGGCATACTTGCCCTGCAAGTCCAGGGACACGCCCAGGTAAAGCTCGGCGTCGTAACAGCGCGGATCGAGTTGCAGCGCCTTCTGGTAGAGCGCGATCGCCTCGTCGAATTTACCGTCCTTATTGAGATCCTGACCTTGCTTCACCAATCCCATGGCTTCCGTCTTGGTTGGGGCGGCCGGGGCAGATGGGGAGGGTGGCTGAGATTGCGCGGTCAGGCACAGGCCGGAAAACAGCAGGGAAACCATCAGCAGTACGGTGCGAAAAATACAAGTGTCGGCCTTCATAACGCCGCCATTATGGCACATTAGGGATTCAGGTTGTCTCAGGAGCGAACGGCGAGTTACACTCGCGAGGCCCAAATCTCCCTTAAGGAATTTTCCATGAATGGATCTGATTCTGAGCATTCCCTTTCGAGACGCCGGATGTTGCAGATGAGCTTAACTGGAGCCGCTGCCGGAGTGCTGGGCGGCGGTCTGGAGCTTGCGCTTCCATTGCCGGCGCGGGCGCAGGACGTCTCCACACCCGACGCCGCGCTGGCGGAGTTGATGGCCGGCAACAAGCGATTCGCAAACAACGATCTGCCGTCGCTACAGCACGACCTCGAGATCCTGAAGCAGCACACGATAGAAAAGCAGGAACCGTTCGCGGCAGTGCTGTCGTGCGCCGACTCGCGCGTGCCGGTCGAGATCCTTTTCGATCAGAGCATCGGTCACATTTTCGTGACCCGAGTTGCGGGCAATGTGATCACGCCGGAGCTCATCGGCAGTCTGGAATATGGCGCGGCGGTGTTGGGAACGAAGGTGATCCTGGTGATGGGGCACTCCAATTGCGGAGCGGTGAAGGCGGCCATTCAAGGCAAGGCTGTGCCGGGGCAGATCAGCTCGTTGTTTCCGCACATCCAGCCGGCGATCGACCAGGCGGGACATGATCTGCTGGCGGCTACCAAGGCCAACGCCAAGATCCAGGCAACGCTGCTGAGCGAGTCGTCGACCGTAATCTCCAGCATGGTGAAGGAAGGGAAGATAAAGGTGGTCGCGGGCTACTACGATCTGGGAAGCGGTGTGGTTTCGCAGGTCGACTAGTAGCAGAGGTAACCCCTATTCGTCCCGCAGGGTCTTCATGGGATCGACACGAGCGGCGCGCAGAGCGGGTAGCAGGCTGGCGAGCAGGCCGACGGCCGTGGTCATCACGGCGACGGTGCCGAAGGTGGCGAGATCGTGGGCGCTGACGCCGTAGATCACGCTGGCCAGCACGCGTCCCACGGCCAGCGCCCCAACAAGGCCAAGGACGATGCCCAGCAGAGTGGGCCTCATGCCTTCGAGCACGATCATGCGGAGTACATCGCTGATCTGCGCTCCCAGGGCCATGCGAATGCCAATCTCACGGACGCGGCGGCGCACGGCGTACGACAAGACGCTGTAGATCCCGACCGCTGCCAACAACAAAGCCAGCCCCGCGAAGGCCGCCAGCAGCAGCATCGTGAAACGCTGCTGCGTCAAAGACTGATCCACCGTATCCTGCATGGTTTCGATTTGCAGCAAAGGCACTGCGGAGTCGACCTCATGCACGGCATTGCCGATGGCTGAAACCAGATTGCGTGGGTCGGTACTGGTGCGGACGGCAAGCGTCATGCCGAAGGATTGCCATTGTTCACCTCGCGCGGCGGAAAGTTGGCCCAAGGGCAGGTAAAATGCGGCCGCGGAGCGGGTCTGACTTAACGCATCCAACTTCACGTCACCGACAACCCCCACCACAACGCGCGGCACGTCCGGAAAAAAGTAGAGGGTGAGATGCTTGCCGATCGGGTCCTGGTTGGGCCAGAACTCTTTGGCCATCGACCGGCTGATCAAGATGGCGCCTGGATGTCCCACAATGTCAGAGTCGTCAAACTCGCGGCCGCGCAGCAACGGGACATGCATGGCGCTCATGTAACCTGGGCTGATCAAACGCATATCAAGCTCGGGCTGATCGGCCATGGCCACGACCGGCCGGCCCTCCACCTGCACCGGCTGGTGCGAGCCATAACCGCTGAGCGGCGAAGCGTCGATGACGCCGGCGGATTGGACGCCGGGCAGCGCGCGAACGCGTTTTAGGACGCGGTCAAAGAAGGCGATCTGCTGCGCCGTAGTTGCGAACTTGGTGCCCGGAATCGACAGGTCCATGGTGATAACGTGGTTGGGGTCGAAGCCGGGATTGACGGTGCGCAGCATCCACAAGCTGCGAATCAGCAGACCTGCGCCGATCAGCAGCATCAGCGACAAAGCGACTTCGGCAACCACCAGCGCGCTGCGCGTGCGGCTCCCGCTAGAGTCGGAGGCGGTGCGGCCCGAACCTTGCTTCAGCGCCTCGCTCACAACCTCCCTGGTCAGGCGCAAAGCCGGGAGCAGGCCGGCGGCGAAGCCGGTGAGCAGCGAGATGCCGAGGGTGAAGGCCAACACCCAGCCGTCGAGCCCAATCCCTCCGGAACGCGGCAACTGCTGTCCCATAAATTTCACGATGAACATGGTTCCGTAATGCGCGAAAATCAGTCCCAAGGCGCCGCCGGTCATGGCCAGCAAAACGGTTTCCGCCAGCGTTTGTTGCAACAAGCGACGGCGGCTGGCGCCGAGCGCCGCACGAATCGCCACTTCCTTGCGTCGCGAGAGCGTCTTGGCCAGCACCAGATTGGCGACGTTGGCGCAGGCAATCAGCAGCACAAAAGCCACCGCTCCGAGCAGGATCAGCAAGCCGGGCCGAACATCGCCGACCAGATCGTCACGGAGCGGGATGACAGTCGTACCCCAGCCCTTGTCCTCTTTCGGATACTGCTGCGCCATCTGGTTGGAGATGGCATCGAGCTCGGCCTTGGCCTGCTGGAGGGTGACGCCCGGCTTTAACCTCGCAATCACTCCATAGTTGTGATCGGCGCGAATGGCGCGTTCCTGAGCAGTCCAGGCCAGGGGCTTCCATATCTGCGGACGAGCGTCGGGGTCGCCGGAAACAGGGAAGCCAAAGCCGGGCCGCATCACCCCGATCACCGCATAAGGTTCGCCGTTGAGTTGGATATTCTTTCCGACGATTGCCGGATCGCCGGCAAAGTGAGTGCGCCACAGGTCATAGCTCAACAGCACTTCGTGTTCGCGGCCGGGCTGGTCCTCGGTCTCCATAAAGACGCGGCCCAGGAAGGGCTCGGCGTGGAGGATGGAGAAGAATCCGTAGGTGGCGCCGACAATTCGGATCGACTCCGCCTGACCCCGGCCGGTAAGCGTGTAGCGGCCGAAGCCGTAGGCCGACATATCTTCGAAGCTATGCGCCTGACTGCGCCAGTCGAGGAAATTGGCCGGCGAGACGGGAAAAATCGGAACACCCGGAAAGCTCGCCTGCGGGGGAACGTGGTAGAGCTGCACCAGGCGGTCGGGCTGATCGAAGGGCAGAGGCCGCAGGAGCACGGCATTCACCACGCTGAAGATTGCCGTGTTGGCCCCGATGCCCAGCGCGAGCACCAAGACTGCAACCGCGCTGAAGCCGGGACTCTTGCGCAGCGCGCGCCAACCGTAGCGAATGTCTTGACCTAAGCTTGTCATGCTCTCAATCCCACGCGATGAGGTAGGCAATCCGCCAGGAATGCGGATCCCATGATGCTGATGCAGGTCTGTCTCCAACGCGGGATTTGCTAAGCGGCGGAAATGCCGAGGTTTATGTGTTCGGGAAGAAGCCTGGGCAGGGAAGTGGTGTTCGTTGGCGAACAGCGTGTCCGGAAATGAGTAAGGCAAGGAGGCCTGGACATGGACGTGGATGGGACTGCCGCTCTCACTCATTCGAAACCAGCGAATGAGTGGGGCACCCCGGCGCAGGGCATACGCATACTCCCCCTGGGGGTGTTTGACACTCGTTTCCGGGGCGACCTATACTCCGCATCAAATCTCGTTTCGGAGGATAGGTTATGTCGAAACGCACACCAGCCGTTCTCCTGTTTGCTGCCTTGGCTTTCATAGCGCTCAGCGCAGCAGCGGCCTTCAGTCAGCAGCCAGTTCTCACGCCCCAGAACAGCAACACCACCCAACTCCTGATCGCGGTCAGCCCAGTCGACGAAAATGTGGTCTGGGCGGTTGGAACCGGCAGCATATTTGTCGTCACTACCGACGGCGGCAACACCTGGCGTAGCGGCGTAGTTCCGACACAAAACTCTAACGACGTTCAGCTTCGCGATGTGCAGGGCGTTAGCGATCAGGTGGCGTACGTGTTGGCGATCGGGAACATCCCGCAGGATTTCGCCATCTACAAGACCGAAGACGGCGGCGCGACCTGGACGCAGCAGTTCGAGAACCAGCTGGTCGGCGCCTTCTACGATTGCTTTGCGTTTTGGACTCCCACCAGCGGAATCGCGCACAGCGATTCGGTGAACGGCGTCTTCCCCGACCTGATTACTGCCGATGGGATGACGTGGCAGAGCATTGCCAACAACATGCCGCCTGCATTGTCCGGCGAAGCGTCGTTTTCTTCGAGTGGAACCTGCGTGACAACGCAGGGCACGAGCAATGCGTGGATTGCCACCGGCGGCTCAAGCATCGCCAGGATTCTGGCCACTACCGACGGGGGCAACACGTGGGCCGCGTACGACACTCCGCTGGCCAGCGGACCAATTGCCGGCGGATTTAGCGTGGCCTTTCGCGACGCGAGCAACGGCATCCTGGGCGGTGGAAGTCTTACTACGGGAACGGCGGTTTACCAGGCGCAGGCTGCGACCTCCCATGATGGCGGTCAGACGTGGCAGCTCACAAATAATCCGCCCGTGGCATACGCCATCTTCTGCGTCGCTTACCTGAGCAACACGACTGGTGTCGGCGGGGGGCGGCACGACGGTCGAGGTCAGGCGAAACCCAGCCCGACGGATTACACACGCTACGCGGTGAT
>Ga0302324_100015145_pt1 | contig 15479 bp, 10 predicted proteins | sample Palsa_T0_1_FD_201949 | JGI IMG/M metagenome (GOLD analysis project Ga0302324, IMG submission 201949) | Peat permafrost microbial communities from Stordalen Mire near Abisko, Sweden - Palsa_T0_1 | ecosystem: Environmental > Terrestrial > Soil > Palsa > Peat permafrost | place: Sweden: Abisko...
AGTAATTGAGAACCAAATATGCGCGACGAAGATCTGGTAACGGACTGGACCGAACCGGCGGCCGAACCGAGAAGGCCGCAAGGTTAGCTATTGCCCCGATTGACAGAGGCGGCTAATGGGTGACCCCAAGCGGGCATTGCTGAACGGCCCTGCGGCGACTGCGTACCCGACGCCCCTCAGCGACCGTGCACACGGACCTCTTGGTGCCGGCGGCCGGCAGTGATCCACAGCAGCAGTGCGAAGACGAAGCCGAGCGCGCTCGCCAACTCGAAAAACAGCATCATTGGCTGATACCCGGCGGGGTTCTGGGCGCTCGCTCCGAATGCGTCGTTGAGTGAACCTGCCACAAGATTAGCGCCGGCTATTCCGGCGTTTTGGACGACCCACATCAAGCCTAGCGCCGTGCCGAAACGAGCGGGGGATACGAGCTTGCTCGTTAGCGGCCACATGACCGCGGGCACCAGTGAAAAACTGACGCCGATCAGCGCAGTTGCGACCCACAGGTTCCAGGGCGTCCATGTCATGATCGCAATCGACACAGGCAGCAGGAATGCGCCGAAAGCCAGCATGGGCGCGTAGCGGCCGATCTTGTCGCACAGCCAGCCGAACGCCGGCGTCGTGAACATTGCGGCCAGGAACACGTAGCTATTCATGGCCCCAGCGGTTGCCAAGTCGAGCCCGTGCGCATGCTGAAAGTATTTGATCGAGAATGTGCTGCGGAATGCAAAGATGACCGCGTACCAAAGCACGCAGAGCACCAGCAAGAACCAGTAAGCGGTTCCGAAGCGCAATACATCGCTCAGCACAAAGCGCTGCGCCGCATCCGATGCGCTGAGTTTCGCATTGCCGTGGCGGCGGTCGATCAGCCAGTAGCCGATAGCCGCGGCGAGGGAGGCTGCCGCAATTACGGTTGCGATGATGAGTGGTGGCTGCCAGCCGCTTGCGTACGCACGGGCGAACCATGTCGGTGACATGTCCGCGGAGAATGAACCCGCGCGGCCGATGGCGAGGCACAAGCCCATCGCAAAGGCAATGCCGCCGCCCGCAAAGTATCGGGCGACCGCCGCTAGGGCAGCGATGTTTAAGGTTTCAGCGCCGACGCCGAATAGCAGTCGGCCGCCGGCCATACCTACGAAGCCCGGGCTGAACGCTGTGAGTGCGCTGCCGACGAAACACACCGCGGCAGTCCAAAGAATCATCCGAGCGGCGCCAAAGCGATCGACCAGGATGCCGCCTACGAGAATCAGCACTATATTCGGCAGGTGGTAAATTGCATTGAGCATCCCGATCTGCGTGTCGCTGAAATCGCGTTGTCGCTGCAGGAGATCGGAAACGGGGCCAATGGAATCGTAAACGTAGAAATTGCCGCCCAGCGCCACGGCAACCAGCGCGAACACAATCCACGCGATGCGCCTGTCTTGGATCGTGTCGCTCATTTATTTGTCCCCCATTCGCTGCGCCGGTTGCCCGCGAAACGCCCTTCGTCGAACATCATACTGGCTTGGCAAATGTCCTGAGGCGCGGCACATATTTGCGCCCCAAATCACTTCGAAGCGATGGACTCGGAAAAGCCCCAGCGCGTCCGCAATTGCCTGCCTCTATTAAGGGAAGCGATTGGGATGGGAGGCCTCAGCTCCCCTCGTCGTTGATTACATAATGTTCCACTGCCCGCTGCCGGTGGGCACTCGGCTCGTCGTCATTGATATTGCCGGTCCGGGCCGTTATCGGGCAAACTCGATGAGTACCGTCATCGCGTTGTCTTGCTGATGGGCTCTCGTTAACGCCCGAGGGCGCGAGGGATGCGCGAAGGGGTCATGACTTCGCTGCCAGAGCCGTTCCGAGCCCTGCTGTCCCTGGGAAGGGATGTGTAACTTTCCGCGAGCCGTCAGCGCCGCTCGGTCCCGGGGCGCATGGCAAAGCGAAAGGGTGCCTTGCCGAGGAGCACGATGTCGCCGTCCTTCAGAGCTTGGCGCATCACCCGTCTTCCGTTCACGATCACACCATTCGTGCTATTTAGATCTTCTATGATCGTGTGCGTCCGCTCGGCAAGAATCACCGCGTGATGGCGACTAATGTATTGGGCGTCGATCTGCAAATCGTTTTCGGGCGTGCGTCCAATTGTCGTCTTGCGGCCGAGCACGTGCACAACTTCCGACTCACCGGTGCGAATGAAGAGGGGTGCGGGGTCCTCCGGACCCAATTCGCGCGGATCGGCCTCGAGCCGATGAGTGGAATCTTCGGCCGTGGGTAAATCGGCCTCTGGATCGCGCGTGCGCGCGCGGTTTATACGCGGCTCTTCCTCGTCCAGGGCACTGCTGGCATGGCCTGGATCGAGCGCCGCCGCTTCGAGATCCAACACGCGAGCACTGGCTGTCGCCAGACGTGCACTTTGTTCAAGAAGCTCAGCCTGCAGAGCCGCGGCGAACTCGTCGCTCGCGTCACGATCACGTACCACGCCTGCGATCTCAACTTCGAGTCGCGCCACCCGTTGACGTTGCTCCTCAAGCGCAGCTTCCGTCGCGTTGCGCACTTCGAGCGCCGCAAGAGCGCTGGCTTCATTCTCGGAGAGGCGCGCATTGGCAGCGGCGAGAGCCGCTTGCAGCGTCGCCAGATTCTTGCGTTGAACCTCGGTTTCGGCGATCGCGCGCGCAAAAGCGCCTTGTCGCGCAGCGGCGGTTTGACCTTCCGCCCGCTGCATGGCTTTGAGGGCCGCGATGTTCGTGTCGCGTTCTGCGACAGTTGCCGTCAGCGTGGCGATCGTGTCCTTGAGGGACGTGGCGTCGCTGTTCGCTTCGCCGATTTGCTCTTTGCGACGCGCAAGCGCCCTGCCCAAGGCACTTACTTCCTTGCCAAGCGCCGCGATGTTCGTGTCGCGTTCTGCGACAGTTGCCGTCAGCGTGGCGATCGTGTCCTTGAGGGATGCGGCGTCACTGTTGGCTTCGCCGACTTGCTCTTTGCGACTCGCAAGCGCGCTGCCCAAGGCGCTTACCTCCTTTTCAAGAGCCGCGATGCGCGAGTCCCGTTGTGCAAGTGTTCCGTTAAGTGCGGCAATCGTGTCCCTAAGGGAGGCGGCATCGCTGCTCGATTTGCCGACTTGCTCTTTGCGACTCGCAAGCGCGTCGACCGAGGCGCTTACCTCCTTTTCAAGAGTCGCGATGCGCGAGTCCCGTTGTGCAAGTGTTCCGTTAAGTGCGGCGATCTTGTCCCTAAGGGAGGCGGCATCGCTGCTCGCTTTGCCGATTTGCTCTTTGCGACTCGCAAGCGCGTCGCCCGAGGCGCTCACTTCCTTTTCAAGTGCCGCGATGCGCGAGTCCCGTTGTGCAAGAGTTGCGTTAAGTGCGGCGATCGTGTCCTTAAGGGAGGCGGCATCGCTCTTCACACCTGCGGATCGCTCCTTGCGATGCGCCAGCGCGTCGCCCAAGGCGCTCACTTCCTTTTCAAGTGCCGCGATGCGCGTGTTGCGCACGCGCAGCTGTATTCGCATGAAGCCGACGTCTTGCATGTGGCTTTCGAGCGCGAGCCGTCGCTCCTCGCTGCGTGCCTCCGACTCCGCCAGCGCCGTGCGCACTTCACTCAGAAGTGCGCTGCCGCGCGGTTCGGTCGCGCCACGTGACTTTTCGTGTGAGCCCCACATAAGGACCTTGATGCGAAAGGAGGGGTGAAGAGGCACCACAATACCCCATCCGCCAACGACAGCCAACCTCGACTCACGCAGCCCAAAACGGGCGTTTTCCCGCGCTTTCGGCACAGCGCGGAACGATCCATATCGACCGTGCAAAATGCGCAGGCTCTCCCGCATTTTGGCGCGCGTCGGCAGCAGTAACGACTGTAGCGTCGACTCTCTTCATTCCGGGCGCAGCGCCTTCAGATGCGCGGGCCGAAGCTCGCCGCTCGCAAGCACGACGATGAGTTGCCGCCAGTTGGCGATGAAGTGCTCGGTGCGCTCGCAGCCGAGCGCTTCGAGCATTACCGGCTTAAGCGATCCTTCCATTGCTGCCAGCTCGCGCCCGGCGAGAGAAAGGTACCAATCGCTTCGATCCCGCCCCGTAACTGCAGTAAATCCAGCCGCACGCAATTCAGCCATGCTCTCATCGAGTGATGCCATGTTGTAGGTGATGCCCTCGAGCCGGAAGAACTCCAGCATCTCGGCCGAATACTCTCCCTGCCCGCCGCGCAGCCAGTCGCTCACGATGAAGCGTCCGCCCGGACGCAGCACGCGCTTGAATTCGGCAAACAGCGCCGACTTTTCCGGGATCTGAACCAGCGAATCCTTCGAAAACACCACATCGAAGCTGCCGTCCGCAAACGGCAGCGGCCCAGGCCCCACCAGGCCGCCACGGATCCGGTCCGCGAGGCCCGCACGCTCGATGCACGCCTGCATCTGACCGAGAAGTACAGGATCGATGTCGACGCCGACCACCGAGCCGGCATGGTGACGGCCGACGAGCAGCTCGTCGATGGCGCCGAGGCCGCACCCAATATCGAGCACGCGACAACCGCTCACGTCGCTGTCATCGAGCAGCCGCGCCAACTCCTCGGCGCCGCCCGGGGAGAGAAACCCGTCACCCCAAACGAGCTGCAGAAATTCCTGCATCGATGCGTCGTATTCGCCGGCGACGCTGCGCTGTTCCATTATTGCAATCCTGGTTTTCGCATACGCTTCGGCTCGGGATATTCATGAGCGCACATCTTCATTCTGGCAGCACACGCGACACGGCTCAGCCAATTGAGGGCCGCGGCCTCGAAGATCACGAGCCTGCGATGCCGTCAGGGCTTCAACAGCACCTTGCCCGTCGTCTCGCGGTTCTCGAGCGCACGCTGCGCCTCGGCCACGTCCTTAAGCGGCACCTCGCGATCTACGCGCACGGATAGCTTCTTCTCGCGCAGCCAACCGAAGAGATCTTCGGCACGACTCAAAAGCTCCGCGCGCGTGGCGGCATAGTTGGCAAGCGTGGGCCGCGTCAGGTACAGCGAGCCCTTCTGGTTGAGCACTTGCGGATTGAAGGGTGGTACCGGGCCACTCGATTGTCCAAAGAGCGCCAACAGTCCGCGCGGCGCGAGACAGTCGAGGCTGTGCTCAAAAGTAGTCCGTCCGACAGAGTCATACACAACCTCGACGCCGCGGTTGCCGGTCAGGCGCCGGGTCTCCGCCGCGAAATCCTGCTGTGTGTAAAGGATCACGTGGTCGGCGCCCGCGCCGCGCGCGAGCGCCGCCTTCTCTGCCGTGGAAACCGTGCCGATCACTTGGGCACCGCGCAGTTTGGCGATCTGACACAGAAGGAGGCCGACCCCGCCCGCCGCCGCGTGCACCAAAGCCGTGTCTCCAGCCTTGAGTGCATAGGTCGACGTTGCCAGGTAATGCGCCGTCAGCCCCTGCAAGATGAGTGCGGCGGCGGTGCGCGTCGAAACGGCTTCGGGAAGTCGGATCAGTCGATCAGCAGGTACGAGCGCCTGCTGTGCGTACGCGCCTCCCACTCCCTGGTAGGCCACACGATCTCCGGCGCGAAAGTCGCTGACCTCCGGTCCGACCGCGATCACTCTTCCCGCGGCTTCCGTGCCCGGCGTGAACGGCATTGCGATGGGATAGAGTCCCTCGCGCTGATAGACGTCGAAAAAGTTGACCCCGGCATAATCGATCCCGACCAGCACCTGGCCACGCTCGGGACGCGGCTCGGGCACGTCGGTGTATTGCAGAACGTCGCGACCGCCAGGTTTCTGGACACGGATGGCTTTCATAGGGTGGGAGTCCTCGCGCCAAAATCGACCGCGGTGGTATTGGCACCGCACAGGAGCACACCGACCCGCTCGTCCGCGCGCGGCCGGTACTGGCCGAAAAGAAGCGCAGCGCAGGCAGCGGCCCCGCCGGGCTCGGTGACAATCCTGAGAGTATTCCACAGCAGCTGCTGTGCATCTTGGATTGCTGTGTCGCTCACGAGAATAACGCGCTCCACATAGCGCTGCGCGATCGGAAACATGAGTGCGCCGACCTGCTTGGGAGCGAGCGAATCCGCGGCGATGCCGCCGGCCTCAGCGTCCACCGGCCGCCCGCACGCGAGGGCTCGTGTCAGGGTGGGCGCCGCTTCAGGTTCGACGCCGATGATGCGCACCGCGCCCGCGTGCCATGCGGCAATGCCGCCAATGAGGCCACCGCCGCCGACCGCGACCAGGAGCGTATCGAGCTGCCGCACCTGCTCCTCGAACTCCAAGGCCACACTGCCCTGCCCCAGGAGCGTTTCACGCTGGTCGAAGGCGTGCAGCCGCAGCGCCCCGGATGCGCGCGCCCACTCCTCGCTTGCCGCGAGCGCGTCTGCGTAGCGTTCCCCTGTCACCACAAGCTCCGCGCCGCATTCGCGAATACGCGCCATCTTCACCGGCGACGCGATGCTCGGCACAAAGATGCGCGCCGGCTTACCCAAGCGCATCGCAGCATAGGCTACCGCGACGCCATGGTTGCCACCGGAGGCGGCCACCACGCCCGCCGCGGGGACGTCGCGCAGCAGGAGGTTCGCGAAAGCGCCGCGTGCTTTGAAGGAGCCCGCGTGCTGCATGAATTCGAGTTTGAGAAAAGAGCGCAATGGGCCGAGTCCGAAGTCGGCACCATCGATTTCGATCACCGGCGTACGCCGGATGTAGGGCCGGATCACGTCGTGCGCCGCGGCAATACTGGCGCGATCAATGCCCGCTGCAGGCGCGGCGGCGCCCTGCGCTGCGCGGCTAGCGCGCAACGAGGTCCATCTCCACGGCAGCGCCCAGGGGTAGCGCGGCCACCGCGATGGTCGTACGCGCGGGATAGGGCGCCGCAAAATGCCGCGCATACACGGCATTCACCTTCGCAAAGTCGTTCATGTCGGTAAGGTACACCCCGACTCGGACGACGTCGTCCAGGGTTTTCCCCGCCGCGCGCAGTACCGCGCGTAGATTGACGAACACCTGCTCTGCCTGCGCGGCGACGTCAGTGCCAGTCAAGCGACCGCTCGCCGGATCCTGCGCAACCTGTCCGCTTACGAAAATGAATTCTCCGGCGCGCACTGCCGCGGCGAACGGCCCCGCCGCGGGCGCGATCTCATTACTGACCAGAGCTTCTCTTTGCATGCGCTGACTTCCCAAATTCGCACCGAGTGCATACTTTGTGCGCCCTATGCCAATTCGGTGCTAAACTGGCGCACTTAGTTTATTGCCTAAATCATAGTTAGCCGATTGCCTAAATGTCAATATGAACACTGAGCGCGCACTGCGAGCGATCGCCAACGCGCGGCGCCTGCAGATCCTCGAGTGGCTGCGCGCGCCGCGCGAGCATTTTCCGCCGCAAGTGGACGGCGATCTCGTCAAGGATGGTGTCTGCGGCGTGCTCATCGCGCAGAAGCTCGGTGTCACTCATCCGACGCTCAGCGAGCATTTGAAAGTGCTGTCACAGGCCGGGCTCATCCGCGGCAAGCGCATCAAGCAATGGACTTTTTACAAGCGCGACGAGGCGCGGATCAGGGAACTCAAAGCGCGCGTCTTGGCGCGGATCTGAATGCCGGCCCCAGCCTCCGTGCTTAGGCGAGATCCGCGAGCACGGCGGGGATGTGGCGGCGCAAGAGGACATTGTGCGCTTCCCACGCTTGCGCAGCATCGAGCTCCTGCATGAATTTAACCTCGCCGCCTAAAAGCACGGCCACCGGCAGGCCGTCACGATAGAGCAGCCGATTGCCGGTGAGCGCGGGCAGGCGTGCGCCCGGCGTCAGGATGCCGATGAGGTTCAAAGGATCAGCCGCCGACAGCGACAGCCACTTGCCATCATGCGCTTTGCGCCGCATGTCGCGCAGCAGCCCCACGGCCTCGGGCGTCGCATACTGCTCGCCGGAAAATCCGGCGACGAAGCGGCCACCGCGAATCTCGCCGCGCGCCTCGAGGCGCCGGCACGAGCGCAACAGATCGCGCCACGGCGGCAGCCAGGCCGCTTCGCGCGCAAGCAGGCTCCAGAAGAGCACTCCCCAGCGGCGCAGAAGTGTGCGCACCACGTACTCCACCGCGTCGCCGTCCGATTTTTCCGAGCCCGCCGCCGCATCGAGCGCGCTCGGCCGGCGCACGAGCGCCCAGCGCCCCGCGTCGGCCATCCCAAAGAGCGCAATGCGTCTTCGCCGTGGCGCGCCCGATGAGGATTTCCTGCGATCGGCGGGCACGAGCAGCGCACGCAGTCCGCCGAAGCTGTCGGAGTTCACGACTCCGAGCGCGACGAGCTCGGCGAGCGCCGACTCCACCTGCGTCGGCAGAAGATGCGCGCCCTCGACGAGATCGTCAAAGAACGAGGCACCCTGCGAGCGCAGACACTCGGCAATCGCGCGCGCGTTGGCCGTCAGCTGCTCGGGCTGCAGCGCGCTCGTAAACGCGGACCACGTGCGCAGATTGCGCCGCGCGATGAGCGCGATGGGCGTTGCACGCACGGGCGCGGCGCCGCGCTCCGGATCGGCGGCGCGTGCCGCGAGACGCGTCCACACGAATCGTCCGGCGCGACAGTGCTCATCGAGCCACGCAGGCTCGTACTCCGTGATGCGCGCGGGCAGAATTTCTGTTTCCCAGGCTCCTGCCGGTAGCTCACAGCCCTCGAGCTGACCCAACACCGCGGCCACGGCATCGGGTCCTTGCATGCGCGCATCAGGCGCGACACGTTGCCACTCAAAGAGAAAGCGCAGGTAATCGCGCGCGGGCACGGGCTCAATCTCGGCGCGCAATCGATTGACCGTATAGCGATGGATGCGCGCCAGGAGCCGCCGTTCGCACCACTCATCCCCGGCCGCCCCGGGCGTGAAACGCCCGCGCATCGCAAATCCTTCCGTCTGCAGCGCCATGAGCGCCTGATCGACCGCCGCGACGTCGAATGCCAATGAAGCGGCGATGGCCTGCGCGGTCACCGGACCCAAACCCTCGAGGCGCCCGCGCACGATCTCAATCAGAGCAGCGGGAGCCGACGCCTCGGCGCCGAGGGTTGCGAAGAGGGCGCGGCGTTCTGCGGCCACCCAGACTGCACATCCCGAGCCTGCATCGACTTTGAGCACGCGCCCGCCCGAGGCGAGCTCATCGATGAGCGCGGGCCAGGCCGTGTTGGCCGCAATCTCCTCCGCGCTGAGAAAGGCGAGCCACAGGAGCGCATCGTGCAGCTCATCGGCAGTGGCCGCATCCGGCCACGCCTGCGCGCGCACGCGCTCGACGGCCTGCGGATCAAGCTTGCCGATGTCGGCGGCGCTTTGCGGATCAAGCCAGCGCCGCGCCATCACCGCCTGCGTGCGCCGCTCTTCGAGCGGGGCATCGTCGAGGTAAGCGTATGGGCGCGCGGCGAGCACTTCGAGCGCAAGCGGCGACGGCTCGGTGAGATCACGCGCCACGACGCGGATCGTGCCGGCCTCGAGTGCGCGCAGCAGCCGCTCCAGGCCCTCAATGTCCATGGCCTCCTCGAGACAGTCACGCACCGCCTGGGCCACGAGCGGGTGCTCCGGAATCTCAAGCTCGCCGCTCAAGTTTTCGGCGCAGGCGACCTGATCGGGAAACACGGAGGCCAAGAGGTCTTCCGCATTCATGCGCGCAATCTGCGGCGGTACCTTCTTGCCGCCGCGATAGCGCGGCAGCGCAAGCGCGACGCCTGCAACCCAGCGCCAGCGCACGCCGAACATGGGCGCGGCGCACAGCGCCTGCACCAAGAGCGCGCGTACGCTTGCCGAGTGCAGATAGCGCGCGGCGTCCTCGAGATCAAAACTGTGCGCGGTGGTGAGCGAGAGCACGAGGTTGTCTTCGGTCGCCGCCGCCTGCAGCTCGAAATTGAACTTGCGGCAAAAGCGCTTGCGCAATGCGAGTCCCCAAGCGCGGTTTACGCGACTGCCGAAGGGCGTGTGAATGACGAGCTGCATCCCGCCCGCCTCATCAAAGAAACGCTCGAAAACGACGGTATCCTGCGTGGGCAGGCAGCCGAGCGCCGCATAGGCGCTGCCCAGATAGGCCGTCAGCTGCGCGGCGGCCGGTCCTCCCAAGCCGATATCCTCCGCGAGCCAGGCGAACGCCGCATCGAAACCACGAGAAAACCTCTCTTCGAATTCGCGCCGCAGGCGCGATACTGAGCCTGAGAGCTCATCGCTTCGGCCCGGCGCCTCGCCCAGCCAGAAAGGAATCGTGGGCGGCTGGCCGCGCGCATCCTCCACACGCACCTTGCCGCGCTCGACGCGCAGAATGCGGTAGGAAGTATTGCCGAGCTGAAATACGTCGCCCGCCAGGCTTTCGACCGCGAAGTCCTCGTGCACCGTGCCGACGATGTGCGACTCAGGCTCGAGCAGCACCTGATAGTCCGCCGTATCGGGGATCGTACCGCCGGAGGTGAGCGCCGTCAGCCGCGCGCCGCGCCGCGGCCGCAGCATGTGATTGATCGCATCGTGATGCACGAGCGCGCCGTGCCGACCGCGCCGCGTGCTGAACCCCGTCGCCAGCATCTCAATCACCGCATTGAAATCCTTCCTTTGAAGATGCCGGTAGGGAAAAGCGCGCCGCACGAGCTCAAACAGCGCCGTCTCGTCCCACTCCTGTGCGGAGACTTCCGCGGTGATCTGTTGCGCGAGCACGTCGAGCGAATCACCCGCCACGTGCAGCTCATCGAGCTCGCCGCGGCGCACGGCATCGAGGAGCGCCGCGCATTCAACCAGATCGTCGCGCGACAGCGGGAAGATCCGGCCCTTCGAAGTGCCTCCCACCGCGTGGCCGGCGCGCCCGACGCGCTGCAGGAAGGCGTTGATCGAGCGCGGCGAGCTCAGCTGACATACGAGGTCGACATCGCCGATGTCGATCCCGAGTTCGAGCGAGGCGGTGGCGACGAGCGCCTTCAAATCCCCGCGCTTCAGGCGCTGCTCCGCATCCAGGCGCCGTTCCTTCGCAAGGCTGCCGTGATGTGCCGCGATGTGTTCCTCGCCCAGCCGCTCGGACAAATGGCGCGCGGCCCGCTCGGCGAGTCGGCGCGTGTTGACGAACACCAGCGTCGTACGATGCTCGCGGATGAGCTCCGCCAGGCGATCGTAGATTTCCGTCCACACCTCGCCGGACATCACCGCCTCGAGCGGCGAGCGCGGCACCTCAATCGCAAGATCGCGCGCGCGTGCATGTCCCATATCGACGATCGTGCAGGGATCTTGCGCATCCGTGCCCTCCCCGCCGACCAGAAGGCGCGCGACTTCCGCGATGGGCTTCTGTGTGGCGGACAAACCGATGCGCGCAAGCCGACCGCCCGTCAATGCGCGCAGCCTTTCGAGCGACAGCGCCAAATGTGCACCGCGCTTGTTCCCCGCGAGCGCATGGATCTCATCGACGATTACCGTGCGCGTCGTCGCGAGCGTCTTTCTGCCCGACTCGGAGCCAAGAAGGATATACAGGGACTCGGGCGTCGTGACGATGATGTGCGGTGGACGGCGGCGCATGCCGGCGCGCTCGGCTTGCGGAGTGTCGCCGGTGCGCACCAGTGTGCGGATCTCAACATCAGGCAGACCGAGCGCGCGCAGCTCATCGCGGATGCCCGCGAGCGGCACCTCGAGATTGCGCTTGATGTCGTTCGAGAGCGCCTTCAAAGGCGAGACGTACACTACCTGTGTCTCATCGGCGAGCGCGCTCTGCAGTCCGCTGCGCACCAGCTCATCGATGGCCGTCAAAAACGCGGCGAAGGTCTTTCCCGATCCGGTGGGCGCAGCAATCAGAACGTGTTTGGCGGCGCGGATCGCAGGCCAAGCCTGCTCCTGGGCAGGCGTCGCAGCGTCAAAGCTGCGCCGGAACCAACCGGCAACGGCCGGGTGAAATGCATCCAAGACGCTAATGGCTCGCCCCTGCTGCAACTCTAGAGAGGGTTCAGGGGATCCGCAAAGGATCGGGCGGCACGACGAGCGCCGGAGCTTCCGGTGCGACCTGGCTCAGCGCTCCGATGGCGCTTCCGAGGCCAATATAGGAAAAAGGCGCAGGCTCCATCCGTAGCGGCGCGGGCGGCGGCAGCCGCATGGCCGGTTCCGCGGCAGTGGGGTCAATCACAAGAGGCGGCGCACCGTGCACGGCGGCAAGCTCCTTCGGCGTGTCGGTTTCCTCAGGCGTCATCAGCAATCCCCAGCGGCGCAGTCGCAGACCGAGCGTCGGCCCGCTGGTCCAGACGGCCAGAAATACCGAGAACAAAAGACCCGCCAGCACCGGCATGATCCACCAGATAAAGCGCGGCGCGAGCTCGAAGATGACCACGCCCCACACGAGTCCCAGCACGACATGCAGCGCATGGCGCCGGAACGCCTCGCCATAGCTGAGGCCGCGATCGCCGCGCGCCTGCGCATCCCATGAAACTGTCGTGCCGGTCAGCGTGCGCACGACGAACACGGAGTGGTACACCATCATCATCGGCGCCAAGAGCATGCTGAACACTTGCTCCACGAGAAGACTCGGCACGAGACCGCGGATGCCGCCGAAGCCGCGGCGCAAGGTTCGGTTGGTCACGGCCAGCGTCGCTCCCAGGAGCTTGGGCAGGAGCAGAACGATGATGGTCAAGAGCAAGAGCATGGCGATTTCGTGCGGTCGGGAAATCGGCCAGTCAGGAAAGAGCGCGCGCGTGCCGGGCTGAAAATAGACCGGCTCGTGCAAGGCCTCCATGCACGTGAGGATCGAACTCACCAGCAACACCGCAAACCACATGGGCGAGGTAAGGTAGGAGAGGATGCCCGTCAGCATGTGCAGCCGGCTCATCCAATGCAGGCCCCGGAACGCGAGCACGCGGCTGTGCTGCATGTTTCCCTGCGTCCAGCGCCGGTCGCGCGCGGCGAAGTCGATCACATTCGAGGGCACTTCCTCCCAGCTGCCGCCGAGATCAGGGACCAGCCACACTTCGTAGCCCGCGCGGCGCATGAATGCGGCCTCGACGAAGTCGTGGCTCAGGATCTCGCCCCCCAGAGGCGCGACACCCGAGAGCGTAGGCAGCGCGCAGAAGGCGGCAAACGGGCGGATGCGGATGATCGCATTGTGACCCCAGTAGTTGCCGCCGCCCAGCTGCCAGAAGGCAAGACCGGCCGAGAGCATCGGCCCGTTCAAGCGCGCGGCAAATTGGATCATGCGCGCGAAGAGCGTCTCGCGGCCCGCCGGCAGCGGCAGGCCCTGGATGATGCCGGCGTGAGGATGTGCCTCCATGAGCCGCGCGAGCGTCACGAGCGCATGTCCGGTCATGATGCTGTCGGCATCCAGGATCACGAAGTACTCGTAGGCGCCGCCCCAGTTGCGCACGAAGTCGGCAATGTTGCCCGCCTTCCTGCCGAGGTTCTGCGCGCGACGGCGGTAAAAGATGCGCCCTTCGGCGTTGTGGCGCGCGACGAGCGCGCGCCAGGCGCGTTCCTCGGCGGCGCCGATCGCATCCGAACGCGTGTCGGAGAGAATGAAAAAGTCGAAGGCGCCGGCATCGGCTTGGGCCAGTACCGAGGTCCAAATGGCGTCGATGCCGGTCGCGACGCGTGTCACGTCCTCGTTGTAGATGGGCATGACGATGGCAGTGCGCGAGGTCAGCGGCCGCCCGGCCACTTCGCGCGGATTGATGACGGCACTATCGTGTCCGATCATTTTGACGACGAAACCCGCAATCGCCGTCCAGAAGGCTCCGGAAATCCAGGTGAACAGGATCGCGAACAGCACCAGCGCCATGACTTTGAGCGTGGTCAGCCCATTGGCCTCAAGGATGATGAGCATAAGGCTCGTGGCAAAGCCGGCGAGCGCCAACGTCAAGCTGAAGAACAGCACGCGCCTGAGCAGCGCCTGCAGGCGGTGCGCCGTCGGTGCGGTGTAGTTCAGAGGTTCCATAGGTAGGTCCACGTTTCTGACAATGACTCCCCGTACAGCATCAAGAAACAGTGCAGGTCCGCAGGGCGATTGCCGTCCGGTGTGTAGCGGAAGGCGACGCGCCAAGCGCCCGTCTCGAGGATCCTCTCCACAGTCACATTGTCTATCTGTCCATGACTCGCCGTCACCTGTGCGGTCACCGACTGCGACGGGTTTATGTCACCCAGAGGACCCCCCGCGAAGTCGATCACGAAGCGCCGCCGATGCGACGCCCCGCCTGGGACGGCAGCGCCGGTTCGGGTCGCAATTACCTTGCCCGCGGGAGGCCACAGCGGCGATTCAGAATACGCTGACAGCAAATAAGAGTATTTCAGAACCTGGTGCGCCTTCACGGCTGCATTCGGCACCCAGTAGGCGACGATGTTGTCGTTGGTTTCCTCGTCGCTGGGGATTTCCACGAGCTCAACCCCGCCATCGCCCCAATCCCCATGAGGCTCGATCCAGTAGCTCGGGCGCGCCTGGAAGCGCGACTCGGCGTCCTGATAGTGATCGAAGTAGCGGTCGCGCTGGATCAGGCCGAAACCGCGCGGATTGTGATCGACCAGGCGACTGACGCGCAGCTCGTGCGGATTCGACAGCGGCCGCCACAGCCACTCGCCCTTGCCGGTCTCTTCCATTAAGCCGTCGCTGTCGTGCACCTCGGGGCGAAAGTCATCGAAATGGCGCCCCGAATGATCCTCGCCAAACAGGAACATCGATGTGAGCGGGGCGATGCCAATTTTTTCAATGTCACTGCGCGGATAGATCTCGCTCGTGACTTCGACCTGCGTCATCGATCCGGGATGAATGTCGAAACGGTAAGCGCCGGTGACGCTCTCGCTGTCGAGAAGCGCGTAGATCGTGAGCGAGCGCTGCTGCGCCAGTGGCCGCACCAGCCAGAAATCGGTGAACGAAGGAAATTCCTCGCCGCCCACGGTCGCGGTATTGACCGCGAGCCCGCGCGCCGAAAGTCCGTAGCCCTGCCGCCGGCCGAGTACCTTGAAGTACGAAGCGCCGAGGAACACAGCCAATTCATCCTTGTAGAGAGAGCTGTGCAGCGGGTAGTGCACGCGGAACCCGGCAAATCCCGTGCGCGCCGGCAGATCCTTGGCCGTCAACGCCGTGAGCTTGCCGAAGGTAAAGGCGGCCGGGTTATAGGGAATGGGCCGGCTCGTGCCGGCCGCATTGACCTCGTTGATGTTGACCTGACGCGCGAAAGTAAAGCCGCGATGAAAAAACTGCACTTCGAATAACGCCTGGTCGTGCCACAGCGCCGCCGCGGGCTTGAAACGAATGTCGCGGAAGGCGTCGTAGCTGAGCTTCGCCAGGCGCTGCGAAAGAGGTGCCGAGCGGTCGCGGTAGGGTTGCTGGGAGCGCTGCTGCGCCAGGTGCGCGACGGTGGCGAAGCTGAAAGGTTCGACGTGCGGGGGCGGCGGCGCGGCAGCGTTCTGCGCCCGCGCACCGGATAGGATTAAAGCGGCGATGAAAGCCACAGTTTGCGCACGTAGGCGAAGCACCGCTGACTCCTCGAGCGAAGTCTCTGATATGGCTCCTCCTCCCATCATTCACAAGTGCGTGAATATGTCGCCAACCTGCGACGGCCGAGCCTGCTCATCGACACGATCTAATGCGGAGTG
>Ga0302324_100015149_pt1 | contig 15474 bp, 8 predicted proteins | sample Palsa_T0_1_FD_201949 | JGI IMG/M metagenome (GOLD analysis project Ga0302324, IMG submission 201949) | Peat permafrost microbial communities from Stordalen Mire near Abisko, Sweden - Palsa_T0_1 | ecosystem: Environmental > Terrestrial > Soil > Palsa > Peat permafrost | place: Sweden: Abisko...
GAGCAGCTGCTGAAGCTCCAAACGCTCGTCGAGGGCGAGCACGCGTTCGTCACGCGGCCATTGCTGCACGAATGGTGCGCCGCCGCGCATTCTGTCGGCGAGATACCCGGCCGCCAGCGCGTAGGCCTCAGCCGGATTATATTTCATGATCACGCGGAAGTTTTGCAGCATCAGGAAAGCCGGACCACGCACTCCTGCCGGCAACAGCAGGAAGGCATTCTCAGCCGCATGCGGAAACGGTTTTGCGCCGGCTCGCTTTACGCCAAGCGCTTCCCATTGCCGTATCGTCATCGTCTTGGAACGGTCAGCCAACAGATAATCGAAGTTTTGCGGCAGTACGACTTCATAACCCCAGGTCTGCCCCGCTGCCCAACCGTCCATTTTCAGATTGTTGGCAGTCGAAGCAATCATATCGGGAATTGAGTCGACCACGTCGCGATGCCCGTCACCGTCGAAATCGACGGCATAGCGCTTGAACGACGTCGGCATGAATTGTGTCGGGCCAAACGCACCGGCCCACGAACCGATCAGATGATCGGGAGGCACATCGCCATGCTGCAGGATTTCGAGCGCGGACAGGAACTCCTCGCGGAAATAGTCGCGTCGACGCCCGACGCACGCCAATGTCGCGGTCGAGCGCACGACCGAACGAGTGCCGCCGAGCGTGCTGTAGTTCGACTCGACTCCCCAGATCGCGACAATGATGTATCTGTCGACGCCATAGGCTTGCTCGACGGCGTCGAATGTCGGCGCGTACTGGGGCAACAGTTCGCGTCCGCGAGCGATGCGATCATCATTCACCAGCAAATCGAGATAATCCCAGGTCGCTTTGGAGAACTCGGGCTGCGCGTCGAGAAGATCCATGATGTGCAGATCAGGAGTCAGCCCCGCGGTGAAGTGCTCGAAGTTCTCACGGCTGACGCCGCGCCGTGCCGCGTCAGGCCACAGGCCGGCAACGCAATTGCTGAAATCGGCGGCAGCGGCACGTATCGCGTCAGCAGTCATCGATGGATCGCCGGAAGCGCCGGATTGACCGCTCCAGTCGCCCTCTCCTCCGGTACCGGGAACCGGGGCTGTCGTCTGCGGTTGAAACAGGTGGGTCAGCCAGTTGTCAGGCTTGTCCTGCGCCCGCGCGCCGCCCGCTAGAGCGGCAAAGATCAAAAACGTCGCCGCAAGGCGCAGGACCGGCATATTAACAACCATCGCAGGCAATCTCGATTTATGGCCGCACCAACGGGCAACTGCTATATTATCGAAGCTTTAATGCAGGAATCGCTTCGTATTCATATAGCAGCAACGAGACGCCGCTAATTATGCAGGTCGCGTTTCTTTCCAGTGCCTAACGGATGCCCTGTTTCTATTTGCACAATCAATTTGGCAAGAAAGCGGACCCCCGAGAAAGCTGATCTCATGACCCTGTTTGTCTCCTCCCGTCCTTACGGCATCGCATGAAGCCTATCCGCAAAGCCGTCTTTCCCGTAGCCGGTCTCGGCACCCGGTTTCTGCCCGCGACCAAAGCCATGCCCAAGGAAATGCTGCCGGTGGTGGACCGGCCGCTGATCCAGCACGTGGTGGACGAAGCCCGCCAGGCGGGCATCGAGCATTTCATCTTCGTCACCGGCCGCAACAAGGGCGTCATCGAGGACCATTTCGACCGGCAGTTCGAGCTGGAAATGACCCTGCTCGAGCGCCAGAAGCACGCCGCCCTCGATTTCCTCAACAAAGAACTGCCCGCCCCCGGCTCGACGAGCTTCACGCGGCAACAGGAGCCGCTGGGCCTCGGCCACGCCGTTTGGTGTGCGCGCGAACTGGTCGGCAATGAGCCCTTCGCGCTGCTCCTGCCGGACGTGCTGGTCCAGCACGAACGCGGGTGCCTGGCGCAGATGATGGATGCGGCCCGTGGCCTGTCCATTCCGGCCAATATCGTTGCGGTTGAGGAAGTGCCGGAAGACCGCGTCGATCAATATGGCGTGGTCGGCGTCGGCGAGCGTATCGGCAAAATGTTCTCGATCACCAGCATGGTGGAGAAGCCGCCGCGCGATCGGGCGCCGTCCAATCTCATCCTGACCGGCCGCTACATCCTCCAGCCGGAAATCCTCGACATTTTGGCGAGTCAGGAGCGCGGCACCGGCGGTGAAATCCAGCTAACCGACGCCATGATCCAATTGGCGCAGTCACAGCCGTTCTACGGCTTAAAGTTCGACGGACGCAGCTTCGATTGCGGTTCGAAAATCGGCTTCCTCGCCGCCAACGTGTCCTATGCGCTGTCAAGAAGTGACATCGCGCCGGGCTTCCGCGCTGAAATTAAAAAAATTCTCAGCGAATAACGCTTTAGTTGGAGCATGATCTTTTCGGACAACCGGAAGTCCACCCCCGATCAAGTCCGAGGGCAAGCTTTTCCGGATCATGCTCTAGCGCTGCAAACGCAGCGTCAGAAGCACCGAGGTTGAATCGTAGGCAACGCCGCTGAAATTCGATGTCAGCCAGTCATGCCGCAGTTCGCCCTTGAGCCAAAGTTCGGGGTTGAACTTGTAGGTCGCACCGGCGGAAACGAAATAACGATTATCATCGCGGCCAAGGCCGACATATTCGTCCCGCCCGTAGCCTGCGATGCCGTTGAGCACCAGCCATCGGCGCAGCGCGTGATCGACTTCGACATTGACATCGCGGCTGAGCGAGCCGGAAACATCCTGAAGGATCGATTCATTAGCTATTGAAGTGGCGGTGAATTTCGCCGTCGTCAGCGGAGTAATTTGCCAGGTCAGCGTTCCGTCCAGCGTCGGCCCGTTGATCGCGGGCAGATTCGGATCCTGATACTCACGATGCATGTAGCCGACAGCGATTTCGCCGGTCAGCGTGCCCAAAATATTGACCGTAGCACCAAGCTTGACGCTGCTGCCGACGGAATTGCGCTGCTGCCCGTTGAGATCGAATTCCTCGTCATGGACGCGCTCATCTTCCTGCACTTCCACGAACGGCTTCAGGCCCGGATCTATTTCGTAGCCGACACGGGCGACGGCAGCATATTGGTTAAGGTCCTGGTCGGCATTGCTTGATGTCTCGCCGTCAGTGAGTTTGGAATCTTGGTAGGTCGAACGGTCGAACAGGCCTTTGATTGAAACCAGTAGCCGGTTGAAAGTTTCTGCAATGCCCAAAGTCCCGCCCGCGGTGGTTACGATCGGCAAAGAAGCAAGACCGGCGGGCAAATTCGGATTGCCCGGATTTTCCGTCGTTACGAGCACGCGGTTTTCAAGCAGAACCTGGGTATCGCGATTCACATCAATGCGACCGTCGATGGTCGAATTGAAATATGGGCGGTTGAGTGACGGCTGAAAGCTGTCGTTCGAGTAGTCCGTATAAGAGCCTCGGATATCCGCCGTGAGCGAATGACGCGACCAATCGGATTGCACTTGAAGCTCTGGCGCCACGACAAAATAAAGCGAGCTCGCACCACCGGGAATATGCTGCGGATTGGTGTCGCCTCCGGCTGATAATTCCACCGAAGGAAAGAACATGAACGAGCCGCCGCGGATTCCGATCGGCGCGTACGGATCGCCCTCGCCGAGCGGCAGCGGAGGCTGCGGCACGGTGCCTAGCGGTAAGCTGTTGAGCGGCGGTGTTCCGGGCGGCGGCGTGCTGGCCGTCGCATTAGGATCGAGCAGCCCGGCCTTCGCGGTGTCTTCGGCATCAAGCGCCGCAGGCGGCAGCAATTTCGCGCCGGGCCGGTTTGAAGCCGGCAACGGGTAAATTTCCGCCTGCGGGTTGCTGACCGGCGGTTGCAAGTATTGCGGCGGCAATTCCGAGCCAGGACGATTGGCGGCCTTTCTCGGATAAACTTCAGGCGCCGACGTTCCAGGCTGTATTGGCGCCGCAGGCGCAGGTGGAACTGCGAACTCTGTTGTAGGCAGCGGGTCGAAAGTCGTTTCCGGTACCTCGACGCCTGGTGGCGGCGGCGGGGCGGCTTGCGCCTGAAGCTTTTTCTTTTCGGCCTTCGTCAGATTCATCGAATCAAAGCCGGTGTCGCCGGCGCCGAAGCCCTGCTGGCTGCCATATTTCGGCGTCGCACCGATGCGCGATGGCGCGACAAAAGTGTTGGTGGGAGGAGTTTGATTATCAGCCGTCCCCGGCTTGCGAAATTTGGGCGGACTGTTTGGGTTGCCCTGCAGCGAAGGCTGCAAAAGTGAGGCGTTTGGATCCGGAATGACCGCCCGTGTCATCGTTGCGCCCGGGGCCGGCCCCACACCGACTTGGGGCGCCTGATTCCCATTGGCTCCTACGGCCGGCGTCTGAGCCACGCCCACGACCGGCGCCAGCACAAAGGCTGCTGCGGCGGCGGCTATTAGTGGCCGGCAATGGCGCGACACCAACGACCTCCTCGCCACCGAGCTTGCTATCGGGACGGTCGAACACCGGCCCGCCAGGCGCGAAGCGCGCGCCAAACGGCAGCAACCGCGACCGCCAAGGCTGGCCGAGGGTTAACGGAGTTAAAACGGATATGGTTAACGAGAGGTTGATCCGGGCGGCGCCAACCCGGTCACACCCAGCCCTTGAGCTCGCGCATCGCAAGTTGCCAGATCATCAGCATGCCGGCCTCGCTATCGTTGAGGCAGGGTATGGCGGCGAAATTCGTGCCGCCGGCCCGCGTGAAGACATGGGCGTTCTCGACCGCGATCTCTTCAAGAGTTTCGAGGCAATCGGCGGAAAAGCCCGGTGTCACCACGACGAGGTTCTTGACACCCTTCTTGGCCAGAACCTTGACGGTCTTGATGGTGGAAGGCTCAAGCCACTTGGCACGGCCGAAACGAGACTGGAATGTCATCATCAGCTTGGTCTCGTCCATACCGAGATGAGCCCGCAGCAATTCCGTCGTCCGCACGCACTGCGCTTCGTAGGGGTCGCCCTTGAACACATATTCCTTTGGCATGCCGTGATACGACAAGAGAATTATGTCGGGCGCGAACGGCAAGTTCTTCAGCTCCGCCTTCAATGACGACGCCAGCACTTCGATATAATACGGATCGTCGTAATAAGCCGGCATGATGCGAAGCGCCGGCTGGCGGCGAAGTTGCATCAAATATTTGAACACTTCGTCGGCGACCGTTGCGGTCGTTGTCGCCGAATATTGCGGATAAAGCGGCATGACAAGAATGCGGTCGCAACCACGCGCGATCAATTTTTCCAGCCGCGAGAAAATTGATGGACTGGCATAACGCATCGCCCAATCGACGATGACGTGTTTACCGAGCGGTTGCAGGATGCCGGCAAGCTTTTCGGCTTGTGACCGCGTGATGGTTTTGAACGGAGATTCGTTTTTCTCGCAGTTCCAGATTTTCTGATAGTCGCGCGCCTTGCGCCGCGATCGGATCGGCAGGATCACCGCGTTGAGAAAGAAGCGCCACAGCGGGCCATTTCTTTCGATCACCCGCGGATCGGTCAGGAACTGTTTCAGGTAACGGCGTATCGAAGCAGGATCGGACGCATCGGGCGTGCCGAGATTGACGAGCAGAACGCCGATGCCGTGCTCGACGGGCGCGGTATCTCCGGTCGTCGACGCGTCACCCTGAACTGGTGGCGAGGGTGCGCTCTCGGCAACCAAAGCTGGCGCGTCAGTAAGTGGCGGTGTGTCGGCATGAACCAGAGCCGCCCTTTCCGCGACAGAAGGCTCGCTAGTGTCGATTACCGCTCCGGGAACCGAAGGCTGATCATTCATGTTAGGGAGGATACTCCATCGGAGTTCCGCTGGCGACTTTTGCGAGTCTCATTTCGGCCCCATTCCACTGACGGTAACTAGGCCGTTGGATTTTGTTTATGGCAATCACGAGGAAATCATCATGGTCCGCAGCATATCGGTTTTATTCGCCCTCATTATGATGTCGGGCGCGGCTCTTGCTCAGGCTAATCCGGAGGAAAACACGCCGGAGGCGCGCGCTTGCCGGGGCGATGCTAACCGCTTCTGCAAGGCCGATATGCCCGACCAATTCAAAGTCGGGTCTTGTCTGCAAGCGAACCGGGAAAAACTCAGCCGCACTTGCAAGGAAATGCTGACCAAGAACGGTATGTAACCGGCAGGTGACGCACCGACGCTTACTCTCTCAATAAACCACGTCAGGCTATCGCCGCGTTCGCGGGCGATAGTTAGCGCGTGGCTGTTGGTACCGTAGCCACGTCTTCCTCGCTCGCTGGCAAGTGCGATAGCTTCTTGCAGCAGTGGGAGGACTCAGGATGCCAAAAGCTGATTTGCCGACGTATGGAAACGGCACACTGCCGGCCGACATCCGTTCCCGCAGCATAGCCAACGTCAACGGCCTCACGGCGCATATCCTCGAGGCGGGATATGAGACGGCTGGCCGGCCCGCAGTATTGCTGCTGCACGGATTTCCGGAACTCGCCTATAGCTGGCGCAAGGTAATGCTGCCGCTTGCACACGCCGGCTATCACGTCATCGCGCCAGACCAACGCGGCTATGGGCGAACGACCGGCTGGGACGGCTCTTACGATGCCGATTCCGATCCTTTTCGGATCCTCAACATGGTGCGCGACGCAATGGCACTTGTCTTCGCCCTCGGCTACCGCGACGTCGCGATGGTTGCTGGGCACGACGCCGGCTCACCGGTCGCGGCCTGGTGTGCGCTTGCTCGGCCTGATGTATTCCGCTCGGTTGTGATGATGAGCTCACCGTTCCCCGGCGTGCCAGCCCTGCCGTTCAACACCGTGAACGGCGCTCCAATGCCGCGGCCGCCGATGACCGACGACGAATTCGATATGGAATTAGCGAAGCTCACTCCGCCGCGGAAATATTATCAGAATTATCAGCGCGCGCCGGGCGCCAACGACGATATGCTGCATGCGCCGCAGGGACTGCATGCGTTCTTCCGTGCTTACTACCACTACAAGAGCGCGGACTGGACGAACAACAAGCCGCATCCGCTCAAAGCGCGCACCGCTGTAGAGCTCGGCAAAATGCCGACCTATTACGTGATGGAGCGCGACAAAGGCATGGCCGCCAATGTCGCGCCATTTATGCCGTCAGCAGCCGAAATCGCGAGCTGCAAATGGCTGACCGAGGCCGAAGTTGGCGTATATGTGACCGAGTACAGTCGCACCGAATTTACAGGCGCCCTGCAAGGCTACCGCGTGCGGCGCGGCACCGATCCGAAAAGTATCGCCGAAATGCACACGTTCTCGGGGCGCACCATCGATGTGCCCTCCATGTATATCGCGGGCAAAAGCGATTGGGGCACTCACCAGACCCCCGGTGCGGCAGACAGCATGCAGAACAGCGCCTGCACCCAAATGGTGGAGTTCCACCTGGTGGAAGGCGCCGGACATTGGGTGCAACAGGAACAGCCGAAAAAAACAGCCGAGTTGTTGTTGGCCTTTCTTCGGCATTCCTCCCAAGACGCCCGTTGAAAACGTCGCGCGTTGAAACCAGGGGTATTGCGGTTCGAATTACTCGGCGGCCTTGAGCAATCCCGGCGAGCCGGCGCGGTACTGCTCGAGCAACGCGGCCTCATCCGCCTCAGCCGCCGTGAGATGCCGCTGCTTGACGTGACCGAAGCCGCGAATCTTCTCCGGTATCACCGCAAGCCCGACCGCCAGATGATGATTTTCTGGCGTCAGTTTTGCCACCACCTCGCTGAGCATCGTTTCGTAATCGGCGATCAGCTTGCGCTCGGTGCGCCGTTCCAGCGTGCGGCCAAACGGATCAAACGCAGTGCCGCGCAGGAATTTGAATTTTGCCAATAGCCGGAATGCCGGAAGGATCCATGGGCCAAAACTCATCTTGCGCGGCACGCCCGTGGCCTTATCGACTTTTGCCAATATCGGCGGCGCCAGGTGGAATTCGAAACGCAGATTGTCACCGTCGAATTCGGTTTCGACCTGTTTGAGGAACGCGCCATCGGTGTAAAGCCGCGCCACCTCATACTCGTCCTTGTACGCCATCAGTTTAAACAGATAGCGCGCGATCGCATCAGCAAACCCGGACTTGCCTGGAGCGTGTGATTGTTCTGCTGCTTTCGCCTTGTCGACCAAAGTCCGGTAGCGTTCCGCATAGGCGGCATTTTGATAGGCCGTCAGGAATTGGACGCGGCGCTGCACAGTTTCCTCGAACGACTCCGATAGATGCCGCGCATCGCTGGCAATTGAGGCTGCCGGCTTGGCCAGATTCTCAACAGCTGCGAGATCAATAGCGGCGCGCCGGCCCCAATGGAAAGCGGCCTGATTCATCTTGACCGCTTCACCGTTGAGCTCGATCGCTTTCTCGATCGCCGCTGAGGAGACCGGAATCGCGCCGAGCTGGTAGGCATAACCGACCATGAACATGTTGGCGCTAATCGATTGGCCGAACAGTGCATTGGCAATGCTGCTTGCGTTGATGAAATGGGTCTTGTCGCGGCCGGCGTCGGCGACGATGGTCCGTTTCAGCCGCTCGCTCGGCAACGAGAAGTCGGCGTTACGCGTAAAATCTCCGGGCAAGAATTCCGCGGTGTTGACGATCATTTCGGTCGCGCCTGGCTTCACTGCCGCCAGGATCTTGCGCGTGCCGGCAACAATAATGTCGCCGCCAAGGATAAGATCGGCGCGGCCGGCCGCGACCCGGATCGCGTGAATTGCCTCAGGATTCTCGGCGAAGCGGATGTAGCTGAACACAGCGCCGCCCTTTTGCGCCAAGCCCGCCATGTCCAGGACGCCAACTCCCTTGCCCTCGAGGTGCGCCGCCATGCCTAGAATGCCGCCGATGGTGACGACGCCGGTGCCGCCGACACCGGTGACCACGACATTGTAGGTGTGGTCGATGGCTGGAAGCTTTGGCTCCGGCAGCGGCGCGAGATCGTGATCGGCGGCAATGCCGGTGCCCTTCTTCAGCTTGGCGCCATGCACCGTCACGAATGACGGGCAGAAGCCCTTCACGCACGAGAAATCCTTGTTGCAGCTTGACTGGTCGATAGTGCGCTTGCGGCCCCATTCGGTCTCAAGCGGCTGCACCGAGACACAATTAGATTTCACGCCGCAATCGCCGCAGCCTTCGCACACCAGCTCGTTGATGATGACGCGCTTGTCGGGGTCCGGAAACTTGCCGCGTTTGCGGCGGCGGCGTTTCTCCGATGCGCATGTCTGATCGTAAATCAGCACCGTGACGCCGGGAATTTCGGCAAGCGACTTCTGCACTTCGTTGAGGTCGTCGCGATGGTAGATAGTGAGACCGGTGGGCCACGCGGTACCAGACGGATATTTGTCCGGCTCGTCGGTGACGACGACGACACGCTTGGCGCCTTCGGCGGCAACTTGCCGCGCCACCTGCGGCACCGTAAGGCCACCGTCATTGGCCTGGCCGCCAGTCATCGCGACTGCGTCGTTGAACAGAATCTTGTAGGTAATGTTGGTGTTGGAAGCGATCGAGGCACGGATCGCCATGTAGCCGGAATGGTTGTAGGTACCGTCGCCCAGATTCTGGAAAACGTGATTGCGGCTGGAGAACGGCGCCTCACCGATCCAGTTGGCACCTTCGCCGCCCATATGCGTGTAGCCCTGCGTTGAGCGGTCCATCCACTGTGCCATGTAATGGCAGCCGATGCCGGCGTAGGCACGCATACCCTCAGGAACAACGGTCGAGGTGTTGTGCGGACAGCCGGAGCAGAAGTAGGGGATGCGTTGGGCAATATCCCTGGTCTCGGCGGCGATACGTTGAAACTCTTTCAACCGCGCGACGCGTGCGATGATCTCATCGTTACGGTGATATTTGAGGAGTCGTTCGCCAATACAGATCGCAACTTCGTTGGGATCGAGCGCGCCTTTGACCGGGAACAGCCAGTTGCCCTGCTCGTCTTTTTTACCGATGCAAATCGGCTGGTTCGCCGTACCGTAAAGTTCCTCGCGGACTTGCACTTCGAGCAGGGAGCGTTTCTCTTCGACAACAATGATCAGATCGAGGCCTTGGGCGAATTCTTTGAGCTCGCGCTGGCTGAGCGGCCAGACGCAGCCGGCCTTGAATAGCCGGATACCAAGTTCGTTGCACTTGATCTCGTCAATGCCGAGCTCGTCAAATGCCTGTCGGACATCGAGATAGCTTTTGCCGGTGGTGATAATGCCGATCTTCGGATCGCGGCCGCCCGAGGTGATGATACGGTTGAGCTTATTGGCGCGCACGAAGGCGAGCATCGCGTCGCGTTTGTAGTCGTGCAGACGGGCTTCCTGGGCGAGGATCGGATCACCAAGCCGGATATTGAGGCCGCCGGGCGGCATCTCGAAGTCCGTCGGCGTGATGATATTGAAGCGCTCCAAACTGGTGTCGATTGCTGCCGTCGATTCGATAGTCTCGTGCATTGTCTTGAGCGCAACCCAAGTGCCGGTGAAGCGCGACATGGCCCAACCATAAAGCCCGTAATCCAGCACCTCCTGCACCCCCGCCGGGTTCAGGATCGGAACCATCACGTCGATGAAGTGATATTCGGACTGGTGGGCGGTGGTTGAGGACTCGGCAGTATGATCGTCGCCCATCAGCGCCAGGACGCCGCCGTGCTTCGAGGTGCCGGCAAGGTTGGCGTGACGGAATACGTCGCCGGTACGATCAACGCCGGGACCCTTGCCGTACCACATGCCGAACACGCCATCGAACTTGCCTTCGCCGCGCAGCTCGGCCTGCTGCGAGCCCCACACCGCCGTAGCGGCCAGGTCTTCGTTGATGCCGCCCTGGAAGCGGATATCGCTCTTGTTCAGAAATGCTGCAGCGCGTTGAAATTGACTGTCGAGCCCGCCGAGCGGTGAACCGCGATATCCCGTGACGAAACCCGCCGTATTGAGGCCGTTGCGGCGGTCAAGCTCTTTTTGTGTAAGGCAGAGCCGAACTAGGGCCTGAAACCCGGTCACAAAGACCCGGCGCTCGCTAAGATCGTATTTGTCGTCGAGTTTGACGTCGCGCAGCGCCATTACGAGCCACACTCCCCGGCACAACACCCCGGCCGTCAGTTTGCCCTCACGGAGCCGATATTGCTATAGGGCGACTGGAATGAAGCGGATATGGGGTCGGCACAGGCCAAGGCAATGCTAGAGCGCTGATACGTCACGCATTTGGCAGCCGGCGAAACTGCGCAATTTGGCCGCTTCAGGCCGAAAATCCATTGATGGAAGGATTACGCGGCGCGCACGCTCGGTCCGAGCCTGCGCAACAAGGCGGGGACTTCGGAGACCGGCTTCGGCTTGCTGAACAGGAAGCCTTGCACCTGAACACAGCCCTCCGTCTTCAGGATTTCGAGCTGCTGTTCGGTCTCGACGCCCTCAGCCGTAGTGATCATGCCGAGGCTCGAGCCGAGCCGCGTGACCGCGCGGATAATCGCAACGCAGTCATTTTCCTTGCCGAGTTCGTGGATAAAGGAGCGATCGATCTTGATCTTATCGAAGGGGAAGCTGCGCAGATAGCTCAGCGAGGAATAGCCGGTGCCGAAATCGTCCATACAGATTCCCACGCCGAGATCGCGGATCTGGTGCAGCGTATCGAGCACGGCACGGTCGTCCTGCAACAACACGGTCTCGGTGATTTCCAATTCGAGCCGCGAGGCCGACAGGCCGGATTGACCGAGCGCCGAAACCACAGAAAGCGCCAGCATCGGATTGCGAAATTGGGCAGCTGAGAGATTGACCGCGACCTTGACTTTGTCCGGCCACGCAACGGCATCCCTGCATGCCTGCTTGAGGACCCACTCGCCAAGCGGCACGATCAGGCCGATCTCTTCGGCGACCGGAATGAATTCGTCCGGTCCGATGAGGCCGCGCTCAGGATGATTCCACCTGATCAGCGCTTCGAAGCAGCAAATTTCGCCGTCCTCGAGCTGAATCAGCGGCTGATAATAAAGCTCGAATTCCCGGGCGAGCAAGGCTTTGCGCAAGTCCAGCTCCAGCCGGCGGCGCTCCTGCATCTGCGCATCCATTCCCGGCTGGAAGAAATGATAGCCACCGCGTCCGTTTGCTTTGGCGCGATAGAGCGCCATATCGGCGTTGCGCAAAAGCTGATCGGGTTTATCGCCGTCCGCAGGCGCCATTGCGATGCCGATGCTGGTGCCGATGATGACTTGATGGCCGTGGACCTCAAACGGCTCCTGCAAAGCCTCAATCACCTTTCCGGCAAGCTCACTGGCATCGCTCGGCCGAGCCTGGCTCTGCACGATTGCAAATTCGTCGCCGCCGAGCCGCGCAACCGTATCAACGCCGCGCACCACCCGCTGCAGACGCTCTGTCACGGCGCAAAGCAGCGCGTCTCCAACCGAGTGTCCGAGAGAATCGTTGACACCCTTGAAGCGATCGAGATCCAGGAACATAACCGCGAGCCGCTCGCCGCGCTGCAGCGCCTGCTCCATCTTATCGCGGAATAGAACCCGATTGGGCAGACCGGTAAGCGCATCATGCCGCGCCATATGAATGATCTTGGCCTCGGCCTGCCGGCGCTCGGTGACATCTTCATAAGTCGCGAGCCAGCGGCCATCCGAGGTGCGCGTATAGCTGGAAGAAACCACTCGGCCATTGTTGAGATCGTAAAGGTGCGGGCCAACCGACTGGTCCCGAAGGAACCCGGCATGCTCTTCGAATAGTTCGTCGGCCGTTTTTCCCGAAAGGTTGTTGATCGGTATGCAAATCTCCAGCACGTCCTGGTAGGTCATCCCGGTCTTGATCTGCTCGGGCGGCAAACGGAAGATTTCGAGGAAACGCCGGTTAAAAACCTCCAACCGGTTTTGCGCGTCGTATAGGCACAGGCCTTGCGACATGCTGTCGAGCGCGACATCCAACAGCAAGTTGGTCGCACGCAGCGACCATTCCTGAATCTTCAGGGGGCTGATATCGCTACACAGTACGATAAAACCATGGTCGCGCGTCGGCGATCGGCTGATCCGCAGCCAGCGTCCGTTCGCCATCAGTGCTTCGCGGGTGGCATGAAGCTCGTTGTCGCAACGCATCAACACGTACTCGGCGTCGGCCGAGCCTCGCAGCGCTGGCTCGAGTTGTGCCAGCGGCGTGCCGGGCTTGAGCAAGTTCGGAGGAACGCCAAGCAGCTCTGCGGCATGGGCATTGGCAAGCACGATGCCGTCGTCGGCATCCACCACCACCACACCTTCCGGCGAATTTTCCAGCGCATCGGCCAGTCGCGTCTGCGCCGATCGGCGCTGCGCCACCTCGCTATCCATCATCGCCTTGATGTTGTCACGCATCACGCCCATGGATGCGAGTAGTGCACCAAGCTCATCGGCGCTGCCTTTCGGCACTTGGACGTCAAGCTGGCCGGCGGCGATTTTCTCGGCCACGTTGGAGGCGACTGCGACCGGTCCGGCAATTCGACGCGCCAACGCCCAGGCGACAAGCGCCGACAACAGCAACGCCAGCGCGATACCGGCGATATTGAGCTGGATATCATGACCGACCGCGGCGCGGGCACTTTGCCGGTACAAGAAGCCGTCGCCAGCGGTGTAATTCACAAGCAGATCGATCTCGTCATCGACCTTTTGTGCGAAGTGATCGAGGGTTACCCAATTGACGTCGTTCTGGGTTCCGTCCAGCAGCCGTGCACAAACATCTTGCCAGGCGGCCACCGCACGCTTGACGCTTCCAGCCGCCTGGGTGGCGCGAACCGACTGTGAGCGCTGCGCGGCGATGTCAAGATCTTCCGAAAGCGACTTGCCGAGCTTTTCGATTTCATCGTCGAGCTGAGTCCGTGTCGCAGCGTCGGTGGCAATCCAGCGGCGCGCGAATGCAGCACGCATCGATGCAAAATCGGTCGCTGCCGCACGCGCATAGTTGATCGACATCAACGATTCGTCGAACGTCTTGTCGACCAGCATCCCGGCATTGCGCACACCCATCGTGGTGTAGACACCGAGGGCAGCCGTAATCATGCTCATGATTAGAAAGGCGACCAGAATACGTCCGCGAATGGTCATGCACAGTGACGCTGCGCGCGCCACGCTGTGCTGCCCACGGGACATAAGACGGACGATCAGAGGGGTGCTCCGGCCACCAGTCATGGGAGTGCTACGCGTACTTTCTGCTTTAGACAGAACAGACCTACACCGGCGCCCGTTAAGGCCAGTGGAGTGGCGGGTCCAATCTTCGTGAGTTCGTTAACGGGCTCTTAACTGCACACCGGCACCGTGCTGCTTCCGGAAATACAGGCGGATTCGCACTGCAGCGCGAATGCCGAGCAGACCCAATGGGGCAACCATGAGTTTAAAGAGAAACTTTGTGCGCGCACACAGGCTCATGGCTGTCGCATTTGCCGCAGGAGCGGTCACCGCAATCGGCACGCTGGTGGGCTCGGCATTCGCCGATTATTCGATCTCGCAGAAGGGGCGTGAATTCCATCCCGGCGAGATCACTATCAAGCGCGGCGAAACCATCCAGATCGTCAACGACGACGGCGACCTGCTGCACCACGCCTATATCGACTCACCCAAATTCTCGTTCGATTCCGGCGACCAAAAGCCAGGTTCGGTCACGCCCATTACCTTCGCCGTGGTCGGCGACTTCGACGTTCTATGCGCTATTCATCCGAAGATGAAGCTGATGGTGCACGTCAAGTAGCACACACTTTCGGCTCAGAGAATCGTCGTGCCGAATAGTTCCGCGTGCGCGCCGTAATAGGCGGCGAGGAACAAGACCAGCGAAGCCGCATAACCGACAGGAATGAGCCAGGAGTCACGCAGCCGCGAGGGCTGACCGCCATTGTCGGAGATAATACCGAACAGTGCGACGATAATCAGCGAGTGACCGATCAGGTCAATCTTACCGAACTCGCCAACAGCGCTGATGAACATGGCGGCAAGTATGATTGCTCCAACCCGGCGCACCAGCGGCGTCCAGATCAAAGCAAATGCCAGGGCAAATTCGACTGCGCCCGCCGCGCGCATGAAGAATTCGGGCGAAAAGCCAAGCCCCATATCCGGGTGAGTGATGAACAGCGGATATGACCATTCCGGATAGGCCCACTTTTCGATCGACGCCCACATCAAGGTAATGCCGGCAGCCCAGCGCAGCACATCAATTGGACGCTTACCGAAGAAGTCAGTTTGACCGCCGACCAAAGCCAGATAAGCAGCGACACCTAGAAAAATCGGATAGTCGGCGAGATGGAATGGATCATAGTTCCAGACTCCGACACCGAACAAAACGAAGATGCCCAGAGCGGACAACGGCATCGTCTTCCGTGACAGCATGCCCGCGGCGATACCGAGTTGAATTGCTCCAATCAAATTTGAGTCGGTCTTCAATTCCGGCGTGAGCAAGATGCCGCCGGCGCCCCAGATCGCGATGAAGAAGAACGCGCAGCCGGCGCGAAAGATTATTTCAAGGTTATCGCGCACGAGTCGGGTTGCGGCATCCAGTGCACGCAGTATGGCGAAACCGATCGGCGTATTCTCCAATACCGATCCCGCCATCAAAGCCAGTACTGAAAGGCCCGTGAGCATTTCAAAGTCCGGGCAAAGAACATTT
>Ga0302324_100015150_pt1 | contig 15474 bp, 11 predicted proteins | sample Palsa_T0_1_FD_201949 | JGI IMG/M metagenome (GOLD analysis project Ga0302324, IMG submission 201949) | Peat permafrost microbial communities from Stordalen Mire near Abisko, Sweden - Palsa_T0_1 | ecosystem: Environmental > Terrestrial > Soil > Palsa > Peat permafrost | place: Sweden: Abisko...
GAAACGGCCATCCGAGGTTCCGCCGCCCGTTGAGAGTCGCGGTGCCTTGCCGACGACTGCCGCAACCGCCGCGCTGACCGCCGCGCACAGCTCCCCCGGTGGCGTGAAAAACGGCTCTCCCGAGACGTACCATTCGAGGCTGTGCTTCACCTGGTGCTTCTCGAGAATGCTCACCACCTGCTCTTTGAGGCCCTCGAGAGTCTGCACCGGCGAGTAACGCAGGTTGATGCGTGCCTTGAGCTCGCCGGGAATGACGTTGGGTGCGCCGGTGCCGGCGTTCAGGTTCGAGACCTGAAAGCTCGTCGGCTGAAAGTGCTCGGTGCCGCGATCCCAGACGCGCGCAGCGAGTTCGGCAAGGGCGGGCGCAAAACGGTGAATAGGATTATCGGCGAGCGCCGGGTAGGCGACGTGTCCCTGCACGCCGTGCACTGTGAGGCGCGCGCTCAATGAGCCGCGACGGCCGACCTTAATCGTGTCACCGATTGTGGCTTCGCTCGAGGGCTCGCCGACGATGCACCAGCGGATGCGCGTGCCACGCTCGGTGAGGAGCTGTATCACGCGCTTGGTACCATCAATCGAGGGGCCCTCCTCGTCGCTCGTGATGAGGAAGGCGAGGGTGCCGCGATGCTGCGCATGCGCGCTCACGAAATCCTCGGCGGCGCTCACCATGGCCGCAAGGCCGCTCTTCATGTCGGCGGCGCCGCGCCCGTACAGCAGCCCGTCGCGGATCGCAGGCGCAAACGGATTTGAGTGCCACTCTTCGAGCGGGCCGGTCGGCACGACGTCGGTGTGGCCGGCGAAGCACAGCACAGGCTCTGCCGTGCCGTGGGTTGCCCAGAAGTTATCCACGCTGCCGAAGCGCAGGCGCTCGATCCAAAACCCGCACGCGGCGAGGCGTTCGATGAGCACGTCCTGGCAACCGGCATCGGCGGGCGTTACCGAGGGCAGGGCGATCAGGCGCTGTGTGAGCTCGAGAGTTTTTGACACGAGGTGCTTGAAAGTTGCGGACACGCGCCGCGCGCTGCAAAAAAGGGCTGGCGCTTTATACGGTGCCCGCGCGCATGCGGCAAGTAGTCGCTGCGCGTGGCCGCGGGTCTTATCGGCCAAGCCCTATCACGGTTCGCCGCCCAATCTCAAGCCGTAATCGCTCAGCAGGATTTGAATGCCGAGATAGGACATGAACTGCGGCTCGCCGTCGGAGCTGCCGGTGAGGCTGCGGCCCGCCATGAAGAGCGCAATGAAGCTTCGGCTCAACTTGTAGCGCCCGCCGATATCCCAGGTCGTACCCTGCGGCGGCACATCGATGGCGTGGTCGTCATAGATTTCGGCATCAAGCTCGAGTCGCCTCGTGAACTCGTGTCCGATCACGAGGCCCAAAATCCGCTCGCCGCGCGCGGCGCCGTGCCGCGGGAAAAAGTAGCCCGCTTCGACATCAAGCTCGATCGGGCCTATTTTTTTTGCCGCCTCAACCGGCAGCAGCAAGCGGGGGCCGGGCGAGCCGATGGCGCGCTCCTGTGCGAGCAGACCTGCGCCGGTTTCGATCTGCGGGAATGTCGAGAGAGCCCAGCCATCCTCACCCTGATCGAAGAAGCGCCATTTGATGCCGGGAAACCCATTTCCCCAGCCACTCGTCGTGGTGCCGTCCATGTGCAATACAAAGGGCACTTCATAGGTGAGCTGGATGCGCTCGCCCAGGCCGAAGTTAAGGTCGATCTGCGGCAGCTGATAGGAGGAGTCGCCCCTGCTGATCGTCGGCATGAAGCCGAGGTTGATTTCCCAGTTGCCGTTGCCAGGTGTGCCGGGGTCGTTCGTGATGTAGGGCGGACCTGCCTGGGCGTGCGCCGTGCGCGCAGAGCATAGGCCGATGAGCGCGACCCAAAGCACGGCGGCCCGCAAGGTGCGCGCCCGGCCTACGACCGTGGCCCGAAGCGCTACTTCCATTGAGTCTTCCGGGCTCGCTCCGGTGCCATCACTTCGAGGAGCCGCAACATAGCAGTTCTGCAATCAGCACCTATTCTTTGAATTGCAAAGTAAACTGTATCATCGGCGTTTTCCGATCCAAACCGCTCCGTGACAAAGCTCATTCGTTGCATGTTGCTGCTGGCGCTCGCGCCCATCATCGCGGGTGTCGCCGCCGCGCAGGGCACCACCGCCGCTTATCGGATCACGAAGTCCGTTGCATTAGGTGCGCCTGATCGGTGGGATTACGTGGTTTTCGATGGCGCGACGCAGCGTGTTTATGTCGCACACGGCGATGGTGTTTCGGTTGTAGATGCCAGCACGGGGAGGGTGGTGGGAACCGTGCACGGCTTTGCCGGCGGCACGCACGGCGTTGCCATCGTGCCGGGTGCCGGCCGCGGCTACACCGATGATGGTCGCGCGGGCGAGGCCGGCTCATTTGAGCTTAAGTCGCTGCAGGCGCAGAAGCATATTCCGACCGGGCAAGGCGCGGACGCGATGCTTTACGATCCCTTCAGTGAGCACGTGTTTGTCGTGAACGGCGATTCCGGATCGCTCACCGTCATCGATCCGCGATCCAACAGCGCCGTTGCCACGGTCAGCGTCGGCGGCGGGCTTGAGTATCTCGTTTCGGACGAGCACGGCAAGGTTTATGTGAATGGCGCGGAACGCAAGGAGCTCGTGCGGATCGATACGCACACAAATCAAGTTGACGCCCGCTGGAGTGTGCCCCAGTGCACCAGCCCGCATGGGCTTGCCATGGACCGCGCGACGCAGCGTCTCTTCATCAGCTGTGTCAATCAGCTGATGGTGGTACTGGATGCACACTGCGGCGCGACGATCGCCGAGGTGCCGATCGGCAATGGCACGGATGCCGCGGCCTTTGATCCGCAGCGCAAGCTCATCTTCAGCTCCAACGGTAAGGACGGCACGATCAGCGTCATCCGCGAGAAGGACGCCGACACGTTCGTCGCAGAGGGCAACATCGAGACGCGCGTGAGCGGGCGCACGATGAGTGTCGATCCTAAAAGCGGACGCCTTTTTGTTGCGGCGGCTGAGATCGACAAGAACGCTCCGCCGCCGATGCCCGGCGTGCGGCGCGCTCCGCCGGTCGTGCCAGGGTCGCTGCGGCTGTTATTTTTGGATCCGGCGCCCTAAAAGTTTTCCTCAGGCGAGTTAGTCCGCTGCAACCGTCACGTCCGCGCTCGCGCGTCGTGTGCTCAACGCGTTGAAGAGCGGCGTCAGCACGATGGCGAGGATGAGATTGAGTATGACGGTGTAGAAGGCGCTGTAGCCGGGAAAAGTGTAGCCGCCGAAAGAGAGCGGATAGGCGGGCTTCAGCTGCGCGGCGTAGGCCATCGCGGTGCCGGCGAAGATGCCCACCGCCCAGCCGAGGAGAAGCGCCCAGGAATTGAACCAGCGCGTATAGACGCCCAGCATGACCGCGGGCAGGGTTTGGATGATCCAGATCCCGCCCAGGAGCTGCAGCTGAATGGCGTACTGCGTCGGCACGTACAGGATGAATACCAGTGCGCCGACCTTGACGATGAGCGACACCCACTTCGCCATCTGCGCCTCTTCCTTGTCGGTGGGATTCTGGTTGATGAACTCGCGGTGGATATTGCGGGTATAAAGATTTGCCGCTGCGATCGACATGATGGCCGCCGGGACCAGGGCGCCGATGCCGACGGCCGCGAAGGCGACGCCGACAAACCAGGCCGGGAAGCTGTGCAGAAAGAGCGCCGGCACGGCGAAGTTGTTACCGAACTGTTTAAAGCCCTCCGCGTATTCCGGCAATTTGGACACACCGGAAGCGATGGCGAAGAAGCCGACGAGCGCCAGAAAGCCGAGCATCAGGGAGTAGCCGGGGAGGATGGCGGCATTGCGTCGCACGGCGCGGCCGCTGCTTGCGCTCAAGATCGCCGTCACCGAATGCGGATACAGCAGTAGCGCGAGCGCCGAGCCGAGCGCGAGCGTCGCATAGGCGCTGTAGGAACCCGTAGTGTGCGCTGCCGGCGCGGCAAGCAGAATCTTCTCGGCGGGCACCGCGGCGAAGATCTTGCTGAAGCCGCCGAGCTCAATAGGGATGATGATGATCGCGGCGAACGCCGTTAGATAGATGAGGACGTCCTTGACGATTGCGATGGACGCGGGCGCACGCAGACCACTCGAATAGGTAAAGGCGGCGAGCACCACGAACGCGATGATGAGTGGCAGGTCCGCGGCGAGGCCCGAGCCGGAGACACCGAGCGCACCGATCACGACTTGCAAACCGACGAGCTGCAAAGCGATGTACGGCATCGTCGCCACGATCCCGGTGATCGAGATCGCGAGAGCCAGCCAGCGATTGCCAAAACGGCCCTTCACGAAATCGCCGGCGGTGATGTAGTGATGCTTGTGGCACACCGACCAGAGCCGCGAGAACACGAGGAACAGCAGCGGATAGACCACGATCGTGTAGGGCACGGCGAAGAAGGCCACGGCGCCGGCGCCGAAGGCCAACGCCGGCACGGCGATAAACGTGTAGGCCGTGTAGAGATCGCCCCCCAGCAGGAACCAGGTGACGACGGTGCCGAAGCGTCGGCCTCCCAATCCCCACTCGTGCAAGAGATCAAGATCGCCCTTGCGCCAGCGTGCCGCGGCGAAGCCGATCCACGTGATAAGCCCAAACAGCAGCACGAAGATCGTAAGTCCGGTCCAGTTCACTTCGCGCACGGCCTATCTCCCGAGTCGATGTATTTTTATATGGACGGCGAGGAGCTACTCGCGGGTCGCCCGGTAAACGATCGCGGCGAAAACGGCGCTGATAGGAATCCACAGCAGCTGGTACCAGTAGAAGAACGGGATGCCGAGCCAGGTGGGCTCTACCTTGTTGTAGAAGGGTGGCCAGAGCACGGCAACGAACTCGACGATGAAGAGCAGGTACCAGGCGCTCCATCCACTCTTATGCGTATTGTTCATCGTGAACCCCAAAGCAGCTCGGGCGCGGAGAGTCTCTCCCGCAATCCCCACACCGTGAATTTATACCGAGCCCGCGAGCCTTACCAGTTTCAGCGGGTTAAGGAGGAAATGTTTAAGAAGGGTAAATGCAAAAGGCCTCATGGCTTCCTTGCGGAAACCATGAGGCCGGATCAATACAAACGGTACTCGAATCCTAGAACTGGAAGCGCACGCCCAGCGTCGGATCGATGTTGTTCGTGTTCAGGTAGCCGTTCGCCAAGCCGTTAGAGACGGAGGAGTACATCGCCCCGATGTACGTGTCGAAGCGCTTGGTGAAGTGGTAGTCGGCCGAGAACGAGACCACATTCTCCGTGCCGCTGCAGCTGCCGGCGGAGGCGTCGGTGCAGCCCAAATGGGAGCCCGTCGCGTAGCTATTCTGGTGGTAGCCGTAGTAGGCGCCGATCAGCTCGAGCTTCTGTATCTGCCAGCGAATGCCTGCCCAGTAGACCTGGAGTTTCTTGTTGATGTCATAGGCGGCGTTGTTGATGAATGCGAGCTTGTAGCCGCCGATGTCATCAAAGCCCGGCGCGAGCGGATCGCCAGGGTTGGCGAACTTGATGTGCTCGTAGCCAGCGAAGAACTTCGGCGCGCCGAGGCTGTAGGTGGCCATGACACCGAACGTGGTGTTGTCCGACACCGTCGCAGCGAGCGACTTGTCCGGCGCGAACCCGAGGGGCAGAGTCGCAAAGTCGGCGGCGCTGATTGCCGCGGCGGCGATCGCGTCATTGACCTGCGCGTAGTACGCATCGATCTGAAAGACATCCTTCATTTCAAAGCCCAGCTGGCCCTCGAAGGCGGTGCTGGCGGCACCCGTTGAGCCATTGAACTTGTACTCGGCCCCGACGTGGAAGCCTGAATAGTTGGCAATGTATTTCAGCGACTGGTCAAGACGCCGGTCCTGCGTGTCACCACCGCCTGCCGTCGTGCCCGACAGGCCGATGAGTGAGAAGGCCTGCGAGGCACGCTGTGGGTCGTACTTGGATACACCGTCCGCGAGCAGCGTGTTCTGCCGGCCGAAGGTGATTGAGCCGAAGGTCTGAGAGCTAAATCCCACCAGCGATTGCTGGAAGGCCTGGCCTGCGATGCTCGAGTCGAGGTTCGTCGTCTGGGTGCCGACGGAGCGCCCATTGTTTTGTGCCAGGGACTTCAACGCGTCGCTGATTTCGCCCGACTGCGGATTAAAAAACGTCTCCAACTTGAAGATACCGTTCCAGTCGCCCACGCCCAAGGGCTCAAGACCCGAAAGTCCCACCCGCGATTGGCTCAGATTGCTCGGCGTAGCTCCAACCTCGGAGTGGTTGCTGTTCTTCTGCACGATGTCGGCGCTACCGGCAGGGAAGTAGTCGCTGAAAGGCGCGCCATGGGAGTCGTATTGCAGACCGATATCGACAATGCCGTAGAGGGTGACGCCGAACATTGTCAGGCTCTGGTTCTCGGGCGGCGGCGGCGGCGCGAACGTCTGCGCCTGTGTGACACCTGCGAAGCCCAGCAATGTGGCCGCCAGAACAAGGGCGCCGCGGCGTTTGCCAACGCTGAGACTCTCAGCGCGAGGGGACGGGTTCAAGTGGGTCACAGACATGGCCTCCATGGATGGGTTGTTGGATTTAATAGACCAATTGTTACATTAAAATTACAGGGTGTAAAAAGTAATGTGTTGCAAAAACAACACAGAACGAATTTGGCATGCCTGCTCATCGCGCCGCATGTATCGGAGTCGTTCTTGAGCGCGGCACGGCAAGCTCAGATCAGTGCGCCTAATTAGCAGCTCTGTATGACACTCTGATGCCAAATGCATGACACTCGTGTGATTGAAGGCAGGGCGCCATTGCCGCGGCGCGTCACACAACTGCAATCTTGGGACGTGAGACTGCGCGCCTTCTTGCTTGAAAACCCGTACGCGAGGATCTGAGCATGCAACGTAGCAACAAGGGCCGAGCTTTGGCTGCTCTTGCCGCAGCAGGCGCCGTTCTGCTCGGTTGCTCCCAAAACTCTTCAACGGAGATTGCAGGAGCGGGCGCCACATTCCCGTATCCGGTGTATTCGAAGTGGGCCGGCACTTACAAGCAGCAAAGCGGCGTCGGTCTTAACTATCAATCCATTGGCTCGGGCGCGGGAATCAAGCAGATCAAGGCCAAGACGGTTACGTTCGGCGCATCCGACATGCCCTTGAAGCCTGCCGATCTTAAGGAAGCAGGCCTCGTCCAGTTCCCCATGATCATCGGCGGCGTGGTGCCTGTGATTAACGTCAAGGGCGTCACGGCCGGTGCGTTAACGCTCGATGGACCGACGTTGGCCGCAATTTATCTGGGTGATGTCAAGAAGTGGAACGATGAGCGCGTGCAGAAGCTGAATCCAAAGCTCACGCTTCCGGACACTGCCATCGCACCGGTCTATCGCTCGGACGGCTCGGGTACGAATTTTCTTTTCACCGACTATCTGTCCAAGGAAAGTCCGGCGTTCAAGGACAAGATCGGGGCAAATGCGTCCGTGCAGTGGCCGACGGGGATCGGTGCCAAGGGCAACGAAGGCGTGGCCAACATGACCACCCAAACCGACGGCGCCGTGGGCTATGTTGAATATGCGTACGCCAAGCAGAACAACATGCCTTACGCCCTCATGGTGAACAGGGCCGGATCTGCGGTTGCACCGAGCGCCGAATCCTTCCAGGCGGCCGCATCTAGCGCAGACTGGAGTCATGCCGACAGCTACTATCTCATCCTGACGGATCAGGATGGCGCGGGCAGCTGGCCGATTACTGGCGCAAGCTTCATTCTGGTTTATGCTGACCCGCCGGATCCGAAGGCGACGGCGGAGGCGCTTAAGTTTTTTGCCTGGGCCTATAAAAATGGCGCACCGATGGCCGCTGAGCTTTCCTATGTTCCATTGCCCGCGACGCTGACTGCACAGGTTGAATCGACGTGGACTGCGCAGATCAAGTCGAACGGCGCGCCTGTGTGGAAAGGCGAGTAACAGCGCCGCATAGCACTTTTCGGAAGGCGAAATTCGGCATCCCGCGCCGCCGCCCGCAGCCGAGCTGAGCGGCGAGCCTGCACATGCCGGTCGCCAACGCCAAGCATGCGGGACGACAGCGCAGCGGCGAGTTTTTTTTCCGTACCGCGACGCTTAGCGCCGCCATCCTCGTGCTGGGGCTTCTCGGCGGGGTGGCGCTGGCACTGCTTATCGGCGCCTGGCCAGCGTTCTCGCACTTCAAGCTCGGATTCCTCACGCATGAGCTGTGGAACCCGGTTACCGATGAGTTCGGTGCGCTCGCGGCCATCTACGGCACCTTGATGACAGCACTGATCGCCATGCTGCTCGCCGTGCCGGTGGGCTTTGGCGTCGCGGTCTTTCTCACGGAACTGTGTCCGCGCGGCTTGCGCCGCCCTGTCGGGGTTGCAATCGAACTCCTGGCCGCCATTCCCAGTATTATTTTTGGCATCTGGGGCCTTTTTGTGCTTGCGCCGATTCTGCAAAAGTACCTGCAGCCCTGGCTGATCGCGCACATCGGCCCACTGCCGGGCATCGGGCATCTTTTTCAGGGTCCGCCATTTGGAATCGGAGTGCTCAGCGCCGGCCTCGTGCTTGCCATCATGGTGCTGCCCTTTATCGCGGCGGTAATGCGCGATGTCTTCGAGACGGTGCCCGATGTGCTCAAGGAGTCGGGTTACGGACTCGGCGCCACCACGTGGGAAGTCATCTGGCAGGTGGTCGTGCCGTACTCCCGCGTGGGCATGGTGGGCGGCATCATGCTCGGGCTCGGGCGCGCGCTCGGTGAAACCATGGCGGTAACGTTCGTCATCGGCAATGCACACCGCGTTAGCGCCTCGCTTCTGGCACCGGGCACCACGATTTCCGCATCCATCGCCAATGAGTTCACCGAAGCTGTGGGCACTCTTTACACTTCATCGCTGATTGCGCTTGGTGTGCTTTTGTTTTTCATCACCCTGACCGTCATCGCGGCGGCGCGCTTGATGCTGCTGCGCCTTGAGCGCCGCGCTCTCTCCGCGTTATGAAGGCGCGTCGCCAAGTGCGCAGGCTCACCAACGTTGCGGCTCTGTGCTTGTCGCTTGCTGCAACGCTCGTTGGGCTTGCCTGCTTGGGCGCAATCGTGTGGACCTTGGTTGCCCGCGGTGTGAGCGGCATGTCGCTGCAAATCTTCACCCAGATGACACCGGCTCCGGGCAGTTCGGGCGGCCTGCTGAACGCGATCTACGGCAGCGTCGTCATGACCCTGCTCGGCATTTTCATCGGCGCGCCGCTCGGTATTCTCGCCGGTACTTACCTTGCCGAATATGGGCGCGATACGCGCCTGGCCAATCTCGTGCGCTTTGTGAACGATGTGCTGCTGTCGGCGCCGTCGATCATCATTGGACTTTTCGTCTATGAAGTGCTGGTTGTTCCGATGCACCACTTTTCAGCGATCGCGGGCGCAGTGGCGCTCGCTATCATCGCGATACCGGTGACGGTGCGCACGACCGAGGACATGCTGCGCCTCGTACCGCAAGGCATGAAGGATGCCTCGACCGCGCTCGGCGCTTATCCATGGCGCACCATTACGAGCGTGATCTACCCGGCTGCGCGCAGCGGCGTCGTGACGGGACTGTTGCTCGCCATCGCGCGCATTAGCGGTGAGACCGCGCCGCTGCTCTTCACCGCCCTAAACAATCAGTTTTGGAGCAAAAATCTCAATGCGCCGATGGCCAACCTGCCCGTGATCATCTTTCAGTTTGCGTTGAGCCCATATAAAGACTGGCAACATCTCGCCTGGGCGGGTGCGCTGCTGATCACACTTACGATCCTGACGCTGAGCATACTGGCACGCTTCATCATCGCGGTGCTGCCGGGCGGTACCGCGCAGCGATGAACGCACAGCGAGTTGCCGCGAGCGAGGTTGCGCATGACGCAACCCAGGTGCTGCCGCCGAAGTTTGATGTTCGGCAGCTCAATTTCTACTATGGCAACACGCGCGCGCTGATCGATATCAATCTCAAATTGGCCGATCACAGCATTACGGCTTTCATCGGTCCTTCGGGCTGTGGCAAGTCTACGCTGCTGCGGGTGTTCAATCGGATGTACGCGCTGTATCGCGGGCATCGTGCCACCGGCGATGTGCGCCTTGACGGACAGAGCATTCTCGCGCCGGACGTTGACGTCGCCGCCCTGCGTTATCGCGTTGGCATGGTGTTTCAGAAGCCGACACCCTTTCCGCTGACAATCTTTGAAAACGTCGCCTTCGGGCTGCGTCTGGCGCAGCGCAACTCGCGTGCGCAGCTCGCGGAGCGAGTGGAAATGGCGCTGCACGATGCCGCCATGTGGGAAGAGGTGAAAGATAAACTTCGGCACGATGCGCGTAGCCTCTCCGGCGGCCAGCAGCAGCGGCTGTGCATCGCGCGCACGATCGCGGTGCAGCCCGAAGTGATCCTGCTCGATGAGCCGACCGCCGCGCTCGACCCGATCTCGACGCTGCGCATCGAGGAGCTGCTGCAAAGCCTGCGCGAACGCTACTGCGTGGTAATCGTCACCCACAACCTGCAGCAGGCGGCGCGCGTTTCCAACGTGACGGGATTCATGTACATGGGGGAACTGGTGGAAATTGGACCGACGGGACAGATATTCACCGCCCCCAAGCACCGTCGCACCGATGATTACGTGACTGGCAGATTCGGCTAGCAATGGACGCACCTGAGGACAATCTGCCCGTGCAGGGCTCAGCGAGCGGCGCTGAGCAGAAACGCCGCGCGCTTGAGGCGGGACTCAACGTGAAGCCCAGCGGCCGCATGCCAGCAGCCGCGCCGCAGGACGCGGGTCCGGTTGCGGCAAATAGCGCGGGCGCCACTGTCATTCACGAGCCGGTATTTGCCTGTCGCGACGTGAATGTCTATTACAAAGACGTGCGCGCCTTGAAGAACATCAGTATCGACATCGCTCGCAAACAGGTGCTTGCGATGATTGGCCCCTCGGGCTGCGGCAAGACGACCTTTCTGCGCTGCCTGAATCGTATGAACGAAACGATTGCCGGTGCGCGCGTCACGGGTTCGATCCGCCTCGAAGGCCGCGACATTCACGACAAGGACCTCGATGTCGTGCAGCTGCGTGCCCGCGTAGGCATGGTATTCCAGAAGCCCAACCCTTTTCCAAAAACCATATTTGAGAATGTTGCTTACGGTGCGCGGATCCATGGACTGGCGAGCACGAGCGCCGAGCTCGACGATATTGTGTGCACCAGCCTGCGGCGAGCGGGTCTTTGGAGCGAGGTGAAGGACCGGCTCGGTCGCCCGGGAACGAGCCTCTCCGGGGGTCAGCAACAGCGTCTGTGCATCGCTCGCACCATTGCGGTGGCGCCCGAAGTGATTCTGATGGACGAACCGTGCTCGGCGCTCGATCCGATCGCAACGGCGCGCATCGAAGACCTTATCGACGAGTTGCGCGAGAGTTACACCATCGTCATCGTGACGCATTCTATGCAGCAAGCGGCGCGCGTATCGCAGCGCACCGCATATTTCCACCTTGGCGAGCTAATTGAGGTTGGCGAAACGAACCGCATGTTTACCAATCCCCGACAGAAACTCACCGAAGACTACATTTCCGGCAGATTTGGTTAGCGCCAGCATTGCGGAGCTGCTTGTGGGCGCGTGCTCGCTGACAGGCGCCGGAGATCGGACACCTGGAGAATCTTGAGAAGTCTTGCGACGTCTGGACATATGTCGGGAACTGTCGAATGTCATTATCAGTAAACTGATTTACATGGATTTGTTGTCTCTCAAGCTTAGTACCACCAAGGGAGGATCAGCTCATCCACGCACCGCGTCGTGAGAACCCCTCGCGCCCAATCGACGCAAGGGGTATCAGAACTTGTATCGAATACCGACACCGTACAGATCATTGCTGGTGTACGCATCAATCGGAGCGTGTTTATCGAGCCCCACCCCATTGTAGTGCATCAGCATGACGCCGACGTAAGCATCGAATTTACGAGTAAAGCTATAGTCTGCGAGGACCGAAACGGCGGTCGCGAGGTACGCTTTGCCTGCTTCTGGCTGGTTATAGGTGTCGATATCGTAGAAACCGACGCCCAGATCAAACTCCGGGGTGAATTTGTAATCCCCGCCTACCCACCAAAGGTCAAAACGCTGCTGCCCGGTCGCATTCGCTGAGGGGGTCGTGAGAATAATGCCGTAGTAGTCCTCCACATTGAGGTTTTGTCTGGACGGCGCCCAAATCTCCAAGTCCTCGAAACCAGCCTTCACCGTAGCTTGCGACGTGATCTTCCACATGCCGCTCAGCATGGCGCCCTTGGTGTTCTCCACCTGCACATTCGGATCCGGCGGCACGACGTTCGAATACTGCACCGGCCAAGACACGGTGTTGGTCGTCTCGGAAATGGTGCCCTTGAAGCTCAGCGGTCCCTGGTTGTAGGCGAGCATCGCCACCCAGCCGTAGCCTGCAGAGGAGCTGCTTTTGTCCCCGGCAAATTTGTATTGCAGGCCGAAGTTGATACCAGTGCTGCCAATCTTTTCTTCGTACTTGACGCTGTTATCGAGCCGGGTGTTTTCCGTGGCCCCGAGGCCGCCACCGATACCGCCGGAGAAGCCGAGCGGGGAGTAGAGCAGCGCCGCCTGCACTGGGTCGTATTCCACCACCTGATCGAAGGCGAGGTTGGTGGTGCGTCCCAACTCGATCTGGCCCGCGATGGGATCCGAGAAACCCACGAAGGCCCCGCGCGAGAACGCCTGACCGTTGATTGCGCTTGCGGCATTGGCGCTGTGCAGCCCGTTGATGTTGTCGTAGATCGCCAGACCGTTATTGCTCAGCCGACCGGTCGTCACGTTGATCGCGGTCTCAAGCCTGAAGAATGCCTTCTGGCCGGTGCCGAACTCGTCCGAGCCCGTGAGTCCCACGCGTGACATGTTGACGCCGCCGGTATACAGACCGGTGAAACTGTTCGGCGAACCGTTCAGGTTGTAGGGGTTGATCGTCGATGCGAATGTGTCGTTCCCGGACCAAGAATGCTCAAGGTAGGCGACGCCGGCATCAAGCACCCCATACAGGTCCACGGCGACGCCGTCCTTGTCGTACAAGGTAACCGCTTGAGTTGCGGTGGTTGCAAGAACGGCCCCCGCAACGAAAACGCAGCGAAGCCGGCTCGCAGAGCTGCTGTGCACACCGGTTGTGGTCCGCGGCACAGCGGACTTGCTCTTATTGTTCACCGCTGCAACTCCCCAGTTGTATAAAGCGAATTAGGCAGCGCGATGCCGAGGTTCGAGTTCTTCTGGACTTTGACCACGCATCATTCGCACGCTATGTCGGTTCGAACATAGCGTGACAGATGCGAGCGTGTCATTGCAACTGCAAGCTGAATCGATTCGTGAGCAGTGTGCGTGTACCGCAAAGGCGCCTACCCGGCAATCAAGTCTGCTTCGATCCGCGTGCCTCAGTTGCCGTCGAGATTCTCCCGGGGCACCGGGACGCTGAGCTAGGTTGCGCTTGACATTCAGACTATTGCCGAAGGCGGCCCCCGACGAGCCGATTGACGTTCAGTGTGCCACTGCCACAGTTCGAATTCGCTGCTGTACCGGGAACTGGATGTTCCAGTTGCACCTTTGCCAATGCTACCGGCTCTTAAGCGCGCTTGGTACGCATCAGAAAAAATCTGCACTGGCATCGCACGAGAACTCGCCGGCTTCCCGTGGGATTTTGCAGGGCGGGTCGCCGCGCACGCCTGAATCGATCGACTCGACTATCCACTTACGCCCAGAGCTCGCTCACGCCCGGTTACAAGCACTTCCGACGGGAAACGCGACGCGCGAACACGACGAGGGGAATCCTCGGTCGTTGTACGTGGGCATCCCATGCGATGATCCCGCACCCACACAGAGGCAGCCCAGCGACGTACCGATGCAATGCCATTAATCAATCCGTGAATATTCAGCGTGCTCCATCGTCGCTACAAGCATCACGCGTCGCTTTCCCCTCAAGAGTGACTCAGCGTCTCTCAAGTTGATCGTTCAGCGCGGCGCCTGGCGAGAAACTCCCTCGCGCCTTGTTGGTGCGAGGGGGACATATCAGAATTTGTAGCGCACGCCAATCGTGGGGTTGATGTTATTTGTGGTGAGGTAGCCGCTGGCTGCTCCGTCATGCACGCCGCTGTACATGGCGCCCACATAAGCGTCGAAGTGCTTATTAAATCTGTAGTCGGCGTCGAAAGAAAACGCGTCGAGGCCTCCGCTGCAGGTGCTGTGCGCGATAGTCGAGCAGTCTGCCTGCTTCCCAGTGCCATACGCACTCTGATGGTAGCCGTAATATGCCGCGGTCAGGTCAAGGTTCGGACTTACGCTGTAGCGAACGCCAGTCCAATACACCTGCACGATCTTCTCATTGGCGTACGCGGCGTTGTTGACGAAAGCCAGAACGTAACCGCCGATGTCATTGAAACCGGCGCTCAACGGCCTAGTTGGATTGGTGTACTGGATGTACTCGTAGCCGGCAAAGAATTTGACCGCCGCAAACTTGTACACCCCCATGAGAGAATAGGCCGTGTTGTCCGAGACCGACGCCGCCAGAGAATTCGATGCCGAGTACCCGAGCCCCGGCAGCGCAGCGACTTGTTCGGTGGTCAGGGAACTAGCCGTGATGGCACTGTTGACCTTGGAATAATATGCATCGAGCGATGCGCCCCCGAAACTGCTGCCTACATTCGCCTGGACGGCGGTGTTTGCTGATCCATTGCCATTGGATCCGCTGAATTTGTACAGCGCCCCGAGGTGCAGCAGATTGTTGAAGCTCACCAGGTACTTCGCCGTCGAATCGAGCCGGTCATCTTCGCTGCTACCTCCGCCCGCATAGGTGTTTGAAGCGCCGAGCAGGCCGAAGGCCGAAGCCTTGTAGTTGGGATCGTACAGGATGGTGCCTTCAGAGAGCAGCGTCACCTGGCGACCGAAGGTGAGGGCGCCGAAGCGCGCTGATCGCAGCCCGACGAAGGCGGTCTGGAAGGCCTGACCCGCCGAGCCGCCATCGACACCGACGCTTTGGTTGGCGAGGCTGAGGCCATTGTTCACAGTCAACGACTTCAGGGAATTTGCGACTTCGCCGGATTGGGGATTGAAGAAGGTCTCCGCCTGGAACACGGCTGACCAGTCGCCCGCCAGGGGCTCGATGCCCTGCAGTCCCACGCGCGTTTGGCCCATGTTGCTCGGCGTCACTCCGACCACCGACTCGTCACGGCTATTCGAGCGCACGATGTTGCCACTCGCGGCCGGACGGTACGGGGTGAACGGCGCGCTATGCGTATCGTATTGAACACCAGCATCCAGGACGCCATAGAGGGTGATACCGTGCCATGTCAGGCTGTCCTCGTCGGTGAAGCCCGGCCCGGTCTTCTGCTGCGCGAGCGCGGGAAAGGAAGCGGTAACGGTACCAACCAAGACCGCCGCTGCACACCATGCGAGCCTCAAATCGCTCGTACCCGTCGAAGTGGGTTTGGATGGGAGAACGTGGCAAAGACGCTCCAGCAGAGAC
>Ga0302324_100015156_pt1 | contig 15470 bp, 8 predicted proteins | sample Palsa_T0_1_FD_201949 | JGI IMG/M metagenome (GOLD analysis project Ga0302324, IMG submission 201949) | Peat permafrost microbial communities from Stordalen Mire near Abisko, Sweden - Palsa_T0_1 | ecosystem: Environmental > Terrestrial > Soil > Palsa > Peat permafrost | place: Sweden: Abisko...
GCTTGACGAGTTCCTCTTTGAACTGACCGTTGCGAAATCGAGCGCGGCGGATGTCTTCGCCCAATCGAACGGTGGTGCCGTCGGCGAGCACCATCAACACCTGCGCCCAAAGATCGAAATCCGGTGCGTCGGCTTCGCACTCGAGGGTCAGCCGAATATGTCCGGCGATTTCCGTATCCTTTAGAAAAGGATCGGAGTGAAATGTGATTGCGCGCTTCTGAAAAGCGCGAAACTGGCTCGTCAAATTCTCATCGGCCGCGTACTTGGCGACCGCGAGCTCCGGCAGCTCGTGGGGATCGCTGACGATGCTCGCCGGCGGCTCGCCCGCGCGCGGCTTGGCGACAAGTTGCCCGGATCGGAAGACATCCGGCGGCGTCCCCGAAGGCGCGGCCAGAAAAAGCGTCAATTCCTTCCCGGAGGATGCCGAGTCGAGCGTTTTCGCGTACCGCCATTCGTCGGCGCCGAGCATGAAATAAGCGACGGGCGCGTGTAGCAACGGCGGCAGCGGACCGCGGCCCAACGCATAGTCGTACCAGTCGACGTGCAGCTTCTGCATGTCGATGACGGCACTCTCCGGAATCGGTGCGCCCTCGATCATCTTCGTGGGTTCCTGAGCACCCGCATGATTCCAAGGTCCGATCACAAGATGTAGTTGTGCGACGGCGGCGGCCGGGGCGTGAGCCAGGTAATTGCGGTAGTAGCGCAAGGTCCCCGGTTGGTCGTCGTCGTAAAAGCCTGTCACGGTCAGCACCGGAAAATTCATGCGCTCATAGCTTTCGGCTTTGGGCTCCGCGGCGAGGTTGAACGCCGCATCGCCGACGTGATCCAGCCAGACCTTGAACATGGACTTCTTCCGGCCTTGCGCATCGAGCATCCACCAGTCATCTGCGGCGATGCCCATGGCATCGTCCAACTCATGAAAAGGGCGATACCCCGCATATTGCTCGAGCATCTTTCCTTCCCAGTAATCCTGATTGCGGATAAAGCCGGCATTGAGGGCGCGGCCTGCCGTGTAGCCGAGGATGACGGTGGTCCATGCTTGCGGAATTCCGTTCGTATTCGGAACGTCCCAGCCGGGATAAATGGGCACATACGGAGCGATTGCCGCGAGATGCGGCGGCAGCTGAGCGGCGGTCTGCCATTGAGTCATGCCTACGAAAGATCCGCCGAACATCACGATACGCCCGTCGCTCCACGGCTGTGCGGCAATCCATTCGACCAAGTCGTAGCCGTCGCGTCCGACCTGGGCACCGAGGCTGTCGCTCTTGACGCCGCCGGATTGGCCGCGACCGCGCACATAGGCTTGCACGAACGCATAGCCGTGACGCGCATAGTACCCGGCAGAATCGCCGTGACGGCCGCCGTCGATGTCGTATTGCGTCAGCGTCAATATCGTCGGCAATTTGGCCTTGGGATTCGACGGCTTGGTGATCCAAGCCTCGAGCTGAACGCCGTCGCGAGCGGGAATCATACGGCTCATTTCGATGTCGTAGCCCGGCCCGGTCTCGACGGGCAGCTCTGCGGCAAAGGCCGCGCTCGAAGCAAGGATTGCGACAGGAAGGGCTAGAATCAGATATCGAACGCGATGCAATGTATTTATTCGCATGGTGCTAAATTGTTTATCTCGGTCTTTTTTCTACAGGCCTGACTTTACCGGCTTCGGCGCGCATCGCCCACGCCTATTTTACCGTTGCCGGGACATCAATGCGTTGCGAGCGCGAGCGCGCCGAACAGGGCGGGAGGCATGACGATGGCTCCCAAAGCGAGAAATCGCCAGGCACTGACATTCTCACCCTCACGCCGTATCGCGATCAACCAAAGCAGTGTCGCGAGCGAGCCCGTCACGGACAGATTCGGCCCGAGGTCGACGCCGACCAGCACTGCCGCCTTGACCGCGGTCGGCCAATGAGCGGCCGCCCCGGCGGCGCCGGCGAAAAGGCCCATCGGCAAGTTGTTGACGAGATTACCGGCCAGCGCCACGAGAATGCCGGTGCCGAACGCGGTGGTCAGGGGCGAGGCAGCGGCCTGGGCGGAGACGAGGCCTGAGAAAGCGGTGAGAGCGCCGGTATTTTCGACGCCTTTCACGAGCACGAAGAGTCCGGCAACGAGCGGCAAAATGCTCCAGGAAATGTGCGCCAGCAGCAGAGTCGGCGCAGACCGCTTGATCAAGCTGATTAGAAGACACGTGCAAAACCCGGCGAGAAAAGTGGGCAAGCCGAGCTGCAGGCTCAAGCCCGAGCAAGCGAGAAGCAGGATCGCGGTGAGCGCAATGGCCGCCGCCGCGATGCGTCCCGCCGTGCCGAGGACAGGTAGAGCGACTGTCCGAGACAGCGGTTCCTTCAGGTGAGCACGCTGCGTCACGCGCAATGCGATGTAGGTGAGTAGAATGGACGCCGCGGCACTCGCGCCGAACTGACCGAGCCAGGCCCGCAAGCCCGGGATGCGGCTGCCGAACACCACCAGGTTTGCCGGATTCGAGATCGGCAGCACGAAGCTCGCTGCGTTCGCGATGAAGGCGCACGCGAACAGGTAGGGCAGGGGTGCCGCTTTGGCGCGCTTGGCGGCGGCGTAGACCGCGGGGGTCAGGACCACGGCGGTGGCGTCATTGGAGAGAAATATCGTGACGAGTGCTCCCACGCAGTAAATGAGCAAAAACAAGCGGCTCGCCGAGCCGCCGGCGTGACGCACCGCATAGGCTGCGAGCCAATCGAACAGCCCCTCTTCCCGCGCGAGCTCGGCGAGCAGCATCATGCCGATCAGGAACAGGTAGACATCGGTGCCCGAGAGGACGGCGGCGAGCGCCTCCGAGGCGGGCAAGAGCGCGAACACGACCAGCGCCAGCGCGCCGATGCATGCCCACATCGCTTCCGACGTTCCCTTCGGGCGCGCGATGACGCCGGTAAGGGATGCGGCGGCAATCGCCCAGATGAGCCAGTGGGACGGCATGCCGAGACAGCTTAGCGCATCGACGTAACCACGATCGGTTCGACGAGTAACGACGGTGAAGTGCGCGGACTCGATATGCTCACGCGCCGGCGCTCCGATGTTCAATCCACGCCGCGACCTCCGGCAGCCGCTGCGTACGAATGCCGGCGTTATAGCGAATATTGGATTTCACGGTGCGCACATTCCGGCGAGCACTGGACGGGATGTGTTGCTCGGCAAATGCATCCAGCTTGCCGATCAGCGCAGGATCATAGGCACGACTGAGGAGTCGCGGTATGTACTCCGGCTGGCTCGCGGGCTCGATATAGGGGGCGAGGCGGTCCCAGTGGCTGGTGGCGTAATCGAAGGCCATATCCGGATGGAGGCGCGACACTGCGGATATCATCTCAGGGATGATCGTGGCGGGCGGCTTGCCGGAGAAAGCGAGATCGAGGGTCCTGCGTGCGAGCACCGGGTCCGCAACGGTTCCCAGGTAAGCGTACATCTGGCGACGCTCGAGCTCGCTCTTCGCCTGCTCGGCCATGGTCACGAGCTCTTCCCAGGTCTTCGCGTCGGCGTGCAACGCCACCACTCGCAATACGGTGCGGCGCATGTCGGCCGGCGTTGCGGATGGATCGCTCGCATAGTCGGCAAATCGTTTGCGGCCTTCGGCGACGATGGATGGATCGTCCAACGAGCTGAGCGTCGCGATCAGAGCGGCGCGAAGCAAGGCTATGTTGTCCGGCTCCTGCCTTTGCGGAGTCCAGCCCGTGCGAGCGAGCACAGGATTCAAGACCGCAATGGCGTAGGAACGAAAGGCGGCTTGCGAAGGCAGCCCGTCGAAGAGGTAGTCCATGTCTTGGAGCGTGTGGATCGAACCCAAGACCACCAGGGGATCGGCGTCCGGTGGAACCTGTCGGACGAGCTCGAGCAGGTTCGCCATCGGCTCCTCGCCCATGAACGCGAGCGCGGCGGTGTCGTAAAACAGGCCGAGTTGATCGTCGGGCGCGAGCGAGCCGTAGTGCTGGGTGAGGCGCGATAAATCCTGCTGGGAATAACGGCTGCGGAAGTAGCCTCTCTGTCCCGCATTCAAGATCAGTACGCCGCACCCGGGCCGATCGATCGCTTGGGCGTCGCCTCCCTGGATCACCGTCGTTTGGTAATCATCCCCCAAGCGCGTCGTCACCGGTACATGCCACAGGGTTGCCGACGTCGATGCGGGATCGATCGCAAAATGAGTCTGCGTCAGCTGCGCACGGGTCTTGCCGCCCGCGCAGGACGAGGACACCTCGTTGATCATCGGCACTCCGGCCTGCAGCGTGAAATCGTGCGCAATCTGAGTCAACGGGCGCGGTGACCCGCGGTCTATCTCTCTCCAAAGATCATCGCTCACGGTGTTGCCGTAGGCATGCTCGCGCATATAGGCGCGCACTCCTGCGCGAAACTGATCTTCACCGGCGTATGCCTCGAGCATGCGAATGACCGCTTGGCCCTTGGTGTAGGTGATGGCGTCGAATGCTTCGCTTGCTTGGAACACATCGTGAATGGGCGTGATGATCGCATGCGTGCCCTCGCGCTCGTCCTGATTCATCGTGGCCTCGACGCTCGCCTGGTTCTGAAGCCAAATCTTCCACTCCGGATGGAAGTGCTGCGTTACTCGATTCTCCATCCAGGAGGCGAAGCCCTCGTTGAGCCACAGGTCATCCCACCACGCCATGGTGACCAGGTCGCCGAACCACTGGTGCGCCATCTCATGGGCCACGACGACGTACACGTTTTGCCTGTCCTGCGCCGTCGAGATGCGCGGATCCACCAACAGGTCACGCTCGAAGTAGAAAATCGCGCCCCAGTTCTCCATCGCGCCGAAGAATTGACTGACGCCGGGAGCGGCGATCAAGTCGAGCTTCGGCAGCGGAAACGGCGTGCCGAAATAGTCATTGTAGTAAGGCAGGATCTGCGCGGCGGCATCGAGGGCGAAGGCGCTGACTGCGGTGTCGCCGCGTTTGGCCACCACGCCGACATCCACATCGCCCACGCGGCGATGGACGCGCTCGAAGTCTCCCAATCCGAAGAACAGCAGATAGGAAGACATTTTCGGTGTGGCGGCGAAATGTACGGTCTTGGTGACGCCATGATCGTCGGTCGACGCGACGGGCATGTTGGAAAGCGCCATCTCGGCGGCGGGAACCGTGGCGATGAGCTCGAAGACCGCCTTTTGAGCCGGCTCGTCCCAGCAAGGCACGAATCGGCGGGCGTCGGAATTCTCGAACTGGGTGAACAGGGCACGTGCCTTGACGGTTCCGGTTTGGTAGTCCAACGCAAACAGCCCGGAAGCTTGCTGGAAAATCTTGCCATGGTACGCAAGCTGCAACGTGTAGCTGCCGGGCGCCAATCCGCTCGCGAGCGTGAAGGTGGCGGTTTGCGGACCCTTCTGGTAGGTGATCGATCGCACGGCGGGACCGCCCGCGAGAGCGGCCTTATCGATCACGATCTGTGCGCTGTTGAGCACGATGGTGCTCGTCGGTGCATGCACGGTGATATCGATCTGCACCTTTCCGGTGAACGTGAGCGCCGCTGCATTCGGCGTGATTTCGATGCGGTAGTGGTCTGGCGTGACCTCGCTCGGCAGCACGATGCGCTCGCTGGGCCGGGCAATCTCCGCGGCGCCCATCGCCATCGAAGAGGCCACGCAAGACAGCAGAAGCATCAGGGCTGCGGCGCAAGCACGGGGGGATCCGGTGGATCCTGCAGTTCGGGACATGGCCTTACTCCGGGCGAAAGGGCGGCATTATAGCGACTTGCGCACGAGGAGGGCCGCTCTCATGACTCGCGTGCAGCGAGCTCCAAAACCGCGTAGCGCATCAGCTGCGTGGCCGTTCGTAGATTCAGCTTGCGCTTGATGCTGTGCCGATGAGATTCCACCGTCTTGACGCTCAAATTCAGCGACCGCGCCGTCTCGCGCGTGGTGATCCCCCGGCCGATCATGAGCAGGACTTGCAGCTCGCGGGTGCTCAAGCGATCGATGGGATCTTCGGACTTGGGCGGAGCCCGGCCCACGTACTTGCTCAGCATGTTGCGGCGAACGGTCTCCGAGACATAGACATGGCCGTCGAGGACGCAGCGCATCGACGCCAGAAATTCATCGGTCGACGATTCCTTCGTGATGTAGCCGTTGGCGCCGGCGGAAAGCATGCGCTCGGCATAGAGGATTTCGTCCAGCGCCGACAGTACGAGAATCCGCAGTCGCGGATGACGGGCGCGAGCGTAGCGGACGAGATCGATGCCGTTGCCGTTTTTCGAGCCGATGTCGCAGATCAGCACATCGGGATGCCGATCGCCCAAGGCTGCATGCATATCTTCCAGGGTTCCCGCTTCCCCGCAGACCTCGAGATCGTGCTGGTCCTCCACGATGCGGCGCAGACCCTCGCGCACGATCGGGTGGCCGTCGACGATCAGCACGCGCCGTACGGCGGATCCGTGCTGCGCGTCGCCCGCATGCGCTTCGTTCTTTCTCACGGATCGGTGCCGCGCGCGACCATCGCCGACAGCGAGGCGACCAATCCGCTGCGGGTTCCCGCCTGATCCGCGAGCATGGCCTCGAAACAGGCGGCGGGCTGGGGCGGACAGCAGTGATAGCCCTGCCATTGGTCGCATTCGAGATGGGTCACCAACTCGAGCTGCTCGGCGGATTCGACCCCTTCGGCGACCACTGTCAGCCCGACCCCGCGGGCGAGAGAGACGATTGCGCGGACGATCGACTCGTCGGTACGGCTGATCGTCAAGTCCCTGATGAAACTGCGGTCGATCTTGAGCTTGTCGATGGGGAAGCGGCGTAAGTAGCTGAGGCTCGAGTATCCGGTGCCGAAGTCATCGATCGCGACACTGACGCCCATCCGGCGCAGCCGCTTCAGCACCTCCGCGGACTCCTCCGGATTGGTCATGAGCGCACTCTCGGTCAACTCGATCTCCAGGCCGCGTGCGTCGAGATCGGCATCGGCCAGCGCCCTGCGGATCATCTGCAGAATGTTCTGATGCCTGAACTGGGCCGCGGACAGGTTGACCGCGAGCGGAGGCGATGACCCCATGTTGACTTGCCACTCGCGCGACTGCCGGCAAGCCTCGCGCAGCGCCCATTCGCCGAGCGGAATGATCAAGCCGGTGTCTTCGGCAAGCGAGATGAACGAGCTCGGCCCGATGATGCCCTTGGTCGGATGCCGCCAGCGCAGCAGCGCTTCCGCCGCCACGATTTTTCCCGTCTTGATCGAGAGCTCGGGCTGATAGTAAAGCTCGAATTCGCCTGCCGCCAGGGCGCGGCGCAGGTCGTTCTCGAACGCAAGCCGCTCCTGCATCGAGTCGGTCATCCCGGCTTGAAAAAAGAGAATTCGATTGCCGCCGCGCTCCTTGGCGGTCGTCATGGCGACTTCGGCATGAGCCAGGAGATCATCGCCGCGACGGCCGTCGTCGGGCCACACGCTCACGCCGATGCTCGAGCGCACACCCACTTCCACACCGTTACCGCGCACGGGTCTGTCGAGGTCCGCGAGAATCGCGGAAGTTATGGCTTGCGCCTCAAGGCGTGCGGCAACGTTGTCGATGAGCAGCGCGAACTGGTCTCCGTCGAGGCGCGCAAGCGTCGTAGACCTCGGCACCACCGCGGTTATGCGGCGTGCGATCTCGGTGAGCAGCCAATCCCCGATCCCGTGCCCCAAGGAGTGGTTGATGGCCCTGAAGTGATCGACGTCGAGCACGGCGATGGCGATGGCGCGGCCCGGGCGACTGCTGTCGGCGACGGCTCTCGCGAGCCGGTCCTTGAAGCGTTGCCGGTTCGGCAGGGCGGTGAGCGCGTCATGCGTGGCGAGGTATTGCAGGCGGGCATGAACTTCCTCGAGCTCACGCGCGTGACGGAGCGCGCGTGATTTGCGCTGCTCGCGGCCGGCCGAGATCACCTGAGCCACCGTGAGCACGGCGCAGCCCAGAGCCGCGCTCGTGATCGCGAGCAGGGTACCGGAAGGGGCCGCCGTGGAAGCGGCCGCCGGCCCGCAGCACGGGGCGTATACCCAGTGCGAGCTCGCGAGGGCCTGTGCATCGTTGCCGAATACGCCCACCGCCCCCGCGAGCGTGGCGGCACAACGCATGCCCAACGAGTGCGAGGAGCGATCGCGGCAAGTGAACCAGACCCGCAGCGCTCCCAGGAACGTCAGGAAGGTGAGCGGGAACCAGATGCACGCCCAAGCGAGGCCCTCGCGCAGCGCTCCGTCGGCGGATAGCTCATCGAGCGCAGCGCACCGCGTGGCGCCCACGCCGATCGCGAGCGCGAAGGCCGTACCGGCGATATTCGATGAGTCCGGCTCGCAGCACGCGACGAAGAACAGGGCGCACGCCTGGCTCGAAATCGCGACGGCCAGGGAAAGCAGGAGCCAGGAGGTGCCGAGGCGCGGCGGCTGGGCGCCCGACAGGGCCAGAATCTGCACGAAGGTTGTCGTCCACAGCGCGAATCCCAAGGCGATGGAGCCGAGCAGCAGCGTGCAGCCACCGCTCCGCGAGCGCGCGGAGGAGACTTGCACGGCGAGCTTGAGCGTCGTGTGCGACAGGAGCAGCGCCATGAACGCCGCGAGGGCCACGACATGGGCGTCCGCTGTGAGCACAGTCATCGATCGAGTCCTTGATACGACTTGGCATCTGATCCGCCCAAGGTAACGTCGAGCCGCCTGCGGCGACATCGAGAGGACTGGGTAGGGAGCGCGGGGAAACCCTGTAGGGCGTGCCGTCTAGGTCACGGCCACGACGCTCAGGGCTCGATGATGTTGTTGCGGATCGCGTAGCGCACGAGCTCCGGGAGCGACCCGAGGCCGAGCTTGCGCATTATGTTACTGCGGTGCGTCTCCGCCGTCTTGACGCTGATGTTAAGGGCCCGCGCGACATCCTTGTTGCTGTTGCCTTCGGCGAGCAGCTGCACGATCTCCCGCTCGCGGCTCGACAGCGTCTGCGTTGTGCTCGCCTCACTCGCGTCGTTGCGCAGATACCCGTCCATGACCATGCGCGCCACGCTCGAAGTGAAGAATGAGCCCCCGGCGAGCAACGCCTGCAACGCCACGACGAGTATCCGCCCCGCGTCGGATTTCAAAACGTATCCCCGCGCGCCGACGCTCAAGACCTCCCGCACGAGCTGTTCTGACTCGTGCGCGGTTAATATGAGAATGCGCATGGACGCGTCCGCGGTGAGAATTTGGCGGGCCGCTTCGAGACCATTGAGCTCCGGCATGGTCAGATCGAGCACGACGAGATCCGGTTTGAGCTCCGCCGCGGAAGCCACCGCGGCCCTGCCGTTGGCCACCTCGGCCACCACGATCCAACCCGGCACCTGGGACAGCTCCGCCACGAGCCCGCGTCGCAACAGCTCATGATCGTCGGCGATGAGAATACGCGCGGCTGTCATGCTGTGGTGGTGTCGATACTCATGTCGAGACGGGCTGCGGCGGCTGTTCGATATACAGGGTGCAGCGCACCCGGGTTCCCCGGCTCGTGGATTCGACGGAAAGCGTGCCGCCGATCTGGCGGAGACGTTCGCGCATTCCTGCAAGTCCCACTCCCATGGAGGGGGTGCTCCCCGGCGTCTCGGAATCGCCTGCGCGCAGCATGCCGCGGCCGACATCTTCGACCTCGAGCGTGACGGTGTCGGACTGACTTTTGAGCCGAATGCTCACCCAAGGACTTGCGGCATGACGATGCACGTTCGTGAGCGCTTCCTGCGCGACTCTGAACAAGCAGAGCTCGTTGTCCCGAGGGAGCCGCTCCATGGTCTCGGGCAGATCGAGCCGAACGTCGATGGCGCTGCGTTGGCGAAACCCATCCGCGAGCCAGCGAAGCGCGCTCAGCAGGCCCAGCTCGTCGAGCAAAGGTGGATGCAGCAAGTAGGACGCGGTCCTGATTTCGGTCGAGCACTGCATCGCCAGATCGGCGCAGTGCTCGAGGAGCGCTCGTCGGTCCAGCGCGGCAGAGCCCGTATCGTGCATGAGTTGCGCGAGCCCGAGCTCCAAAGCGGCGAGCGTTTGGCCGGTCGAGTCGTGCAGATCGCGTCCGATGCGCCGTCGTTCCTCGTCCTGAGAGCGCATCAATTCGGCCGATAAAAGCTGCAGATCGTGCTCGGCGCGCTTGCGCGCCGTCAGATCCCGGACGACCGCGAGCGCCAGCACCGTGTTGCCATCGATGATGCTCGAGAGTCCTACTTCCGCAGGGAAGTTGACGCCGTTGTCCAGACGCCGGTGAAGCCATTCGAAACTGGTCCCGCCCTCGCGCAGAGCGGTCTGGACCCGGGTGCGCGCGAGCTCATCGGAACGTTGCCCGTCGGGCTGATATTCCGGCGAGAGATCCCACGGGGCGAGCCCGATTGCATCGCGATCGCTTTGCAGCCCGAACATCCGGGTCGCCGTGAGATTGGCGTCCACGAACCGATCGCCTTCGAGCAGAAAGACGCTGAACTGCGCATTGTTGAACAACGTTCTGTAATGATGATCGCGGCGGCGCAACGCGCGCTGCGAGTGGTTGAGGAGCGCCGTCATGCCGAGCACCAGCGCGCTGAATGCCGCCGTGGTCGCCACGGCCATGCGCCGCCGCTTGCGCCAGGGCAGCAAGGCGTCGTCGCGGGACTGACCGTCCATGATGTAAATGGGATAGCCGTTCATGAGATCGTAGGCGTAGATCATGTCCTTCTTGGCGACGGGTCCGTAGCCCTCGACGATGCCTTCATTGCCCTGGGCGACCGCTCGGCGGAACACCTCGCTCGAGGCCACGGTGGCGCCGGTGGGAACATCGCGCATTTCGGCTTTCGGCGTGCGCACGAGAATCGTGCCGTCGCTCGCGATCAATCCCATGGTTGTGATTTGATCGCTGGATTTCCGATAGAGCTCGTCGAACCCGTCGAAACTGATCAGCGCGCCTGCCCAGAGCGTCAGATCCTTCCCCCACGCGACTCGCCGCGCGATCGGAATCACCATGGCGCCGGCATGGTCCGGATCGGCGATCGGAGACCCTACCCAGGCGGCGCTCGATAAGGGCGTGCCGGATACCGTGAGCCACTGTGGTATGACCGGACCGCCGAACCGGCCTGCGCGGCTCGTGAGCGCGAAATGGACACCGTCGCTGAGAAACAGCGAGCGCACATAGCTGCCCCCCGCAAGTTGTTTGCCCAACGTCGCGATGATTTCGGCGCGGTCGGCGAGAATCAGCCCACCGCCCGACTGCAGCTCGTTGGCGCCTGCAACCGCTTCGCCGACCCCGTCATCGAGCATGGCCAACGTGCCCGCCTGCAGAGCTGCGTTGACGCCGCGGAGCCGAGTGCGCTCCTCATCCAACGTCTGCTCGTAGTCGCCGTGGATGCGCGAGCCGGTGTAGGCCCAGGCAACGCCGATCACCACTGCGGCGTATGCAAGCAGGATCCAGTTGAGCGCCGGCGAAGCAGCCAAACGCAGCAAGCCGCGGCTGTCGCGTGGCGCCGCATCCACGGATTTTTTACCTGCCACGGATAGCTCCCGGCGTCACCCCGCCGAACCGTGTTGGTCGTGGGGCGAGTGTCCTCCAATCAGCGTATGGGGTCGAGCGGAAATTAGATCCCGGGCTCCGTCAGGGCGCGAAGATCGCGTAGCGCGAACTCGAACGGCCCCGCGTGATTGAACCGTGACCACCGATTCTGCAACAGAGCGTGGGCCTCTGCGTCGCGGCCGAGATTGACATAGGCGGCGGCGGTGACCGTGGTCAGATAGGCAGATTCGCTGTCGGAAAGTGCCGCGCCGGATGCGAGCAAACCCGTACCGAGCCGCACGATATCGGGCGCATTCCGACGTGCGATCGCTGTGAACAAATCCACCCAGGCATCTTGGCCGGCGCCAACCTCGCGGTAACAGGGGCTCGACGAGATCGAGGCCCACAACGGCTCGAGCTCGACGGAGCTGAGGTAAGGCGCCGTTTGGTCGCTCAAATTTCTGACGGCGTCCGCCCAGACCGCCTGCGCGGGCGCTGCGGCGCAAGCCGCCTGCCCCGTGTTGACCAGCCATAGGTATCTCGCGCTCTCGGGACTCAGGCCGTCGATATTGCCGCTCGCCAGGGCCTGGCGAATGTCGAGCGCTCGCTGCACGAGGCTATCGCGTAAGACGGCACTGCGCGGTGAAGGCTCCGCCGTTTGGGCGCGCGGCCCCCTCTCGCCGACCAGCTCGAGAAACGGAATGGGCAGCAGGGTTAGCGCCGGGAGCTCCATGGCGTTCTCCTTCAGGTAGCGCGAGCGCGGCGCATGCAGATCCACATAAGGATAAAAATCGGAGTTGGCCGGAACGGGGAGGGACTCGAGCACCGGGCCCAGCGTGCGGTTGTCCCCGATCTTGCGCGATTGAAAGTCTGCGACGGAGCGGATGCCGATCCGCTCCAGCTCCGAGCGCAGGAGCGGTGAGCGCAGCAGCGCTTCGTCCGGAACTCCCAGTACCGGGCCGCGGGTTGCGACGATCAATATGTCCAGGTCGTCGACGTTGTAGAGCGCGTAGGTGCCGAAATGCGGAGCGAGCGCCTTGATGATCGATGCCAGGACGTCGATGTTGGTCTCGTACACCTGCACCCACTGAGCAAAATATCCGTCGTGCGTGAGGTAATGCGTGATTCGATCGTAGAATTCATCAGAGAACAAGGTCGAGACGCCGCTGACCCACGGATTGGACGGCTCGGACACGATGAGGTCGTAGGGCTTGCGCGTACTCGCAAAAAAAGTCTTGGCGTCCTCGTAAATGACGCGGCTGCGGGGATCCTCGAAGACATTCTGGATTCGTGGGCCGAAGCCTTTGCGCGCAGCCTCCACCATGAAGGGCTCGATCTCGATCGAATCGAGGTGATCGATGCGCTCGCTCCCCAGCAGAACGTGCGTCGTCAGGCCCGAGCCGAACCCGATGTTGGCGACACGCCGCGGATGCGGCTGCATGCTGAGCGGTATGGCGGCGGCAAGCACCATCGTCGTCTCATCGACCGAGGGTTCGCCGAAGCCCATTTGAATGCCCGCATCGGGCTTGCCGTTGGTGGCGATCGTCACCAGTCCGTCTTTCTCGATCAAACTGATGGTCGCGGTTTTCCCGTCCCTGAGGTATTCGACGACCGCTCCTTCAGGCACAGTCGCCGATCCGGTGCGGTACACCCCGGAGATCATCCGCAACGGATCGAGATGGACGGCAAAGAGGACCGCGGCGAACACGCCGAGGCCCGCGGCCATCGCCGCCTGCATGGCACGTTGCGGGCGCGGACGGCTGAGGAGCCGCGAGGCACCCAAGGCGAGATGGATTGCCGCGCCGGTGAGAATCACGCCTTTGAGTCCGATGCGCGGCATAAGCACATGGACCGTGAGCACCACGCCCATGATCGCGCCGAGGGTATTCGCGGAATAGATCAGGCCGATAGCGCGCTCGCCGGCGCCGCGCCGCATGAGCTCGCGGGTGAGCAACGGCAGAGTCATGCCCGCACAGAAGCTCGCCGGAATCATGATGAGCGCGGCGATCAACTGGCTGATCAAGTTGAACCCGACGTAGCTGCCGGACGTGCGCGCGAAAGTGCGCAAGAACCACGCCATGAAATCGAACATCAGGCTGTAGGCCGGCAGCGTGAGAGCCGCTAAAGCTGCCATCAACACCATGACACCGGCCAAATAGGCCGTCGGGTCGAGGATCCGCTCGATTCGCCGCCGCACATAGAGCCCGCCCAGTGCGAGACCCAGGATGAAAGCGCTCAACATCAGCTCGAACGAATGGGTCGAGCTGCCGAGCACCAAGCTCAGCATGCGGATCCAACCGAGCTCGTACATGAACGAGGCCGCGCCCGTCATGCAGGCCGCGAGGGTGAGCCAGCGGGCCCAGGAATCTTGGCGCAAGCGCACCGCGGCGGCGAGAGCCGGTGGATCCGGCTCCACCGTGGCGCGGACCAGTGTCCAGATCACCACGGCGAGCGTCACGTTGAGCAGTCCCGCCACGCGGATGGTGCCCGGCAGTCCGACCGCGTCGATCAATACGAATCCGCTGACGAGCACGCCAACCGCCGCGCCCAGGCTGTTGGTGAAATACAGGGCGGCCAATGTCTCCCCGGGCCGATCCGGCCAGCGGCGGATGATGCTGCCGCTGATGAGCGGGAACGTCATGCCGAGCAGCACCGACTGCGGCAAGATGAGCGCAGCGCCCACAGACCACTTATACGCCTGGATCCAGCCGGCCGAGGGGAGCGAAGGTATCGCTGAGGCAAAGGAGAAATCCGAGGCGGCGATGAATATGGAATGAAAGCCGAGGCCGAGCACACCGATCAGACCCTCCACCAGTGCATAGGCCAGCAGGAGTCGCCTGATGCGCAGGGAGTAGTGCGCCACGACCCACGATCCGACCGCCATGCCGCCCATGAAGATGGCGAGCACCAGGGATTGTGCGTAGGCCGCGTGGCCCAGGAAGAGCTTCAGGTAGTGCGACCAGATCGATTCGTAGATGAGTCCCGTAAAACCCGAGACCACGAATATACCGAGTAGAAATCGGCGGCGAGCGCCCGGCGCGGCGGAACCGTCGGTCCTCGTGCTGGTGCCGCAATCTGGCGTGCTGGTCACGTGGCATCATATCCCAGCTGCAACTTTAGGGTGTCCTCGTGTGTTCTTGGGACATCGACGCACCGAACAGTCGTATTCGTAGACTCAAAGGAGACTCTGATGACGCTGAGTGATGAACTGGCCAAACTTGGAGAGCTTCGTGCGAGCGGCGCATTGACGGAAGAAGAGTTCACGCACGCCAAGGAACGGCTGCTGAATTCGTCGGGTGCGGGTGCGGGCGTGCGACCGGAGGAGCCCGTCGTGGCGGCCGTCAATGCCTTCCGACGCAGCCGTACCGACCGAGTGCTCGGCGGCGTATGCGGAGGCATGGCTCGGGCAACGGGCGTGGAGTCTTGGGTGTGGCGGCTGATTTTCGCCGTGCTGTTCATTTTCGCGGGTGCGGGCGCGCTTGCGTACGTGCTCTTGTGGATCTTCGTACCGAGCGACTGAGCCGGGAGCGGTGGGCGGTGCCCGGCAGCATCGGAAGGACGCGGCGTCTGCGCCGCCCGATGTGAGCATTTTTTAACGCCTTTCGATATCGCCTCGCCGGACGTCCCGGAGTACCATCCTCATCCGGGAATCATGAGTATCGAAGTAATCAAAACGTTTGGCCTGCGAAGTCTGGGAATTCTACTCGTCTTGGCCGGCGCCGCTATCCTGGTACCTTCCCTGGGGGCAACCGAAAAACGCTCGAAGATGCGAGAGCAAGTGGCGGCGTTACATGCGCAGCAGATCACCTGTCAGCATCCCGACGCGCGCCGGGAAGATTGCCGGCGCGACGCGCAAAGACCTTAGCCCCATCGCCGATTCGAGAGCGGATTCGCGGAGCACTTGAGATTCAAATGGCGTACCAAGCAATCAATCTCGCCGCGAAGCTCCAGATGCTCACGGAGCGTTGGCAGCCCCGAGTCGTCGCGGAAATGAACGACTACCAGTTCAAAGTCGTGAAACTGGCAGG
>Ga0302324_100015157_pt1 | contig 15470 bp, 11 predicted proteins | sample Palsa_T0_1_FD_201949 | JGI IMG/M metagenome (GOLD analysis project Ga0302324, IMG submission 201949) | Peat permafrost microbial communities from Stordalen Mire near Abisko, Sweden - Palsa_T0_1 | ecosystem: Environmental > Terrestrial > Soil > Palsa > Peat permafrost | place: Sweden: Abisko...
CGTGGTCGATGCTACTCGGACTCATCCGGGCCCGATCGGCAGCGCGGCGCGGTATGCGCAATCCCCGCCGCCTGCGCCTCGGTCGACAGGGTAAATTCAACGCGGGCGTTGTCGGTACGCACGCCGACCGGGCCGGTGAAGTCTGCGGCGTCGGCACCGAGACTGCCGTGCCAGACGCGTGCGCCATCGACATAGGCACTCAGCTCCTGGCTGCGAATCAGAGCCAGTAGTCGATGCGCCTGGCCCGCTTGCAGGTGCGGGATTGCGGAACTGAAGGTAGGTTTCAGGTTGTGGTAACCACGGTTTGCGCATTCGGCGCTTGAGTGCTGCCCGGGATTTGCTTTCACTGAGACGACCAGCTTGGACTCAGGTTCGATACGCCACATGACATAGATCAGATTGCAGGCATTCGCTGCGCGCAGTTTGATTCCCAATTGACGCCTGCTCGCTCCCGAGCCGAGGCGCGCCTCCACATCTGTAGACCCGAGATAGGTAAAGCTGAGCTCTGCGGCGTCTGCGCTCGGGCGGTTCAAGTAAGCACGCATCTTGGGGACCGTTACGGCGAGCAACGGAGCGTGTCGCTCCTCGAGGGCACCCTCGGTGACGCAGAGATCTGCGCGCGACACGGCGGACATTTCGGGGGAGGGCGGTTGTCCTTGCGACGCCGACACAGCCAGGAGCAAGGGCGCACAGATGCGATGACCGGCTACTCTCATGAGGGCCGCGGTGCGCCCAGGGGACAGCAGTACCTCGAGCATGGCTGCCACGGGTTTGATGTGCATGTGGGCACACATCCTAACTCAGAGGGCATCGGTTCGAGTCAGGGGTGGCGCTTGCATCCCGTCAGCGCGGGATTTCCAAACGATTGCTGAGAGCTCACTCTCGTGTACCCGAGCACGGCCAGCAAATGGCGGGCGGCGGTGCTAGCACGAACTGGACGGGCTGATTCGGCGCGCGGCGGGTCTGTCGCACGCCGGGGAGTGGGAAATCAGAGCAGATATTGCTGGAGCAGGAGTCCGATTGCCGCGACCCAGAGCAGCCATGTGCTGCGCACCGCAATCCACACGACGCACACGGCAAGCACGGCCCCACCGAACGGGCTGATGCTGTGGCCAAGGAACGCGAAGCTCAGAAGCGCGATGACAATGGCAACCCTCGTCCACGCCCGCAGTGCGGAGCAGTAGCTGTTCCACTGGGTCCGGGTTGACGGCTCTGTGCCCCTGATCGGAATGCCGCATTCCCGACTGCGCATCTGCAGCTCCCGCTCTATGGGCGGCAGCATGCTAAGTTCCGCAAGCGCATTCCGAGTGGCCATGGGCGCCATGATGCCTCCCGCCAAGCCTCGCTGCCACCACCGCTGCGCTCACATGCGAGCGCCTTCGCAATATCCTTCCTGACATCAGACATAAGCGATTCCCCGCGCGTGACGCGGTTCCGCTCGCGCGCTTGTTTGTGCGTAGCGCGTGAGCACGGCGGGTTAGCTCCTCAGGTACCCGGCAACCGCACGACTCCCGAGTGGAACCGGATTTCAGAAGGAATAACCCAGGCGAAGTCCGATTTCGCGCGGCGGATTTACCAGAAAGTCGTTGGTCAGGTTGTTGAGCTGATTGGGCTGGGAGGGCGGCGCCAGGATCTCCTCCTTGTCGAATACGTTCGTCACGTACAGCGTCGCGCGCCACGGCTTGTGAGTCAGCATGAGATTGAGGTTCATGATCTCGTAACTCGAGGAATGCTGAATCGTGGTGGTCCCGACGCTCGGGGCCACCTGCAGCGCAACCGCAGTCCGATAAACTCCGTTGGCCGACAGCGTCAGATCGTATCCCGGTGTCAGGTTGGTCTCGTAGATGAGAGCGGCGCTGATGCTGGTCTTGGGGCTGCCGGGGAGCTGCTCGCCGGACTTTCCCGAGAGCAGACCCGGAACGATGGTGCCCGTACCGTTGTTCGCCGGCAGCGAAAAGTCGCTGGTGAGCTTGGCATCGGCATAGGCGAAGCCGACCGAGTAGCTCAAGCTCGGCAAGAACAACGGTCCGGTGCTTTCAAGCTCGAATCCCTTCGAGGCGGCCGTGTTTGCGTTGTAGACGGCCAAGTTGCCGGAAGGCAGGCTGGAGGAGATCTGCGGCTTGTCCCAGGTGATATCGAAGATCGCAAACGCGTACGACAGACCGTTGTCGAACCGTCCCTTGAGGCCGGCCTCGTAGTTGTTGGTCTTGTCAGGTTGGTAGGTCCGCAGCAGTGGACTCTCTTCGAAGATCCCACTCTGCGGAACCGAGTTGGCACCGCCCCGGCGAAAGCCCTGCGACCACAGGGCGTAGACGTAGTGGTTAGTGGCGTACTCGTACGACGGATTGACCTTCCCCACCCACTTGGAGGCCGGCGCTGAACGCGGAGTCGGCGGGATGAGGGTTGGAAAGGTGAAGTCCTGATACAACTGCTGATCGGTGAATTCCTGGCTGAAGTGCCGCGCACCGAAGGTGATCTGTCCCTTTGGCATGAAATGCCAGCTGAGCTCACCGAACACCGACTTGTCCTCGAAAGTCTGTGTATCGAGCTGCTGAAACGTGAGGTCGTTGGGGCCGCTCAGCAACAGGCAATTCGGGAAGGTCGCGCCGGCGTAGTAATACCCCGTACATCCTTGCTCCACGGAGCGTTCCGGGGAGCCGGGGTTCGTGACATACCAGTCGCCATGACGCGTCTGCTTCTCGTAGAACAAGCCCACCACGTAGTCGAGCGCATGCGTCGGATCGGTCTTGGACACCAGCCGCAACTCCTCGGAGAAGGTATGCGCCGAATCGGTGAACAGAAACGGGTAGGTGAAGCGCGGGTTGGTGGGCACGCCGCCGTAGTAGGGCAGGAAAAAACCCCCGTCGAAGCCGCCGTAGTCGAAACTCGAGTCCTGGATCAGGGAGCCGGTCGTCGTGTGGTACGAGCTCGTTGACGACAGCGTGGCAAATCCGGCGTCGTAGCTCGCGTCGAGGCTCGTCAGGTTCGTGGTGCGGTCGAATGGCTCATCGACCAGTGCAAACTCCTGGTAGGGGCCGCCGGCCGGGAACACCGTGTGCGGATCGAATGGCGAGGGCCCGCCTGCGAAGGTGGGATTCACCTGTGGGCCGCCGTCGCCGTTGACCTCCGCGTGCAGCAGCGCGAGTTCTGCGCTGAACGCCTCGGTCGGCTTGAACAACAGGCTCGCGCGGCCGGTGAAGGCCTTTTGCCAGTTCCAGTCGTTGCGATTGAGATAGAGCGGTGAGCTGTTCACCGGGTCGGCGGGATCTGCAAGCAGTGGAACACCGTACAGGGTATTGCTGGTGCGCGCCTCGGGTCCGAACACGTTGATCCACCCGGGCTGGTAGTCGTAACGCGCCGCCGCCCGGAAGGCGACGACATCCCCCAGCGGAATGTTGACCATGCCCTTTAGCGAGTAACCCGTGCCGTCCGAGTGAGCGAGCTTCGAGCCGCTCGCTTCGAGCGAACCGGTGAAGGTGTCCAACTGCGGTGAGTTGGGGATGAAGCGCAGCGCGCCACCGAGTGCACCGGCACCGTACAAGGTCCCCTGCGGCCCGCGCAGAATCTCGACCCGATTCAGGTCGTCCAGCTGAAAGTAGCCTTGAATCGGCGAATTTCCAATATAGGTACCGACCGGATCCTGCTCAAAGCTACGAAAGCCCCGGGCAGGACTGCCGGTGGCGTTGATGCCGCGGATGATCGGTGCGACCGCACCGGCGAATCGGGCGCCGTAGTCATACATACTCAATCCCGGCACTGTCGAGGCGAGCGACATCGTGTCACTGGCGCCGCTCGCGGCGATCTGCTCCGAGCTCACCACCGAGATGCTGTACGGAACCGCTTCGAGCGCTTCCTGGCGCCGACTTGCCGTCACGACGACTTCCTGCAGCGCGTTGGGGCCGGTGTCGGCCTGGTCGGCCGCAGCGGGCGATGGCGCGCCGTAGAGTGCGCAAAACACCGCGGCCGCGATGCTTGTCGTTGCCGGCGAGCGACGGCTATCGGTTTCGACACTCCACCCGAGTGAACGCGCATGCCCCATGAGCTCTCTCCCCGTGATGTCAGTTTGTTGTCGCGTCTCTTGGTATCTTCCGTTGCTTCCCGCGGACGATTTTTCCGGCAATGCCGCTTCAGCGTTTCCAGCGATGGACTGCGCCGGGGAACGGCGGCTTCCATTGCTCGAACGCCCCGGTGCCGTTCGCATCGAGCTCCACGAGTGAGTTGTCGTCGTAACAGGCGATCAGCAGATGTCCATTGAAGGGGGTGAGGCGGCTGGCCCCGCAGTGATCTTTGAGGCAGTAGCGCCTCACATGCCTGCCGTCCCAGCTCTTGATGTTGCTCAAGGCGTATTCGACGAGGAGCAGCTTACCGTCGCGCCACAGCGCGCCTTCCGGGTAGTGCGCATCGGGGTCAATGACGGTCACCGGTGCGGCCGAGGCGGGGGCGCAGGCAAGGCCCAGCAGCAGAGCCGTGAGCGGCCCCACCCAGATCGCTTTCTTCTGTCTCACCACGTCGTTCGCAAGCCGCGCGCAGCGATCCCCCTTGAGCGCTCCAGGCATTTAGCACGGCATCGCGTACGCCCGCTATTCATTTTTGTCATGGAGTGATCAGTGTTTTCGCTGAAGCCGCACGCACTGCGGGCCTGCGACGCGTTTGCGCTCAATGGCCTGTCATGCCCGAGCGTGCGTTCGAGGCGAGGGCACGCGCCTGATTCTCCAAAAATGCGCCGCGCCGCTCGGGTTATCGCGGGACGAAGGTGCGATAGCGTGCGATGGGCACGGTACGCGCGCCGGCCGCGTGAACCGGCTCACGGATGGCCGTCCACCCGAGCCGCACAATGCGGCTTCGGGCCAAGATATGCCCGTGTGTGGGGTCTTGAATCCATGAACATGACGCAGCTTGTCATCGGCAGCGCCCTGGGATGCATGCTGGCCCAGGCGCTTCTCGGCGGCGGCGCCTACCTCATCCGCCGCCTGCAGCGTCCCGAGACGGGCAGCCTGCTGCGCGCACTGAGTCCGGGACCCAAAGTCATCGGGATGTTCGTGAAGTATGCAGCTCCCGTAGGGGTCGCGGCCGCACTCATTACGCTCGGGGTGTGGACGGTCGGTGACTACCTGGCGGCCAAGTCTGCGCGCAACGCGGCGCTGGCGAGCACGTTCGATCCTCAGGCAGCGGCGCGGGTTTCGCCGCCCCACGGCGTTGCGGAGGAGGTCGCGGCACACACTGCCGCGCCCGAGACCACCCCCGCTGCAGGTGAGGCAGCCGTCGACCCGTACAGTGATCCGGAGTTCAAGGTCCAGCGCCGCGCGCATGGCGCGGCCGGCGCGAGCCTCAAGGACACGCTGCTGCAGCGAGCCGAGGCGAAAGCCAGCGCCGATCTGCGCCGTGAGACTCAACAGCACCAGCAGCGAAGCCAGTACGACTGCGAGGCTGCCGATCGCGCTGAGCGCTACCTTAAGGCCGGTCTGGACGTCTGGGGCTTTGCAGCCTGGCAGCAGCGCTACTTTCCGGCGGAGGACTACAAGGGCGCAAGCCTCTCACCGTGCAAGGACATCAAGGCGCTCGTTCCCGGCTCGCTCGACCTGCAGTCGACCGTCGCGCGGGACAATCACCACTGACTTCAGAGCGGCTGATCGATCGAGCGCGCGAGCGGGGTGAAGAGCTTGGGCCCCGCTTCGGTCATGTACCAGCAGTCCTCAAGTCGCACTCCGAACTGTCCGGGGATGTAGAGTCCGGGTTCGTCCGAGAAGCACATGCCGGCCTGCAGCGGGGTTGTGTCGGTGCGCACCAGGTAAGGCGGTTCGTGGCCGTCCATGCCGATGCCGTGACCGGTCCGGTGCGATAGACCCGGCAATCCATAGTCCTTGCGCCAGCCCTTCTGCTCGTAGAACGTGCGCACCGCCTTGTCGATCCCGCCCACCGGCTGACCGAGCTTCGCAGCTTCGAGCGCGATCTCCTGGCCGCGCTTCACGGTGTCCCACAGTTCCCGCTGGCGCGAGGAGATGTGCCCATACACCCAGCTACGGGAGATGTCCGACTGGTAGCCCTGAACGCTGCAGCCGGTATCGATGAGGATCACCGAACCCTCGCGCACGGCCTGCGGCTTGAGCGAACCATGCGGAAAGGCGCTCGCCTCGTTGAGCAGGACCAGGGAGAACTCGTGCGAGCCGCCGAGCTCTTCGGTCGCGCGGATCATGAGTTCCATGATGTCGGAGGCTCGCATGCCGGCCTCGATCTGCTCGTGAACGTAGCGCAGGGCTGCAATGGTGACGTCGTTGGCGACCTGCATCAGGGCGAGCTCCGCCTGCGACTTGATCATCCGGCAGGCACCCACCAGTGCATCGCCGAGGATCACGTTCGGTCGCGCGCTCGCCGCCTGCGCCATTCGCTCGACGATGAAGAATCGTGTCGTGCCCTCGACCGCGAGCGGACCCTGCGCGTGCTGCTCACGCAGTGCGCCCGCCAGAACCTCGAACGGGCTCTCGTCCTCATTCCAGTGCCGCACTTCGGCCGCTATTTTGAGCGACTCGCGCACCGAGGGCTCCTCGAAGAAGGGCGTGACGATCACCACGCGACCGGTGGCGGGAATGAGCGCGGCGGTCGTCCTCTCGCTCCTGGGCCAGCGCACGCCGGTGAAGTACTCGAGTACCGATCCTGATTCGACCAGCAGCGCTGCGACCTTCTGCTGCTGCATCAATCCCTGCAGCTTACTGACGCGGGTGCTGTGCTCCTGCGCCGTGATGGGTTGTGTAGCGCCGGTGAGCGACCTTAAGCGCGTAGCGCGCGGTTGGCCCGGGGCACCCTCGGCCCGTGCCGCCGCGCTGGCAAGCCCGGCAGCAGCCGCCGCGAAAACCCCCCGTCTTGAAAGCCTCATTGTGGATTCCCCTTACCGTGATGCATCCCCGTACGGGGTTGCGTTGGCGCCGCCGCGGCACAGCTGCCGCCAGGAGTGTGACGGCCGTCACTTTCCCGCCCCCATCTCGCTACGCGCGCCCACATGTCGTTATGCGCAATGTCGATATTTGAGAGGCCAGAACTCCCGAAAAACAGCGTTTGGTTTTAGCTTAATCTGGTGAATATACGCTCCAAGGTCCTGGCACTCATCGCGGCGATGCTTGCCTTCCTGGTCGCAGCCGAAGTGCTGGTCGAGAGGCAGGTCGTGCTGCCCAGTTTCGCCGAACTCGAGCGTGCTGATGCGCGCACGGCGATGCGCCGCATCAGCAACGCGCTCGACATGACGCTCGGTGAGATCGCGGTATCGGCGACCGACTGGGGCAACTGGGCCGACACTTACCGCTTCGTGCTGGACCACAACTCCGCATTCGTCGACGCCAACATCAGTCACCTCGCGCTGCGCCAGCTCAACGTCAATCTGCTACTGATTGTCGGTCTGGATGGCCGGTTCGTGCAATCGAACGACCTCGATCTGAAGAGCGACCGGCCGTTGCAGCTCGACTTCACGGAAGGCAAGGCGCTGCCGGCGCAGTTCCCGTGGCGGGCGAACCTGAGCGCCGGTACTCCGGTGCGCGGGCTGCTGCGCACCAGCCGCGGCATCATGCTGCTCGCGGGTGCGCCGATACTCGATGGCAACGGCGGCGGGCCGACCCACGGCATGGTGATCATGGGCAGACTGCTTACGCCGGCGGGCGTGCGTGGCATCGGCGCACAGGCGCAGGCGGACCTCGCCATGCTCCGCGCCACTGCGGGAGAAGGGGCACCGGAGCGTCTCGAGGAGAGCGACACCCTCACGCGCGTGTTCCGCACCTTCAACGACGTTTACGGTCAGCCGCTCATGACACTGCGGGTCGATGTGCCGCGCGCGATCAGCGCGCGCGGCGAGCGGGCCGTGACCTACGCTTCGACGTGCCTGATCGTAGCGGCCGTGATCGTGCTCGCTCTGCTGGTGCTGGTGCTGAACCGCACGATCCTCAAGCCCCTCGCCGCGGTCACGCGCCACGCCGTAGCGCTCGGCAAGGACGAGGACCTCACGACCCGTCTTGGCCTCGAGCGTCGCGACGAGTTCGGCGTGCTGGCACGCGAGTTCGATCGCATGGTGGAACGGGTTGCCGAGTCACGCACGCAGCTCGTCGATCAGTCGTTCCACGCCGGGTTCGCAGAGCTCGCCAAAGGCGTGCTGCACAATCTCGGCAACGCCATGACGCCGATTGGTGTGCGCCTTGCCAACCTCTCCGATCGGCTGCGCGCTGCGCCTGCCGAGGACACCGAGCAGGCGGTGGCCGAGCTGCAGGCCGGAGTGAGCGATCGTGAACGCCATAAGGACCTCGAGCAGTTCCTGCAGCTCGCAGCGCGCGAGCTCGTGCTCACCGTCCGAACCGCACAGGAGGACGTGGCCGTCGTGACGCGTCAGACGGCCCTGGTGCAGTCGACGCTGAGCGAGCAGATGCGCACCTCACGCAATGAGCACGTGATCGAGCCGGTGCGTCTCACCGAGCTCGTGGCCCAGTCCCTGGAGATCGTGCCCGATACCTGCCGCCAGCGGCTGGTGATCGATACCGACGATACCGTGCGCCGCCTGGGCGTGGTGCGCGTGGCGCGCACCGTGCTGCGTCTGGTCCTGCAGAACGTGATCATCAATGCGGCGGACGCCGTTCGTGACGCGGGCAAGCAGCAAGGCGTGCTGCGGCTGCACGCCGAGATCGTGCGTGATGAGGATCGTCAGCAACTGCATCTGCAATGCCAGGACGATGGCATCGGGATCTCCGGAGAAAATCTCGAGCGCGTGTTCGAGAAGGGATTCACCACCAAATCGCCCGAGACCAATCACGGCATCGGCCTGCACTGGTGCGCCAACGCAATCAACGCACTGGGTGGGCGCATCTGGGCCGCGAGCGAGGGCCCGGGGCGCGGCACTTCGATGCATCTCCTCGTCCCGCTTACCAACCGCGAAAACGTTCCGCTTGCCGGAGCAGCCTGAGGCCCCAATGACCGAACCGAACTCCCCCCCGATCCGCGTGCTGATCGTCGACGACGAAGCCGAGATCCGTGACGCCTATCGGCAGATCCTCAACGAGAGCGAGGCGGCGGAAATGGCCGGGTTCAAGGAGCTGCGCACCCGGCTGTTCAAGAAAGCCGGCGACAGCGGCGCGCGCGTGCGCTCGGCCGCCGCGCGTACCACGGTGTTCGAGACCGTGTTCTGCGACCAGGCGGCCGCCGCGGTCGCCGCGGTGAAGGAGGGGCTCGCGCGCAATCAGCCCTTCGCGCTGGTGTTCCTCGATGTGCGCATGCCGCCCGGACCCGACGGTGTATGGGCCGCGACACAAATCCGCGAGCTGGATCCGGCTGTGGAGATCGTGATCTGCACGGCGTATTCGGATACGGACCCGGGCGAGATCGGCGGGTACGTGCCGCCCGAGGACAAGCTTTCCTACCTGCAGAAGCCGTTCCACCCGCATGAGATCCGGCAGATGACCATTGCGCTCGCCAGCAAGTGGCGCGCCGAGCGGCGCATCGTGCGCCTGGCGTACTTCGACACCCTGACCGGTCTTCCCAACCGCGAGCAGTCGCGCAACCGCCTGGTCGGCGCGCTGCAGGCCGCGAAGGAGAAGGGTGGGCAGCTGGCAGTGCTGTACCTGGATCTCGATAACTTCAAGCGCGTGAACGACACCCTCGGCCATGCGGCCGGTGACGATCTGCTGCGCGTGGTCGCGGACCGGTTGCGTAACTCGCTGCGCTACGGCAACGATATCAGCGCCAGTATGCTCGGCAACGCCCGCCCGGGCGATATCGCGCGCCTCGGGGGCGATGAGTTCATGGTGCTGTTGCCCAACCTGCGCGGCACCATTGACGCCGGTGGCGTGGCTGAGCGGCTGATCCTCGCGCTGCGCGAGCCGATCCAGCTGGCCTCGAACTCGCTGGTGGTCACCCCGAGCGTCGGCATCGCCATCTATCCGCAGGACGGGGTGGATGCCGAAACGCTGCTGCGCAACGCCGATCTCGCCATGTATTTCGCCAAGCGCCGAAATCCTGGCACCTGGGCGTACTTTGACGTCTCCATGAACGCGCAGGCGCTGCAGCGCTTCACCATCGAGGAGCAGCTGCGCGGGGCGCTCGAGCGTAACGAGTTCACGCTGCAGTTCCAGCCGCAATTCGACGTGCGCGCTGGCACGGTGTCGGGCGTCGAGGCGCTCCTGCGCTGGACCAACGCCGAGCTCGGCGCCGTGAGCCCGGTGGAGTTTATTCCGGTGGCGGAGGAGACCGGTCTGATCCTCCCCATCGGCGAGTTTGTGCTGCGCGGGGCCTGCCAGCAGGCCCAGGCGTGGCGTGCTGAAGGACTGCCTCTGCAGCGAATGGCGGTCAATGTCTCGGCGCGCGAGTTCGCCCTCGCCGAGTATCCAAAGATGGTGGCCGCGATTCTTCAGGAGACCGGACTTGACCCGGCGGTGCTGGAGCTGGAGATCACCGAGTCGGTAGTCATGCAGGACGAAAAGTGGGCCGAGACCGCCATCAATGAGTTGAAGGCGCTCGGCGTGTCGCTCGCCATCGATGACTTCGGCACCGGCTACTCGAGTTTCGGTCGCCTGCGCAACTTCGCCGTCGATCGCCTCAAGATCGACCGCTCGTTCGTGACCAGCATTGGCGATGGGACGGATGATCGCGCGATCGCAGCGGCCATCATCGCCATGTCGCGCTCGCTGCACATCGATGTCACCGCCGAGGGCGTGGAGAACTTCCCGCAGCTGGCTTTCCTGCAGGAGCAGGATTGCAAGGATGCGCAGGGGTTCCTGCTGAGCCGTCCGCTGCACGCGGATGCGGCCCGGGAACTGCTTCGCCGGGTACACGAGGCGGGCGATGCTTCGCGCACTCAGCGCCTGAAGGTCATCACCGGCTGAGCGCGGCCGCGCGCCCGGCGCGCGCAAATTGCGGTTAGAATTGCAGCCTTCACCGCTCCAGGCCCACTGCCGGCTGATGGAATCGGAAGGTTATGCAGACCGCGCTCGCCGATTTCATCAAGCATACGCCGCAGGGGCGCGAGGCGGACGCGATCCTGCGCAGCTGCGTGCACTGCGGCTTCTGCCTTCCCGCCTGCCCGACTTACCAGCTGCTCGGCGACGAGCTCGACAGTCCCCGCGGGCGCATCTACCTCATGAAACAGCTGCTCGAGGGCGAGCCGGTGAGCGCGCAGACGCAGCTGCACCTGGACCGCTGTCTTACCTGCCGCGCCTGCGAGAGCGCCTGTCCGTCGGGAGTCCAGTACGGCAGATTGCTCGACATCGGCCGCGCGCTGACCGAGGAGCGCGTGCCCCGCACGCGCTGGGTCCGCCTGCAGCGCTACCTGTTGCGCACCTTCGTGCCATACACGCGGCGTGTGCGGGCACTCGTGCGTGCCGCGGCCGCCTTGCGTCCGCTCCTGCCGCACTCACTCAGCGTGCGTCTGCCAGCGGCCACGGACATGCATGGCGGCCCGTGGCCGGCGCCACGCCACGCGCGACGGGTGGTGCTTTTCGAGGGCTGCGTGCAGCCGGTGCTGGCCGGGAACATCAGCCCCGCGGCAGCGCAGGTACTGGATCGGATCGGGATATCGGCGCTGCGCGCGGGCAATGCCGGCTGCTGCGGAGCGCTCGACCATCATCTGTCCGCCCACGAGGACGCGCTCGGGCACGTGCGGCGCAACGTGGACGCGCTGTCGCCGCAGCTGGAGGCGGGCGCGGAGGCCGTGGTGATGACCGCGAGCGCTTGCGCCGCCATGGTCACCGACTACGGACGGCTGCTCGCGCACGATCCCGCGTACGCGGCGCGCGCCGCGCGCATCAGCAGTCTCGCCCGCGACATCAGTCAGGTGCTCGCGGCCGAGTCCATGGCGCTGGCCGATGCGCTCGCGGCGGCACCTGGCGCCGCTGGTACCGTGCGCGTGGCGTTCCAGTCGCCCTGCACCCTGCAGCACGCCCTCGCAGTCAAAGGCGTGGTCGAGCCGCTGCTCAGCGCGGCGGGCTTCACGCTCACACCGGTGGCCGACGGGCAGCGCTGCTGCGGCTCGGCGGGCACGTACTCCGTACTGCAGCCGCAGCTGTCCGCCGAGCTCCTGCGCGCCAAGGTGGCAGCACTCGAGGCGGGTGAGCCGCAGGTCATCGCCACGGCTAACATCGGCTGCCTCGCGCACATCCGCAGCGCCACCGCACTTCCCGTGCGCCACTGGGTCGAGCTCCTCGCGGCGAGATTCGCGCATGGCCGATGAGTGGGGCGAGCGCATGCCGCGCTCGGTGGGGCTGCTGCAGACGGTGGCGGTGTCGGTGGGGATCGCCATCGGCAGCGGCATCTTCCGCGTGCCGGCCACCGTCGCCCTCGAGTTGCAGGCCCCGGGCACGATCCTGCTGTGCTGGGTATTCGGGGGCCTGATCGCACTGTGCGGCGCACTCTCGATCGCAGAGCTGGCGGGGGCGCTGCCGCGCTCCGGCGGGATCTTCGCGTACCTGCTCGAGAGCTACGGGCCGTTGCCGGCGTTCCTGTTCGGCTGGTCGGAACTGGTGGTCATCCGCGCATCCGCGCTTGGGGCCATTGCCACTATTTTCGCCGAGTACCTCGGCTACTTCGTGCCGCTCTCGCCTGCGGGGGTACGCTACACGGCAGCACTCGCCATCGTGCTCATCGGCGCCATCAACTACGTAGGCGTGCGGCGCGCGGCTGCGGTGCTGAGCGCCACCACCGCGGTCAAGTACGCGGTGCTCCTGGGGCTCGGCCTGCTGGCCTTCACCGCCACCGGCGGCAGTGGCGCGCACTTCAGGCCAGCGTGGCCGGCGGGGTTGCCGCTCTCGCTCATAGCCACCGCGCTGATCCCGGTGCTGTGGACCTACGACGGATGGGCGGATCCTGCCTCCATGGCCGGCGAGATCAGCAACCCGCAGCGCAACCTGCCGCTGGCGCTGATTGCAGGAGCGCTGTGCGTCATGCTGGTGTATCTGGTGGTCAACATCGGCTTCATGTACGCGCTCGCGCCGGCGCAGATGGGGCACGAGAAACTCATCGCCGCCACCGTGGCCGCGCGCATCCCGCTCTTTGGCGGCGCGGGCGCGAAGGTGATCGCCGCGGCGGTGGTGATCTCGGCCTTCAGCGGACTGAACGCCTCGATGATGACCGGCTCGCGCATCTTCTTCGCCATGGCCGATCGCGGCCTGTTCTTTCGCACCGTGGCGCGGGTGTCGCCGCGCTTCGCGACTCCCTCGGTCGCCATCGCGCTGGCGAGCGTGCTGGCCGTGGGCTACGTGCTCGAGAATGACTTCGCGCAGCTCGCCGACAGATTCATTCTTGGCATCTGGCCCTTCTATGCGCTCGCCGTGGCAGCGGTCTACGTGTTGCGTCGCCGCCGTCCAACGCTTGTCCGTCCCTATCGGGTGTGGGGCTATCCGCTGGTGCCTGCGGTGTTCCTCGCCGCTTCCGCGTTCATGGTGGTCAACGCACTCGTTACCGATCCTGCGAACACCGGCCTCACGTTTGCGATCATTCTCGCCGGGGCACCGGTGTTCTACCTGCGCGCACGAATCGCCACGGGCCTTAAGGAGAGGCCCGCGGCATGAACCGTCCTCGTTGACCGCGCGCAGTCCCGGCGACTCGAACGCGACTGTCTCGCTCTTGCGGCTCCTGCCGCAGCGCGCCCTTCGTATAAGATAGTGTGCTCCCGCTGGGGACCTCATGAGCGCGCGCAAAGCCGGCAAGAGCGCCTTTGTATTTCTGTTCATCGCGGTGCTGGTCGACTCGATCGGCTTCGGCATCATTTTGCCGGTGCTGCCGCGTCTCATCATGCAGCTCACCGGTGTCACCATCGATCGCGCTGCCGTCTATGGTGGCTGGCTGTCGTTCGTCTACGCGCTCATGCAGTTCTTCTGCGCCCCGGTGCTTGGAAACCTGAGCGATCACTTCGGCCGTCGCCCGGTGCTGCTGGGGGCACTGCTGGCCCTGGGGTGCGACTACTTCGTCATGGGTTTCGCGCCGCTGATCGGCTGGCTGTTCGTCGGTCGCGCGATCGCCGGCATCGCCGGGGCGTCGTGGACGCCCGCCTATGCGTATCTTGCGGATATCAGCGAGCCGGCCAAGCGTGCGCAGAGCTTCGGGCTCATGGGCGCCGCCTTCGGCCTCGGTTTCGTGGTCGGGCCGGCGATCGGCGGACTGCTGGGAAACCTCTCGCCCCGGGCACCGTTCTTTACCGCCGGTGTCATCGCACTTGCGAACGCGAGCTTCGGGTACTTCGCGCTGCCGGAATCGCTGCCGCGCGAATTACGGCGCGCGTTCCATTGGAAGCGTGCCAATCCGCTCGGCACGCTCATGCAGATGCGCAAATACCCGGTGGTGCCGCTCATGCTCGGTGCGCTGTTTCTGTGGCAGCTCGCCCATCAGGTTCTGCCCAGCACCTGGTCGTTCTACACCATCTCCAAGTTCCACTGGACGAGCGCGCAGGTCGGCTATTCGCTCGCCTATGTGGGCACGGTGATGGCGATCGCGCAGGGTGTCCTCACCCGCGTGCTGATTCCGTGGATGGGAGGTGCGCGACGCGCCGCGCTGGCCGGTATGGCGTGCGCGCTCCTCGCCTATGTCGGCTACGCGGCGGCTACCGCTGGGTGGATGATGTACGTGGTGGGGCTCACGACGTTCCTGTTCGCGCTTACGTATCCGTCGATGAACGCACTCGCCTCGCAGCAGGTCCCCGCCAATGCCCAGGGCGAGCTGCAGGGCGCGGTCGCCGGTCTGCAAAGCCTGAGCACTATCCTCGGTCCACCACTTATGACGCAGATCTTCGGCTACTTCTCCGCTCCCGGGGCGATCGTGCACCTGCCGGGAGCGGCCTTCCTTACGGCCGCCGTGCTCACCGCACTGTGCGCGGTACTGTTCCTGAGGGCGCTGCGCGCAGCGCCCCAGCTGGCCGCCGGGCAACTTTCGACTGCCGCGCCGGAGGCATGAGATGCGCCGCCTTGCACTGAGCGTTGCCTTCCCCCTGGCGCTCACGCTCGCCGGCACCTGCCACGCCGCGCCGCTGCCACCGGGCAACAGTGCGCTGCCGCCGATCCGGCACGTGTTCGTGCTGCTTCTGGAGAACGAGTCGTTCGAGGTGACTTTCGGTAAAGGCTCCCCCACCTCGTATCTCGCGCATACGCTCCCGGCGCAGGGCGCGCTGCTCAGGGAGTACTACGCGATCGGTCATGCGAGCCTCGACAACTACATCGCGCTGATCAGCGGCCAGGCGCCCAACGATCAGACGCAGCTCGATTGCGCGGTGTTTGCCGATTTCAAGGCCACTGCGCCCGGGCCCGATGCGCACGGACAGCTGCCGGGGTCCGGGTGTGTCTATCCGGCGATCGTCAAGACACTGCCGGATCAGCTCGAGGCCGCAGGCCTGACCTGGAAGGCCTACATGGAGGACATGGGCCGAAATCCGGCACGCGAGTCCGCCACCTGCGGGCACGCACGCGTCGGTCAGCCCGAGAACACGCACATCGCACAGGTGGGCGATCAGTACGCCGCGCGGC
>Ga0302324_100015158_pt1 | contig 15470 bp, 12 predicted proteins | sample Palsa_T0_1_FD_201949 | JGI IMG/M metagenome (GOLD analysis project Ga0302324, IMG submission 201949) | Peat permafrost microbial communities from Stordalen Mire near Abisko, Sweden - Palsa_T0_1 | ecosystem: Environmental > Terrestrial > Soil > Palsa > Peat permafrost | place: Sweden: Abisko...
ATTGCCTTGCTCATCGAGCGCGCCCAGGTCGCCGGTGCGATACCAGCCTTCTTCGCCCGCAACCGCTTCCACTTCGCGCCCGTTCCAGTAGCCGCTGGCCACGCCGCTTCCCCGCACCAGAATCTCGCTGTCGTCCGCTAACTTAATTTCCCGCCCCGGCAGAACTTTGCCGATCGACCCGCGGCTGGTGTGGAAAGGATGGTTCAAACTGATGAGCGAAGTCGTTTCGGTCAAGCCGTAACCTTGAATGACGGCATATCCCAGCCGATGCCAGAACTCTTCAGTCTCGCGATCGAGCGCCGCGCCGCCGCTGATCATCGCCCAGAATTTCCATCCGAACTTCCGGCGCACATCGCGGAAAGTCCACCACCGCCGCAGAAAATGCTGGTGACGGGCGGAAGCATAGCTTACGCCAAACTTCTCCCGATCCCCGGCATCATCCAGATCGCGTTCGATCTTCTGCTTCAGCGATTCGATCATGCGCGGCACGGCCACCAGCACCGAGACCCGTTCGCGCCGGATCGTGGCCATGATCTCGGTTGGGTTCAAGGTGTCTTCGAACACCACCGTGCCGCCCAGCAGCACAGGAAGAAAAATCCCCAGGAATTGTCCAAAGACGTGGCTAAGCGGCAGCAGATTGAGGAAACGAATCGGATGCACCAGCCGCTCGTATTTCAGATATTTCCTGATCTCCGCTTCAATTGGGATAAGGTTGCCGACCACATTAGCGTGAGTGAGTACAACTCCCTTGGGCTCGGCCGTGGTGCCCGAAGTGAAAACGATTTCAAGCGTATCGGAAGGCTGAATCGCCGCGGGACGAAAACGCTCGGTCGACTGTCGAGCAACTACAGATGGCAACTCGGCGGGGTCGATCGTTGCGATCTTCTCCGCATTTGTGTGGAAGCGGGGCTCCGCCCCGCCTGGACGGGGCGCTTCGGCTTCACGCAGGGCGGGCTCTGCCCTGTCACCACACGGTACGGTCCCACCCTCGATATTTTCGACCCTTTCAAAACAAGCCGCTCGTTCACGCGGACACAGCACCAGCTTAGTGCGCACCTGCGCGCTAATTCGCCGCGCAAAATCAGGGTGGGCGGCATCATCGACGGGAACCGCAATCACTCCGCAAAGCGCGCATCCCAGAAAGACCGCGACCCACTCGGCGCAGTTCGGACTCCACAACAATACCGCATCGCCCTTGACGATCTGCCGCGCTTGAAGCTCGCGGGCGAACTGATACGCCACCCGCGCGACGCCCTCGTAGCTCCAACGCTCACGCCGATACCCGCGCGGAAACACGTAAGCGCAGTCCGGGCCCCCACGCTCGAAATCGTCCAACGAATCCAGTAGACTTGCCCGCACACCCTGTTTAGTAGCACAATTCCCAGAACTTTACAGGGATTCCGGCGTTTCGTGCCGCAATCTGAAACAAATCTGGAACTTGATGGCTGGATTTTCTGTTGCTCGCATGGCTACATTTCGAATCGTTTTCGCACTCGCCCTGTCCGGACTAATTTCGTGCCAACCGCAGCCTGGGCCCCCGAACGGCAGCGCAGTCACGACAGCGGCGACGAGCGGACGTGGGGCCATTGGCGGTCCGGGCCTTGCTGCGCCATTTCGCGACCTCAGCCACGACGAAGCTGCCGGCGGTCACATCCTGCGCAAGCATGTGGGACAGTCCGATGACCAGCTGCGTGAGCGCCTGGAGCGCGAACGCCGCATAACGGGCGCGTCGACCTACACCGACCGCGCGGCCGCTGAGCGAGCCGTCGGCGCAGCCATCGCAGAATCTCAGGATCGCATCGAGCGCTGGCTGAACCGCTCGGGCGGCCATCCCAACCTGGTGCTCGACTACGACAGCCCCACACCGATCGGCCGCACCATCAATCGCGGCGAGAGCCAGTCGCATGCGTGCGCGCACGCCCTGATCGTACTAAAATACGCTGGTCCGAACGATTACTACGTTTTGACCTCTTACCCGGAGTGCCGCTCATGACCTCGAAACCGGAAATCACCGCCGCCAACTTTCCCGCGCTGCATACTTTCCTGCGCGGATACTTTCATGAAGACGTCGCCGACGAGTACGGGACTCCTGCCGAGGCGGCCGATCAGTTCTGCGAAGACGCCGAAACCGACGAGCGCATCCCCGTGGCGCGCGAGTGGCACCAACTCACGGAACTTACCGGAACCCAGCCTCCCGCCCTGAATGCGGCATTGAAGAAACTGGGCGGCGCAATTCGCTTGAATGAAGAGGAGATTCCCCTGGTTTCGGCAATTTTCGAGCGCTGCCTGGCTGTGAAGCCGCATCGGCGCGCCGCCAACGAATGAACTTCGGACTTCGCAGGACGGCGCGGTGCCTTAAGGTATCGCGTGGCCGCAGACCTAGTGCGGCACCTCTTATTTTATTAGGACATCGCTGCGGGTCTTTGTATCAGGGTATGGGTGGTGCAGCGGTTCACCGGTCTTATGCTTTCCTTGTCGTTCCCCGGGGCGGTTCCAGAGTCAGATGCAGGCGGTCGGCGACTCCACGAACCGAGAGCCCAAATAGATGGGTTTTGAGAGCGGTGGCCACAAACCTTCGCCGGTGGCTGTAGATCAAGCGCGTTTCGCCGCAGGTGACGATCGAGGTGGCCGCACCCGATGAACTTTGACAACGCCAGTGGGTCAATTCCAGGCAACCCACGATCTCTTGCCGCGCCGACCCGATCAGCGCAGGAGCCAACCAATCATGCCGCCACCAGCAATCACCCAAGCTGAGTTGACGTTGAACCGTAGCTCGACAAGCAAACCTGCAATCAGAATAGTGAAGGTCCGCCAGTCCACGATGGCTGCTCGACCCAATTGCCAGGCGACGACAGCCATCAGCGCCAAAGACCCTACCACTGCTCCGTCCAAAGTTGCTGATGCCCATGCCGAGCGCCGGAGCCTTGGCAGCAGTCCTGCGCTTAAAGCAACGAGTGCAAACCCAGGCAAGAAGATACCAATCGTTGCGAGCAATGCACCAGGAATTCCGGCAACCAGGTAGCCGATGAAGGTAGCGGTCGTGAAAACAGGACCGGGAGTAAATTGTCCAATGGCGACCGCATCAATGAGTTGCTTTTCAGTGAGCCAACGCAGACGGTCGACGAACTCCGTCCTCAGGAAGGCGAGCAGCACGTATCCACTTCCGAAGACTATCGCACCGATTTTCAGGAATGAGAGAAACAGTCGAATCAGGCTGACGGGAACAGCCACCGCCGCTGTGCCGAGTAACAACCCAAATCTCCCGAATGCCGAAAGAGCAGCGGGAGAGACCTCTCCTTGCCTTTTGAACCACGCCGCCGCACCGGAGGCAATCCCGGCAATCGCAAGAACAATCAACGGAGAGACTCCAAAACCGTTGAGAACAACTGCGAGCACACCAATCACGGCAAGGAGTTTGCTCTTGACGGCGGTACGGGAAAGACTCCACAAGGCTTGCACAATGATGGCAATCACGGCAGGCTTTATGCCGTACAAAATTCCGGCGGCCTGCGGCAACGACCCGAAGCGTGCATAGGCGGCAGCGATCAGGGTAACCAGAATAGCGGCAGGAATGATGAAACAACAGCCGCCAACGACGAGCCCCGCCCAGCCGCGCTTTGCCTGGCCGATGAAGATGGCGACTTCCGTCGAACTCGGACCAGGAATAAGACTTGCCGCAGCAACGCGGTCGAGGAACTCTGCTTCAGTAATCCAACGCCGCTTCCGAACGAACTCGTCCTCCATCATGGCGATGTGGGCGGCAGGTCCGCCGAAGGCTATCGTGCCGATCTTCAAGAAGACGAGCGCGAGTTCAGCCAATGGCACCTGCTCTTTAGACGTGGCGGTCTGGCTGGCGCGAGACGCGATCATCCAAAAATAGGGTACCGGAACCGATGATCAGTAGGAATATCAGACCGAGCAACATGCAAAAAAGTCTGTGCGGGTTGCGTGCATTCGCCTATGGAGAAGATTATGGCAGATCGGATGCGCGGGCTGTTATTTGGCAAGCGGACCGGGATGTATGCCCTCGCCAAGGACGAAGCTCGATCCTACGCTGCCCACAACCGCCGATGCTCGCGGGAGGGCGAGGCGCTCCCGAATGCGATAGACGGCTTCGATGCCCGTGCAGTGTGCGCCCATAAGGTTCGCCACCTTGAACTCTTTCATCTTGTCCGCAGTCCAATCCAGTTGCTCATCTGTCGCAGGGAAGAGGTGCAGTCCGCCGATGACTGCCTCAACTCGCTCGTTTGGAAATTCCTGCCGGGCAAACGTGAGGATGTTGATGATTCCCGCGTGCCCGCAGCCGGTGACCACGACCAATCCTTCCGGCGTGTTAAGCACCAGCGATTGATCCTCGGGGATCGTGTCCTCGACCAATCCTGCTGGGGTCTGCACTTTTCCGGTGACGCTCCAGTTATGTTCTGGATACTTGCGGGGCACTGGACCTGTCAGCCGCGCGCCGGGAAAGATCTCTGCCGACTCCTCATGCTCGATGAACTTTCCGCCACTTGCTTCGTACTCCTTCTTTAACGCGATCATGCGGTTATCCTCACCTTCGGGCGCAGGTCTGCTGTAGAAAATGCCGCGAGCGACATGTACCACGGAGAGCGCCGAGGGATTCTTTTTCATCATCTCTTGGCGAAGGGTCATCAATCCGCTGACATGATCCGAGTGGTTGTGCGTAAGGATCACTTCTCTTACATCGGACAAATCAATCTCCAGATCGCGGGCGTTTTGCAGCACGGTATCGGGATGGGCTCCCGTATCGAGCAGCACGCGATGACCATCGGCGTTGATCAGTGCCGAGAATCCCCACTCGCCTAGCCCGGTTGTATCGCCCACCAGCATTGTTGATAGCAGCGTCACCTTGAGCGCCTGAATCTGTGCCGGTGTGTTCTGAATGCTCGCGGCTGGAGTGTTCTGACCCCCGGCGCGAGCCTCCAGGCGGGCAATCAAGAGCCCTATCAGGAGCGCGGAAAGGAATGTCCAGGGAAAGTGCCGAGGTTTGAGCATGTGTCGCTCTCCTGGGAAGGATCTCGTAATGCTCGCTCGAAAGCGAGGAATGCAATATTATCCCAACAATTGTTCGACTTGGCGCTCGCAGGAGGACATATCCTTTGCAAAGAAAAAAAGAGAAGAGGTGCGGCCTCAAAGCCCTGTGTGGACAGGTCTGAAAAAGTTCTGAGTTTGGCTAATCCTGCCACCGCCTACGTCGATGATATTCGCCGCCGCTGACTCCGCCGAGGTCAATCACAACGGTGATAATCAGAATCACCAAATTAATGCCAGCTATAGGCTGTCGCGTATTCGCCATCCACGCATACACTAATGTGGTTAGGGGTAAGAACAGAAATCCGAGCAAGGGCAATATCAGACCGTGGTACGCTCGTTCTAAATAATTCGAGAAAAAGAACAATAATGCAAGCGCGATTCGAGGAAAGGCGAGAAAGACAATTAGCAGAAGGCAACCCACAAGATTCTCCTCGCGCATCGTACCTTTTTCCTGCGCGCGGCACAACGCTTTCTAGTCCAGATAGTCCAGATAAGTCCGATAAGTCCAATACGTCGCCTGAAGTCGTCGCCGAGAACACGAACCATTTGAAGCCGGGATAGCCGCCGCGCTCGAACCATTCATTCAAGCGTACTTTTGGTGGAGCAGATCGTAGCCCGAGCTTCGGTATTCGGTCGGCTGCCGTGAGTTTGCTGGGCACGGCCAGTCTCGGGCTCCTTAATATACCGTTCAGATCAATGACTGGTGATGCTCGGCCGAAAACGAAGAGCGACGCAATATCATTCGAAACTACTCCTCCATTCGGTCGAGCGTCACCTGCGATCAACAATTCCCGAGATCTGAACCAACCGCCCCTCTGTAATCGGACTCTAACGTTTCGGAGGTCACTCATAAAATGGCTGACGAAAAAGACATTGTAAAAGAAGTTGTTGAGGTACTTCATGACGGACATAAGGGCTTCGCGGAGCTGGCGGAACATATCAAGGACCCACAAGTGAAGGCTTTTTTTGTGAAAGAGTCGCAAACCCGGGGCCAATATGCAAACGAATTAGAGTTCGCAGCAGCGCTCAAGAAGGAGGAAGGTGGCACAGCAGCCGGCGCGATGCACCGATTCTGGGGCGGCCTGAAAGGCAAGCTGGGCGGTGGAGATCACACGCTTCTGGAGACTGCCGAGCAGGGAGAGGACACCGCGAAGGAGGCGTATCAAAAAGCGCTCAAGGAGAATGCAATCTCTGAGCCCGTGCGTCAGATTCTCATTACACAGCAAAGTCATGTGCAGCAATCTCACGATCAAGTGAAGGCGTTCCGCGATCGCAAAGCAGCGTAGGGAAGTCGGTCGTCTGAAGGGGCCTCGGTGATCGCTGGGGCCTTCTCTTTTAACGTCATCGAGTTGATATTCGGGCTGCTTCAGCGCCATGACCACAACCCGGCTCTACGTCGCATATCCAAACTGCCACAGACATTATCTGACCAACTGGTAACAATCGGAGCGGCGGTGGAGACAACAAAGCCCTCGGAGCCTCCGGTGTAGAGGGTCGCATAAGGCGACTTGGTGAGTCTCCAGCTTGTAGCGCGAGTGAACGCTGAGTCGCGCTGGGAAAAGTGTGGGAGTGGAGAAACCAGTAGGGGGAAACCGCTCCATGAAATCCAACGGGTGCGAGTCCTGTCCGGCCAAAGCTAGCGAGCGGGCCGGTGGCGAGTGTTGCCATTCACGTGGGTGCGAAGCATACACAGCTAAGGAAGCAGGCCGTGAAGGTTCAGCTCCGAAATCTTACAACGTTGCGATGCCGGCGCCGTCTCAGCAGCGGAAGGCGGCATCCGAGAACGACCGCAATTGCGAAGGGCGGCCCGGAATCGGGGGAGTCGCTAGCTCAGGGCATGTTTCAGGAAGCGAGCGCCACCATCAGCAGCAGCAAAGCCAGGAGCAACATGCGAAAAAATTGTGGCGTGCGAACGATTATGTCTGGGTCAGCATGCTACTCTCGTCGTCCCACTCGTTGCCACAGCCGTGGCAGGTCCACCCGTGCTTTTTCACCGGGACGGGTACGCCAACGTATGCCGATCCATAGGAAAGAAATTTATTGAGTTCTTCGAAAGTGACATCGAGCGATTGGCAGCGGGGACACTTGGGCTGCTCGACATTTCCGACACCTTCGACATCGAGCATTTCAGGCGTCGGCTGATTCAGGATTTCACTGGCTGCTTCCACATCTTCGGGGTGAACTTTCAATTTGATCCCGCCCAACAGATTGGAAATGAACCAATCCATGCGAATCATGTTGTCATCGACCAGATAGGCGTCGATCCCAGCCGATTCCAGACTGCCCTTCGCCAGGAGCGCTTCCGGCAGATCGCGGAATTGGCGCAGAGTGACGGTGGGGTTGAACTCGAAAACATCTTCGCCGTGGTTTGCGGCAGTCTCCATCGTAAGGCCGCGCTTCGCAGCCTCGGCTCGGAGCGCTTCCTGCGCGGGAGCACTCAATTCATCGCCACTCCCGGCGATTTGACAAAGCTCTTCGTCGCTCATCGCCGAGTATACCGCTGCGATTCGTTGGCGTTCTTGGTCTGGCGTTGCCATCGTCTTAACGGGAATGCGCTTTTGGGTTCAAAAACGGCACTGATCATACACCCGTCCTGCTCTCATCCGACAGGGTAGCAAACCGATCACGAGCGCCGTGAGGAGAAGCAGCCGTGCGACTAGGTATTTAGCGGTACACGAGATGCCTACCATCGAAGCGGCATTCCCAAGGACCAAAGACCAACCGATAGATCAAGCGGTTGAGGAGGGACGAGGAGTACTGGCGGGGTTACGAGACCAGGAACGGAGCGGTGGACAGCAAATCGGCAGCTAACTCTAGATTGTGCATTTCCTCGCGAGTGAAGTCTGGAACAAAGCGGGCTTCCAGGCCTTTATGGGATATTTGGATCACCCCGATGGCCTTCGATTTTGTACTTTCGATAATTGGTACTGACATCAATTTCTGAATGCGTAGTGGTACTTGCCAGTTCACATCTGCGTCGGTTGGCCGGATGAACTCAAAAATACTGGCGTGTTTGACCTCGGCAAAATTATTGAAGATTTCTGCGGTTTTGCTTAAAGCAGTATGTGCCGCTATCGCCGAACTCGTGATAGGAATGCCTCCAGTGCTCCGTAAGTGTTCGGGATAAAGAAAGCGCAACAAGCCATCGTTTAGGCGCAAGAGTGCCACTTCTGTCGATTGCACTTCGAAACTCCTAGCCAGTGCTATGCAGACCGCTTCCGGAGAACAATCCGTCTTGAGAATCGAGGTCAGTGGAAGCAGAAGTTCAGGTATGTCGGCGATTGAAGTTCGATGGTTCATGGGCAAGTTAATACTTAAGGGAAAGACCCTCTTGTGCCGAACTTGTGTTGTGTTGCTATTCGGGCAATCCGAAAACGCCTCCAACCCCAACTAGAGCCAAAGACGCCCGTCGAACAGCCCTCCCCAGAAGTCTGCTCAATTACACGATATTCTGCATTGAAGCTTTGAGGAATGGCTCCTGCGTGCCGCGGAGCGGCACTGAGGGGCTACTCGCTCCTCGATGTGACTGGCATTCCGGGAAGGTGGGAGTCAAGCCTCCACAAGGTTCGTCGATAATTTCTTTCACGGCTCGAATCATCACGAGAATCCCTAACCGGCCGCAATGTGGCCGTCCGCTCGGGGGTCATTTTTCTTCAAGAACAACGCCACGAAGAACATGGCAGAGGAAGCTTGAAGCGAAGAATGCCTTCAAGTTCGGTACATCAGCCAATGACGGGACCAACCTGGACATTGCCTGAAGAGGCATGCAAACATCGGCGCTACGCATCAAGTGCGTCTCGCGACACAAGCGCTCCGACACGTTGGTTCATGACACTTCCGCCGGGCCGCTTGCTGGTCACGATCGATTGCAAATGTCGCGCTAATTTGGTGTGTGCTCGATGCAGCCTCGCCTTCACTGTTCCCACCGGCAGCTCCAGCATTCTTGCTGTTTCTTTGGTCGACAACTCTTGCAAGTTGCGCAGATGCAGGATCTCAACATAAAGTGGCCCCAATTTCTTGAGTCCTTTTTCAAGCAGAACTCGGCCCTCCTTCGACAAGTACTCCTGCTCGGGGTTCAACCTCGTTTCGACGGGATGAAATCTCGTCCGAGCCTCACTGATTTCAGTTAGCTCATCAAGCGATGTTTCCCTTTTTCGCCGGCTCACGCGCAAGTGCATCAAGGCCGCGTTCATGGCGATGCGAGTGAGCCACGAGGAGAATCGCGAACCCCCACGGAAGCCATTCAGATTGCGGAAAGCACCGAGAAATGCGCTTTGAACAGCGTCCTCCGCATCTTCTCTATTGCGAAGAATGCGTTGGGTAACACCAAGGAGAGCGTCCCAGTGCGGCATGACAAGACACTCAAAGGCTGCCGAGTCACCGGCTCTGGCGGACGCCAGGAGGGTTGCCTCTTCACTTGTGATGAATGAAGGTCCGACGGTCGCTCGGTCGTTCAGTTCGTAGTTTGTCGCGGCTGACATTGTGTTACCTTTCGTTTTCTTGACTTGCCCAAATTGCAAGGCGGTTCGCGGTTATTTGCGAATGCAGATGCGATTAAGCCAGAAGCAACGAGAGGAATCTATTGGACGATGGTATGGGTCGATACCTTCGCATGAATTAGCGCAGCGCGGAACCGCTCGTAGCTCCGGGCGTCTCGATCCTGTTTTCCTCAAAGATCCAGAGCGACACCCGCGTTAGGCTGGGAACAGCATACGAGCACGTTCCCGGCAGCGGGCCTCTCGAGCGGTTCAGGGTTATAAATAATCGATCCGCCAATCAGACCCGTCATGCAGGTATGGCAGACTCCGGTCCGGCACGACCACCTGACCGGAATATCGCACGCTTCCGCCAGTTCAAGCAGGCTTTCGAATTTCGGATCCCAAGCCGCCGTAATCCCGCTCCGCGCGAATGAAACTGGGGGGCCAGAACCGGCCGGCCCTGGTGGCACGTGAGGAGTGTGATCAACCCGCGCCATACCCGGGGTAATAGCCTCGAGAGAACCGAAGATTTCTGTGTGCACATTCCCGGCGAGCACGCCCCAGTTTCGCAGCCCATCGCGCATATTCTGCAAGAATGAAGAGGGGCCACACAGATAGAAGTCACTACCCTGTGACACGCCAATTCTCTCCAGCAATGCTGTGTCAATGTGCCCGGGAGCATCGAAGTCCGCCCCGACTTGGTCGATGGCAGCGGGCTTGCTATACACGATGTATCCTCGTCCGCGAGAGAGCTGTTTCAGTAATGAACGCGATTCTTCTGCAAATGGATGGTCGACGCGATTGCGCGCTCCATAGATCCACCAGATCTCGCGTTGCGATCTTTCACCAGCGAGTGTGTGCAGCATCGACATCACCGGCGTTGCGCCCACTCCGGCGCTCAGGAGAACTACAGGACTCTGGCTGGGCCGCAGAGTAAAGCTTCCGCGCGGCGCACTAACATCCAAGAGATCGCCTTCTCGCGAACGGTTGCACAGAAATGAACTTGCAATCCCATTCAATTCGCTCTTGACGCTGATGCGGAAATGGTCGGCTACCGGCAGATCAGACAGCGAATAGCTGCGAAGAACCGGCGGTTTGCCCGGATCGACGAGCAACCGCAAGACGACAAATTGACCTGCCTGAAAGACAGGAAGAGGTTGCCCATCGATCGGCGTCAGAACGAAGGAAGTTACGTTATCGCTTTCCTTATGGATACGCGCGACTCGCATCTGTCGAAATCCGATCCATGCCGGTGCTTGTTCCTCATTGGCGAGTCCTCGATTTCCCTCGGCGGGTTTCGGGCTCGACTCCTGCGCGAGTATCGCTTCAAAAGAAGACTGCCAACCCTTGCTGAGTGCAGGAATCCGTAGCGCTCGTTCCAGTTGTTCCTTAGAATGTCCTGGCAAATACAAGAGACCATCAATGTCGGCCACCGTGATTCTTTCCGTACCATCGGCGATTTTCACGATGTCGTCGCCCGCCCCAACTTCTCCCTCCTGCAACACGCGAAAGTAGAATCCTGGTCTGTGATGGGCGACCAGAAGGGCCGCCATCCGAGGTTCATTCATACGAATGCCGACGCGATAGCAAGTTACGCGCGGCTGTGTCACTTCAAATATCGCGTCACCAATGCGGTATCGATCGCCAATGCAGACCTCTTTATCAGGAAGTCCATCAACAGTGAAGTTTTCTCCGAATTGGCCGAAGATAAAGTCTTTACGTCCGAGAAAGCTTTCCCAGTAGTGATAGGACTCCATCTGATAAACAAAAACGGCGCGATGCTCCCCACCATGCCCGGCGAGATCGCCTTGCGCATCGCCCACAACATTGAGCTTGCGCACCATTCTCCGGTCCTCCACCGGAGATTTCCAGATCGCGGTATGGACAGTTTTGCCGTTCCATGTCACGTCGCGTGGAAGGCCGACATTTAGTGAAAGCAATCGGGGCATTCCTACCTCGTCAATTTGCGGCTACCAACGACGAGCCGGAGCGGCACCATCCACGTGGAGTATTTCTCCGCTCACATGACCTGCCTGCGCCAGGTAAAGAACGGCATCGACAATATCCTTTACCGTCGCCTTTTTCACAGTCGGCTGCAACGCCGAGCCGTTCGGAGCATTCCGGTGCATCGCCGTATCCACAACGCCGGGGGCTACGGCATTAAAGCGAATCCCATCGTTTGCATACTCGATTGCGAGATTCTGGGTCGCCGCATTCAACCCACCTTTCGTAATCATCGAAATCGATCCATTTACGCCGGCGATGGGCCGATCGGCAAGCGCCGCAGTGATGCTTACAACGCACCCCGATTTCTGTTTCAGCATCTCTTTCACAGTACGCTGGGTGATGTAGAAGAATCCGAGCAGGTTAGTGGAGACGAGGGCGTCGAAGTCCTCAGCAGCGAAGGCAGTGAAAGGCTTGGTTAGGAAGATGCCAGCGTTGTTCACCAAAACATCGATGGTTCCGAAGTTGTTGATTGCTGCCTCGACAGCATAGGCAGCAGTTTGCTGCTTGCCGATATCGCCATCGACAAGAACCAGGTTGCCTGAGGCAGTCAGCGTTCGATTGGCGTCACGAGAGGTTGCGACGACGTGGTAACCTTCTTCCAGAAACCCTTCGACCAAACCCGTGCCAATACCTCCCGCTGCTCCAGTTATGATTGCTGTTGGTTTGCCCGACATGCTTAGCCTTTAGTTTAAAGGTGCGAACCGAATACACAACTTCGTCACCGGCCCCGGACTTTGGTGACGAATTGTGGCGCGGTGTTCAGCCTCGCCTCCGCGCCTTGATCATTCGGACGCGGTTCCTATCGTCGCCGAAGGTCATCGAAGAAGCCGAACAATCCCGGCACCCCTTCTAATTCCAGCACGGCCCTGCTGATGAGCTGGTCGTAACTGCACTGCGGACGACACGGATTCCCAGCTTTTGTATCCGATACGCCAACGTAGTCCGTTTTATGCCCAGTCGTGCCGCCGCGCCTTTGGGTCCTCCGATGACCCAGTTGGATTCTCGGATTGCCCGGAGGATGTGTTCGCGTTCGATCTCTTCGAGCGTACTTAGCTTCGAACTGGCGGGCTCCACGGTTTCTTGTTCCAGTTCGGCGAAGGGAGGCTCGAGAACACTGCCGGGCGACAGAATCACTGCCCGCTCAATAAAGTTCTGCAACTCGCGCACATTGCCTGGCCACAAATAGTTTGCGAACGCTTCCATCGCGCGAGAGGGGATGGTTTCGATGCGCCGGTTCATTTGCCTAGCGTACTTGTCCACGTAATGGCGCACGAGCGCCGGAATGTCTTCGCGACGCGCCCGCAAGGGCGGCAACTGGATCGGAAACACATTGAGACGGTAGTAGAGGTCCATGCGAAATTCGCCCTGCCTTACCATCTCGGTCAGATCACGATTCGTTGCGGCCACCAACCGAACGTTGGTTTTCCTGGTGTAGGTGCTTCCCAGGCGCTCGAACTCCTGTTCCTGCAGCACGCGCAGCAGTTTGGGCTGCAGAACTGGCGGAATGTCGCCCACCTCGTCCAGGAAGAGCGTGCCTTTGTCGGCCAGTTCGAAGCGGCCGATCTTTTGCGCAATGGCCCCCGTGAACGCGCCTTTATCGTGGCCGAAAAGCTCATTCTCCAAAAGATCCACCGGAATGGCAGCGCAATTCAGCTTTACGAACGGACGGCCGTTCCGCGAACTGAGCTTGTGAATCGCATGCGCGATCAGGTCTTTGCCGGTACCGGTTTCTCCCTGGATTAGAACCGTGGAATCTGTAGACGCGACGCGTTTGACTTGTTTCAGCGCCGATTCCAGGGCAGCGCTGTTGCCGATAATAGACTCGAATCCATGATCACAAGAAACTTGATCACCGGTTCCGAATTTGTCGTACCCTCCCGCGTAAGTTCCGATGCAAACTCCCATAAAAGACCTCGTCTCCTCTCGAATCCCAATTCACGGGTCCTGCCGCTTCCGAGTCCGCTACGCCTGGAAGGGACGGACTTGTAGGGCATAAGTCGACGCAGCCACAGGGAGCAGGACAAATGCAATCGTGGCGGGCCTGGCGGCGCCGAACATGCGCCAATGGTGCGGTAGTTTTTCGAGAATCATGGTGGACCCTTTCGTTCGCCGCCCATTTCCGATTGCATCGGCCGCGATGAGGGCATCACACCAGAAGCTTGAAGGAGAAACAATTGGACGATGGTATTGGCGACACCTTGGTATCGGCTGCCCTGCTGAATGAGCGCTTGCCACAGTTCCACGCTGTCTCATTCTTGACGTTATGGCCTCAAGGCTTTAACACTCGTTCCGCAGCATGAGGAGAGAGGAGACCATCTCCTGACAGATATCAGTGATAGCCTGCGAGTTCGGGGAGCTGTGGTCCTCGAAGGTTTGCCGTAATCGCCGGACGGAATCATCGGTGATGCGCGCAGGTGCGTCCTCTTCGTGTGTGATCCCTGCGGCAATGTGCATGAGTTCTTCGCTATATTCGTTCAGAAAATGGTCCAGCGCCTGATTTTGGTGCTGGGTCAATTGGGAGTCGATCTCTCGTCGCCCACGATGTGAAAGAAGACTGAGTTCCAGCAGGTAGATCGAGCGCAACGCGGGCTGAGCCCTCTGAATCCGCTCACACTCGGCGATGTCTTCCTCGCGCTGATGGCGAAACTCAAACTCAAACCGCACGGCATCTACCTGCGATTCCAGACCGGCGAAGTTGTCATTGATCTGAGTGCGGAGACGGCTGATCTGGGAAACGGCAATGGCCCTGTCGCGTACCACCGGACAAGCTCCGAGCTGTGCCAGCATCCGCACGTTCCGCACCAGCAGTTTCTGCAGCTGCTCCGCATCGCTCTTCGTCCCGAAGCGGTCGAAGATGAAGCCCATGGCGAGAATACCCAACAACACGCCAAGTACCCTGTCGCGCGCGATCGTGAGGTCGGTCTGGATGTGGGAATCCTGCAGGTTGACGAAGTAAAAGGAGAGCGCCATCTGCACGCCAAAAAAGGAAAGCCGCGGACTGGAGGTGGCGAACCACGCCGCGATCGCGGTCCCAGCCGCAAAGAAGAGAGCAAACCCGAAGACGCTGTCGATAGCAGGTAGGATCAGAATCTGCGCCGAAATCCCCAGGACCAGCCCTCCGACAACAAATCCGGCAAGGCGGAGAAACTGCGCCTGGAGTGAAGTGCCAATGGTGCCGAGCGCAGTAACGATACAAGTAAGCACGCAGGTCTGACCGATGCCGGGCCAGTCAAGCGCGTTGTAGAGTACGTAACAGACGCTAGCAGCCAGGCATCCGGCAAAGGCGAAGCGTACATATTCCGGGTTCTGGAACGCATCAGGCAGAAACAGAGCGCGCCACCAGTCGCGCCCGGGCGCGTTCTGGGAATCATCGACCATCTCATCGCGTTGGAAGACTTCGGGGATGAGTGCGACGGTTCGTTCCATCTCTTGAAGCATGGGGAAGCCAGAGGACGCCCGCCCCTCGAGCACGGGAGGAGATGCGGAAATAACCCCTGACTCTCGCAGCTCCGTTCGGATCGCTCCGAGCCTCTCAGAAAGTGCGCGTAGGCGGATCACGTCGTGGTCGCCGGGCGGGGGGGGCGTGCGCTCCAGATTCGCGGCAAGACCAATAAGCCGACCGGCCAGCGAAATCAGGGCGCCGCGCTGCGCCCGCCGGGTGGGGTCCATGCCTTGGCGCTGCAACGCCGTTCTGAGCCGGCCAGTGCCAATCATATCGTATTGAAAAATTCCGTTGCGGATCGACTTCGCTGGGGCATGAAGACCGGCTGTGCTTTCCACTACCTGCTGCACTGCGAGCAACAGATGGTCGACGGATGTGATGAGCGGATCGGAGCGATCGAAGATGCGGTATAGCGCTTCGGTTGCCACAGTGGCTCCAGCGCCTACCGCGATTATCAAGACAGGCCAGAGAGTACCCTCCACTTGGACTTC
>Ga0302324_100015160_pt1 | contig 15469 bp, 14 predicted proteins | sample Palsa_T0_1_FD_201949 | JGI IMG/M metagenome (GOLD analysis project Ga0302324, IMG submission 201949) | Peat permafrost microbial communities from Stordalen Mire near Abisko, Sweden - Palsa_T0_1 | ecosystem: Environmental > Terrestrial > Soil > Palsa > Peat permafrost | place: Sweden: Abisko...
ATCGGAAACCTGGTGGGCGCACCCGCTTTGTTGATACTAATTGGCAAAGGGATTCTCCAACCCGCAGTTCGCTTCGCCCTGGTTGGCATGACGGGAACCCTCATCGTGAGCACGACGCTAATTGCTACGTTTGGCTTTACTGGCGCCTTGTACGGTACGAGTGTTTCTGTGCTTGGCGCTGCAGCCTACCTGGTGTTTCTTTTCCATCAGGAGACAGGCTACGCAGGGCGGACACTGCTAAAGATCTACGCGACACCTGTTTTGCTGGGAACATGTTTGGGCGGATTGTCAATGCGTCTGTTTCCTATTGGTAGACTTTATTTTGGAGGGATGATCTGTATGTCTCTGGCCTTAGCCGCAGTTTATACCTTCACGCTTTTATTGCTACGCTACTTTGATGGCCTGGACCTGCGGGTTCTGGAGCGGTTTATGCCGATTCCCGAAGTTGTGCGCAAGAGTTCCCTTTTCTCCTGACGCGACACGAAAACAGTTCTGGCTATCCCAGTGTCTGCCAATCGTATTGTTGAGTAATCTGGATGATCACCGAGCTCGAGTACTGGAAGACGATTCTCGCTGGCCTACTAAAAGCCAAGGTGCCGATTATCCCATTTGTTCCTAACCATCTTCAATTGCCGCCAAGAGTGTTGCAGGTCGACTCCGCATGGAAAGGCATCGAGAACATACTTTCGGACCTGATAGAACGATTCCACATTAGAACCAATTGTTGTCTAGAATTCGGCGTTGAGTATGGTTATTCGACCGTTGCGCTGTCTTCTTTTTTCGATTCTGTAATTGGAGTCGATACATTCGCTGGAGACAAACATACCGTTAATAAGAAAGATGTCTACGACGAAACGGTCAGCCGGTTATCAGCTTTCGAGAATGTTCGGCTGATCCGAAGCGACTACAGGGACTGGATCAAACAAGACAACAATTCATATGATTTGATTCATGTTGACATCGTTCATACTTACTCTGACACGTTTGTGTGCGGGTTATGGAGCGCTGCCCATTCGCAATGCGTAATCTTCCATGACACCGAAAGTTTTCCGGCAGTCAAGCGAGCAGTGAGCGAAATATCCCGTCTGACTGGTAAGCGTTTCCATAATTTCAAGCAGAGCAACGGCCTCGGCATTTTGGTTTAGAGCTTTGCACTTTCCTTTTGGTTGACTCAGCTCAGATTTCAGACAGCGGCCAAGCCTTCACCGCATTTTCATTTGGTTATACCCCATATACCCCATATATCCGGTGCGCGACCGTGGCTAGTGCCGAGATGTGGTGCCGAGATGTGGTGATGACAATCAGACCGAAGTAGGCTAAAGTACTGCCATTGATCGGGAGCGGTCGGAGGTCATTGAAGGTTTGATCGAGGAATCAATTGTTCAGAACGAGATACAGATCGCACATATCGCACACGAAGTCAGGCCGAGTGTACCACGCATCGGTAACCACACCGATGTGCCATTGTATGCACAACCATCAGGGTGATGAAGATCAAATATGGAACAGACAATCGAGCAATCAGGAGCGGGCTCACGCCGACGTTTGCGGATAGGTATGCTGGGCTCACGTGGCTACCCTCATACATATAGCGGTTATGAAGTATTTATCCGCGAATTAGCTCCCCGGCTAGTTAGCCGCGGACACGAGGTAATTGTCTATTGCCGACGAGGCCTCTTCAAAGAGCGGCCGAAGTATTACAACGGAGTTCAGCTGGTCTACGTGCCAAACATAGAGACCAAAGAACTTGGCACGTTGTCACACACGTTACTCTGCATGTTTGACATGTTGTTTCGTAGGTTGGACTTGAGTCTAGTGGTTAATGTCGGCAATGCTTTTCACTGCATCATCCCACGTCTCTTTGGGATGCGGTTTGCCATCAATGTAGACGGATTGGACTGGAAGCGCGACAAGTGGGGTTCTCTCGCAAAGAAATATTTCTATTGGAACGCTAAGTATGTGGGGCGGATTTGCCCGACAGGCGTAGTAACCGATGCACAGGAGATGCGTCGGATTTACCTCGAGGAGTTTGATACCCCTAGTACCTGTATCGCATACGGTGCAGACCTAGAGACCACAACCGATTCCCGAGCGCTGAGAAAATACGGCCTGGAACCGTTTAGGTATTATTTGATTCTAAGTCGAATGGTTCCGGAAAATAATGCTGATCTTATCGCGCGTGCGTTCGAGAAGGTGCGGAGTTCGAGAATTCTGGCGATTGCGGGCGATGCGAACTATCGTAGCGCTTTTGTCGATCGCCTAAGACAGACTCGCGATCAGCGTGTGCGCTTTATCGGCCACGTCGGTAGTGCAGATGATGTGAAAGAGCTTCATTGCAACGCTTATGCTTACGTCCATGGACACAGCTTGGGTGGGACGAATCCCTCGTTGCTGACAGCGCTGGGGTGCGGAAATTGTATCCTTGCTCTGAATACACCCTTCAATGAGGAAGTGTTGCAGGATTTCGGTATCCTGTTCGATCGAGACCCCGATGACCTGGCGCGAAAACTGCAACACATCGAGGACTATCCTGAGCAGGCAGCGGGATATCGGCTTCGGGCCCCCGACCGCATCCATCAGGCCTACACTTGGGAAAGAATCGTCGATCAATACGAGGAACTTTTCCTTCAGCTGGCGTCGGGTGAAGATCCCACGCGGGTCCATTCTAGCTGCAGACGCGCGCCCGCAGTCCTAGCTCAGGGGGCTAGAGCTACGGTGAGTGCGTCTAAATCTCAATCTTCTCCTTGAGTGTAAATCAAAGTGGGAGCGGCTCTTGCAGGCGCAAGAGTCAGAAGGGCAAGGGAAAGAAAAATCCTGATCGTTTTGTCGGGTTTCGGGTTCTATAAAGAGGGGCAGTCGGTGATCTGATGAGCCAAGTGTTGGGTCGCGGTACGCAGCACCCTTGGGCGACGAAGTGGCCAGTTTCGAGTTCTCGGGGCGATGCTAATCGCCGGCGTCGTGTGTACGAGCGGGAAGGGCGATCGTCCTGGCAGCTACAACAGCACTACAGCACTACCCGCAATACCTCTACGTCAGCGCTCCCTTCCATCGGTACTCTCCCCTTCGCCAGTTCAATCTGTATGGCCTTTGCTGCCTTCGGATGAATCGCGGCCCCAGCTCTGGAACCGGCAGCCACCATCGCCGTCGTCTCCGCACTCTCGGATACGTTCACCGGCGACAGTCCCACCGGCCGCTGTACCTTTCCTCCCGGCAATCCTCGCTGATACAGTCGACGCCAATGAAAGACCTGGTTCGCATTGACTCCATGCGATCCCGCTACCCGCGCTACCGCCGCTCCCGGAGCCAGCGTCTCTTCCTCTCTTCCACCACTCGCCGCAACTCCGCGATACTCCGCCTTCGTCGCTTCGACCCCGGCACAACCCATACCACTCGCCGAAACTGCGCCCACCACTTCCGCTCTTCCGCTCGCGGACACGATTACACCTGTCCCGATCCGGAGCATCTCCTTTTTCAATCCATTGTCCAGATGGTCCAGACCTGGATCGTCTGGTCAAAGGCAGCTCGAAGCATTTGTCTATCGCGGTGCGTCTCCGCAACCTGGCGGTGTTCTAGGCGCGCTCAACATGCTAGCGGACAGACGGGACAATCGTACGGCGGAACCACTCCCTTTATACTTTAACGGCGAATCAGGAATCCTCCCGTTGCAAACGTAAAGCCAAACTTGCCTTCCCGTGCAGCGTCGCACTGGTAGTCTTCTGGGTACTCCCGAAAATATTCTTGTATAGCCTCGAAGGGTCCGGGACCGTAAGATGGCCACACCGGATGCCCGTTAAGGTTTGAGTCCTCAACAACCATATAATCCCCTGACACGAGAACGGGCCTCAGTGCCTTCATCTCGGCCAAGACATGTGCCTTTGAATGATCGCTATCCAAGATAACGAACGCGGGGCCCTTGTACTCACGTCGCAAGGTTGCGATCCTCTCAACTACTCTAGGATCTAAAGTCGACAGAGTGAGCAGTTCGATGTCCGGATCGTTGCGGGTATCTGGGGAAATGTTGGCAGCGTCAATGTCAACAGAGATCAGCTTGAAGCGTTTTCCCAAATGACGCATGACTACGGCGAAAAACAAAGCAGACCCTCCGTATCGTGTACCGAACTCAATAACTATGGAAGGTTTGAGATAGTAAAGAATTTCCTGGTAATTCCACATGTCTGCAGGTGATTTTAGGGTCTTCACTCCCAGCCAGGTAACGGTATCCCACACGTGATGCCGGTAGTACCACAAGTGGTATCGGGTACCTGCTGACCGGAAGAATCCGAGCCTTGCGTGAATTTGTCTGACAAAGTTCGTTAGCATTTTATGAATCTGTCGAATCCTATCGCAATTCCGTTATTTGTAGCACATCGCTAGATGCTGCCTAAATACTCTGCAACAAGGTCAACGGAATATCGCGGACTTCCCGTTACGCCGCTCAGGTTCGTCTTATAATTAATATAGCCTGCGGCGCTCCATATCGTGAAGGACCCTGATGTTTCCGTACCAACTGTCGCAAGACTGACCGGATTCGAAGTTTGTGAAGTAGCACCGTGCCGGTTTGCATAGGTTATCTCCCACGTTACATCGCCTCCTGAACCGCCAGGTAAACTTGTACACTCGACTGATCCCGAAACGCGGTACAGGCCCGCTACAGCTGCAACGCATAAGATTGTAGTGCCAATGGCATTTGGGTTCTAAATTAGACAACAATCTGTAAGAGTGCGCATTCTACGCGGCTTTCTGGAAAACGACGAATTCGGTCTTGGTGGCGGCCGATCGCTGCGCGCCTTCAGCAGCAGATAGTTCATGTCTCGATAACCACGGCCGCGGCGGAGCAGAGCTTTGATGTTGCCATTGACGGCTTCCACCACACCCATCGGTACTTTTGTCCGGCAGTAGTTCAAGATCCCCTCGAGATGAGCCAGCAACATGCCGGCTAGTTTCTCCATCGGTTTCAGCCGCTGCCAGCGCAACTGGTCGATCCATTTCTGCAGGTAACGCAACATGGCTCCTTCGTAGCTGAAATCCCACAAATGCGAAAGACTCTCCTTGAGAAGATAGGCTTTGAGAATGCGCCGGTTCAGAGCAAACAGAGCATTCAACTGGCGTCGCTTCCTGCGGTCCAGGTTGACCCAGCTGGTTAATAGCAACCAGCGCTTGCCTCGTACCAGATCCCGTGCCGCTCCGCCTTTGCGGAAGAACTCAGCCCGCCGCACTTCGTCCACCGCCCGGCTGGCATGCTGCAGAATGTGAAACTTGTCATAGATGATCCGGCACGCCGGCACCCACTGCTCCAGGCTTTGCCGAAACGGCTCCCACATGTCCACACACGCCGCTCCAATCGCGCTTCGTTGAAATGCACTCAGATGTTTCTCGAAAAACTCGTCCAGTGTTTGTTTCTTCGTTTCTTCCGCTCCCGTCCGAACCACAGCGGCTCCCCCGTCTCCAGATTGCTCACCACCGTCAGAAACTCTTGCTTCTTCCCCAGATAGATCTCATCCACCCCCATCTGCGCCGAATACTCCGAAGTTTTCAGTTTGGGAATGCCTTCTCCATGTAAGTTGGTCAAGTTGGGCGGGCTTTTCGGCTAAAGAGTACTTCCAGTTCCTTTTGAACTTAAAGTGTCATCGCGAAATGGAGAATGAATCCCTATCCTTTTGGCGAGCTCATCGGCTGGAAAGTACCGGTTGGGTGACTATGATGAAACCTCGCAGATGGGTAACTCTCAGAAGTTCTCCGCAGAGGGCGGACCGTTCGGTACGAGGGATACGCACGATGACTTCGAGGCAGAGTGCTGCGTTAACTGCCGCCGTTTCAAATGGTATAGAGTGGGCCTGCGCGAGACTGTCACCAGGGCGTGGCTTGAGTGGCAGGCGGATATAAATCGCATCCCATGGCCTGAAACCCGCGCTCTCGGAGTTCAACTACATCCATGCCGTTGCCACAGCCAGCACTCAAGAGTTTTCCACTTTCTAGCCCGCAACCCAGGTGTGGTCCATTCGCTAGTATGTCGGCGGGTCTTGGAGCGCTCGTGATCGGATAAGTTAAGTAAAAGATCACTGAAATGCAACTTGGCACGGCAGTTAATTAAAGACATCTCACCTTCGCCTTCCAAACCGTCGGTTTGCGATCTTTCGACGGCTGAGGGGTACCTTGCGCTCCCCTGGTTTACGCAAAGAAGTTACACTTACGTCACATGGGTCGTGGCGGCATTGTTGATGGCTCCGACGGCCTATTGATCGGCCTGGCAGCGTGTGTCCTGGGTATTGCGCAGGCTGTGCAATTCCTTGCCAGTCTCACTCACATTCCCCCACAGACAGTCAGACCTCTGCAGAGAGTTCCTGAACGAACCTGTCACGACGTTTTCTTGAAATATATTATTGACGTTCTGAGCGTTTTTTTCGTAAAACCCAAGAACGGTGGACATGCCGGTTGGCCGATCCGCGATGATTTTGTTCCGCAAGACACGGGCACGCTTGACGTTTCCTTGGAAAAGCAACCCGTAGATCGTCTTTGGAGCAACCGTCACGGTATTGTCAAGGATGGAAAAATCAGAGAAATCTCCGTTTCCGCCGCCGATCACCAAACCGTACGACAGGGGATGAACGATCTGATTATGGGCGATTACGATGCCGCTATTTTGCCAGCTATCGATGTTGAAGCCGTAGGTGGTCTCGATGGCCTGATTGTCGTGAAACTTCACATTTGTCATACTCCACCCACCATAACCAATGTGATAGCCGATAACCGTGTTGTACCGAATCTCTCCCCCGCCGCCGGCGATTATGATCGCAGTACAACGACCCCCGGCCCAATGGTCCATGGTGACGTATTCGATGAGATTTCCCTGATTCTCGGGATTCTGGGTCTGTGAAGTGATGCCGACGGGGAAATCTTCAGGTCCTTCTCCGGAGGCATTCGTGACGTGAATGTTGTGGATCCACTGGTGACCGCGATTGGACCGCAACATGACTGCCAAAAGCTCGAGATTGGACTGGTAGCGCGGTTTAAGAGCGGGATAATTATCATCCAGAGTCAAGTCCGAGATCTCAACTCCAGACGAGTCAAAGTTGTGAGTGCCAATAATGATTCCCTCAAGGTATTGACCGGTCGAAGGATCGGCAAACAAGTCGGTGAGGCGGAGCGTAGTTTGATCCACCGCGGCGCCATGAATTCTCCAGCCCTGATTCACGGTGAAGCCGGCTGGATGGGATTTGTCAAGATGTCCTTGACCCAGAACGTAGTCGTGGGTGCCCTCAGTCTGAAACGTGCCCGGACCAATACAAACGATTAGGTTAGTGACACCGCTTTCGGATCGGCTGCGTAGAAGTGTGTCAAACTTCTCTGAAGTACTCCCATCAAAAGCGTCAGACGGGCCACCAGTGCCGGGCGTTCCATCGCGCCGATCTGCAACGAAAATGCGTGTGTATCCCGTTGGGGAGGGCCCAGAGCAGTCCGGACTTGAGAAGTCCGACTGCAAAAGCATTGGGCGCGCAGCATTCGGTTGCTGCGCGATTCCCGTCGACTTCAATGGCCAAACTAAATTTCGCGTGCGGTTGATCTCATTTCCCAAAAATCCGAGAGCCATCAAGAACGTCCACACCCAAACCTTCGATACGCTCATCGTAGCCACTCAGGTGGACTGCTTTTGTGCCGCGCCTGCTGTGCCGGTCTCCGTCAGAGTATAAACTGCCTGGCTGGGTACTAATTTAGCGCTGCTGCTGCCATTACCGCATACGCCGCCGCATGCCGGCATTGTTTAATCCCAATCGAAAGAAGGCAAGCGCCAGGGTTGCTCCGCAGACCATTTGCATTTCGCACTTCGTCTGACATCCGGTGCCTGGAGGACAGTCTCTACGAAGCCCTACAGATAGGTTGTCACCACCCAGCATACTCGCCATGTACTGAGCGAATAGAGCGTTCGGCATTGAATCTCGTCCTCAGCGCCAAGTTCATGGAACCGCCCGTCCATTCTGATGCAGCCATCTTCAGAGTTTCTGTCATCTTGAGCGCTCTACCGGGATGACCTGCCATATCAACCCCGCCATTCCTGCCGTGCTTGCAGCCCAGCCAGACGCCTCTCGCCACTGATACCGTTCCTCTGGCGTCGAGCCTCTACTTTTTGCAAGGCACCTTTGAAAAATCCAGCTACACAGTCTTTTCGGCCAGCACGCGCTTGAGCTGGCTAACCTCTTTGCGGAGCATGGATTCACGCGAGTTCTCCGGCGGCGGTTCATCGCCGATGCATGCCGGGGCCAATTGCTCGCGCCACCTGTATAAGAGCTCGATGAACCCCCAGCTCTTCCGCCAGAGCCACGATGTTCTCGTACGTTGCAGTCGCTCGAGCGCCATTCGACGGAACTCCTTGGATACCGTTTCCTTCGTCTCTTTTCCACTTGCAGTTCCTTCCCCTGCAAAGTATCGCTTATTCGAATGTCTCATGTGAAGGGTTCAGTCCACCGCGGAAGAGTTCGATCCGGTAGAAGGGCGCGATCCTGCCCATGTGATTTAATCGTCCCGGCGCGTTAGGAAAAGATGCTGTGCTAAAATTTCCGGGATTTGTGACGGAGCGCTGACAAATGCAACGTAAAGCACTCATTACCGGAATAACAGGTCAGGATGGCTCCTACCTTGCCGAGTTCTTGCTGGAAAAGAATTACCGCGTTTACGGTCTGGTAAGACGCAGCAGTACGATTAACTTTGAGCGGATTGCCCACCTGCAGGACAAAGTCGAGCTGATTCCAGGAGATCTTCTAGACCAGAGTTCCCTAATCACGGCCCTACAAAAAGCCGAGCCCGACGAGGTTTACAACCTGGCCGCGCAGTCGTTCGTTCCGACATCCTGGACTCAACCCGTCTTGACGGGAGAGTTTACCGCGCTTGGTGTCACCCGCATGATCGAGGCGATACGCGTAGTGAATCCTGCCATACGTTTCTATCAGGCTTCCTCCAGCGAAATGTTCGGCATGGTGGACACATCGCCCCAAAACGAATCAACTAGGTTCTATCCGCGCAGTCCGTATGGAGTTGCCAAATTGTACGGTCACTGGATCACCGTGAACGCCCGAGAGAGTTACGGCCTATTCGCGTGTTCGGGAATTCTGTTTAACCACGAGTCACCGCGTCGGGGAATTGAGTTCGTAACCAGGAAGGTAAGTTACAGTGCTGCCCGGATCAAGTTGGGACTTCAACCAAAGCTCAAAATGGGCAATCTTGATGCGGAACGCGACTGGGGCTTTGCCGGCGACTACGTTCGTGCCATGTGGCTGATGCTACAACAGAGTGTTCCAGAGGATTATGTGGTTGCCACGGGTGTAGCCCATAGCGTGAGGCAATTGCTCGAACTTGCCTTCGCACATATCGGACTGGATTACCGCGACTATGTCGAAGTGGCTCAGGATTTGTTGCGACCAGCCGACGTCTACCATCTTCGTGGAGACTATTCAAAGGCTCGCGAGCGACTGGTGTGGGAACCCGACGTCAGTTTTGAAAGGATGATCGAAATGATGGTTGACAGCGATCTTGATCTTTTGTCGAGAACCACTTCGAAACCGATATTTTCTGGAGCCTACTGAGATCGATCAACCTCCCGCTTCGACGGAATGAACTGAGACAGGGTGAACGATTGCGCATTCTCATCACCGGTGGAACTGGGTTTGTCGGAGCACACCTGGTCCGGTTCCTCAAATCGCGAGATTCTCAGATTTCTGTACTCGCGTCCGGCGGTCGCGCGGTCGGAGAACCGGGAGTGCAATATCACGAGGTAGACATCCGTGATGCCGAAGGGGTTCGGTCCGTGGTACGCGAAGTGAACCCTGACCAGATTTACCATTTGGCGGGCATTACCGCGGTTGACTTCTCCTGGACCCATCCGCGGCTAACCTATGAAGTCAACGTCTTCGGCGCACAGAACCTGTTTGACGCCGCATTGAATCTGCCTGTCCCCCCCAAAATCCTGAACATCAGTACCTCGCAAGTATATGCGCCTGCTTCCGGCAGCTTGACCGAGGAGAGCCCGCTTCGGCCTGATAATCCCTATGCTGCAAGTAAGGCAATGGCCGAAATGCTGGCGGCCCTCTATCGAGACCGCACCAGCGGAGGCATCATCACAGCCAGACCTTTCAACCACACTGGGTGTGGACAGCCGCCGAACTTCGTGCTGCCGTCCATCGCCAAACAGTTCGCCGAAATTGAATCGGGCTTGCGCCCTCCGAAGCTTAACCTCGGCAATATTGCTGTGGGACGCGACTTCACTGACGTCAGAGATGTGGTACGTGCCTACTGCATGCTACTTGAGAGCGGCAAAACATCTGAAGTGTACAACGTTTGTTCGGGTACCGCGATCCTGCTCTCTGACATCATAGGAATGTTCCAAACAATTTCCGGCATCGACATAACCATCGAGATCGACCCGGATAAAGTTCGGGCGAGGGAAGTCACAGAGATCTATGGTGACCCGGGCAAACTTCAGGCCGAGACTGGCTGGCACCGCCAAATCTCGTTGCAGAAAACCGTGGAAGACATGCTGAACTGCTGGCGATCGCAATGCCGGAGTCAAGACGCCTTAGCTAAGGTCTAGGAGTGGGCCGGGATAAGCCTTTGCCCGCGAAGAATCAACACCTGCAGGCGCAAGGCGATAGGTAAGTTGATTTTAGGCTATCAACTCTTTGCGACCATAACGCTAACGCAATGCGCCGCCGCTATTTTTCCTAAACAGTCTCTTGCGAAATCAGACAGCGATGACGGTGTGCCAGGAACCTTATTTCCTTCAGCAACCTTATTATCGGTAACAGTGGCACTGGCGTCTCAAAGTCTCTCAGTCCATCTCCGGGTTGAGGAGCCTGTGTAGTCTGCAGGCTTGACCTTTCTGCGGCTGTTCAGCAGCAGGAATGCGTATTGACACCACAGCTCGTTCCTACTGAGTCCGAATGGAGGCAAGATGTCTTGTGACTTCGATTTCTTTCTAACTTCGTCCCGAGTATCGAGTCCTTTTTCGAGGCGTCACGGGTTCACTTAAGTAACTAGAGAAATCCTTTTCAGTGCTACATCCTGTGCTAGGATCTGTGGAAGTTAAGGGGTTTTTACCGAAACCTAACCGTTTGGTGTCCGGCAAGTCCCTTATTTTCAATCAGTACCATGCTCGATTTGGCTCGACCCCGACTCGGCTTCCGCCACTTTTTTTAATGATTTAGGTGGGTTCGCGGATCGGGGTGAGACCGGGGCTTCAGGATGGGATGGCTGCGCTAAGCCGTTGTTCCGCACTCCGTTGTCCGGCCGGAAAAGAGCAACAGCCGTCGGGAACGATCGGCGTCCAGAATCGCTGACCGCCGGCCCTCGAAAAAGAGAGCGCAGGAGGGTTGGATCGCACGGTGGAGAAGAGACGGCAGAGAAGAGAAGGAAGATAGAGAATCAGAGATATAAAGAAGAGAATAGGGAAGAGAAGAGAAGATAAAGAAGAGAACGGCGCTCCGTGTGGAATGGCCCGCGGACGGTGGAGTCAGCGAAAGAAAGCCCGCGTCATTACCGCCGATTGTGGATCGTGGCCCGCTTCGGGTGGCGAAGTTGCTAAAGGGATTCTTGCTGATCTTTTTTTGTTGACAAGGAATCATGGTTGCTGTATTTCTGTCGGGACTTGATTCGTCCAATTTGTAATTTTGGGGTGTAGTACTGGGGAGGGTTACAAATGATTCACACTCGACACGTTCTCCGTGCATTTTCAATCGTGGCATTGCTCGCTTTGGTGATGGGAGTTCTTGGCGTCCAGGCGGTGGCCCAAGCGGCTGCTGGCTCGACGGACATGGGAAAGCCGACGTCGTCCACTGAGCCAGTGGTGCACGACCTTCCGCCCAACGTTCCCGGGCATACCGAGTTCCTCGATTTTAAGAACGGGTTTCGGGGTATGGCTTTCGGAACCCCCGTGGGACAGTTCAAGAATCTGGAGATTTTGCACGACAGGGGTGCCATAAAGGCTTATCGCAAGACCGACGATACTATGGATATTGGAAATGTGACGCTTACGAACATCGTCTACATTTTCGTGCATGACAAATTTTATGCGGTTTCCCTCCACGCCGACGGCGGCTATAATGGCACGAACCTGCTGAAAGTGTTCCAGGCGGCGTTCGGCGCGGGTGCTCACCCGGAGGGGACGTCGGGAAAGTATTTTTGGGCGGGAAAAGTCGCAGGCGCTCACTTCTTTGAAGATGTGGAGCCGAACCACGAAGTGAGAGGATGGATCGGCAGCCTTGAGATCCAGAAAGATTACGACAAAGTGATGCAAGAGGCGTTCACGTCGGCGGCGCAACAACTGTAGTATTTGTTTCAACCATGGGCGGCACACGGGGAGGAAGCATGGCTCGTCTTCTATCGTTGTACGAGAGAATCCGTAACTGGTTCTTGGTGCTGATCGGACTTCTGATTGGCGTCCAGGCTGGTGTTCAACCGACAAACGCGTCTACCACCAGCAAGCCCCCGGCGGCGATCCCGGAGAGGTTGGCCGCAGTCCGAAGCCGCATGCAGGAGCTTCAGCAGAACCCTGCGCTGGATGAGAAGAAGAGTGATAAGGGCGACCCGACCCTCATTGCCCAATGGGGCAATCGTTGGGCTAACTGGAACAACTGGGGAAATTGGAACAATTGGGTGTCCTGGAACAACTGGGCAAACTGGGGCAATTACTAAAGGTTTGGCTGGATGTCGGACCTTGTCCGCTGGTGCCAGTCGCCCCGATCAGGGGTTAATCAGTAAGACTGTCAAGCTGCAACTAAGGTTTGGCTGGAGGTCAGGCTTTGTCCGCAGGTGTAACTAGTGGCCCCAATCAGGCATCAGGCAGCAAAACTGTCCAACTGCTCGTCTTGCAGCCGACGCCTTTTTGCAACATCGACTGCGATTACTGCTATCTTGCCAACCGCCTGAGCACCAAGAAAATGTTACCCGCGCAGGCGGTTGAGATGGTCGACCGTCTTGTCTCAGCCGAGCTGGTCGGTTCCGACCTAAGCATGGTTTGGCATGCCGGGGAGCCGCTAACACTGCCTGCGAGCTACTACCGCGAGATATTTGCCGCACTATCGGCTCGCCGCTACCCCTTCACAATCCGCCACTCCTTTCAAACGAATGGAATGCTCATTAACGATGAGTGGTGCGATTTTTTTCACAAATGGTCGGTCAATGTGGGGGTCAGCGTGGATGGGCCCGCCTCGATCCACGATGCCCACAGGAAGGACCGTGCGGGCAAGGGCACTCACGCCAAAGTCATGGAGGGGATTCGGACGCTGCAACGCCGCTCCGTTCCATTTCATGCGATTGCGGTGGTTACGGCGGAGTCACTCCTCCACCCGGAGGCGGTCATCGATTTTTTCCTGGATACTGGAATTGACCGTGTCGGTTTCAATATCGAAGAACTCGAGGGCGCGAATAAAAGCAGCAGTGTTGCGGGCGACAAGGTTTCAAACGTTCGGCGATTCTTTGAGGTCATGGCGGGAGGCGAGGAACGCAGCCAGGGTAAGCTTACGATCCGTGAATTCGAAAATGCACGCGGAGCCATCAAGGGCAGCCATGTCCAGGACTGTCCATCACCCGATTTGCGCAACGAGCAAACCATGCCTTACGCAATCCTGACCGTGGCATGGGATGGGTCGATGACAGCTTTCTCCCCGGAGTTAATTGACGCGAGCAGCAAGGACTACGGCGATTTCATTCTAGGTAACATTCTTCGCGATCCCATCTCGGACATTTTCGACTCGCCCAAGTTTAAGCAGATTGCCAACTCCATCGAGGAGGGCTGCAAGCGCTGCGCTCAAACCTGCCAATACTTTTCGGTCTGCGGGGGAGGCGCCCCGTCCAACAAGTATTTCGAAAATGGCAGTTTTGAATCCACCGAGACCGTGTACTGCCGCAGTGTCATCCAGATACCGATTGACATCATGCTCACACAAGCCGAAATGCAGCTCGGACTGTCGGTTCCCGAAGATCGGCCGGTGCAAACGGCATGAAAGCGCCGTGCGACGTGTATGTGATCGGGCTCGGCGTGTCCTTTCCGGAGCATTTGACGAAGCAGGCCGTGGATGCGATGGCAAGCTGTTCGAAGCTTTTCTCGATTGTCCAGGAACCTCTTCTCCCCTGGCTCCCGGCGGAAACAATGGGGAAAGTGGAAGTCATAAACCTCTTAGAGTCTTATGTGGACGGCACTCTCCGGATAGAAAATTACAATCGTGCAGCGGAAATGGTCCTCGAAGCGAGCGGCGATGGCAGGCCGGTGGGCTATGTCACTTACGGCAATCCCATGGCATACGACACGGTTGCTCAACTCATTGTGAAGAAGGCCTCAGAACTCGGGCGCTCGGCTCGCGTGGTGCCGGGAATCTCATCGCTGGACTCGATCCTGTGCGACATGCAGGTCGATATCGCGCCGGCGATCCAGGTGTTTGAAGCATCGTGGATGATGGCCTTCCAAATTGTTCCCCGCGTCGATACCCATGTAATTCTGATGCAGATGGGCTCGTTCGGATCGTATCGCTCGCATTACGGTCGCAGGCTGGCCGGCGGAGCGCTGACTGGCCTTATCAACCATCTGACTTCTGTCTATCCCAAGGACCACCGCGTGTCGCTGGTTCGTTCGACGGCAAGCGGAGAGCACCCGGAGAAAATATCCAGCTTCACCCTCGAGCGCTTGTCTGACGCAACTGTAGAGGAGCTGAGCGGCGCCTCGCTGTACATTCCAGCCGTGAGGCAGCCAATCCCAAACCCTGCAATGCTGGCAGAACTGGAAGCGAATTAAACCGGCGGGATCTCCTTCCCAGGCACTTACGGACGGCCGAGCGAATCGAGTTTGACGAAATTCGACACCCAAGCGGCGAACTCATCGAGCGAGCTGGGGCGATCCGGGGATATATGAAGTGCGCGAGCTGCGAAATTAGTCCTACATCCCGCCCCAGGCAGCGCAGCTTGCATTTCGGCAAACAATTCTTAACCTTGAAGTCTTCTTCATGGCTGATTCTCGTTTCCTGCCTTGTGCTTTTCCTTCTATTTATTGGCCTGTTCATTGGCGTTGCGGCCGCTGGAGGTCCCGACGGCGAAGCTCCGGCTGGATTCGACAACTTGACCAACGGGTTCGTCAGCCAGTCCGTCTACGACTCTTCCCGCGCCGTCTTTGAGCAACCTGAGACGATCGCCACCGGCCTTGGGCCTATTTACAACGGACAATCCTGTTTTGAATGTCATCGCAACCCCGTCTCTGGCGGTAACAGCATAATTTCCGTATCGCGCGCCGGGCACCAGGATCCGACGACCGGATTGTTCGTGCCTGCTCCCGGCGGACCGCTGATGCATGTCCATGCGATCCATCCCGCCATCGATATCCGCATCCCTGAGAGCGAGAATGTTCGCTCGCGCCGCAAGGCCACTTCGGTGCTGGGCGATGGCTACGTGGAAGCGATCGATGACGCGACTTTGCTGGCTCTTGCCAGGAGCCAGC
>Ga0302324_100015161_pt1 | contig 15469 bp, 15 predicted proteins | sample Palsa_T0_1_FD_201949 | JGI IMG/M metagenome (GOLD analysis project Ga0302324, IMG submission 201949) | Peat permafrost microbial communities from Stordalen Mire near Abisko, Sweden - Palsa_T0_1 | ecosystem: Environmental > Terrestrial > Soil > Palsa > Peat permafrost | place: Sweden: Abisko...
TCCGAGAATCACCCGCGCCTGCTTTTCGCGTTCCGCCTGGGCTTGTCGGGACATCGCGTCCTGCAATGCAACCGGGATCGCGACGTCGCGGATTTCTACGGACTTCACCGAGATGCCCCAGTCGGCTGTTTTGCGGGCGATTTCGCCGCGCAGGACTTCGTCGGCGGCGGTACGTTCGGAAAGCAGCGCCGACAGCATCGATGATCCGATCATTTCGCGAAGCGACGTTTGGGAAACCCGATCGATCGCTTCGCGGTAGTTGGTAATGTTCAAGGCCGCCTTTTGCGCGTCGTGGACGAACCAGAACACGATCGCATCCACATTCACCGGGACGGTATCTTTTGTCAGGGCCGCCTCGGCACCAAAGGCAGTAGTCTGAATGCGCTCGTCGATGATCGCTACGACGTGGTCGATCACCGGAATGATAAGGAAAAGACCCGGTCCTTTGACGCCGCGCAACTTACCGGCGCGCAGAATGACAAACTTTTCCCAGGTGTTTGCCATCTTCAATGCGGAGGCGATGATGACCGCCCCGAGCACGATGGCGATACCCAAATAAAGGTACCCAATTGCGCCCAGTGCCGCGCCGACGGCTAGGCAGGCGATAGTCAGAAATACTGTAATGGGATTCATTGGCGTGGCTCCCTACTCGATTGGGGCGCCCCTCAGTGATCCACATAGTGATTGCAGGCTCTGTGCACATCTGAGCAATATTGCTCACATGGATGAACCTTCATTGTGTTTTAATGTCGCATCTCGACCTCACATTCCAACTGAAGCATATTTCTTCGGCTGAGATACAAGCGAGACGGTGAAATTATCTGCCGCGCAAATTGGAGTGCCCGTGCAATTCCCAGAATCTAAACAGCCCAAGCCGCCGCAGACCCCCGGGCCGCAAGTCCTGAGATATCTCGCGTACGCGTTTATTGGCTTGCTGATTGGACTTGTCGCTCAGGAGTTTCGTTGGCGTGGCTCAATCAAGGTTCCACAAGGCCAATTGGAGCAAGCTGAGAAAGAATTACAGGGCAACGATTACCCATCTGCGGTAACATTGTTTGAGAAACTCGCGGATAAGAACAATCCTCTGGCCCAATACTGGGTGGCGCACATGACGGAACTTGGTCTAGGCGTACCTCGCGATCCGTCTAAAGCAATTGAGCTGTACAAGAAAGCCGCGGAGCAGGACGTTAGTCCGGCAGAGCTTCGGCTTGGTGAGATCTATCTGAACGGCAATCTTGTTCCACCGGACTTTGCGCAGGCCAAGTCATACCTCGAAAAGGCGGCATACCATGGTGATTCGCGCGCGGCGATGCTGCTTGGTCAGATGTATCGTGCCGGCATCGGAATGCCCGCTGATCAGACCGAGGCGTATGCCTGGTCGGAAGTGGCAAATATTGAAGGCAACGTTTTTGCAAAGCGTGAGCGAGACGCGTCATTCCATGATTTGAGTGAAGCTGATCAAAATAGCGCCATAGCTCGCGCTCACGAAATCTTAAAAGGTATCAAGACCGAGCAGCCTTCGACCAAACGACCAAAACCGAATTAGCGTGCGCGTAGGAATTACGCAACGTCAGCAAACGAAGATAGAGTGTGCGGTTCCGCGGTCAAAAGGCCCTCAAAACCCCGCGCGGCTCTACTGAGTGAAGGTCGCCGCAATTGCCGGTTCAATGATGACGGTGGGTGTGAAAGTTGTGGCGGCGCCAGCCCCGGGAGGCCGTTGCCGGGGACCCGTCTGAGCGCGGACCCAAGGGTGGCGCCAGCATCGCGTTGGGGTCTGCGGCGTTTGAGCGCGGCGATGTTTCTATCGCAACAGTTCCAAGATCATGAATGCGGTAATCCCACGCTTGTAGAACGGGACATTCGAAAAAAGTGAAATCGGTTTCCTTTTGTAACTCATTGCGAAAAATTAATTCGATGGCCGAACTTGTCATAACTGGCGGATAGCTATTTGGATGGTTCTCAACTAATCGTTGTATCGGTAGTACAGCAGAGTACGCACGACGGAGGTACCCATGGTTGCGTGGGCTACGAACCGGTGGCACTCGATATGGCGTGAGGGACTAACTCCTCGGTCAGGGCCTGCAATTTTTTTCGCCATCGCCTGTGTCGGGATTGCAACGGCATTTCGGATAGGGTTTGGGCGTATCAGCCCCGACAGCGCTGTCTTTGCTCCGTATTATTCCGCGACGCTGGGCGCTGCACTTGTCGGGGGTGCCGAGTCCGGGATCTTGGCGGCAGGGTTGGGTGCGGTCGCCGCCTATTATTTGTTTGTGCCGCTGGGTTGGGGCCTTGCTCCATTCAGGCTGGAACAGTTGGTCAGTCTCGCTCTGTACGGCACATCCTCTGTAGTCATCATTTGGGCCGCACAAAACTATCGTGGTCTATTGCAGCGGCTGCGGGCGAACGAGGCCACGCGAGAATTGCTTAATCGTGACTGGTACATCGGATCAAGAACATACTCGCAAATGTCCAGGGTATTGTCGGGCAAACTCTTATAGACCAACCGATATTACGTAATGCGATCAATGCTCGCATCACCGCGCTTGGGGCCACCAATGACCTCCTCGTCAAATCCAATTGGCACAGCGCCTCTCTTCAAAAAATTCTAGCCCATGAATTTGCCCCGTATGGTCTCTCGCGATTTCATTTACATGGCAGCGACGTCGATTGTCCCAACGCGCTCGCTGTTTTTCTGGCGCTGGTCGTCCATGAACTCACGACGAACGCCGTGAAATACGGTGCCCTTTCAAGTCCCGATGGACGAATAGATATTGCATGGACCGACGTCTCAGGTCAGCTCACGTTGGAATGGGTTGAAAGGGGTGGCCCGGAAACGAGGGTGCCGACGCGCGAAGGATTTGGGACGAAGCTTCTTCGTTCGGGCGCGCGGCAGTTCCAAGGTACCGTCGATTGCCATTTCGAGCGGACCGGCCTTCGGTGCAAACTTTCGCTATTACTCTCCAAAGATCGGGAGCGAGAAACTGTCGATTTCGCACCGCGATCGCGAAGCGAGACGCCTCTGGCTTCAGCAAGCGCGAACTTTTCCTCACCGCCTCATGTTCAGTCACAGGACGGAAATCCGCTTGGTTGATCAAGAAGCGGCAGGTGCCGGCGTCGTCGCCGGCCAGAACGTTGCCAACGCCTTCGCAGCGATGTTCTATCCTACCTATATCCGCGCCACCGGTGTCGGTTGGGCGCTCGGGATTGGCCGCATCGGAGCGATCGTCGGCCCCACGGTTGGTGGCATCATGCTGGCGTTGCACTGGAGCCGCGCCGAGATGTTCGGTGCAGCGGCAATCCCATCCGTGATCGCGGCGTTTGCCATTCTTGGCCTTCTGAGCTTGGAGCGCGCTAAGGAAATTGTGCCGCCGGCTCAGCAGCCGCTGTCCTCGTCACACTGAGCGCCAAATTAGATCGGGCATAAATCTGACCGCCGGCGGGAATATCCGTCCCCAGAGGTGGGCCACCGCACGCGGATCACCGGCTTTGGCCGCTTTCCGCACGATGCGTCGCGCCCAATCCCTTGACTGGCCGTATCGCTTTCCAATTTCTGCAGCGCTCATTCCCTCCTGCCAGAGGTTCAGAACATCTTCGATCTGCTCTTGTGGGGGCATAAAGGAGCGCCTTTCGACAGCGGCGAGCGCGCTGAATAATGATCCGAGCACACCCTAGTCAAGCCCGCGCTCGAAAAGCAGCGTGTAGCGGTCACCGTGGCGCTTAGCCATCGTCACGCTAAATCACCAGGTCGCGGGGCTTGCCGTCGCTCCGGCGGATATCCGCCTTGCGCTCTGGTGCATCAAATACTCGCCGCTGGTCACGCCTAATCCGCCGGATGGCATCTTCATTGATGTGGCGGGCTCGGCTCATTTGTTTCAAGGCGAAGCGACGCTGATTGCCGATCTTTGCAAGCGCCTCAAGGCCGAAGGCATTACGGCCCGTGCAGCACTAGCCGACACGGCCGGCTGCGCTTGGGCGCTGGCGCGTTTCGGCGAGGCGCAGATTGTGTCACCCGGCCGTTCATCGGATGCGATCGCCAGTTTGTCGGTCGCGGCCCTGCGCTTGGCACCCTCAACAATCGCGTCACTCAGCGATGTAGGCATTGAACGCGTGGCGCAATTGGCCAGCAAGCCACGCGGCAGTCTGCAAACGCGGTTTGGCGGCGAGGTCTTGCTGCGCCTCGACCAGGCGCTCGGCAATGCCAATGAACCGCTACCATCTTTGTTGCCACCCGAAGTACCGCGTACCGAATTGCGCTTTGCCGAACCAGTTGGCGATCCCGGGGATCTCAAGCGCATTATCGAAAAGCTCGCCGACAAGCTATGCCTCGATCTCGAAGCGCGTGGCATTGGCGCGCGTCGGCTCGATCTGGTGTTCGTGCGTGTCGACAATATCGCTCAGGCCGCGCGCATTGGTCTGTCGCGGCCTTACCGTGAGCCCAAGCACCTCGCGAAACTGCTGGCTGAGCGCCTCGTCGTCATTGATCCCGGCTTTGGTATTGAATCGGCTTCACTGACGGCATCTTGGGTCGAAGCTGTGGTCGAACGGCAAACCGTCGGCCGCCACGTCGGCACGGACCAATCGCGGCATGATGTTTCGCAACTGGTGGATACGCTCGGTGTGCGGCTCGGCGAAAGCAATGTATTCCGCATGTCGCCGGTCGAAAGCCTTTTGCCAGAGCGTGCCACACGTCGCGTCGCGGCTCTGCATCCGACTGAAGGCTTGGCGTGGCCGAAGGATTTGCCGCGTCCCGCGCGCCTCTTCCTTCAGCCGGAGAAAGTCGAAGCGGTGGCCGAACTTCCGGATCATCCGCCGCGGATGTTTATCTGGCGCAAGGCACGGCATCGCGTCGCCAAGGCCGACGGTCCCGAGCGTATTCATGGCGAGTGGTGGCTCAGCGAAGGCGAGACCAAGCTCGTGCGCGATTATTACCGGGTCGAAACCGCGGACGGTACGCGCTACTGGCTGTTCCGCGACGGTCCGACGGAGCAAGGCGGCTCCTGGTGGCTGCACGGCGTCGGTGACGCTGAACTACGCCGATTTGCAGGTCACCACACATTTCTCGTTCCTGCGCGGGGTATCCTCGGCTGAAGAATTGTTTTCAGCCGCCGCCGTGCTTGGCATCAAGGCGCTCGGAGTTGTCGACCGCAATTCGTTGGCCGGCATGGAGCGCGCGCAGCCTTTGATAGATCAGCGAGGAGAGAAACCTGCCGGGCACGCTGGGGCAAATTAGAAAGCCGGCTGATTCGGCAGATTTGCTCTTTTATCGATGAGCTAGTTAGGCCGAAAGTGGCAACTACTCACTTTTGAAAGAAGGCCGTGTCTCCAACCATTGAGGGCTGTCCTTCGACACTGGATCAGTCTCCGCGGCCTTAAAAGCATTCAGACAGGCATCTCGCTGATGATCGGTTAAAGCGAGAAAGTAGATTTCCTCGATCTTGTTCGCTTCATTATTTTCAAGGTAATTGATAGCCGTCACGATCAATTCCTTGACTGTACTGTGGACTTTTGCACCGGCAGTCCCCGTACCGAACAGCGGAAAAAGTATGGATCGACATTTAGAAGCTCGGTATTTGGGCGAATTGGCCAACTCGAGTGCATTCCGGACACACTCACGGACATCGGCGACGGGCCTATAGCCCCTTCCGAGTTGGCCCTGTACAGCCGCGGCGTGAAAGATCCACTTTACTCCCCGTTTCTTCAGCTCACCTGGAGAGGTTGCGATTATCGTGCCCGGCGCGACGGAATGTTTACGCTTCATCACCCTATGGAGCTCATCGGCAATGACGTCTTCACTTACATCGCCAGTCTCGTCCTTATGCGCACCGTAGTACCGAATTACGGCTGAGCCAGATCGCTCGTAAAAACGGGCCATTTGCATGTTTGTATTTTCAGAGTTGACCCAGATGTCGATGCCGCGGACGTCGTGCAGGCCTCCAGTTATAACTCCAACACGTTTGTTTGGTGCTCGCCGCAGCTGAAAAGTACGTGGCGGTTCCGGCGTCAATTGCATCGGAGGAGGGCCTTCCCACCCCATTTCCTCCAGAACTTCATAGACTAGACTGTCCCTCGATCCATTTCTTAGTCCATTTGCGACAAATCTTGCGATCTGGTCGCGAACGGGACTCAGAGTGTCTTTGTCGTGGGGGTTGTAAGATATGCAATTAAAGCCCGCGATATTGAAGGGCGTGGTTGTTCCCTCTCGACAGAGCAATACAGTAACAGCTCGACGTAGGGCATGGCGTACACCCAATTCATAAAAGACGTTGGGATTTAGTGTTGAGAGATCGACGACGGCTACGTCGGCATCGTAGATTTTGGAAATCATAAGCCGATGTACCCACCCGGCTTGGACAATCTTGTCGCATCGTATGCATTCAAGTGGTGGCCCACCTGCTCGTTGCATTGCTTCTCCGGTAATTGCCGGTTCAATCAGGATATCGTAGATTTCGTTGAAGTCTATTTTCTTGCCGTCGGCGTCAATTTTCTCTCCAAACGGCATAATAACGAAGCAGCGCTTTATTTCTTCACTCATTAGCTGCTTCCCCACCGTATGATCGATGATGGCGATTGAGCAGCCACATGACTCCAACCAAAGTTTTGGCATCGCGAATTTGCGCTTTTTCTATGCGTTGATTTAGCTCATTTAGCGAAAGCTCAATAACGCGTATGTCCTCGCCTTCGTCTCTCAGCCCGCCGCCTGCGGCGACCTTTCCTTTGCTGGTTACTTCGGCGCAATAGAGAAATATTTGTTCCGAAGATCCGCCGGGCGAAAGTAGAAAAGTTGCGATCGGAACCAAACGATCGATAACATAACCAATCTCCTCGAGTAGCTCACGCCGTAGGGTGGCTTCTGCGGTCTCATCGGGAGAAATGATCCCGGCCACAAGTTCGAGTGTCCACCCCTCGCCTTTTCTGAAGGCGGGATATCTGAACTGTTCGACGAGGATTACCTTTTGTCGGTCGCGATCAAATATTATGGCAGCAACCGAATCGCCCCGCTCGTAGCAAAGCCGCCGGATCGGCGGACTCATACGGCCGTCGAACTGCTCATACTGGAAGACGGCTTCGTCGACCTTGAAATAGTCGTCTAGCAGACGGGTAACCCGATTGATGACGACTTTCATTGAGTTTCGTCAGCCAATAGCGCTCGGTTTCTGGGTCCCTTGGCTTTGCTTGCTGATGTGCCGCTTACCGTAGTCATGCACAGCATTAATCCAGGCTTGCAGCAATTCAGGATGTTCCACCCACGTGTCTATGGCCAGGATATTAAAACGCTTGGGTTCAGGTCCCAATGCGCTCCAAGCTTCAGCGACCCGCGCAGACCATGTGGTGTCGTCACGATGTGTCGTCTGCGTGTAGATCCAGTGCGCCAAAGCGGCCGCTTGTTCGTTTGCTGGAAGTTTTTCAACGGACTTTAGCACCTCTGCATCGTCAGCCATTGCCGATCTCCTTGATGTCCAGAAACATCTACTCTCCATTATGCCACGGATGCCTTGACGCGAAAACCAACGCAACAATCGCGGTCTATAGGGGCATTGCGGTAGCCGGCATCGATACGACAGAATGTGGCAGAATCCATATAACCGCCACCCAAGATGGCGCGATGCGGGCCTTTGGGCGTCGCACACCAGTCCCACGTATTGCCGCATAAACCATAGAAGCCCTCTGGATTTGGCGGATGGCTTATAGGCAGTTTGGGCGCACCGCTTGCGAAGGCGTTCCCGAAATAAGCCGCTGCGTCATCGATGAGACCGGTGGCAGTAGCGAACGTTCGGGTTCGCTCTTTGCCTCTTGCGGCAGCTATCCATTCTTCTTCGGTCAGAAGTGCGCCGCCAATCCAAGCTGCGAAGGTGGCGGCTTCAAACCAATTCACCCCGGTGACCGGCGCATCGTCCTCACAATAATTAGGTCGCTGCCAAGTTGGCGGCTGAAGGTAGCCTGTTTGACCCAAAAAAATGCGGTATTGCCGATTGGTGATGGGCAGCGTTGTCACGAATATCGTTTCGTTGGGGCGCGGCAATGAACGAACTTGTAGTTCTGTAAATCCATTTGTGATCACTCCATTTATTCCTTCGACATCGAGCGAGAAATTTGCGGGTGGGGACAGCAAAAAAAAGCTTAAGCGCCTTTGCTCCTCCAACACGAGTAGCGCGCGGGCGTCGGCCTGCGTTCGCTCTTGGAGAGAACCGCGATCGGTATCAGAATCACAAACATGAGGGCCGAGAGCCTTGCGAATAGCGCGTATTGCTCGATCTTGCGGCACGGTGGATATGGAGTCATGGCTTGGAATTGACTTGCTTGCAGAGCCGATTGCAATTCTCAGCTTCGGGCCTTGGAACGCTCTTTGTTCCTGCTCCACCCAAGGCGAATAATCAGCTCGCGCAGAAGCCAAACACACCATCAAATGACAGTGGCTTAATCGATTTGCGATCACCTCGCGCCAAAAAGGATCGCCTTCTGCCAGATCCAGATCGACGACGTAGGGAATACCCTCTGCTGCCAGCTCTTCGATGAGTTTGGCAACAGTCGCTCTGTCTTCCCGTGAATAGCTAATAAACAGCATCGCTATTTTGCGATCCGCGAAGCCTCGCTCAAGCTGCTGGGAGGCCGAGAAACCAGGCCGGTTACTATGTGACTCCACTTCTCAAGAATTTCTGTTTCCCGGCCGAATATTGAACCTAAGCGTACGGTTTTTCCCACCTCATCAGGAAGCCAAGCTTCTCCGTCGCTGTTAACAAGCAAATACTGGCCCAAGCGCGATCGACTGGTTCGAAATTCGAAAGGGAAAGAGGTGCGAATGCCGCTGTCTGAGGGAACTTGAGCAAACATTCGAGTTCGAAAAATCTCGAATGTTTGATCATCAACGGAATAGAGCATGTTCGAAAAATCGTTTGCCTGATCTGTTGCGGTGTATTGAAATACATTCCAGTGACACACGCTGGAATGGCGAACCAGCTCATCCCTAATACGCTCCAAGTGCTCAACGTTGTTCCGATGCGCCACAGTATTGATAATAAGTTTGGGCGGACCGCGAAGAGTGTCTATCACGCGCAAAAGTTCAATAGTTTCGCTGTAAAGATGGCTTCGGCCACGCCGAAACTGTAGCACGCTCGCATCAGACCACCCGTCCAGGGGAATGCCGAGGAAATCTACTCCCTTTAAGAGATCTACCAGATTCATGTTGGTGCGGCGCGGCGCCGAGACGAGCCCCACACCCACCGTATCGAGTTTGATCGATTTCACTCCAGCAGTCCGAAGTGCACTCATAAAATCCATGAGGCCAGGTAAATTCAGTGGGTCCCCGCCTGAGATTGTGACGTTGACCACTCCAAGGCGGGCGAATTCTCGTGCGGCCGACAAAAACGAGGGCAGGTTCGGCTCTAAATGGCCAAAGACGGTATAACAACCTGCACAAGCGACGTCGCAACGGCGGGCTATCGCAAGGTTGAGACGGTCGGGAGCTAATCGCAAAGGCGCGCCTTCCAAAAGACGCCGAAGCCTACCAGATTTTGGTCGTCCAAGCATAGCCCAGATTGCCGTCAGGAGAGGGATATGACGCCGCGTCGCGAAACCGACAGTCCAGAACGGGGTTGGATGCGGCGAATGAAGTCTCCACATAGCCGAGCTACATCTATGAAGATTGGAGAAGGTTGGCATCGAGTAATGCGCCGGCGGAGCCGGTTACGACAAACTTGCCGCGAGATTCCTCTCGTTCGTCCAGCTCACATCATGGGGAGTGTGGCTGCATTTCAATTAGACTCGCCCCAATAGGTCTAGTTCGCCCCTAGCGCTTGCCCAATAGCGGTCAAGACGCATCCGTTTTCGCGCGCATCGTTTGCAAAACTGCTCGGAGTAGGGAAGCGCTTATCATTAGTTGGCGCTGAAGCAGTTTGGGATGGGCAATCTTGTTGGAGCATTGGTGTGCCAACCAGTGGCCAAGTGGCTACCTCCATCGTGGTTTTTGAGATCTTCCAGCCAAGCGGCAATTCGTAAGCTGCGTCGTGAAGCTTTAAGCGCATCAGGTGCCAGTTGTTAGGATCTTTGCCATTCTTGTTCTGGCATTTCTGATCAACATCATTCCGCTGGCAGAAATAGTCATATACGCGCGCGACGGCCTGATTTGCCAATCCGTCTCGGACATTAAAGAGGGTCTGTATCGGCGCAACAGTGTCGCCAAAATACGTGCCTGCCGCTGTTGTTAGATCTGGCTCCGGATCGTCGCTGGTGAGAAGGATCAACTTAATATCCGGGCGCGAATTATCATCAGGGCTTATCGAGGCAATTTCTCGGTAGATTGCCAAAGCTGTTCCGGCTCCGGAGTTGTCAGAATAAGCTCCATCGACAAAATTAAGGCGTCGTTCCCCTTTGGAGGAACCAAATGTCAGTTCGTATGGCGGCAAGATAAACGGAAACCGAGCGCTAGCGACAGCGGCTCGGATCAATCCTATATTTTCCAATCCTGACAAAGACTGAGAGGATTTATCGGTAAATTGGGCCGCAAAGCTTTTATCGGAGAAGGAATAAAGGCTACTGTCTATTGATGTTTGCAAGCCAAATGGGGCGAAAGCCACGCGATAGCCTGTTTCTGCGGATGTCGTGTTCAGCACGAGCGCAGTATCGTCAACTCCCGCCTCGGACCAATGATCAGGATATATCTGCTCGAGTCTACTAAAGGCGACTTGATCATATTGATTGACAGTATCAAGGAAGCTGCACTCCAGCATTTCCGCTCGCCCCATAGCTTCCCCGAGAAAGTCGGGCCATATCGCGCCGATAACGGGAGAAAAGTAATCCGCGGTCATGATTTGTTTTGTTTCATCTAACGTCGAGATGCCGGTCGCAACCGTCGAGGGTGAGGCGGCAGCACAGAGAGTAGCTAATATGGGATCGCTGCTAGAGGTCGACACCGACAGAGCGGATTTATTGACTAGCGCCTGAAAAATCGTTGCGCCGACGGCGCCTCCCGACACGCCACTTATTGCGAAAAGGTGAGTCGCAAAACTTGGATTCAACTCCTGTACCTTTGCGAGGAATACGGATGCGGCGGCAGCAGCATAAATACCGCCTCCCTCCACTGCGACGATAAAAACGGGATAATTGACTCCGCTTTTCTCGTCGATCCGATTATTCAGCCAACTAACAAATCTGTCATGTAAGATGGCGTGCGTGGCGGCAGATAGCGGGTCCGAACCCGGCGAAAGTGCAGCTAATGCCTCGCTCTTCGATTCAAGCATCGTGCTTCGATGCCACGTCGCACCGGCGAGAAAAAGGAGAACCAACGCCAATGACATAATGATCCAGAGGCGCGAAAGAAATGCCAGGACAAACGCCGCAGCGAAGATGAATACGAGAATTTTTGTGAAATGTTCGAAAGAAAAAACGTTTAACGCTGCAACTGCGCCCAACATGACGAGCAAAGGCCCTAGTGGAAAATCTGCTTCTTGCGCTAGCCAGGCCAAAAGCGACGCTATTGCAAATACGAACAAAATCTCAATCGAAAGCGTGGCAAACGGTCCAAGAAATCGATAAACCGCTACGCTGTAAGTATGCGGTATCAGCGCGGCCAGCACGAGCAAGCCACCAATACCAAAAAGATGTGCAGCAAGAAGCCAGCGGTTGCGCCTGAAGCGAAATAATAGCCGGAGCACGGCGACTGCAAATATGAGAACAAGTACTACGGCTGGCAACACGTAATATTGGGGTATGGCGGTCTGTATTTGCGGATCAACACCGGAGAGTTCTGAAACTTCTTCCAGGTAGTCCGATGCTCCCCACAAGCCCCACAGTACGCCAAACCAGGGTAATGCAGCGCAGAGTAAGCCGAGCAACGGGCGGACAGTTTTGAGATTAAAGCCGGGCCTAACACGTATGTAATTTCGATAGATAACCTCTTCGCGCACTACGTTGAGAAAGTTATGCGTAACGTATAGGGCGAAACTTAACAGGCTGAAGCCCACCAACGAAAAGATGATCTGCGAGGCGTTGGGCTCCTCCAAATAGGAGACATAAAGCTCTCGGATTTGTCCATTGGTCGCTAATAGAAGCATAATGGCAACAGCGGCGATCGGGGGCAGGGGATGGAAGAGCTGAAGAAAACCGCTTGCGCGCTGCCAAAATCGACGCTTGAGCGGTTGGCCCAAGGTAACGAATATGGACGGCATGCTTCCTCCAAGCGCTATGTTCCCGCTATTCTGGTGGCGGATTGCTCATGGTGTTGTCAAAGGATCTCGCAAGCGAGCTGAGGTCATTCTGAGGCCGAAGCAAAATTGCTAGGTGGCGGCTGTAAGCTGCAATTTATTTGCGGTTTGGAGGGTTTCGATTTGCTTCTGACAGGCGCGTTCCTGATCTTGTGTGAAAGCGAGAAAGTATACCTCCTTCAATGTCGTTTCCGGCGTTTCTTTGAAATATGTAACAGCTGCATCAAACAGCTTCGGCAAAATGTGCTCGACACTCAGGCCGCCGTCACCGCCTCCTATTATTGGGATCAGAATTGACCGGGAGATCTGCAAATTAAACCACTCGCAGATCCAATTAAACCGTCTAAGGAACTGTAATTTTTTATTTCTTTCATTCGCTTTGATTAGAACGTTCATTGTGCATCGAAAAAGATCATCGATGTCAGCCTTGACGCCTTTTCCGGCGCCGGCGCCTCTCACTGTCGAAACATGCAAAATTGCGTGAACGCCGTGTGTTTTATTCAGGAGTCCGGCTTCGGTCTCTATTACGGTACCGATACGAACGGGGCTTTGCTTGCGGACCAGCCCGTCCAGCCGATTGCTAATGATGTCTTCTGTTAGATTGCCGTCACCGTCGCGATCGGCACCCAAATAACGAATGTTTGCGGAAATGCTTCGACCGATGTAGCGGTCCATAATCATGTCTTCATTTTCGGAATTTACCCACAAATTGACGTTCTTAATGCCGCTTATAGGTCCGGTGTGATAGCCGATGAAACATCCCGGTGTTTCAATCAGCTCAAATTTTACACTGCGATGGTCCAGCACGCTGCGACCCAGGCTCTTCAATTTTTCAGAGAGCCAGAACGCGCTAATAATGATCTTCGGATCCTCAATGTGTCCTTGCTTGAGCTTTTCAATCAGGTCACCGAACTCCAGGTGCATTAAACCGCGGTTGGAATGGTTTGGTCCGTTTCCTTGGTTGTTTTCTTGCTTATCCGCGTTGTTCACCTCGGCGTAGTAGAGGTGAATCCGTTCCGATGAGTAGCTCGGGGCAGGGAAATACGTAGTAATCGATTCCAACTTCCGGATCCGATAGCCGGTTTTCGCGGTAACCGCACGTAGGGCCGCGATCTCTGGACTTTCGTAGGCCTGAATGCGTCCTGCAATGGTTTCGGTAATCCAACCAGAAGTTCCGCCGAGCGTGGGCGCCTTGAAATGGTTGACGAGAATTACCTTCTTCGTATCGGCATTGAAGAGAAACACTGAAGATGAGTCTTTGTTTTGCAAGACCAAGCGGCGCTGCTCGGCACTCATCGTTCCGTCGGAATGTTCGTACGCAAGAACGAGTTCGTCGACATTGAAATGATCGTCGAAGACACGAGTGGTCTTGCGAATGTCTACTCTGCGTAGTGGCGGCAAATGTCCCTCGATGCTGGCCGTTGCAGAAGAGTGCTACTGTACCACTCGACACATTCTTCGTGAAGCGCCGATCCGCTACCGCCGAGCGGCTGTACTTTCATGAGCTGATCCACGTCATCCAATGGCGAATGCTCGGGCCGGAGGCTTTTCTCGCAACCTGCGCAGCCGGCTAGAAACGTTCGGCAATCGCGCAAGCCCGCTCGAAGCCATGGCGTACAACGCTGAGACGGCATTTGCTCAGCCGCCGCATGTCCTCGTCTCGCTTGGCCTCGACAACGATCTCCCTCTCGAGCCTACCAATCTGGCATGCCAGCGCCTCGATGTTGTCCATGTTGAGGTGTGTCGATATTTGGAATTTACGAAGGATTTTCCATTTGTTGGAATTCGTGAAGATGAAATTTCCTCGCCGACCGGCCGATGTCCATCAGTAGGGCGTATGACACTTTTTCTAGTTTTCAGATAGTTCCAGAGGCAATAATCGCGTCAGTGCGTAAAGTTCTTGCATAGAATAGTTCTAAGCAGGTCGATTTGTGAAAGTCGTTCGTCTTGGTGGCAGAGCTATGCTGATCATCTCAACGTCGCTCGTGAAAAAAATACAATCACGCCCAAACAATCGCCAGAGCAGGAAATAGTCCCTTTAATTGCGAGGTTCCCTGAGGCGCTCCTCAAGATAGAGTAATGCCATCCGCCGTTCTTCATCGTTCGCACGATTGAACGCGCTGTCATAAAGCGGCTGGACCCAACCGCCGTCCGAGCCAACGTAATCACGTGCTAGGGTAAGCCACATCAGCCCGCGCGCAGCTTGACGCGGAACAACTTCTCCCTTGAAGAGGAGGTCGCCAAGAGCGGCTTGGGTGGCATTGGCCTTTGTTGGCTGCAAGCTGAAACCAACGCGCTGCTTCGTGAGGATTCTGAGGTGGCTCCGCCAAATAGAGGTGCCCTAATTCGTACTGCGCATCCGCGTTGGCGAAATACATAGCAGCATAGCTAAACATGTGCTGCGCTTGCGCAAGGTTCGCCGTCACATCGCTGTTTGGAATACCGGTTAAGTAGTACCGTCCCAGCGCTACGAAAGCGTCGGCTACAAAGCGAGATTGCGGCGTTCCAGGAGTTTCATCCGGGTGGCCGTCGGCGATTTTATTGAAATACTCGAATGCGCGGCGCGCATCGGGCGATACGCCGTCGCCGTTGGCGTACATTTCGCCGAGTTTCCATTGCTTCGCCGTTTCATCATGATTGGCAGCATACTCTGAGGCAATTGAAGTCTTTACCTGCCCGCTGCCGTTGGGCGCATTCCCGTGCTTCGGGGAGCTGTCGCCGGAAGATGGCAAGCCGTCGTCAGGAGCGGCTTTTCCATCGAACGCTAACGCTGGCTGAACTAAAAGACCGACGCCCTCCCACGGCCCAAAACCTAACATGACGCAGATGCAGCCAAAAATTAGTCTCTTTGTGCCACCGGAGATTGTTTGCTTGCCACCGGTTCTCGCACAGGCACACCTCGTCATTCCCGTGTCCTCCTCGCGCCGGAGCAAAATATAAAATATGACCTGCGAGCGGCGGAGGCGTGCTCTAATACGATTAAAATCGAATCTCTTGCGTTGTTGCTTTGACGCCACAGAATGCCGCCATACGTATCCTAGATTAGCCAAAAGCCGTCTTCTCAGGGCTTCGCTTCGGTGGAGGCCAACGCAGCCTCCGACTTTCGGAGTTAAGGGGGGCCTTCTCACTTCGCCATCGGTATTTGCGACACACCGTTTGGCCTGCACCCGGTTTGGTTGACATCCGCCTAAGCGAATCCCGCCTGCATTTCGAACTCCACGGGACTTAGATATCCGATCGTCGAGTGCCGGCGTTTCGGATTATAGAAGCAT
>Ga0302324_100015163_pt1 | contig 15468 bp, 9 predicted proteins | sample Palsa_T0_1_FD_201949 | JGI IMG/M metagenome (GOLD analysis project Ga0302324, IMG submission 201949) | Peat permafrost microbial communities from Stordalen Mire near Abisko, Sweden - Palsa_T0_1 | ecosystem: Environmental > Terrestrial > Soil > Palsa > Peat permafrost | place: Sweden: Abisko...
CTAGGGGTGGGCGCATATCCTTTCACTTGGACCAGCTTTCTACGGGAGATTCCTACCAAGGGCATCCCAATGGCAATTGTGGCGATTCCTTACCATGTGGATGCCGCTCTCGAGCGTGGATTAGAGGGCCGGGGCATTCCCCGCCAAGATGCGCTTTCGCTGATGGAAGAAGCCCCGTTGGCAGCCTTGGTCCAGGCAGCTGGCGCCGTCCGGGACCGCTTCAAAGGCAATTCGGTCAGCTATTCCAGAAAAGTCTTCATTCCGCTCACCCATCTTTGTCGCGACTATTGCGGGTATTGCACGTTCCGCGCTGATCCTCAAGCCGGTGTGCCGGCGTATATGACGCCAGACGAAGTGCTGGCGGCGGCCGAAGCGGGCCGCCGCGCAGGATGCAAAGAGGCCTTGTTCAGCCTCGGCGACCAACCCGAGCGGGTGTTTCCGGAAGCGAAGGAGTTTCTGCGAGAGTTGGGCTTCGAGAGCACGCTCGAATACCTCGCGGCGATGAGTGAGTTGGTGCTTTCGAAGACTGGTTTGCTTCCGCATTCGAATCCGGGCTTGATGGGCGAGAAAGACCTTTGCCGGCTGCGGGAGACAAATGTCAGCGTAGGCATCATGCTCGAGAGCGCCAGCCCTCGGCTGGGAGGCCCCGGCGGGGCGCATTGGAGAGCGCCCGACAAAGTCCCTTCGCTTCGCCTACGGACCATCGAAAAGGCTGGCCAATTGTCCATGGCCTTCACGACGGGCATCTTGATTGGTATCGGTGAGACTCCCGAGGAACGCGTGGATGCGCTGCTGGCGATCCGCGCGGCCCATGAAAAGTATGGTCACGTGCAGGAAGTGATCGTCCAGCCGTTTCGCGTCAAGCTGGATATTCGCATGGCTCTGGCGCCGGAACCGTCCAACGATGATTTACTGCGCACGATTGCAGTCGCGCGCTTGATTCTTGGCGGCAAGATGAACATTCAATCCCCGCCCAATCTGCTCTCGAAGGACTATCCGGATTTGCTGACTGCGGGCATCAACGACTGGGGTGGAGTTTCTCCAGTGACGAAAGATTTCATCAACCCGGAAGCCGCTTGGCCGCAGATCTCTTCACTGGCAGAGAGAACTGCGAAGGCAGGATTTGTCTTGCGCGAACGGTTGGCGATCTATCCGGAATTTTCTTCGCGCCCGGAATTCGTAAGCGAGCGACTCCAACCGTACGTTCGAAAGCTCCAGGGCGGGGATGGCTATGCTCGAGGGGAGTATGACCCATGTTGAAAGGCGTGAACGCCGAATGGACGGAAATTCCTTTGGATCGAGCGATTGCGGCGGCAAGCCGAAACGTCGCCGGGGCCCTGGAAAAAGTCCTCGCGGGGAACGATTTGGGCCTCGATGAGGGACTGACGCTGGCCACGGTCGAAGGAAACGACCTGCTGGCTCTGCTGAAAGTCGCGGACGAGCTTCGGCGAGCTGCAGTCGGCGACCGCGTCACGTACGTAGTGAACAGGAATTTGAATTTTACTAACGTTTGCATCGTCGGCTGCGCTTTTTGCGGATTCAGCCGGGGGCCCGATTCGCCGGAAGCTTATTTTCATTCCACGGAAACGCTGATTGCCAAATCACTCGAGGCGGTCGAGCGTGGGGCCACGGAAGTGTGTATTCAAGGCGGTCTCCCAAAAGACCTCGATGGTTACTACTACGTTGAACTTCTTCGCGCCATCAAGGCTCGATTACCTGAACTTCATGTGCACGCCTATTCGCCCATGGAAATCACGTACGGCGTCGAGAAAACGCGGCTGCCTTTGCGCGAGTATTTGCAAATGTTGAAGGAATCCGGATTGGGCAGTATTCCGGGAACGGCCGCGGAAATTCTCGACGACGATGTGCGCAGATCTCTCAGCCCTAATAAATTGAAAGTTCGGCAATGGATTGACGTCATCCGCACGGCACACAGCCTCGGCATCCCCTCGACTTCCACGATGATGTACGGCCATACCGAGCTTCCTGAACACTGGGTCAGACACATACTTCTGCTTCGCGACATTCAAAAGGAAACTCGCGGGTTTACGGAATTCGTTCCCCTTGGATTCATCCATTCTAAAACCAAACTCTTTCAGAGCGGTGCCGCCCGCGCGGGACGTTCGATCCACGAGGATTTGATCGTTCATGCGCTCGCCCGAGTGCTTCTGCACGGCTATATCCGAAACATTCAAGTCTCTTGGGTCAAACTTGGTTTTGAGCAATCCTTGACGTGTATGCAAGCGGGAGCGAACGATTTCGGTGGCACGTTGATGGAAGAGAGTATTTCGAAAATGGCTGGGGCGAATTTCGGCGAATATGTCTCGCCCGGCGAATTCCGCGCGATGATTCGAACCATTGGACGGATCCCTGCGGAGCGCTCAACGACGTATGGTATTCGCAAGGTGTTTGAAAATCCCGACGCGGAGGAGCGCCTTCCGGTTGCGCCAATGCCGGTGCTCACCTCCCCGGCAAATCATGCGCCGGTGACTGCGACGGGCTACTGATCGCAAGTACGCTGTTTGCGAAGGGGCCTGGATCAGCTCAGGAAGTCTGAAATCGCTCGGATTTGTTTTCGGGCTGAGTTTGTCCATCTGGAAGTGATTCCCGAATTTAGTCGCATAGTTTGGCGAGAAGGGAACTCCTGCTATCTCGCGTGCCCTTTTGAGGAGCCAGCCATGAAAAAAGTATTAGACATTCTTGGAGCAATAGTGATTTGCATGCTCATACTGCTGGTGACGCTGCGCTTCACCGGCCTTAATCCTCACGGGGACACGCCCGGTCCAGGGAGTTATCCCGGTTTATGGCTCAGCGGGAATCTCGTAACGACTCCGGTTGACGACTGGTCATTCACGGACAGTGTTCGAACCGTGAAGGTTCAGACGAACACCTGGTATCTGATTCCCCACTCGGTGACAACCTGGTGCATCGCTTATCAGGGCCAGCTTTATCTGGCTACTTCTGGGGCTGCGGTCAGACAATGGCCTAGAAATGTGGCCCGTGATCCCCATGTGCGTCTGAAGATACAGAATCAATTGTACGATCGCACTTTATCGATTGTCACTGATACGGGCGAAAGAGAAGCCGTGCTCCAGGCCCGAGCGAAAAAATACTCTCAGAAGTACCCGCCAGTGGGTCAAACATTTACTGTATACCACGTATTGCCTGGCTAGTGGCTTACTGGATTCTTGATTGCGACGTTGGTGATCGACGAGGTGCTGATCTTTACTTGGTTTATGCCAAATTTCATAGCCGATGCACCGATCCAGCCTGAAGAGACGGGTGGTCTCAATGGATCGATGCAATAGTTTTGGAAATACGATGTAGTTCATGCAGACTCTGACGCCGTAGCGGCAATATTCGGCGACCCTCAGCCCTGGTCAGAAAAATAACGTTGCCCGTATTTGTTTTGAACTCGGCGCTTCGCAATGCAGATCCAATCGAGGAGAATCATGCGACATTTTGTCAGGTACGGCATTTTTGTGACTCTTCTGTGCTCGCAAGCATGTTTCGGGCTATGCGATGGAGCGGCTGCTGCTGAACGTGAAGATCCAGGCATGCTGCAGGCTGATCGCGCTTTTGTACAAGCGGTTGCAAAGGCCGACCTGCCTGGGCTCGGCAAGCTTATGGACACGGATTTCTTGTGGATAGAATCCGATGGAAAGGCACTAACAAAGACGCAAGTATTGCAGACATTACCGAAGCCAGGGATCGCCGATCAAAGCGCCGCTCAACTAAAAAATTACACATACGATGATGTCGGAGATGTTCAGGCAGATCTCGGGGGCGTACATACATTGCGAGTGTGGGTGAGGCGGCCGATTGGTTGGCGAGCCATCGTATATCAGGAAGTCCTCTCGCTAGATGCCCCTCCCTCTTTTGCTCCCGGAGCCGGAAAGGATTGCCAAAACCCATGCAAGTCTGTTTCGTACGAGCCCAAAAATGAAGTCGAAAAACAAGTAGTTTCCGCGTATGAAAGGCTTGAAACCGCGGCCATGGCCCACGATTCGGCCCGCTTCAGCACCCTCGTCGCCGACGAGTTCGTTGCAGCGAGTTCCAACAGCAATAAGGTTTATGACAAGCGGGGTCGCATGGAAGACTTTGACCACGCGAAAATGGCAGGCGTCGCGCCAACTCCGCTGGCATCCGCTCGCATGTTTGATTTTAAAGAGGCGGTCATAATGACTTCGTTCCACCGTCCGGATCACGGGAAGCCATTGCGTGTTACACGCGTATGGGTGAACCGTGATGGAAACTGGTTGGAAACCTTGAGCTATCAAACATCGGTCGCACCGTAGGTGCCTGGGGTTGAGTGAGTAATTCCTGGCCTCCGGAATTGTTGCAAATGACCGTGGCGTTATGTGCGCGTGCCACACCGGTTGCAAAAATCTAAAGCCAATGGAGGAGGGTCAGAGCGGTGATCGCGAAATCGATTACGCGGCAGCGAGCGGGACTCGTCAGGCGAGCAAAAAGGAGCTGTCGCAACCCCGCATTTTCTCTGGGATGGGATATGGTGGCAAATTCGTTGTATCCAGGGCAAGAGAAGCGTACGATGCGCGCGTCAGGGGATCAAATCGGAGATTCTGGTTTATTAGGACTGGGACTATGGTGCCTGCAAAAAGTGATGCCATTAAATCGTTACGTCTTTTCGTCCTCGTATCTTTGTTTCTCTCCATTTTCACATTCGTCGGCGCCAGATCGGCCTCGGCACAAGAGCCTTCGGCGGCGCGAATCGAGCAAGCAGACAAAGAGCCCCAAAATTGGCTTACCTACTATGGAAACTATGGCGCCTGGAGCTACAGCCGCCTCGATCAGATTACGCGCGCAAATGTGAAGCAGCTCGTGCCGGTCTGGGCCTTTCCCACAGGCTTTCCCCCGAGCTCTATTCCTCGCTGGGGACTGGAAGCGGCGCCGCTGGTGATGGATGGTGTCCTCTACCTTGTGGGACCGCAGAATCACGTTTTCGCCATGGACGCGGCGACGGGGCGACCCCTCTGGACTTACCTCTATAAGCTGCCCGAAGGAAACTTCCCCGGCGATCGCGGCGCGCGAGGCCTGGCCATGGGCCAGGGCATGATTTTTATGGGGACGCTGGACAATCATGTCGTCGCGCTGGACCTGAAAACGGGCAAAGAAGAGTGGAAGGTAGAGGTGGAAAACGTCTTTGATTGCGGCTGCGGCATCACTTCAGCCCCTCTTTTTGTCAAAGGCAAAGTGATCGTCGGCGTCACGGGCGGCGATTCGGCGCACCGCGGCTACCTCAGTGCCTTTGAAGCCACGACCGGCAAACTGGATTGGCGCTTTTACACTATTCCTGCTCCGGGCGAGCCGGGATCGGAGACCTGGGCGGGAGACTCGTGGAAGCTGGGAGGCGGCGCGACGTGGCTGACGGGCTCGTACGATCCCGAGCTCAATCTTCTTTACTGGGGAATCGGCAATCCATCATCGGATTTCTATGGTGAAGATCGTCTGGGCGCGAATCTGTATACCGATTCTCTGGTCGCACTCGATCCCGACACAGGGAAATTGAAATGGTACTTCCAAGAAATCCCGCACGATGTGCATGATTTCGACTCCACGCCGGAACCAGTGTTGATTGACGTGGATCAAAACGGACAGCAGCGCAAGCTTGTCGTTCACCCCAGCAAGGACGGCTTCACGTACGTGTACGACCGCAAGACGGGCCAATACATCAGCTCCTTTCCCTATCTCGAGTACATCAATTGGACGAAAGGCTTGAACAAAGATGGCAGGCCGATGGACTCCATAGCCCCGGGAGAGGTGAAAGGTTTCAACTTCTGTCCTGGAGTCGCAGGCGGACGAAGTTTTAATCATTCGGCTTACAGCCCGCGCACTGGCTTGTGGTACACAGCGGCCTTCGAAATGTGCTCGAACCTTGAGCCTGAAAAATTTGCAGCAGAGGCAGGCCAGGATTGGATGGGGGGCAAGGTGACCGATGTGCTGAATGCAAAGGTGCAGCCCCATATCAGCGCCTTCGATCCCGTGACGGGAAAGACGCATTGGAGTTTTCCCACGACGTACATCAACGTTGCATCGCTCCTAGCCACAGCCGGAGATTTGATTTTCTCGGGGGATGTTGAGGGGTACGCGTTCGCGCTCGATGCAAAGACCGGTGAGAAGCTGTGGTCATTCAACACTGGCGCCCGCATCGCTTCCCCTCCCATCAGTTACTCGGTGAACGGACGGCAGTATGTCGCCATTGCTACGGGCGGAGGTTCATTCAACGAAAATGTGGTTACGAAAATCTGGCCAGAATCCGCGGGGCATCTGGGGCAATCCGCTTCCACCCTATTCGTATTTGCATTGCCGGAAAAGTAGAAATAATTTTAAGATTTGACACGAAATACGCGAGCCAGGCGATGAGCAAGGTCCCAAACCAGATCTTTCATAGCTCGCCATGGCTCCGGTGCCGGAGCGCTCTTCAGCCCAAGAGACGGTCGCGACATTCAACTCGTTTTGAAATTGAACTTCTAAGTGACTTGTTAGCTCGGAATTCGAGAAGTGCTCACCGCTCCGAAGTCGCCGTGGCAAAACCCCTACGTAGAACATTTAGCCGGCTCAATTCGCCGCGAGTGCTTGGACCATGTCATCGTTTCGAATCAAATGGGCCTGCGCCGCATCTTGAAGTTATATTTCAAATACCACGAGCGGGCACGCACGCATCTTTCCTTGGAAAAGGACGCACCGATTCCTCGGAGTGTACAGTCTCCAGAACTTGGGAGAGTGGTTGAGTTGCCCGAAGTGGGCGGACTCCAACATCGATACAAACGCAGCGCGGCTTGGCTTGCCCGGATCTGCCGTGTCCAAAAACTGAAGGTGACCCGCAGTCATCTGGTCCGAGTATGCCTACTTTTTTGCTTGGCCATCCGTTGCTGCTGGCATGGCGCAGCGCTGTCATCCATCCGGACTGTGGTCACAAATGCGAATTCGTGGCAGCTCATTTCAGGGTGGGCACAAACGATTCTTCATTCTCCTCGCTGGAAGACAATTGCAAAGCATGGAGGAGCTCCCCCGAAAGATCAACGTCAGGACATATTGGGGTCATAACGCGGCACATGTCTCTTTCGGTCTCCTCTTTTTCCGAGTCTTCCTCATATACTCAGACCGCGTCGACAGGACCACAGGTATTTGGAATCGACGCATATCGTCTGGCCGTCGAAAACGCCACAGATTCACTGATCACGATGGATTTTCCGGCTTGAGTTTTCCGGCTTCAGAGTTGCTAGGAATTCTAAATTCTGGTAAGAAAAAGAGGCGGATGGGAGCGAACTCCTGTTGATAACAAGGACGCACGGTCGATTCACGGGCGAGCGAATTGTCGAGTTCTATGCCACCCTTTTGTGTGCAGTCTCATGGGCGAGTCAAAGGGCGAGGTATGTAAATGTCTGGTGATCACGCTGAGTGGGATGCTACATCGTTCGCCGAAATTGATGTACTCTGGATTACGGCGGGACTTGGTTGTGATGGGGATACCATTTCTATAACGGCTGCAACCCAGCCGAGTCTCGAAGACATCCTCTTGGGCGGGATGCCCTGGATCCCCAAGGTCAATCTTCATAATCCTTTTCTCGCATATGAGAATGGCGACGACTTTCTGGAGCCATTTCACCGGGCGGCCGAAGGCAACCTGTCACCGTTTATTCTGATCATAGAAGGGTCCATTCCAAACGAGAAAAACAAGGCGGAAGGTTACTGGGCATCGATGGGGACTGATCGGAATTCCGGCCAGCCGATTCTCACTTGCGACTGGATCGATCGCCTGGCGCCAAAGGCCTGGGCTGTTGTAGCAGCCGGGACCTGCGCAACCTACGGTGGGATTCACGCGATGGCGGGAAACCCGACGGGATGCATGGGGCTTCCCGATTATCTGGGTTGGAAATGGAACTCGAAGGCTGGCATACCCATCGTCTGCGTTCCCGGCTGTCCCGTTCAGCCGGATAATTTCATGGAGACGCTGCTGTATCTGCTTCACATGGCTGCCGGCAAGGCCCCCATGATCCCCTTGGATGAATGCCTCCGCCCGAGATGGCTCTTTGGCCAAACGGTGCACGAGGGGTGCGACCGGGGCGGCTTCTACGAACAGGCCGAATTTGCGCAGGAATACGGGGACATTCAATGCATCGTAAAATTGGGGTGCTGGGGTCCAGTCGTCCAATGCAACGTAGGGAAGCGTGGTTGGACGGGAGGGATTGGCGGGTGCCCTAATATTGGAGGGATTTGCATCGGATGCACCATGCCGGGATTTCCGGACAAATTCATGCCGTTCATGAACCAGCCACCCGGCTCGCTCCTTTCCGCGAGCGCAGTGGCGACGTATGGCAGGGCGATTCATGCTCTTCGCAGATTCACGCAATCCTCGCTCAACAAGGAGCCGGCTTGGAGGCACCTCTGAGTCGTGAAACCAGGGCGTAGAGTGAAATCCGTCGTGGCTGCTAATAAGGGAATCGACGATGAGCAAAGTTTCGGAACTGATCGGCCTACCGCAAGAACTTTCTTCGCCCTCGGAATCGGATCAATCCCAAGTTGATCTGAAGCTTGCTGAGTCCACGCTCGAACTGCTGGCTGCTGTGTTTTTTCAAAAAGGGGCTCTGAACCCTCAGTCTTTCAGCGGCCAATCTGAATCTTCTATCCCGATTACTGAGGAAGCCAGATATCGGGCTCTCGTTGAGCAACTTCCCGCGGTTGTTTTCATGGCTTCCCTGGATAAGGGCATAGGTGACGCCTACGTTAGTCCCCAGATTGAGGCAACACTGGGGTTCTCCCAAGACGAATGGCTTCAAGATCCCATCCGCTGGTACCAACACATCCATGACGATGACAAAGCCAGATGGAGCGCGGAAGCCGCGGAAATGTTTATTTCGGGCAAACCTCTAAAATCCGCGTACCGTGTGATTTCGCGTCATGGGCACGTCGTTTGGTTTCAGTGCGAAGCCAAAATGATTCGTGGGAAGAACGGCCAGCCTTCGGCCATTCATGGGGTCGGTTTTGATATTACGGATCTGAAGAATGCCGAACAGGAGCTGGTGCGAGCTCAAGATAAGCTCTTGCACGGCGCTTTCCACGATTCTCTTACAGACCTTCCGAACCGCGCACTATTTGTGGATCGTCTGGAACGAGCCATTGCTCGAGCCAAGAGGCACAAGGATTACAGGTTTGCCGTGCTTTTTATCGATATCGACCGATTCAAAATCGTGAACGATAGCCTCGGGCACTCGGTAGGAGACGACCTTATCATTCAGGTCTCCAAACACATTTTGCATTGTTTACGGCTTGAGGATTTGGTTTCCAGGCCTGCGGTTCTTTCCAATCTGGATTGGAATACGAAGGATGACACTGTGGCCCGCATCGGAGGTGACGAATTTACCGTCCTTCTCGACGACATCCGCGATCCAAGAGACGGCGTCCGCGTCGCGGAACGGATCCAGAATTCCTTTACGGAACCATTCCTTTTATGTGGACAAGAGATTTTTACTACTGTCAGCATTGGCGTCGCCGCCAATTCCGTTCATTCTAGCGCCGCCGATCTGCTTCGTGATGCGGATACCGCCATGTACCGCGCGAAAGCTCGAGGGAAGGCACGGTGTGAAGTTTTCGACCAGGCCATGCACGAGCAGGCGATCGACCGGCTCGCGCTCGAAAACGACCTGCGAAGGGCCCTCGAACGAGAAGAGTTTCGGGTTTATTATCAGCCGATTGTTTCTCTACAGACTGGAACCATTGCGGGCTTTGAGGCTCTTATCCGCTGGCAGCGTCCCGGCGTGGGAATCGTTACGCCCGGGGAATTCATTGGTGTAACGGAAGAGATGGGTCTGATTGTTTCCGTCGGAGAGTGGATGTTCCGAAAATCCTGCGAACAAGCCCGCCGCTGGCACATCGAGCACCCCAGGAAGCCGGCGTTGACGGTGAGCATAAACGTCTCGGGCCGGCAGTTCGCCCAGATGGATCTGGTAACGACACTGGAAATGATAGTGCGTGAGACCCAAGTAGACCCCATGGCAATCAAGCTGGAAATTACAGAGAGCGTGACGATGGGCGATCCCGAGAGAGCGATCAAGGTGATCGAGGGGTTGAAGAAGTTGGGAATGCGAATCAGCATTGACGATTTTGGTACTGGCTACTCATCACTTAGCTACCTGCGGCGTTTTCCCATTGACACTCTCAAGATCGACCGTTCCTTTGTGTCCAAGGTGGAAAGCAATTCAGAAAGCCGGGAAATTGTCCGTACCATTATGGGCCTGGCGCGGAACCTTGGGATGGATGTCGTCGCTGAAGGAGCCGAAACGGTTGCCGAGGTTAGCTACCTTGTGAGCCTTGGTTGCGAGTTTGGCCAAGGCTATTTCTTTTCTCGTCCCGTGGATAGCGAGGAGGCAGGGGCGCTCCTGTCTGAAAACCGCACTTTCGATCTCATCTTATGCGACAGCATCACCCAGAAGTAATCGCAATAGATCACTCGCGGCCGTCTGAGCTCTGCCGCTTCGGAGTTGGTGGGACACTGCCTCTTTATTCTTGATTGCAACCGGGACTCGCTCTGAGGTAAATGGCCACTCTCGCAATCGCACGCCGACAGCACCGAAGATCGCGTTTCCTATTGCGCCGAACATGGGGACAATGGCGGGTTCCCCGGCGCCAGAGGGCGGCCTTTCGGGGCGATTGATCAGTACGATGCTCCTTCGCATGCCTCCTACATCAAGGGCGTGGTGATTGCCGCGTCTTGCGGCAGAGGACAAGTCCAGTTTCACCGCATTCTAATGCTAAAATAGAAGGCGCCCGGGCCGCCCTTTTTTGCGCCCGGCTGCATATTTGGTATCGTTGAGTGGGTCACGGCTCGAGGGCTTCGCATCGTCATTTGTTTAAGCGTTTGCTTAAGTATGGGGGGAAAGCAAACGTGTATTCTGTGAGTCCATAGTTGATCGGGGGATTTGCAAATGCAGCAGAGTCAAGGGCTTCGTCCGCGTCTCTTCTTATTCATAGGAATTCTAGTTTTGGGTCTGAGTGGATGTGAAAGCGTTGCACAAAGCGGGCCGCAGAAGGCCTCGGCGCCTCCGACTGTCCAGGTGGCGCCCGTGGAGCAGAGAGATGTCTCTCTAACCAGCGAATGGATCGCGACCATGGATGGTTATGTGAACGCTCAAATCCAATCGCATGTGATGGGCTATTTGATCCGCCAGAACTACCGCGAAGGGTCAGTGGTTCGCAAGGGTGAATTGCTGTTCGAGATCGATCCGCGCCCGTTCCAGGCCACGCTGGACCAGAGCCGAGGTCAACTGGAACAGGCTCAGGCGCAAGTCATCCAAGCGCAAGCGCAACTGGCCAAGGCCGAACAAGACGTCGAGCGCGACACTCCCTTGGCGCAAGCCAGAGCGATCGCGCAAAGCCAGATGGATGACGATCTCCACGCCAAAGAAGGGGCTACGGCTGCGGTGGCGGCGGCGCGGGCCGCGGTGACGGCGGCGAAAGCGGCGGTCGAGCAGGCTCAATTGAACGTATCGTTCACCAGAATCACGTCCATGGTGGATGGGGTCGCGGGCATCGCGCAAGCTCAGATCGGAGACCTGGTCTCCACGACCACGGTCCTGACTTCCGTGTCACAGGTCGACCCCATCAAAGTTTACTTTCCCATGAGCGAACAGGATTATCTGCGCGCGGAACAAATTGTAACCCCGCAGGCGCGCGGGCAAGCCCTGCCCCTCGATGGAGTTCCCCTTACGTTGGTGCTTTCGGATGGCAGCGTCTATCCCCACCCAGGCAAGGTATTGTGGACCGACCGGCAAGTGGACCCCAGCACGGGAACGATCCGAGTCGCGGCTGGTTTTCCAAACAGCAACAACATCCTGCGGCCGGGACAATACGGCAGAGTGCGGGCCGTGACGGATGTGCGGCAAGGCGCCCTGCTCGTGCCCCAGTCTGCTTTGACGGAACTTCAGGGCAGTTACCAAGTGGCGGTGGTGGCCTCGGATAACAAAGTGAAAATTCAGCCGGTGCAGGTGGGGCCGCCAGTTGGTTCCGATCGGATCATCACGGAGGGCGTTACCGCCGGCGAGCGGGTGATGGTGGGGGGAATGCAGTATGCCCGGCCGGGAGCGTCCGTCAATCCCGAACTGGTACCTCGAACCACGCCCGAGGGACAGTAGGCCATGTCTAGCTTTTTCATACGCCGCCCGATCGTCGCCATCGTGATCGCCATCATCACCGTCCTTGCCGGGCTGGTGGTCATGCAACGCCTGCCCGAGGCACAGTTTCCGGACATCGTTCCGCCCCAAGTGATTGTCTCCACAACGTATCCCGGGGCGGACGCGCAAACCGTCGAGCAGGCCGTGGCGACCCCGATCGAGCAGCAGATGAACGGCGTCGACAACATGCTCTACATGCAGTCGACGAACGGAAACGATAACACGATGTCACTGACCGTGACATTCGATGTCGACACCGACGTCAACACCGACGAGGTCAATGTACAGAATCGCGTGGCGCAGGCCTCTCCCAATCTGCCGCCCGACGTGACTCAGTACGGCACGACCATTCGCAAGTCCACCGGGCTGCCGCTATTGGCCTACGCGTTGTACTCGCCCCACCACACGCATGACTCCCTCTTCCTGGCGAACTATGCGAACATCAACATCAACGATCAACTTCTGCGCGTGCCGGGGGCCGGCCAAGTGTTGTTATTCGGCGCGACCGATTATTCCATGCGGATCTGGATCAGACCCCAAGTTTTGGCCAATCTCCGTTTGACTGTCTCCGATCTGGTCAGCGCTCTCAATCAGCAAAATGCCGTGAACCCAGCCGGTCAGCTGGCCGGCAATCCAGCCCCGCCTGGAACAGCGATGACCTACACGGTCCGAACGCAGGGACGCCTCGTTACCGCGGAAGAATTTGGGCAAATTGTGGTGCGCGCCAATCCGGATGGCTCCGTGGTCCGTCTCAAGGATGTAGCGCGCATTGAACTTGGCGCTCTCAGCTACAACGAAATCTCCCGCATCGATGGACAGCCCAGCTGCATCGTTGCGATTTTTTTGACCCCAGGCGCCAATGCGGTAGCCGTGGCTGACGGGGCGCGCAAAGTGATGGCCCAATTGCAGCAGAGCTTTCCCCCCGACCTGGCATTCACCACGGCGCTGGACACCACGCTGCCGGTGACCGAGGGCATTCACGAAATCCTAGAGACATTGTTGGTGGCATTGGTCTTGGTCCTTCTGGTGGTGTACGTATTCCTGCAGAACTGGCGGGCGACGCTGATCCCCATGATCGCGGTTCCGGTATCGCTCATTGGCACCTTCGCGATCTTTCCGGTCCTCGGGTTTTCCATCAACACTCTTTCGCTGTTCGGCCTCGTGCTGGCGATCGGCTTGGTGGTGGATGACGCCATCGTTGTGGTCGAGGCGGTCGAACACCATATTGAAGAGGGAATGATTCCGTTAGATGCGACTCTGCAAGCCATGCGCGAAGTTTCCGGTCCGGTGGTTGCCATTGCCCTGATCCTTGCCTCGGTGTTCATCCCCATGGCCTTCATGAGCGGCATCCAGGGGCAGTTGAACAAACAATTTGCCGTTACGGTAGCAATTTCCGTCCTCATTTCGGCCTTCAACGCCTTATCGCTCTCGCCCGCTCTCGCCGCCATGTTGCTGCGGCCGCGCAAATCCGCGCGAGGGCCGGTGGGCCGCTTTTTCGGCGGCTTCAATTGGGGCTTTGGCAAATTGAAGAACGGATATGTGGATGTGAGCGATTTTCTGATCCGCAAGGCAGTCATAGGAATGGCAATTCTGGCTTGCTTTTTCATTCTCGATATCGGAGTTGGCAGAAAGCTGCCCACCAGTTTTCTTCCCGACGAGGACTACGGTTTTCTCTTCCTGAATGAACAGCTCCCTCCGGCCGCTTCGCAGGAGCGCACGGATGCGGTGACTCGGAAGATTGAAGCCATCCTGGCCAAGACACCCGGCGTGGATCATTACGCGACGGCGTCTGGATTCAGTCTCTTGACCCGCGTCTCCACACCGAACAGCGGCTTCGCTTTTGTCACCTTTAAGCCCTGGTCCGAGAGAACCTCTCCCGACCTGCAGTCCGGTGCGATCCTGGCGAACATCAATCGGCAAATATCCGCGCAAATACCGGAGGCGGTCGCGTTCGCATTCAACCCGCCCGCTATCCCGGGCCTCGGCAACGCCGGCGGCTTCTCCTTTTGGTTGCAGGACCACTCGGGAGGTCCGGTGGATTACCTGGATGAAAATCTTCAGAAGTTTCTTCAAGCGGCGCGAAAGCGTCCTGAAATAGCCGGTGTAAACTCGCAGTTCACGGCCCAAACCCCTCAGATCTTTGCCACCGTGGATCGCGACAAAACACTCAAGCAAGGCGTGGCATTGGCCGATGTGTATCAGACGCTGCAAGCTTCCCTGGGCGGACTCTACGTGAATCAGTTCAACCGCTTCGGCAGGCAATGGAGAGTATTTCTCGAAGCGGACGCGGAGGACCGCTCTTCGCTCTCTTCTCTGGCGCAATATTACGTGCGCAACCGCGAAGGCGCCGTCGTGCCGCTCTCCACTCTCGTCTCCACGGGACCCACCCTTGGCCCCGACTACACCAACCGTTTCAACCTGTTTCGCGCGGCGCAGATCATCGGTTCGGCCGCGCCGGGATATAGCTCAGGGCAAGCGCAGGCAGCTCTCGAAGAAGTGGCGCGCGAAACACTGCCCGCCGGCATGGGTTACGATTGGGCCGACCTCTCTTATCAAGAGAAGAAAGCCTCCGGCACGGCGGGCCCGATTTTTGCGCTGTCCTTGCTGGTTGTGTTCCTGATTCTGGCCGCGCTCTACGAAAGCTGGACCTTGCCCTTTTCCGTGCTCCTGTCCGTCCCGATCGCGATTTTCGGGGCATTCGCTGGACTTTATCTGCGCCGCTTCGATCTCGACGTTTACGCGCAGATCGGTTTGGTGATGCTCATCGGCCTGGCCGCGAAAAACGCGATTCTGATCGTGGAATTCGCGCGCGATGAGATGACCAAGGGACGAGATATCGTAGACGCCGCTCTTGAGGGCGCCAAGCTTCGCTTGCGCCCCATCCTCATGACATCGTTCGCATTTATTTTGGGTTGCGTGCCGTTGGCCATCGCCTCGGGCTCGGGCGCGGTCGGGCGGCAGATACTCGGCACCGTCGTGGTCACCGGTATGTTGGCGGCGACGGCTTTGGGCATCTTCGTCATTCCGGTTTTGTTTGTACTGTTCGAACGGATCGCGCTCAAGCTGCACGAAGCCCCGCCGGGAGCGATTCAACCCGGCGGCGCGCCGGAGCAGCATGATGCCCCCGAAGGAGCCGACTAATGCGGCCAGTCGCTTCTCGGATGGCCCTCTCCATCTTGCTGTCGGTCCTGCTAACCGGTTGCGCGGTAGGACCCAATTACAAGCGTCCCGCCGTTGCCGCTCCGCCGGCGTTTCGTAGCGCGGATACCGCAGCGCC
>Ga0302324_100015164_pt1 | contig 15467 bp, 12 predicted proteins | sample Palsa_T0_1_FD_201949 | JGI IMG/M metagenome (GOLD analysis project Ga0302324, IMG submission 201949) | Peat permafrost microbial communities from Stordalen Mire near Abisko, Sweden - Palsa_T0_1 | ecosystem: Environmental > Terrestrial > Soil > Palsa > Peat permafrost | place: Sweden: Abisko...
CCATGGCCGGTGTAGCTTGCATTGTATGCACCGCTGAAGTCAAAGGCGCGTGCGAGCTGTTGCGGCGAGTATCCGACCTCGTTCGGAAGCAGCAAACCATTGCGCACGATATGCGATGCCGTCGGGACGGTATAGTTCGTTGCGTCGGCGATACCGCGTACGGGAAGGCCGGCCAGCGCCGCCGGTGTCGCGACGGGAGCGTAGAACGTGTGGCCGTTTTTGCTATACATCGAGAACGTCGTTCCCAGCGCGCTCTCGACTTGCGCTTGCGTGCCGGAAACCGTAATGAACTGGCGCTGCTTCCAGGCGTGAACCGCTAGTCCGTGCGCAGTGAGATATGCGCTTACGGTCGCATAGTCCGCCGGCGTTGCACCGAAACGATCGGCAACTTGCTCGGGCGTCAGAAATTGCTGGTAGTTCCCCGAGGTCGGCATGCTTACGGTCGATGCATATTGCGCGAGACCCGCTTCATCGCGCATCTTCACGGCGACGTTGAGTGACACCGTGCCGAGCGAAGCCCGCCCGATCAGCGCGGCCCCCTGGGTGATTTCCGCCCCATAAAAAAGCGGCGAAACCGTCGTGCTTGCCGGCGCGCCGGCAACCGGCGCGATTGCGGGATGAGGCGCGGACGACGATCCGCCACCCGCGCAATGAGAAAGACTGAGACACAGAGCGACGCCTGCTCCCGCGAGACGAACGATCGATCGCATTAGCGGCCACCCTTTCTCAGATGCTGCCCGAGTATTTTGAAGCCGCCTTGCGCGATGGCACTCTGAAACGCCCGATAGCGCTGCATGCGCCGTCGCTCGAGCATTCGGTCAAACGACGTTCGCGCAAGCGCGAGCGGCGAGACGGACGACACGCTTCGCTGTGTCGACTGGGTTCCGGCGACCGACGCGTTGTTCAGCGCAAGCGTTTCGCTGATGGTTGTAATCTGTTGCGGAGTCGTACTGAAAAACGCGTCGCTCAATAAACTGTAATCGTAATAGGCTTGTACGGCATCATTCAGCGTTACGCACACGACGCCCAGTCCCGGGTTGACATATTGCGTAACCGTTTCGGTTTCGGTGGTGCCGAGCACCGGATCCAGCCGCGTGATGGTTTGCTGAAGTTGCGCGATCTGCCCCTTGGGAGCCGGAACAGGCGCGCATACACCGGACACGCTCGACTGCAGCGTTATCGTGTCGATCTCCGCATAGAGAACGGGAGCCGAGCCCGCGCCGGGATACCAATCGGAGATCGTGCCGCTGCTCGGGGTGCCCGCAACATTGGTCGAAATCGGAATGACGAAAGTCGGTGCCGGAGTCGGCGCGGGCGGAGGTGGCGGGGGCGCTGTGGCGAGCGCCCGCGGTGCGCTAACCGTAATGGTTACGGGCGTGCTGCCGATCGTCGTTGCTTGATACGAGCCGGCTGCGTTCCCCGTAACGATGATGTGCGCCGTCGACTTGTCCGGAAAGGTCATCGTGTTGGAATAAGAACCATCCGTAGCGACGGTCCTTGCAATCGTCGTGGTGTCCGGATCGGTTTCCAGAAACGCCACGGCGCCGTTGTTTGAGAAACTCTGCGCGATTTCCGGGATCGTATCGACCAGGTAGGTTCCCGGATACGTGTTCTGCGTTTTCACGCCGAACGAGTCCGTTGCGATCGTGCCTACCAAGGAAACGGTTTGGGTCGCACCGGCAATTGCGTACGAGTAGAACGACTGCGTCGTCGTGACCGAGGTTTGCAGCGGCGCCGTGTCCGTTTCCACGACCGTGTAGCGGACGAGTCCGGGTGTCGTTGCATTCGACTGACTCGTGTACGTCGAGTTGGGCGCAACGGTCACCGTTTGCGCAATCGCCGTCGTCGTCGTCAGGGGCGGGATGATCGCCGCCGGCGCGGGCAAGGGCCGATTGATGGTCTCGGTCATCGAACCCGTGTACGCGAACGTGTCGGTTGCTGCATCCGGGCGCGTCGAAACGACGTCGACGACAACCGATCCGTTCGCTTTGCTGACCGGATCGGAAAGCGTGATTTTTCCGCTGCTGTTCGTCGTATTGGCGGTGAGCGTGATCGCATTGGGAGTACCGGCCGCCGACGTCGTGCCTAAGACGGGGTCAGCGGTAATCGTCAACGCATTGAGATATGGATCGCCGAATGCGTCGCTCTCCGAGGCCGTGATGATCGTCGAACTGCCGACGAAGATCGGCGTGGCGGACGGTGTAATCGCGAATTGCGGTACGGGCGCTGCAGGAGCATTCGCCGGCGCGACCGCGTAGAATGCGTAGGGTGCCGCACTACCGCCCGGATGCGATACACTCGGATAGGCCGGATTGATGTCATTCGTCACCGTCGTGCCGGCGAACGTCGCCGTGTCGATATCGACGTAGCCGCCCGCAGTCGCATTCACGACCGCTAAGCGGACAATCTGCCCTGCCGCCGGTGCGCTAGCGGTTAAAGCAACTTTCAGCGGCTTGAGGAGCGTCGCGCCACCCAGATCGATGCTGAAGCCGCCGAGCAGCGCGCTTCCTACCGGAACCGCTTGCGGTTGTCGGCCGCGCGTTTGAAATGCGCGCGGTAAGCTTGAGGCCGTATACATCGTGACGCTTACCATCGTTGTCGCGCTCAGCGCGCCGGCGCCAATCGTTACCGTTGTCGTTTGACCGTTGAACGTTGCGCTCACCGTCCCGCCGGCTCCGGCACTAACCGATTGCGTCGTTGTGCTCGACGTAGGCGGCGGAGGTGGCGTCGGCGTTGGCGTTGTGGCCGGCAGGGGATTTCCCCCGCCGCCGCCGCTACCGCCGCTACCGCCGCCACAGCCCGACACGACAATGGCTGCCGCAAGAAACGCATATCGCAAACGAAGCACCCGACCGACCTCCCAAAAAAAGGCCGCTTGCATGAAATGCGAGCGACTGACCGTGCGGCAAATGCGTGATATCCGCGCACGATCCCTGTTAGCAATATTGTGAGTTGACACGCGTATTCGGCCCGATCGAGCCTTTATTAAGAAAAAGACCGGGGCGCCTTAACGTCGCTTCCGCCGACCGGATTCGCGCCCTGCGGCAAGCATACGGCCGCACCCCGCTCCCGAGTATGGGGGAAAACCCTCGGGCCTCCCCGCCAGACCAAGCGCTCGTTGGGCAAATTGGTAGCGACGAACGGCCGGGAGTGAACGTTATGGCAGTTGTTGTAGTCACACAGGTCAATTGACCGCCTAGGAGTCGTCCTTGAATCGTCCTACGATCGGCCTCGTCGCCATCGCCGCGCTGGCGCTCGCGTCCAGTGCCGTCTCCGTCGCCCAGACCAGCCCGCCCGCCCAGCCGACCGCCGTACCGGCCTCGACGCCACCCCCCGCGGCGTCCGGCCGCCGCGGCCGCGGTTCATCCACTCCCGCGCCCGGCTCGAGCGCGACGGACGTGCCCGAGCCCCCGCAGTTCTCGACGATGGACGGCGTGTGGGAAGTGCAGATGCAGCCCCCGCTCGCCACGCGCGCGATCTATTCGCACCTCTATGTCACGCAAAAGGGCGACCAGCTCACCGGAACGTGGCGGCGCGACGCGAAAACCAATCTCGCGTTCACCGGCACGTTCGATGGACGCCTTTTCAAACTGGCGATTACCGACGGCACGAAGACGTATTTGATGGCGGGCTACGCCGAAAACTTCGGCGACATGGTCGGCCTGTTCACCGACGGCGATCCCAAGCACGACGGTACGCCTTTTACGGCATCGCATCGCAAGAAAGAGAAACTGGGCGCGGGTTAGGTTCGCAATGGCAAGCGAAGATCGTACGTTCGGGTTCCGGACGCGGGCACTCCACGCGGGCACGCCGCCCGATCCCGAAACCGGTGCGCGCGCGCAACCAATCTATCTCTCGTCGAGCTTCGTGTTCGATTCGGCCGAACATGCCGCCGAACTCTTCGCACTGCGAACCTACGGCAATATCTATTCGCGGATCGGTAACCCGACCGTCGCCGCTTTCGAAGAAAAGATGGCGAGCCTCGAAGGCGGGCTCGGCGCGGTCGCAACGGCTTCGGGATTGTCTGCGCAACTGATGACCATTCTTGCGCTCGCCCAGGCCGGCGATCATATCGTGACGTCGACCAACGTATACGGCGGCACCGTTACGCAGTTCTCGGTAACGCTCAAACGCATGGGTATCGAAGCAACCTTTGTGCCGGTCAACGATCTGGACGCGGTTCGTGCTGCATTTCGTCCCGAGACCAAGGCGCTGTACGCGGAAACGATCGGCAACCCGGCCGGAAACGTCGCCGATCTTCAGGCACTGGCGGCAATTGCGCACGAGAACGGCGTGCCGCTCATTGTCGACAACACGTTTGCTTCACCGTATCTCTGCCGCCCGATCGAATGGGGTGCCGACATCGTGGTCCAGTCGGCGACGAAGTTCATCGGCGGGCACGGCACCTCGATCGGCGGCATCATCGTCGAATCAGGAACGTTCCCGTGGGGGGTGGGCAAACATCCGTTGCTGTCGTCACCGAGCCCGGGCTACCACGACATGAATTTCGCCGAAACGTTCGGCGAATACGCATTCCTCATGCGTACGCGGGTGGAAGTCTTGCGCGACGTCGGGGCGTGTTTGTCGCCGATGAACGCCTTCATGTTCATTCAGGGACTCGAGACGTTGCCGCTGCGCATGCAGGCGCATGTCGAAAACGCGCGTATCATCGCGAATTTCCTCAAAGGGCGCGAAGAAGTCGCCTGGATCTCCTACGCGGAGCTGCCGGACGATCCGTCGTACGCGCTCGCGCGCAAGTATCTGCCGAGCGGCGCCGGTTCGATTTTCACGTTCGGCTTGCGCGGCGGTCGCGAAGCGGGCCGGGTCTTCATTGAATCGCTCGAGCTGTGGTCGCATCTGGCGAACGTCGGCGATGCGAAGAGTCTGGTCATCCACCCGGCGTCAACGACGCACCAGCAACTGACCGACGAAGATATGATCGCATCGGGTGTGAAGCCCGAGATGATCCGCTTGTCGGTGGGCTTGGAAGACGCCGATGATTTGATCTGGGATCTCGACCGCGCGCTGCTGCGGGCTGCCGCCGAAACGGCAATATCGGCATGATCCTGAGCACGCTCGGCGAGCGCCGCGATTTGCTCGATCGCTCGCTTACCGTCGCAATGGTCGGCGCTTCACCCAACCCGACGCGCCCGAGCTATTTTGTCTTCAGCTATCTGCGCACGCGCGGCAAGTTTCGCATTACGCCGATCAATCCGGCGGTTAGCGCCATCGACGGCGTTAAAGCGTATCCGACCCTCGCCGCGTACGCCGAGGAGAATGGTCCGCCCGATATCGTTGACGTCTTTCGCAAGCCGGCCGATGCACCGGCCGTCACGCGCGACGCGATCGCGGCGGGCGCCCGCGCGATCTGGTATCAGTACGGCGTCGTCAACGAAGAGGCGATTGCGCTGGCGGACGCGGCCGAGCTTGATGTCGTGGTCGACCGTTGCATCAAAGTTGAGTCGGCCCGCTTCGACGGCGGCCTGGCCGTCGGCGGCCTCAATAGTGGACTTATTTCTTCGCGCCGCCGCGCTCGCTGAGCCGGTACACGAACTTCAAGCCGGACCACACATCATCGACCGCGCAGACTTTCACGTCGACAAGGCCGGTCTTCAACCCCGCTTCGCGTACCGCGTCGCCCGTGATCTCGGCCGGCGGCACGGCTTTGGGACCACCTTTTCGCCACGACACCCACAACGTGCCGTTATCCGCGATCCGCGCCTTGTACTTGCCGAAGTCCCGCTCGAGGTCGCGGCGCTTTTCGACAAACCAGTGGATGAAGTCGAGCCGCTCGGTGCGTGAGCGCGGTTCGCGCAGCGTCGCGCGCTCGGTCGCAAGTTCGCGCAGCACGCTCGGCGGCGTAGCGACAAACTGCGCGCTCATGCCCGCTTTGAGCCCGAGCTTCGCTCCCAAGCTGCGGGTCGAATAACCGGCCATGGTCTCCTCCGTACAAGCATACCGCGCGCAAGCCGATGCACTTGATGCGCGTGTTTGCGCGGCGATTGCAGCCTATGCTCTTGACGAAGCGGCATTCGACCACTTGGCCTGCGATATCTTCGCGCACGAGTTTCGCTGGAACGAACCCTACGGCGCTTACGCGCGGTCGCTCGGTATCACGGCGGACACGCTGCCGCAGCGCCATGCGGATATTCCGGCGGTTCCCGCCGCGGCATTCAAAGAAGCTGTGCTCTGCACGGCCGGCGCCGAAAAAGCATCAACATGGTTTGAGACGAGCGGCACGACGGGTGCTGGGGGGCGACATTATCTTGAGTCGCCGCAGTTGTACGAAGCCGCGCTACTGGCGACGTTCGACCGCCAGATGCTCGCCGACGGCGTGCGTTTGCGGTATCTGCTGCTCGTACCGGACGCACGCGAGCGCCCACACTCCTCGCTCGGTTTTATGATGGACCGGGTTGCTACGCTGCGCGGCGACGGCTGCACCGGCCGTTATCTGCGTGACGACATGCTCGACATCGAGGCCTTCGCGGCGGATTGCGCGCGCGCGGTCGACGCGGCGGCCCCGGTCTGCATTGCAACAACGGCGTTTGCGCTCGTTGCCGTTCTCGACGAACTCGAACGCACCGCGCGGCGGTTCGTCTTGCCGGCCGGGTCGCGCGTGATGGAAACGGGCGGTTTCAAAGGGCGTACGCGGATCGTTGAGCGCGACGAACTCTACGCGCGCACGGCCGCGTGCTTCGGCCTCACGATCTCGTCGATCGTGGCCGAATACGGCATGACCGAACTGTCGAGCCAGTATTACGACTCGGCCGCTAGTCGCGGTGGGACGGCGCGCGTAAAAACCGCGCCGCCCTGGCTGCGTCCGCTTGTCGTCGACACGACGGGGCGAGCGGTCGCGCCGGGCATCGTCGGGGCAATTCGGCATATCGATTGCGCTAACCGGTCGTCGGTCGTAGCGATCGAGACCGAGGACCTCGGTGCGCTAACGGCCGACGGTCTCATCTTACTCGGGCGCGAGCGCGGCGCGGAATTGCGCGGCTGCTCGCTGGACGCCGAAGACCTTGCTGCGCGATCTTAGCGCGCGCGCAATCCTGTCGTCGATCGCCGACGCCGCCGAGCGCTGGATCGACGCCGATTTTCCACCGCGCGTCCGCGCGACGGCTGCGATCGAACGGCGCCTACACTACACGGTGCCCGTCATCGACTATGCGCTGCACCGGTTGTTCGTCGCCCTGCGCGAAGACGTACTCGAAGCGGCGATCGCGGGCGAACTCGGCTCCGTCGCCGCGCTTGACGGATTCGTGCAGCGCGCCGGTCGCCCCGACGCCTTTGCGCGCGGAGTCGATCGCGTGGCAATCGTTTCGAGCGATACGACGATCGGCGTTGCGATCGTTCCCGCGATCTATGCCTTGTGCGCCAAGTGCGACGTCACCGTGAAGGACCGCAGCGACGATTTGGTCGCGGCTTTCTTCTCATCGCTTGCCCAGGAGCGCCCGGAATTTCGCGACGCGGCGCGCGCCCAACGGTGGACCGGCGGAACGGATGCCGTAGAATCGGATATTCTCGGCTGCGCTGATACGGTCGTCGCATTTGGCAACGACGATACGCTGCGCGCGATCCGCGCCCATTTGCGCGCCGATGCGCGCTTCGTGCCGTTCGGCCATCGCATGAGCGTTGGATTCGTCGACGTCGCGGCGATCGGCGATGATACGCGCGGCATTGTGCTCGACGGTATCGCGCGCGATACGCTCCTGTACGACGGCGAAGGCTGCCTGTCGCTGCATGCGCTCTTTGTGGCGGGTGATGCAACCGCGGTCGCGCAATTCACGGCCGATCTCGCCGCCGTCTTCGCGACGGTCGCCACAGAGTTTCCCGCCGGTACGCTCGACCCGCAACGCGCGGTGGCCGTCGCGGCATATCGCAAGCTGGGGGCTTTTCGGGCCGCCGGCGGCCAGGGTGCAATCTTCGCGCCCGACGGCGGACGCGCGTTGATCGCTCTCGATCCGTCGCGCGACGAACCGCCGCCGCTGCTGCCGCGCGTTTTGCCCGTGTATCCCGTCGGCGGTCCCGACGACGCTGCGCGCTACATGCGCGAAAAACGCCTGCCGGTTATGGCGATCGGCGTCGCTGACCCCGCCGATCCCGCGATGCTCGCCTTCGCCGAAGCGGCCGGCGCCGTGCGGATCGCGCCGCTGGGCGAGATGCAATCGCCGCCGCCAGGCGGGCATCATGGCGGCTCACCGCGTATCGCCGACTTTGTGCGTTGGATCGATCGCGAATGGTAGACGAGGAAGGCCACCGTTTCGAGCTGTTGCTGACGGCTGTGCCGGGACCTCGCTCGCGCGAGTTGCGTACGACGCTGGCAACATACGAGGCGCGCGGCGTTACGTATCTTGCCGACGATTACCCGGTTTTCTGGGAAAGCGCCCACGGCGCACTGGTGACCGACGTCGACGGCAATCAATTCATCGATTTAACGTCGGCCTTCGGCGTCGCCAACGTCGGACACACCAACGAATATGTCGCCGCTGCCATCGGCGACCAAGCGGTACGCCTGATTCACGGTATGGGCGACGTCCACCCGACGGAAGTAAAAACCGAACTGCTTCAGACGCTGGCGGAAATCACGCCGGGTGATTTGCAGAAAACGTATCTAACGACGAGCGGCGCCGAGGCGGTCGAGTTCGCGCTAAAAACGGCCGTGCTAGCAACCGGGAAATCGCGCTTCCTTGCGTATCACGGCGGATATCACGGCCTGACGCTAGGCACGCTCGAGGTGATCGGCATCCCGAAGTTTCGCGAGCCGTTTGCTTCACTCGTTGGTGAACGGACAACGTGGCTGGCGTTTCCCGGCGCGGAAACGACTGCCGACGCTGCGGTTGCCGACGCCCGCGCTGCGCTCGAGCGCGATTCGCAGATTGCCGCGATTTTGGTCGAACCGATTCAAGGCCGCGGCGGCGTGATCGTTCCGCCGAAGGGCTTTTTGCGCGGCCTACGCGCGCTATGCGACGAGCGCGGCGTGCTGCTGATCCTCGACGAGATTTATACCGGCTTCGGACGCACCGGGACGATGTTCGCCTGTGAGCATGAAGGCATCGTTCCTGACATCCTTTGTATGGGAAAGGCTATCGCTGGCGGCGTGCCGCTCTCGGCGACGATCGGGCGGGCGAGTGTCATGGATGCGTGGGCCCTAAACGACGGCGAAGCGCTGCAAACGTCGACCTATCTCGGCAACCCGCTCGCGTGCGCGGCGGCCCTCGCCAACATAGGCGAACTACAACGCCTCGATCTGCTCGCGCACGTCGTTCGGCGCGAAGCGTGGATCGCGGAGCGCCTCAAACGTTTTGTCGTTTACGACGACATCGTCGCCGTCCGCGGCGTGGGTTACTTATGGGGGCTCGAATTCCGCACGGCGGCGAAAGCAAACCGCGTTGTCGTCGACGGTCTCGCGAAAGGCATTATCCTGCTGCAATCCGGTCCGACCGGGACGTCCGTTACGATCGCCCCGCCGCTGGTTATCGACGATGACCAGTTGGCGCGCGGGCTCGACCTGCTCGAAACGACGATTCGCGAAAGCACGGCGTGACCTATCGCGTCGGCATCGTCGGCAGCGGCTTTGGCGGCGTCGTGCATGCGCCAGCGTTCCGTCTGCATCCCGACTTCGAGGTTGTCGCAATCGCGTCACCGGCAAACGCCGAACGTGTCGCGAAGGAACGGGATATTCCGCGTGCCTTTGCCTCGCTGGAGGCGATGCTCGCGGGCGTCGAACTCGACGTCGTTTCGGTCGCATCGCCTCCGTTCGATCATCACTCGTCCGTTCTAACCGCACTAGCGGCCGGCAAGCACGTGTTGTGTGAAAAACCGTTTGCGCTTTCGGTCGCGCAAGCGCAAGCGATGGTGGACGCCGCCAAACATGCCGGACCGGCGTGCGCCATCGCGCACGAGTTTCGGTATACGAGTGCGGCGCTGGCGCTCAAGGAAATGATCGACAACGGTCACGCTGATCGTCTGCGTGAAATCGAAATCACGCGTTTCGGCAATGAGCTTCGATCGGACTCCGGGCGGCCGCGTTCGTCGTGGTGGTACTCGCGCGCGAAAGGCGGCGGCGTCAACAATTCGATTATGCCGCACCTTATCGACCTGGCGAATTGGTATGCCGGGCAGGCGCCGGAGTACGTCAGCGGCCTTTCGCGAACCGCCAATCCGACGCGTACCGACGAACAAGGCACCTTTCTCAGTGACGTAGCGGACGGCGCGTTCGCCGTGCTCGATTACGGTGACGGCGTTGTCGCGCGTGTGACAGCCGACAGCACGCTCAGCCTCAACCAAGCCACGATCGCTCTGCATACCGAGCGCCGGACAGCTGTGGCAAGCGGCGAATTTCTGCTCGACATGCGCCTGTATCTCGTCGAGCCCGACGAGCAGAGTGAACTTGAGCTGGCGCCGTCACCATATGCGAAATACGCCTCGATCGCACTGAACGTTCCGCCATTTCTTTCGTTGCTCGACGATTTCGCGGAACGCATTCGCGGTGGCACGAGCGGCGCGCCGACGTTTGAGGAGGGGCTCCAAACGCAACGTGTCCTCGCTGCTATTGGATATGGGCAAGACGCGAACGATGCGTGATGGGGACATCTTTGATGATAGCTCGTCACGTCATCATCCGGGCCTGGTGAATTTTTATAACGAGCATTATCGGCGTCACAACGAGGCACGCCTGTACCATCTTGCCGGCTTGGGGCTACCGCTGCGCAATCGAACCGTTCTTGAGGTAGGCGCCGGTCCCGGGCACCACACCGGGTTCTACGTCGAACGCGATTGCGACATTACCGCAACGGATGCTCGCGTAGAATGCATCGACCAAATCCGCCGGCATTTCCCCAGCGTACGCACGGCCGTCGTAGATATGAACAACCCGCGCGAATTGACAACGTTTGGCATTTTTGAAATCGTGCACTGCTACGGATTGCTTTACCATTTAGAGGACCCCGCGACCGCCATTCGCGCGCTCGCGGCGGCATGCACCGATCTCCTGCTTCTGGAAACATGCGTGAGCCCGCGCGGCTCAGGTATCAATCGTACGCCTGAAATTCAAGCAGACTATACGCAGTCGATTACCGGCGCGGGTTGCCGCCCTGGACGCAAATGGGTGTTCGAGACACTCCGTAAGTATTTTCCTTTCGTGTACCAAACTTGCACTCAGCCGGCGCACGAAGAGTTTCCCACCGACTGGACAGCCCTCCCACGCGATGCCGGACTCATGCGCATCGTCACTGTTTCATCGCGACACGAATTACAGAATCCGCTTCTGAGTGACGCGCTGTTGGACCATCAGGACCGCTTTTCCGGCTAGAGCTATCGCGATTATGCTACATTCGTCCTCGTCAGCGTCATCTGTCGACGCCGCCGCTGCCGGCCTTTGGCTAATCGGCTCTTGACGCGAACGCGGTGAACCGAAGCGAAACTCGGCAGGATATCGTCAAACCAAGCCACATTTTCTTGGAGCAGAGTCACTCGCAGCAGATATTCACCAACTTGTTCCGGAGCCGCGATAAGCGCCGTTGCGTTGACCCATTCGTTAGGTGGCACCGACCGCGGCAGAGGAGTGTGAATCCATTCGCCCGCGCCGACGCTTTCGCCGTCGGAGACACGGAACCAACGATAGCAAATAAATACGGGATTTGGGGGAGCCGTCACCAGAATCACCCCGGCATTATTTCGTATTCGGACGGGAACTTGGACGGCAGCGGTTGCGCGCATTGTCGCCGGCGCGTCCGCCTCAATTGAGATATTGAACCCTTCGTTCGGGAGCGGATCGCCTATCGCCCACAGCCGTACCGGCTTTACGCCGGCCTGCTCAAAGAGTGCATATTGGTCTTGCTCCAGCGTTCGAAAGCGCGTTGTTCGGAATCCGTTGGCGGCTCCGGCAGCAAGCGATGCATCGACTTCGACGATATCGTAGATTTCTCGCGTAGGCACGTCGACTCGCCAAAGGACATCCCAGGTCTTCCGGTCGATCGCACAGATTGATGAAAGCTCGCGGTCCCCGGCATAACGCCCGGCGCTCTCTCCTACGAGCAGGTAGCTATCGCTCACTGCGATGCCCCGCGTATAGCCGAGCAGCTTCAGGCGCCGCGTTACAGAGCCCGACTGTGGATCTATTGCAAGCAGTTCATGCGCAAACGAATTGCAAATTACCCAGACACCGTCGACGAATCGCGGCGTGTGTGGTTGCGATAGGCCATTTGCTACCTGCGCATGATCGTTCAGCCGAAGAATGAAGCCCGAGCGGCCATTCTTCTCATCGGCCCAGCCCCGATGCGTTGCAAATTTTCCGAACACCGACACGTGCAATTCTCCATCGTGTTCGCAAAGGCAATTAATGTGCCAGGAGTCGGCTTCGCCTGGCGCGTTCCATATCTTGGCTATGCTTCCATCGGGCGAAATCCACGAAATGCGGTTTTGAATTGAGGACACGACCGCGTAGTGCTCGCCGGTCCAATAGATGTCGTGCGGATCTCCCATACCATCGAAACGGTAGTAGCGTTCGATGCCACGAGCATCGTAGACGAGGAGTTCAGTAAGGGTCTCCGTCGCGTCGGGCGACTTGAGCAATCGCGCGAGACGATCGCCGGCGACACACAATCCCATTGTGGTCATTGAGTCGACCTTGCTTATCTCACGGCCGATCATTGAGAAGAGTCCGCCCCCCTTCGTTCGAACTACCGGAGATAAGAATTGTCTTGCCCGTGCGCAATCCGGTGCCCCTTTCCGCTTCCGCGTTGATCCGCGCTTTAGCGCCTGCGGACCATATTGAAGCAAGGGCCTGCTATATGCTGCTCAATTTTCTAACACTAATCAGTATTTAAGTGCGATGTAAGAAACGTCTAATCAGATTGTAAGGTGGTCCTCAGAAAGCGGGGAGGAGCTCGTGCTGCAATCACATGTTATAACTACCGATGTCGATAGCTGCACTTCACGAGCGCGGCGTCTTATTCGTCGGAACCCTTTGCGCGAGATCGTGTCTCTGCGAGTGTCCTGGGAACGTCGTGATTCTCAACGGAGGCCTTAGCTCTCCTCAACCGCCCTCAAAGCGGTAGCACGCACGTCGCGTGTTTCCGTTTTTTTCGCATTTTTGATCCAAGTTAATCGTGTCTTCGCCGTTCCCGACGAGCGCGCTGCGGCTTTATTTTAGCGGGAGAGCAACGTATTGAATCGAGCCGTCAACAACGGCGACGCAAAGACACAGTTGCGTGAAGGTGCTCGAGCCCGCCGGAGCGTGGTAGACATATCCTTGGCCTCCCCCGAGGAAACTCGCGGCGATCCCCTCGAGGACGTACACGTCGCCAGCCGGACCGACGCCGGAATCGAGGATTTGCAGTGTAATAGGCGAGAACGGAGCGATTGTCGCAATCGGAAAGGGAATCGTTCGAGCCGGCGCGCTCGGACCAAACGTTCCGGCCGCCCAGACACCCAGTCCGCCACCGATTCTCGCATACACGTTCCCAGCGCCATCAATTGCCGGGTTGCTGCCTGAAGTATTGGCGGCAATTGGTAAAACGTTGCCGCTTGTGTTCGGTAGATATTCGTAGATACTCGCACCAGCTTGGACGTAGATGTTCCCGGAGGAATCGACCGCCGCTCCTTCTGCGACACCAGGAAGAAGAATCTGGCGCATCAGCGTGCTGCCGAAATACACATCCAGTGCGTTCTGCGACGGATCGGCGACGTAGGCGTTGCCGCTAAGGTCGAAAGTCAACAGTATACCGGTCGGTCCGAACATTCCGGCGAACGCTCCGTCCACGTTTATGCCAAACGTTCCGAACCCCCATAACGTGCCGTTCGGATCGAAGTGTGGGTGGTTGTTGCAGGGCGAGAGGTTGGTGAGAGTGTAGACTCGGGCCGGCGTCGATGATCCGGGCGGCGGATAGAAGGTCACCTTGCATCCGTCGATCGGATCTGCCGTTGCAATAGTATAGCCGACCGTAAACGGAGTTGCGGCGTTAAACTTTAGCGATGCCGTTGCGGGCGGATAATTCGGCGTTTGCACGGTGTACGTGATCGGCCCGGAGCCGATACCTGAATAACCGCCGGCCCCCGAGGTGTTCGTCGGGTCCGTCACGACCACCGAGAAGTTCGGCGTGGACAGGGTCGTAGTAACGAAGCCCGGCGCGAGCGCTTCGCCCGCCGCGTCGAACGCGTTTTCTGTGACTTGAATAGCGGTCGGCTGGCCCACGGTTACCGTGCTTGGATTTAAGCTGACGGTAAACGTTGTCATAATTCCCGCTAGCGCAATATTTACGCTCGTCGCCTGGTTTGCAAAGATGCTCGTCGTCGCCGAGCCGACAGCAAGCGCCGTGCCCGTTCCGTTTGCGGACGCATAGAGCAGCGCCTGAAACGGTTGATTGACCCCGACCGGCGCGCTCAACGCAACGCTACACGTTGCGGTTCCGCTGCACCCGCTCGGGAGCGAGACAAGCGTGCTTACCGCTCCGGTCGTGGGCGTAAACGTAAACACGGCGGAATGCGCCGCGGATGGATAATCCACCGTGAAGTTCGCAACGAGCGAACCGCCGTTTGGAAACGTCGTCGTCGATGGCAACGGTGACGCGCTTTGTGACGGTGAGGGTGTGGGCGTCGCAACCGTGATGACCTGGGCGGTCGAGAATAGCGCATACGCATATGTCGCTCCCGCCGTCAGTGATTGAGCAAATGCGGGGTTCGCGGCGAAGGTGATCGTTTGTCCGCTTACCGTGCCCGGACCCAGAACGGTCCCCCAGCCGGCACTGCTCTGCGCCGGATCGAAAAACGCGACGTAGGCCGCCGAGCCCGCGGCGAGCGATGTCCCCGGCGGAAGCGAGAACGTGAAGCCTGGCGTGGAAGCGAACGACACGTTCGTGCTCGGAACAACCGCGACGTAGACGAGCGCGGTAAGATTTACGCCGATCTTGCGCGGCGCGCGCGCGATCGACTGCGGCGCGGGAATCCCCGAAGGCAACGACGACTGGAGCGTCGCCGAAACGACGCTGCCGGCGCCGCCGCTAGCGGCTGGTACCGTAATCGAGCCGCTGTAGCCGCTGCTGATCTGCGCGAGCATTGCGACTTGCGCCAAGGCGCCGGCCGTTACGGCGGCGCTTGAGGTCGCCGGCTGCGTGACGGGTGTCGGCGTCGGAGCGATAAACGACAGGCCAGTACCGCCCCCACCACCGCTGCAAGCGCAGAGTATTGCAAGACTAACAAATGCGGCACCGAGGAATCTCTTGGCCAAGTTCGCTCTGCCTTTAACAATCGAACTAGCCAGAATTGAAGAGCGCTCGAACTTTTACCTGCTATAATGACGAAGCTTGCGTCGGTCCTTATTTTGAACGCTTGACCTGGCGATTTTGCCGAGCGATTTTTGATGTTATCGCTCCGTCACCTGAAGTAGCGTGCGCTCGCTGATGCGATATAACGAGTCGGCCCGCAGGGTTGCCTAGCGCGCCCCAGCCTTTCGCAGCTCCATCGATCCC
>Ga0302324_100015165_pt1 | contig 15466 bp, 12 predicted proteins | sample Palsa_T0_1_FD_201949 | JGI IMG/M metagenome (GOLD analysis project Ga0302324, IMG submission 201949) | Peat permafrost microbial communities from Stordalen Mire near Abisko, Sweden - Palsa_T0_1 | ecosystem: Environmental > Terrestrial > Soil > Palsa > Peat permafrost | place: Sweden: Abisko...
GATTGAAAGAGGAATTGCTTGCTCATCTTCGCGACGCCGGTCACGATGTGGTTGATATGGGGGCGCACAGCCTGAGTCCCGGCGACGACTATCCCGACTTCGTCGTCCCGCTCGCGCTGGCTGTGGCTGCGGGAAAAGTAGAACGCGGCATAGCGGTTTGCGGCAGTGGCGTCGGGGCCTCGGTGTGCGCGAACAAGATTGCGGGCGTCCGCGCCGGACTGATTCACGATCACTTCTCGGCCCAGCAAGGAGTGGAGGACGACCATATGAACATCATCTGTATGGGCGGCAGGACGGTGGGACCGGCTGTGGCGCGAGACCTGGTGGATACGTTCCTGGCCGCCGAGTTCAGCCAGGCCGAGCGGCACCTCCGCCGCTTGGGTAAGATAGCTTCACTCGAAGCGCAAGCCGTTAGCCGGTAACAAATTGCAAGGAGATAAGACATGAGCGTCACTCAAATAGACCCGCCAGTCAGTCAAACCGAAATCGATCAAGTGTGCATAAACACCATTCGCACGCTTTCAATGGATGCGGTGCAAGAGGCCAAATCCGGACATCCTGGCACACCGATGGCTCTTGCGCCATTGGTTTACACCATATGGAATCGTGTAATGCAGTTCGATCCGCAGGATCCAATCTGGCCCAATCGTGATCGTTTCGTGCTTTCGAACGGGCACGCCTCCATGCTGCTGTGGTCCATCCTCCACCTGACGAAGACGCAAGCGGTGAACGCCGAATACGAGAGCCTGGGCCACCCGTCGGTAACGCTCGAGGATATCCGCAGTTTTCGCCAACTGGACAGCAAGGCCCCTGGGCACCCCGAGTACCACTGGGTTTCAGGCGTTGAAACCACCACTGGCCCTCTCGGCCAAGGCATAGCCACCAGCGTCGGCATGGCGATTGCACAGAAGTGGCTGGCGAATCGTTACAATCAGCCGGGCTTCCAGATCTTCGACTACAACATCTATGCCGTTTGCGGAGACGGGTGCATGATGGAAGGCATTGGTTCGGAAGCAGCATCGCTGGCCGCTCATCTGGGCTTGGATAACCTGTGTTGGATTTACGACAATAACCACATCACCATCGAGGGCAACACGAGCATCACCTTCACGGAGGACGTAGCAGCCCGATTCCTCGCTTATGGCTGGAACGTTCTGAGAGTCGGCGATGCCAATGATCTAGAGCGAATCGAGCATGCGCTCAGTGTCTTCCGGAAGGAGAAAGGTAGACCCACTTTCATCGTTCTCGACAGTCACATAGGCTATGGCTCCCCACATAAGCAGGACACTGCCGCTGCCCATGGTGAGCCTTTGGGCGACGATGAGATCCGGCTGTGCAAGCGTGCCTATGGATGGCCTGAAGACGCGAGGTTCCTGGTGCCGGACGGTGTCTACGAACACTTTTCCGCCGGCATCGGCGCTCGCGGCGCCGAGGCCCGGAACAAATGGACAGAGCTATACAACGCGTATCGAACCAAGTACCCCGAGCTCGCCCACGAGATCGACTTGATGCAGCAGCGCGGGCTTCCACTTGGATGGGATCGCAATCTCCCCACCTTTCCCGCCGACGCAAAAGGCCTCGCGGGACGGGATGCATCGGGAAAAGTCCTGAACGTGCTCGCACAGAATATCCCTTGGTTTCTTGGCGGCTCCGCCGACCTTGGCCCTTCCAACAAGACCACTTTGACTTTCGCCGGCGCGGGAGATTTTCAGGCTGATACTCCGGGTGGGAAGAATTTTCATTTTGGCATCCGCGAGCATTCCATGGCAGCCATCGTGAACGGGATGGCGCTGTCCAAGCTCAGGCCGTTCGGCGCATCGTTTTTCATCTTTAGCGATTACGCACGGCCCGCGATTCGGCTTTCGGCTCTTATGGAATTGCCCACACTCTTCGTCTTCACGCACGAAGCTATGAGTGATGGCGAAGACGGACCTACCCACCAGCCGGTGGAGCAACTTGCGTCATTGCGGGCCATGCCAGGCCTGGTGTTGATCCGGCCGGCCGACGCCAATGAAGTGGTGGAAGCCTACCGCTACATCCTGCAACTGCGCCACCAGCCTGCCGTGCTGGCGCTGTCGCGGCAGCCATTGCCCACGCTGGATCGGGCAAAGTATGCGTCTGCGTCTGGTCTGGCGCACGGCGCCTATGTCTTGGCTGATGCCCCCGGCGGGGATCCCGAAGTAATCCTGATTGCGTCGGGAAGCGAAGTCAGTCTCTGCGTGGACGCTCATGAGAAACTTGCCGCCGAAGGCATTCGCTCACGCGTAGTCTCGATGCCGTCCTGGGATATCTTCGAGCATCAAGCGAAAGACTATCGTGACAGCGTGCTTCCACCAAAAGTGACAGCCCGCGTCGCCGTGGAGCAGGCTTCCACCTTCGGGTGGGAGCGATACGTTGGCAATTCCGGCCGTATCATCGGCATGCAGACGTTCGGAGCTTCAGCGCCGCTCAAGGAACTCCAAAGAAAATTCGGCTTTGAACCGGACAGTGTGGCTGCGGTTGCGAAAGAGCTGCTGGGCAGGTGATACCGAACCATTCCGATAGCGCCGGACGAGCTGATCCGCTGGGAGCGACAGTTTTTCCGGACGGCGTTAATTTCAGCGTATTCTCCCGTGGAGCAACCGCGGTGGATTTGTTGCTATTTGACCGGGACGATGATTCACACCCGACCCGCGTGATTCCGATTGATCCCGCTTCGAACCGTACCTACCACTACTGGCATGTGTTCGTGTCGGGTCTGCGGCCCGGCCAGAATTACGGTTATCGCGTGCACGGACCCTGGGACCCGGCCAACGGCATGCGTTTTGATCCCACCAAAGTGCTCCTCGATCCCTACGGCAGAAGCGTAGCTGTTCCGAAGAACTACAGCCGCGCGGCTATTTGCGCAAACCAGGAATCTACAGCGCCCATGAAGAGCGTCGTAGTGGATCCCCACGCATATGATTGGGAGGGTGACGTACCTCTCGAGCGGGCATACTCGCGGACCATTATTTACGAGATGCACGTGCGAGGCTTCACCCGCCATCCCACTTCCGGTCTGGCGGACGAACTCCGAGGTACATATGCCGGCCTGATCCAGAAAATTCCCTATCTTCAGGAACTCGGGATCACCGCGGTGGAACTTCTACCCGTATTTCAATTCGACGCCCAGGATGCCCCTCCGGGAAAAGTCAACTACTGGGGTTATGCGCCAGTTTCGTTCTTCGCTCCGCACCATGGTTACAGCTCGCGTCAGGACCCGCTTGGGCCGATAGACGAATTTCGCCACATGGTGAAAGCACTGCACCGGGCCGGCATTGAAGTGATTCTCGATGTTGTGTTCAATCACACTGCGGAAGGAGACCAGAATGGGCCAACCCTAGGGCTCCGCGGATTGGACAACAGCACCTACTACATTCTCGAAAAAGACCGGTCCCGCTACGCCGACTACAGCGGTACGGGAAACACACTCAATGCTAACGATTCCGTGGTTCGGCGCATGATTGTGGACAGCCTCCGCTATTGGGTCCAGGAGATGCATGTGGATGGCTTCCGATTCGACCTGGCTTCCATCCTCTCGCGCGATTCCTCCGGTCAGCCCATGTCGAACCCACCGGTGCTGTGGGCTATTGATTCAGATCCTGTGTTGGCCGGCACAAAGATGATCGCCGAGGCGTGGGATGCCGCCGGCTTATACCAGGTGGGCAGCTTCATAGGAGGCAGATGGAAGGAGTGGAACGGGCGGTTCCGCGACGACGTCCGCAGCTTCTTTCGAGGCGATGATGGCGCGGTAACGCGAGTGGCTGACCGGCTGGTCGGCAGCCCTGAGATCTACGGCTACAAAGAGCGGGAGGCCGAGGAAAGCGTGAACTTCGTCACATGCCACGACGGCTTCACACTCAACGACCTGGTCTCCTATAACAGGAAGCACAACGAAGCCAACGGCGAGGACAACCGCGACGGCACTGACGACAATCGAAGCTGGAACTGCGGCGTCGAAGGACCCACCGGCGACACCGAGGTGGAGAAGCTGCGGAACCGGCAGATTAAGAACTTCTTGACCAGCACCCTCCTCTCATTCGGTATGCCCATGATCGGAATGGGCGACGAAGTGCGCCGCACCCAGCAAGGCAACAACAACGCCTACTGCCAGGACGACGAGACCAGTTGGTTCGATTGGACCCTCGTCTCGAAACATGCGGACGTGCTCCGCTTTGCGACCATGCTCATAGCACAGCGGCTATTGCGGGATGTCCAGGCCGAATACCAGCATGAGAGCCTGAACCAGCTGCTCCGGGAATCGAAACGAGCCTGGCACGGCACCAAACTCTACCAACCCGACTGGAACAACTGGTCGCATAGCCTGGCATTGAGCGCGGAGTTGAAGAAAGAAAAAGAAATCTTTTACCTGATCCTGAATGCCTATTGGGAGCCGCTCGAGTTCGAGTTACCACCGTTGGAGGGCGGCGTGTGGCGGCGATGGATCGATACTGCGCTGGACTCGCCCGACGACATCGTTGCAAGGCAAACGGCCCCGCCGTGTACAGGACGAACGTATCCGGCCGGCCCGCGCTCGGTGGCAGTCCTTTACGCGCCTTGCGGAGTATAAAAATGTGGTGACAGGATACTCACTCCCCGATTAAAGTACAACAACCCGCGAGACCGGCTCGAAATCGCCGGTTGAGCATGTGTCGAAGGATCGTCAATTCTCGGTCGGAGTCCTGGGGCGTTTGCTGCGCATCACAGTGTCGATGTATCGCAGGAATTCGGGATTGTGATCGAAATCCGCCGCCAGTCTCTCCCATTCCCGTTGGAAAACCGGGCCTGTCAAGGTGTGCTGGATATCGCGCTCCCAAAGCAGCCAAAGATCCTTGGTAATGTATGCGCTCTTGTGCAGCTGATAAACCTCGGCTATCAGTTGAAGGCAGTATAACGTGCAATCGGTCAATTCCTGGCTGGAAGGCGGCAGGGGTTGAGAGGGCATACGGTTGGCCAGCCACGCCTCAGTCGGAAACAGGCGCAGAAGCTCCTGGAATCGCCCGGAAATTTCTATATACATCTGTGCATTCAACTGGCGGCGCTGATTCAGAAGAGCTACCCAAATCCCCACACATCCAAGGACCAGGGGCGCCGCCTGTCCGAGCTGTCCTAGTACGTCGGCCGGCATTTTCGAAGGGACGATTCGTTGCAAAGAAAGACCGTCCGCCAGAGAAGAGCACCGGCATTGCATTCCTGTTGGCTTAGCCTGAAAGATTCCAACAAAAGTATCTTGGTGCGGCTCCTATCAGGCAAGCCATGATCGAAAACGCTTGGATATGACCTCTCCGTCTCGACTTGCCGGCCTTGTTTGCGTGATGTCTGTTGCCTCGCTCGGGCAGACGGTTCATTCAGTTGGGAATATCTTTAAGCCTCAGGCCACGCCGGCCGAGTCCGTCTACCATCTGTCGCTACTGGTGCTGGCGGTTTGCGCCGCCATCTTTCTGGTGGTGGCAGGGATGCTTACCTTCACCATCGTGCGCTTCCGCCGCAAGAAAAAAGATGACGGCCACGAACCCGCGCAGGTGTATGGAAGCAATCACATCGAAATCGCCTGGACTGTGATTCCGATTCTGATCGTCTTTGTATTGACCATGGCTACAGCGCGCGTAGTGGTCGCAATTCAGAACAAACCTGCTCCGAAGGACGCACTGCGGGTAACCGTGATCGGACACCAGTGGTGGTGGGAATTCCGCTATCCCGACCTCGGGATAGTTACAGCAAATGAACTACACGTGCCGGTGAGCACAGCGGCTAAACCGGCCGTGACGTTCCTTAAGCTCCAGTCAGCCGATGTGGCGCACAGCTTTTGGGTGCCGCAGCTTTCCGGGAAGACCGATTTGATTCCGAATCGCACGAACAGCATGTGGATCGACCCCCGGCAGGAAGGCACGTTTCTCGGAAATTGCGCGGAGTACTGCGGGACGCAGCATGCGAACATGTTGCTGCGGGTGATCGTCCAGTCATCGGCTGATTTTGAGAAATGGTCCGCCGCCCAGAGGCTGAGTGCTGCTCACGATGCTCGAATTGAAGCGGCGCGTGCGACGTTCCTGTCGCTCTCGTGCGTGAACTGTCACACCGTAAGCCGGACCTCCGCCGCAGGCACGTTCGGTCCGGATCTCTCTCACCTGATGAGCAGAGATACGCTAGGCTCGGGCGTCATCCCGAACACAACGGAGAATCTGCGCGCCTGGATAAAAGACCCGCAGGCGATCAAGCCGGGAAACCTGATGCCCAATATGCAACTGAACGCTGGGGAACTGGACGAAGTTGTAGCGTACCTCTCCTCATTGAAATAGAACTCACAATGTCGACGACCACGCATATCGGAGAAGCTTTTCAAGCGACGGACGAACGGCCCGTGCCTGCGAAGCTGCATGACTGGCTCGTGACCGTTGATCACAAGCGCCTGGGAATCATGTACATCGCCACTTCGCTGTTCTTCTTCGCGGTGGCCGGAGTCGAAGCCGCGCTTATGCGGGGGCAGTTGGCTTTCCCGAACGGTAAGGTGCTGCCGCCGGAAGTCTTCAACCGGTTGTTCACCATGCATGGAACCACCATGGTGTTTCTGGTCGGCATGCCGTTCTTCGCGGGACTGGCCAACTATCTTGTGCCGCTCATGATCGGCGCTCGCGATATGGCTTTCCCACGGCTGAATGCTTTCGGATACTGGATGTTTCTGTTCGGCGGAATATTGCTGTACTTCAGCTACATCGCCGGGGAAGGACTCGCCGGCCACGGAACCGCCCCAGACGTAGGTTGGTTCGCTTATGCACCGCTGACCGAACGCGCGTTCTCACGCGGCACCAGCACCGATTACTGGATTCTCAGCATCATCGTCGCCGGTATCGGCACCACGGCGAGCGCGATCAACGTGATCGCCACCACCATCAGCATGCGCTGCAAGGGCATGACAATGGCTCGTATGCCGCTGTTCGTATGGTTGATGCTGGTGGTATCGGCCATGGTGGTTATGGCCCTGCCGCCTCTCACCGCCGCACAGGTCATGCTATTGCTCGACCGGTATCTTGGAGCGCACTTTTTCGACACGCAAGCGGGCGGATCGGCAGTGTTGTGGCAGCATTTCTTCTGGCTGTTCGGCCACCCGGAGGTCTATATCCTGGTGCTGCCCGGGTTCGCCTGTGCTTCCGAGATCATTCCCGTGTTCTCGCGGAAACCGATTTTTGGACGCGCCGCGATGGTAGGCGCTACTGTTGCCATCGGACTTGTGTCGGTGAGCGTTTGGGCGCATCACATGTTCGCCGTTGGAATGACCCCGGTATCGAACATCTTCTTTGTGGCCTCAACCATGCTGGTCGGTGTGCCGACCGGAATCAAGATCTTCAACTGGATGGCAACCATGTACGGCGGCAAGATCCGGTTTGATACGCCCATGCTGTTTTGCATCGCGTTCCTTTTCCAGTTCCTCATTGCCGGGTTGACAGGAATCATGCTCGCAGCCGCGCCACTAAACTGGCAGTTAACCGACTCCTACTTTGTAGTAGCGCACTTCCACTACACACTTCTCGGCGGCATGCTGTTCACGTTATTCGGTGGATTCTATTACTGGTTTCCAAAAGCCACTGGCAGGATGCTCAGCGAGACGCTGGGGAAATGGCACTTCTGGCTGCTCGTCATCGGATTCCATCTGACCTTCGATACCCTGCATTTTGCGGGAATTCGCGGGATGCCGCGCCGCATTTACACTTACGCCGCCGGGCGAGGTTGGGATGACTTGAATCTGGTGGCGTCCATCGGCGTGATCTTTCAAGCAGCCGCAACCGCGTGCCTGATATGGAACATCATCCGCTCGGTTCGGAAAGGTGCTTCGGCGGGTAACGATCCCTGGGACGCTTGGACGCTCGAATGGGGCACCACGTCGCCGCCGCCCGAATACAACTTCGCGGTGCTGCCCGAAGTGCGCAGCAGCCGTCCTTTGTGGGATCTGAAACATCCCGACGATCCGGATTGGAAGTACGAATGACACCCACACAATGACTCCAACAATCGGAATAGAACAAACCGGATGGACGCTGCCGGATCGCGGACGAGTGGGAGTTCTCTGCTTGATCGCCACTGAGTTTGCGCTCTTCACCATCTTCGTAGTTGCTTACGTGTTCTACACCGGCAAGAGTCTCACTGGTCCCACGCCGAGCCAAGTGTTAGAACTTCCGGTTTGGTCGACCATCTGCCTGCTCTCAAGCAGCATTACCGTTGGAATCGCGGAACGCGCCTTAAAGGGCAACAAAATTCAGATGTTCAAGGTATGGACAGCCGCGACGATTCTGTTAGGCCTCGAATTCTTGCGGCAGACCGCGCTAGAGTGGCGTCACCTGATCGTGGACTCGCATTTAACGATAACGACGAATCTGTTCGGTACCACGTTTTACTCGCTGGTTGGCTTGCATGCCAGTCACGTCGTCCTGGGGCTCACATTACTTTCGCTCTCGTTAATCCTGGGACTGCGCGGAAGCATGAGTGGGCAGGCGCGGCGATTCGAATTATTGGCCTGGTACTGGCATTTCGTGGATGCCGTTTGGGTGGTGGTCTTTACGGTCGTCTACGTGATTGGACGGTAGTTCAATGGCAAACGACAAAACTTCAAATTCGATCCTGGTTCCGGCCCCGACTGCATGGCCATTTATCCTTGCACTGGGCCTCACGCTGATCTTGGCCGGGCTGGTCACGCACGCGGTAGTGAGCATAGTGGGCGCCGCGGTCCTGCTGCGGGCTGCGGCCGGCTGGTGGCTCGATGTCTTGCCGGAACAGAAAGAGGAGGCCGTGGCCGTGAGCCTCGCCGATCTCAGCGGCATCCAGGTAACGGTAAGTTCTTCGCCGGTGGAACGTATTGCAGTCGGCGGCGTCGGCCCGCGCGTCAGGATTCCCATTGAAGTGCATCCTTATTGGACCGGCCTGTACGGCGGATTTGCGGGCGCCGTCGCTATGGCGGCTGTGGCAATGTTGTTTGGCCTGATCGCGCAGGGAAGCATTTGGTACCCCATCAATCTATTGGCCGCCGGCATTCTCTCTTCGCTGTCCCAGGCGCCGGTGGAGCAGCTAAGGCAGTTCAGCGAAGCTGGTTTGATCGCTGGATTATTCATCCACGGGGTGACCTCCCTTCTGGTTGGGGTGCTCTACGCGATTTCGCTTCCCATGTTTCCACGCGGCGCGGGTTGGCGCAGCGGGTTGATTACTCCGTTACTATGGTCGGGGCTGGTGGCTGCCACGCTGAGCTGGATCAACCCCACTCTGGACGCGCGCATCGACTGGGGCTGGTTTGTCGGTTCCCAAATTGCCTTCGGATTAACCGCTGGGTGGGTGATCGCACGCACCGCGAAGATCAAGACCTTGCAGACCTTGCCGCTCACCGATAGAGCTGGTATCGAAGCACCCAGGAGCGAGGAGAAGCCGGGCTTATGAGGTGGTTTCCGGCTTGTATTGCAATGGTCTTGCTTAGCTGCGGACATCGGACGGAGCAATATATCTTGCCGGACCAGATCACGGAATTCCCCGCCCTCTTCGAGAGTAATTGCACTGGTTGCCATGGGCGCGACGGCCATTACGGCGCCGCGCGTCCGCTAAACGATCCACTTTTTCTGGCTTTAATTGGCAAGGAAAAGCTGCGGGATGTCATCGCAAAGGGTGTGAAGGGAACCGCGATGCCGGCTTTCGCGCAAAGTGCGGGCGGCACGCTAACGGACCAGCAAGTCTCCATACTGGCGGATCAAATGGAAGCGCGTTGGTCACGACCGCGAGATTTCGCCCGAGATTTCAGTGGGGTGGCCCTGCCGGCATATAGCGGGGACCTGGGCGACCCAACGCGCGGCGAGTCGGTCTTCCAGCGCGACTGCTCGAAGTGCCATGGCGAACACGGGAAGGCCGGGTCGATTATCGATCCGGCTTTCCTCGCACTTGTGAGCAACCAGTCGATCCGGACAACAGTGCTCACCGGCCGCGCCGACCGAGGCATGCCGAACTGGCGCAGTCACACTCCCGGCCCTGCGCTGACGGCCCAGGAAATTGCGGACGTCGTCGCCTGGCTGTCCTCGCATCGCGAACACCCTGGAAATCTGGCAATAGGAGGAACGAATCTACCATGACGGCCACTAACCAAACATCGGGATGCGGTTGCATGAAACAAGCGTCCCCAGGTGCGGCTCCCACAGGTGGTGCGCCCGCGACGGGTGTGTCTCGCCGGAACATCCTTCTAAAAGTCGGAGCCGGTTTGAACGGGCTCGCAGCCCTCCTCATCGGCGTTCCTCTTCTGGGTTATGTGTTGTCCAGTTTCACACGGAAGTCGCAGGACAGTTGGATTTCGCTCGGCCCGCTGGACCATTTTCCCCAAGGCGAGACGCGATTGGCTGTCTATCGAAACCCTGTCAGCAAGCCCTGGGACGGAGACACCGCCGAGGTGCCGTGCTGGGTGCGCCGCATCGAAGGCGACGCTTTCCAGGTTTTCGCCATCAACTGCACTCACCTTGGCTGCCCGGTCCGTTGGTTTCAGGAATCGCGTCTATTCATGTGTCCTTGTCACGGGGGCGCGTTCTATGAGGATGGCTCACATGCGTCCGGTCCGCCGCCGCGTGGGCTGTTCGAGTACCAGCATAAAGTCGAGAGTGGAGAACTGAAAGTGTTGGGCGGTCATCTTCCAACCCTCGCCGAGCCGCTATGAGGAGCAGATCATGTTGAGGTCCATCGCGCTCTGGCTCGAAGAACGGTTGCATCTGGTGAAGCTGTTCCAAGCGACGGGCGGACACAAAGTCCCGCCTAGCACCAATAGTTGGTTCTACGTGTTTGGCAGCGGCACGCTTTTGTGTTTCATTCTTCAGATCGTCACCGGGATCTGTCTCGCATTCGTCTACGTGCCTTCGACCAGTCAGGCGTGGGCCAGCCTTCAATATCTGAACAACCAACAGTTTCTCGGGTGGTTCCTGCGCGCGGTACACAACTGGGGATCCATCTTCATGGTCGGCATCATGACGTTGCACTTGGTCCAGACGTTCTTGTTTGGAGCATTTAAGTATCCGCGTGAGCTGACTTGGGTGAGTGGCTGCTTCCTGTTTCTATGCACGCTTGGGATGGCGTTTACCGGGCAGATTCTACGTTTCGATCAGGATGCGTACTGGGGCTTGGGAATCGGCGCATCCATCATGGGCCGGGTCCCGTTCATCGGCGCGGAGTTGGTCCACCTGATGCTAGCCGGATCGTTCATCGCGGGCGAAACGCTATCCCGATTTTTCTCTCTGCACGTATTCGTTGTGCCCGGGCTGATTATCGCGCTGCTCAGCCTGCATTTGCGTCTGGTTTTAACCAAGGGCATCAACGAATATCCCAAGCCAGGATACGTGGTGAGGAAGGAATCGTACGAAACGGAGTACGAAGAGGTAATTGAAAAGACGGGCGTGCCGTTCGTTCCGAACGTGATCGGTAAGGATCTGATCTTCAGCGGGTTCCTGATCGTCGCGATTGTAACTTGCGCCCTGGTGTTCGGCCCGCAGGGTCCCTCTGGCCCTCCTAACCCGACACTCATTCATACGGCTCCTGCGCCGGACTTCTATTTTTTGCCCATCTACGCGATCCTTGCGCTGCTGCCGGCCTACATGGAGACTTTTCTTCTGCTGGTAGCGCCGGTACTTGGCATAGCGGCTCTGATTCTGCTGCCCTTTTATTCCGGAACAGGAGAAAAGCATTTTCGCCGGCGTCCCATGGCTGTCGTGATCGTGCTGTTGGCATTTCTTACAGTGGGAGTGTTGGCCTATCTTGGGACGTTTGCACCCTGGTCACCGCATATGGACGCGTGGAGCGGCGCTGCCACGCCACCAGCGTACGTCAAAGGGCGGACTCCGCTGGAACTTCGTGGAGCGGTCCTCATTCAGAGCAAGCAGTGCCGCAACTGTCACAGTCTGGGTGACGAGGGCGGGTTGCGGGGACCGGCGTTGGATACAGTAGCCACGCGTCTGACACGCGATCAGCTCATCCGCCAAGTGATTCAGGGCAGCGGGAACATGCCGGCTTACGGCAAGAATCTGCACCCGGCGGAGGTGACTGCGCTAGTGGCGTTCATGCAAACGCTGCGGCCTTCGTATGAGCCCGAGGCGAAGGATTCTTCGCAGCAGGCGAATATCCGCTGAGGCATATCGATGGACCCGGTCGCAGCGGCAGTAATCGCTTCGTGGAGCTTGGATCCAAAACTGCTGTGCCTGCTGCTAGCCCTAGCCGCGCTCTATCTTCGTGGCTGGCTGCGGCTTCGCATTGAACTGCCCCGCAAATACACCATTGGTAGACTAGCGGCCTTCTCAAGCGGACTCCTCGCGGTTCTGCTGGCTCTCGCATCGCCCGTGGATACGTTTGGAACTCTGTTGCTCGAGGCCCACATGATCCAGCATCTGTTGCTCATCATGGTGGCGCCTCCACTTCTACTGCTGGGACAGCCAGTGCTGCCGCTACTGCGTGGTTTGCCGCGATGGATTTTCAAGGACGCGCTTGGACCATTTCTCGGCTGCCGGGAACTCAAACAACTCGGCCGCACGTTGGTGCATCCGGTGGTGTCCTGGCTCGCCCTGTCGGCTGCCATCATCGTTTGGCATTTACCCAGGCTTTACGAGTTAGGACTTCACTCCCAGGCCTGGCATGGGGCCGAACATGCCTGCTTCTTTTGGGCAGCAGTTGCGTTTTGGTGGCCGGTGATCGGCGTGTGGCCCAGCCGTCCCGCCTGGCCGAGATGGGCCATGATCCCGCACCTGGTAGCGGCGGACCTGGTGAACACGGGCCTCTCCGCAGTGCTGTGCTTCTCGGACCACGTTATCTATCCGAGTTATCAATTAGCCCCCAGGCTGTGGGGCATCTCCGCTCTCGATGACCAATCCGCCGCGGGTGCCATCATGTGGGTCCCGGGGTCCATCGCGTTTCTGGTGCCGGCGGTCATCCTGGGGATGCGCGCCCTTGAGCCTGGACGCGCGCGAACGATTCGGCCGATGCCGCGCGTCAAGGCTCTGCGCGTTTCACCAAGATTGCCCTGGGACCTCCTTCGCACGCCTATTCTCGGATCGATCCTCCGGTTTCGTTACTTTCGGCGATGCGTTCAAGCAGCGATGCTGTTGTTAGCCGCTGCCGTCGCGATCGACGGATTCTTCGGACCGCAAGTCGCGCCCCTGAACCTGGCTGGCGTGCTCCCTTGGACTCACTGGCGTGGTCTGGCGGTGATTGCCCTCCTGATGGCCGGCAATCTCTTTTGCATGGCCTGTCCCTTCACGCTCCCGCGCGATCTTGCCCGAAAGTTCGCGCCTCCGCGCTATCGATGGCCCAGACAATTGCGTTCCAAGTGGATCGCGGCCGGCTTGCTCGCCGGGTACTTATGGGCGTACGAGGCATTCTCGCTTTGGGACAGCCCCCGCTGGACGGCCTGGATCATCCTGGGCTATTTCATCACGGCCTTTATGGTGGATAGCGTTTTTAAGGGCGCCAGTTTCTGCAAGTACGTTTGCCCGATCGGCCAATTCCATTTCGTTCACGCATTGGTGTCCCCTTTGGAGGTTAAGGTGCGCGAGCCGGCGGTCTGCGGGTCTTGTCGAACGCACGATTGCGTTCGCGGCAACCATCTACAACGTGGTTGTGAATTAAACTTGTTCCAGCCGAAAAAGCGCGGGAATTTCGACTGCACCTTTTGTCTCGACTGCGTGCAGGCATGTCCTCAAGAAAATGTCGGAATCCTGCGCGTGTTGCCCGGCGCGAGCTTGCGCGAGGACCGCCCCAGCTCCGGAATCGGACGTCTGAACCGGCGCCCGGATGTCGCCGCGCTTGCGCTGATTTTGGTATTCGGCGCATTTGCGAATGCGGCCGGGATGACGGAACCGGTGATGCTGTGGATTCATCAATGGCACGCTCGATTGGGATTCAATTCTACAGTTCCAATCGTGACAGCGCTGTATGCGGTCGGACTTCTGATCATTCCGGCGATATTGGCATCCGCATCCGGCTGGGTGAGCCGGCGCTGGGCGCGGGCGGGTGCAAGTTGGAAGGATCTGACCTGCACCTTCACGCTCACCCTGGTGCCGGTCGGCTTCGCGATGTGGCTGGCGCACTTCTCAAATCACCTGGTTGCAGGATGGAGCACAGCGATTCCAGTCGTCGAGAGGTTCTTTTCACGAGTTTCCCCAAGCAGCTTCCCGCAAGCATGGATGCCGGGCTGGCTTCCCTCTCTTGAACTTATATTCCTGGATCTCGGATTACTTCTCACTCTGTACGCTGCCTGGCGCGTGGCGCACCGCTTCGCCAACGGCGAACGCATGGCTTTAACAGTAATGTCACCCTGGGCCGGCCTCGCGTGCGCGCTCTATGCCGCGGGTCTCTGGATCGTTTTGCAACCCATGCAAATGCGCGGGACCACTATGATGCACGGCATGATGCACTAGCATGACGAATCCCAAATTGTTATTACCGGTAACAGTCATCTTGGCTCAGGCCAGTGCACTCGCCGATGGAGGCGCAGTCCAGTTGCGCAAGGAAGCTGGACCGTTCGTGATCACCGTGTTTACCGCACCGGCGCCTCTTTCCGCTGGGCCCGTCGATATCAGCCTGCTCCTGCAGAACCGGAATGGACTTGAACCAGTGTTGGATGCCAGCGTCTCGCTAATCCTGCGCTCGGAAGCTTCAGGCGCTGAGATCCAGGCGCGGCCAACCCGAGAATGGGCTCAGAACAAGCTGCTATACGCGGCGCCCGTGACGTTAGCGGAACCCGGGAAGTGGCAGCTTGATGTCACAATCCTGCGGAACGGTGAGCGGACCGAGGCAACGGGAACAATCGACGTGGCGCGGGCTTTCGAGATGGCATCGTCCTACTGGAGCTACATCGCGTTTCCCCCGTTAATAATCGTGCTCTTTGTGATCCGGGAACGGCTCATCCGGCGGAAGGCGAAACGTTGAAGTGATGCGCGATTTCCTGGAATTGACCAAGCCGCGAATCACGATACTCATCCTTATCTGCACGGCTGTGGGCTATTACTTCGGATGCCGGACTTCTTTTCATCTCGCGATGTTGGTACATGTTTTGTTTGGAACGGCGCTAATGGCCTCCGGGACATCCGCACTCAACCAATGGTGGGAGGCGGACTCGGACGCCAAAATGCACAGAACGCGAGAGCGCCCCATCCCCACTGGACGGATGAAACGCAGTCATGGCTTCGTTTTTGGCGTATTGTTATCCGCTGCCGGCTTCGCTGAGCTGTGGTTCGGCACGAATGCGCTTGCGGCAGCGCTTGGACTCTTTACGCTGCTTACTTACCTGTTTGTCTACACGCCGTTGAAGCAGCGGTCGCCGGCCTGCACGACGATAGGCGCGCTGCCTGGCGCGATGCCTCCGCTGATCGGCTATGCGGCGGCAAGTGGGGCGCTCGATGCCAGGGCTTTCGCGTTGTTCCTCATTCTTTTCATTTGGCAGTTTCCTCACTTCTAC
>Ga0302324_100015167_pt1 | contig 15465 bp, 11 predicted proteins | sample Palsa_T0_1_FD_201949 | JGI IMG/M metagenome (GOLD analysis project Ga0302324, IMG submission 201949) | Peat permafrost microbial communities from Stordalen Mire near Abisko, Sweden - Palsa_T0_1 | ecosystem: Environmental > Terrestrial > Soil > Palsa > Peat permafrost | place: Sweden: Abisko...
CCCTTTCGAGTTTGTGCGGAGACGATCCGCCGACCGTCACTGTCACCGACCTGACGCAAATAGATCTTGCAGTCTGTCTTGCCTGCGATCACCGTCGCTCCGAGAATCTTCGTCAGTGATGACCCACGTTGGTCGTCACTCTTCTTGAAATGGTGAATGGCGACGAATGAGACGCGCTCTTTATGCTTGTTGACGACTTCTTTGTCAAACCGCTCGAATGCACGTCGTGCGGCGGGGTTGTCACTCAAGTCGTCCATCTGGAGGAAGTCGTCGAGCGTTTCAAGGATGACGACCTTGATGCCACTGTCGTCTGTGAGAACCTTGTCGAGTTCTTTGAGATGGTTGTCGCCTGGAGATGGATGAAGGATGACGATTGGATCGTCCTGCGTCATGCCGCTCTTGGTGAAATCTTCGGCGGCGTCTTCCGTCGTCTCCTCGCTTTGCCAGTAGGCGACTTTCGATCTCATCGTCTCCCGTCCGAGAAATGGCTTTCCCTGGGAGACCGCGACGGCGAGTTGACGAGCGACGGTGCTCTTTCCTGCGTGGGGTGAACCGCAGAGGAGACTGATACGTTGACGATTGGTACGGAGTAGCTGTTCGACAATCCAGACGCTACGGTCTGGCGATGAAGCGGAGTGCTTCAAGTCTTGCGGGGTCAAAATCTTCATTTGTGATTCCTTTCTTCTGGTCTTGCGGGCGGGGGACTAGCGACTGCCCGCCGTCGCGAAGGCGAGTGTGTTCGCCGTCGCGGGGTGTTGCGGCTGGGATTGTCGGGACTGCTGGGATTGCTCAGACCTCTTCTTGCTGGCAATCTCAACGAGCATCGCTGCGGTCAAAATCTTCATAGGTTCCCCCTTCGCTCAGTGAGCGGGAGAACGCCTGTCAAAATCTTTGGGTGTCGCTTTGCGGAGTGACCCAAGGGATGCAGGAGTTCTCGGTTCCCTTGGTTCCTACTTAACGAGTGCGCTGTGGGACAGCCTCGCCGCCTATCTCAACCCTCACGGTCTGTGCTCGCGGATTTGAGCCGACCGAGGTCGTCCTTTCTTGACCTTTTTTAATCTTAGCATTTATATCGACGGGCGTCAATACACAAGATGCGTTGTGACCAATGATTACGGGGGCTCCGACGCGCATCGACGCGCGTGAGTTATAAAGTTGAGAACGCCAACCGAAGCATTTCGCCGCTGCTGGATTAGTGAAGCGTTTCCCGACCCCCTGTACAGAAAAAGTCTGGGAAACAGGGAAATGCTTCCGAGGTAGTGCTTCCCATCGGGAAACAATCCTTTGTTTTCAGATATATAAGAAAGAATAGAAACACACTCCCTGGCTCTTTCACCGAAGCGTTTCCTCGTTTCCCTTGTACAGGGTTTGGGAAATGCTCCAGGTCTTTAGAGTGGGGAAACCACATAGAGCCTGCCAGCTAATCCAGCGGCGGGGAAGCGGTTCGGGATCGCACGGGTCGCTGACTGAGCGGTAAGTCCTCCTGTATTATTCGAGCATGTCGCAGTGGGCTGTCCTGATTGCTCGGCTCAATGCCCTTCGCAAGAACCTGCCGAACAGCGTCAGTGAGGTAGTCGTTGTCGAATACAACTCTCTTGTCCAAGATCTTCAAGTCTCTTCGAGGGATGAAGGTCTCGTCGCCTTTCGGATTCCTGAGAACCGACTCGAACACCTGGTCACTGGTTCTACCCGTCCGACAGCACGCCATCCCAGCGGATCGGTGTCGTACAGCGACGAGCGTTACTGCGATGACGACTATTTCAAAAGGCAGGTCGAGGGTCTTTGGGGCTATCTAGCCGAAAGGAACACCGTGACGAACAGCAGTCAGCGCACTTACTGGGACATGAGTAACGATGAACTCGAAACCCTAGCCATCGGGCTGAAAATTCCTTACGTCAATCTCTCGCCTGACGGCTCTTGGAACATCAACCGCACTGTCATTATTGATGAGTTAGTGAAACGGGACAACTATTTGCGAGACATGAATCCGCAACCCGCCAGCAGCATCACCGTTCATGGCAGTGTCTACAACTCTAATCTCCAGCAAGGTGACGGCTCGACAGCAACGATCAATTACAAAGCGATGGAGGGTGATGTCCTCCGTGTTCTTGCAGGCATCGAGCGGTCAATTGATGATCTGGGGCTTTCCCTGGCGGATAAGGGTGAACTTGTGGCGGATGTCGGAACGGTCAAGGCACAACTCAATTCGCCGAACCCGAAGACCTCTGTCATCACCGAGTGTTTCCGTTCGATCCGCCATGTCCTCGAACACGCTGGTGGTGCTGCGATGGCTCACGGTCTTATTGCTGAGGTCGTCAGGTTGCTGTCACATCACTGATATTGCGTCCGCAAAAAATTTCTACCCAGCATCGGACCCGAGGGCATCCCGCAGATGGGACCCAAGAGAAGGCCCTGCGTATTAGACAGGCAGGAAAGGGGGACCCGTGAAATGGCGTAAAATCCCCGCATGGCTCAAGACAAACCAATTGAACAGCGCACGAAAGCGGCGTTAGAACAGGTCGTGGGAAAGACCGTCAAGTCATGGGACTATAGGGATGAGGGACATTCGATAGTCTTGCGCTTCACGGATGGAGCGGTTCTAGAAGTTGATACCACTTACGACCGAGAAATTAAAGGTGTGCAAGGGGAGCCGTTTCTGATGGCGCACTCCAGCCAAAAGAGATCCTGAACCGTTGGCGTCGCCAAGCGGTCACACAGGCGAGATACCGTGTGGGGTGACCGCACGCCGCCACTCGGAAGGAACTCCATTGACACCCTATTTTCGGGGACCCGTGACCGTGATTCGCTCGTTGACCTCTTTTCCGCCCCGCTGTGGCGTTGCATGTCGGAACGCACGGACAGGAGCGGGCTGGGAGCGTCTAAAATCCCGTTCCTGGCGCGACCCTGTGAGCTTCCTGACGGGCGTCTCAGGCGTTGTTCCTGAATTGATTTCAGGCGCGCGACCATGCAACAACCGTGCAACGCGGTCTATAAGCGAGTGAAAACAGGCGAGTTATTTCAGCATGATGGTCATTGAGACCGTCGTCTTTCGCTGGTAGGCGTCCAAAGATGCAAGGTGTCGCCTTACTTTGCATCACAAAGTGTTTTCTCAACGTGAGACCGCTGGGCGTGGCCTGTGCATTGCTTCGAGAATTTCTCCGTCCGACGTGGAAAACCTGCTCTGCATTTACACGAGCCGACTGCCGCACTCGAATTCGTCCGCCCTTCGAACAACCATCAATGGCGGTCAGCAGTTTACGCGCCTGAACGCCACTCAATTACTGAGGCACATTCTCGGCTTGTACAGGAATCACAAGCAAGACGGGTTCACTCTTCAATACCTGTGGTACGACGTAAGCGGCAGCGATGCTGCCGAGACTCACCGAAAAGAAATCGAGAAGTTTCGACAGATCGTGTCTGGTGAGGCTTCCTTTCGCACCATGACTCATCAGGAACTCTTTGCACGCCTTCTCCCACTCGTCAAGGGCACCGATTACGCCGAATACCTTCGCCCGCGCTATTTTGATTCCTAAATTTGTGTGGACAAACTTTGGGCCTGAGAACTGACAAGTGAGGTAGAGGCCGTAAGGATTGCCGTCGATCTGAACGGCGCATGATCGGCTGGCGTCCAAGTGTGAACCGCTCGCCCGATCTGCCATAATCTTTTCCTGTGCGGATGACGCTTTCCGCAGAGAAGAGAAACCCATGAGCAACGAGGGCGAAAAGGCGACTGATCTTGTACCGTCAATGTCCTCTGCCCTTTCGCGCATTGAGTCGAAATCCCTTGTGCAGCGAGGAATGCAGGACTGGCTTTCGGCGGAAGACGCCGAGCAATGTTTCAAGAAGGGATGGGATCTGTTAAATCAATCGCGACAGGAAGAGGCGGCTCTATGGTTTCGCAAGGCAGCCGAACAGGGTCTCGCATCTGCGCAAAACGAAATCGGCTTCGCCTACGAGTGTGGACGCGGTGTTCCTGAGGATCACCATCAAGCGGCGTTTTGGTATCGCAAGGCTGCCGACCAAGGCAACGCCGACGCACAGTTCTGTTTGGCCGTGATGTACAACGAGGGACGCGGCGTCCCCCACGACCCAGGCCAGGCCGTTTCGTGGTATCGCAGGGCTGCTGAGCAAGGCAACAAGCCGTCAAAAGCTGTCTTAGCCAAATTGAACCAGCGGGCGACTCCAAAAGGCTAGACAGATCCCACGCTGGCAGTCCTCGGCGAAATTGTTCAATGTGTTCTTCCCGATTCAGCCTACTCGTGGTGCTCCAACTTTACGCGACGATGCTCCAAGGCACGACTGACAACGCCCAACAGCTGCTCGCGTTCAAATGGCTCGCGTAGATACTGGTAAGCGCCGCTGCGAATGCAAGCCTCTTCGAGAGCATCATCATGTATCGCAGTCGCGATGATGACCTCTACCTTTGGGAATGTCTGCTTCACGCGTTCGAGCAAACTGAATCCATCCAAAGGTAAATTGAGGAGATCGGTGAGCAATAGATCACACTTTTCACCAGATTCGAGCGAGGCTATCGCCTCAAGCCCACCTGCAAAGGCACTGCACTCGTAGCCTGCTGATGTCAGCATCGAGCAAATAACCTCTCGGAGAGATTCTTGGTCATCCACGACAAAGATCCGCTTCTTTTCCGCTTGCTCCACGGCTTCGAGATCGCGGATTCCACGGAGGACTAAAACATCAGATCGCCGAGCAAGGGCTTGGCCCGAGCTCAGAACGAGATCATTGCCTGCGCTCGATTTGTCCATATCAGCCAGAGACGTTTTTCAACTGTCCGCGAGCCGCAGCAATTTGACTCTCAACCTGTTGTGCCATTTCTTGCAAGAGATCGCGCCCCCGCCTTCCGTATTCCTCTGCTTTACCCTCCAGTTTCGCCAAGTCGGAACCAACGAGTTGCTGGACTTCGGGCTCGATTTCGCTGAGCCGCCTCTTGACCTGGGTAATTTTTCTGATGACCCGCACCAATTCAGCACCCACCCCGTCACCGTGCACTGCCTCTGGACAGCTTTCGTACTCTTCAAGGATTCGCTTGAGCCGTTCGAGATCACCCCTCTCGTAGGCGCGGTTGGCTTCTGCCATGAGCCTTTGCCTTGTCTTACGATCCTCGGAATCAGTGCTAAGGTCTGGATGCACTCTCTTCGCCACTTCTCTATAAAGGCTCTTTAACTCCTTAAACGGGAGCGCTCTCGATTGATCTTCAGGAGCGCGGGCCTCAGCCGCAGAACGAGATTCCTCTGCGTACCTACGGGCTTTTTGGGCAGCATCCTGAAACTGGGCGTTGCCCGACTGCTGTCGGGCAAGTTGCTCTGCGATTTGTGCGTTAATCTCGTCAAGCTCAGCGTAGCGAGTGCCCACGATCTTAAGATATTGCCGTTCGAATGCGGCCAGTTCCGCACGAAGCGTGGCAATGTACAACTCACGATCCGCCAACTCTGTTTCAAGTTTGGCGAGTTCGAGCCTCTTCTTAGCCAGTTCCTCGTCTTCTGGCTTGACGCGGGAGGGAATGATTGTGCTCATCGTTAGTGATCCCGCTCGTCTGCAGTAGCAGCCACAAATTGTACGTCAGCAAGCAACCCAATGTGCCCGCCAGCAGAGGATTCTAGGCCGTGCTTCCGACTGAAGCCGCCACCCACTCGTCGCCCTCTTCGTCGTCTTCTCCAATCGCGGAATCAGTTTCGGGCGGGAGGATCTGCTTGCCCATTGCGCTCTCAATCAAGCTCAGCAGCGACAATTTTCGCGCTTCGATGAAACCTTGAAAATTGTCCGCTCTGAGAAGCGCGGGATCAATGTAGTGCGTTCTCAAAATATCATCCATCTCTGCGTCCGATAGCCCGACCTGCTTGTGTTTTTGAAGCATTTCGAGGTATAGACTTGGTGCCTTCCCTCCAATCATTCGGTTCGCCTTGTAAGAAATCGGCGTCTTGTTAAGAATCGAATCGCAAATTCGAGGACTGATTCTTGGTGTAGCTTTCTCGCACCAGTCTTTCGGGAAAATGTGGTGGATGTCGATGGCAACATCCTCAATGTCGAGCTTTCCGACCGTCTCCTTCCAGAAGAAATCTCTACTACCCTCCCTCATCATTAAGACATGCACGCCTTTGTAAGCGGCGCTGTTTCTTGTCCTGAGAGTGTCAAGCCGATTCGGACGGAAACCTGCGTCAGCCACGGTTCGCGGCTCAGAATCACTATTCTCGATCCAATTCAAGACCTCATCTAGGTCGTTGGCAATGCGCGTTTCTACTGCTCCGCCATAAAGTTCCCCAAGAACGCCACACCAATACCAACGGGACAGTTTCTCGTAAATCTTGGGCTCTAGCCAACGTTCTTTCAATTTGGTTAAGAGACAAGCTAGTGGAATGACTTGCGTTCTGTAAGGCAGATCCTTCACACCGAAAATGCATTGTTTCCGCAAGAACTTTGCAGCCAGAAGAAATCCATCTGCCAGTTGATCTGCCCACATCTCATAGGTTAAACGGGGCACATTGAGGATTGCTTCACGCTTGGCGCTCACCGCCGAGGCCTGCTTGCCTGTCTTCCCAGCCGACAAATCATCCTGGTGCATTTGCAGCGTGTGTAGGAGAGTCACAGCTTGAAGAAAATCGGTAGCTTGGATTGATTTGAGGGTTGCCTCCTTATCAAGCTTCTTTCTTCTTCCAGAGATTTTGTGCAGTGCGCTGCCATACCAATCATCCCGCAGGTTAAAGCCTTCCGCTGCGTAGGTTGCGGTTACAAGTTCAAAAACCGAGAGCGGCACTCCACCTGTATTGACCTTCTCGAATACCAAGCACACAGCGAGTTTCCCATTATCTTTTCTTAGCTCGATGATCGGCAGTTGATAGTTCCCGAATGTCTTGATGACGTTCTTCTGAAATTCAAAGAAGGCCGCCATTTTATGTGGACTGTGCGAGAACAGACCAGAAAGCCAATCTGAATCGCTCAAGAGATCGCTGCACGGAAAGTGGAAATTCGCATATTCAAGGTCACGAGTACTAAGATCCAGCACGACATCCCTGCCAAAGTTCTTCGTGATCTTACGGTTTTCGTCCACACCTATGAACGCTTCTTCTATTTGTCCATCGAGCGCCTTTTGAATGTCAATGTAGTAGACGCGCTTGACCTCCCGTTTCTTGTCGTCGGTCGTATCGACGGGCTTTTGCAAGGCGAGCACCTGCGTCAGAGACGTGAGACGCTGTTGGCCGTCTAGAATGAGGCGTTCGGCAATTACGCTGGCGTCCAGGGAGATCCCTTCAACAGGGCGAATTTGAAACTTTGCTTCACCGCCTGTTTCGAGCAGCATTACTGCGCCAATTGGAAATGAGCGAGCGACACTGACAAGCAGCGAACGAATGTGTTCGTCGTCCCAAACCCACCCCCGTTGGAAGTCTGGAAGTTGAATTTTTCCTAGAGTGATGTCTTTGATAAGGTCTGCCAGCGATCTCTTTGTGCTGTCGAATGTTGCCATATTCTCCGTGAATCCCGAGGTATCGGAAACCTTTCCACAATGAAACGATCACCTGGATGATCCCTCATAATACAACGGGGGTGGCGTATACGAATTGGCCCGATCTTTCGTGGAGAATCTGGGCTAGAATATTCGGGCTCGACCGTAGTCGTCAGTGTTGCCGACATACCATGCTTCAGGTTCCGATGTTCGAGCTGCTCAGACGGCTACCTTGACAGGAGAGCTTTCTAACGAGCACTCGACCTCCTCCCAAGAGGACTCGAATCGCTGCGGCACAAATATAATCCGAGTGACCACATAGAACCGCATCCTGTATTTCAACACGCGCTGGGCCTTGGGTAAGGCGACGAGCGACCAAGTCTCGATGTCTTTACCGTAAAGAGGACTGTCGTCGACATGGAACCGCCATTCACACCGTGAACTCCCGACTCCTACTGCCATCACCTTAGGAGTGAAGACATGGCAGCTAAGTCTCAGGCTTAAAGCATCTTTTGTTTGCAGACCCACCTTGAGCCTGCCGAACTCTTGTTCGTGAGTTCCCGCCTCACCGTGTTCGGCAATTGAGAGATTCCCTCCGAGATCAGCATTGGCCGCGAAGCTTCCGCCGATACCGCCAACCGTTCGGAACTCAAAAGATGGGAATAGCCCCAGAATCGAGCAAGTTTTCTGGCCGTTCTGGTACTCAATCTCCAGACCAACCGAGATTGGTTCCGAAAGCCCCTTACGTCGAATGATTGAGAGTCGATGCGGTACAATCCAAACTGCGAAGCGATTGTAAAAAGGCACCTTGGTCTTCTGATCTTCCGAACCGAACAAGTCGGCAAACGACACTCCGATGGGCTTGTCCCCAATATGGGCGGCGAACCCACTGAACTTGTGCTCAGTACCGAGATCGCCGCCACCCAGCTCGTATGAAAGGAGATTGTCGGCGCTAATTTCCTTCATGCTGGCTCCGCAATAAAGCGAAAGAGATTTTCACAAACTGTCCAGACACCATTGAGCTTATGCTCTCGAACAGTCTCTCGCCACAGCTGCCAGAAAGGCCGATCCGATTTCTCCTCGACAGTCGCAGGTAGTGCCTTTAAGACAGGTTCAAGTGCGTCAGTGGTAATGAGCGAGTCGTACACAAATACTGCATTTGCGTTGTATTGTGTAGTCATTTCTGTTGCAAGTTGACGTGACAGTTTTGCTCGGCAGGAGTTGAACACCACATAATTATCTTGAAATACTCCAGCTTTTCCTAGTGCTCGCACGAATCCCACAAGCTTCGCGTCTATATGTCCCGTTATTACCAATACTAGCTTGCCGCTCGACTGAGTCCACTGCACACTTGCTTTCGAGACAGGAACAACGTCGATGTCCTTCGCGCGTAGTTCGTCTTCTAAGTTCTGAATCAGCTTATGGTCCGTTACGCCAAAGCTGTCCTCAGCAACTACCGCAACAGTCTTGGCAGAAGCACTGACTCCAAGTTCTCGCAGTCTCTTGACCTGGTCCTTTGTCTTGTCACTGAACGGGTCCCTCACAATCTGCGCTTCAGGGTACGCTTTGCTTAGCGCGAACGCCACGTCATCGGAAGCCTGTCTCTGCCTGGTGTCTCTCAACATTAGGGGGTTCGTGTAGAGAACGAGCGTAGTGTCCGTCGAGTCCTTGACGAGTTTGGTCAAAGTGTGGTCTGGGGGCAGAGGCGCGCCCGTTTTTAATGTCGCGATTTCTTGAGCAGTTAGCGATACTGTCGATTTGCCCCCAACGTTAATCTCGTATGAACTTCCAAACCGCGAAACACCGAACAGCTGCATGTCGGTAGTCGAATTTGCTCCGAGCTCTGCACTTAAGCTTCGATTATAGGCACTCGCGGCACTGCCACCCGTAAGGAGTTGGGCTGGCTTGTCATCTTGTACATTGAGGGCGTAAACATGCTTACCCTCAAGAAGCAACAAAAATCCATTTTCATATTCGGTCGCACCGACCACAAACGGGAGCTTCGACAGCTTTTCTTCACGAGTCCACGACGGTTCGTCAAAATCGTACCAACTTCGGTTGCTTACACGTTGAATAAGCTGGGTTGCATTGTCGGGTAGCCACTGCATTCTGCCGAGGATGTTCACTAGCTCAGGATGCCAGTCTAAGTAATTGACCAAGAATTTGAGCTCATCAGAAGGCGATTTGACAGGGGTTTCTTCATGCGCTACTGCGGTCGCGACGATGATCAGATTGGCTAAATTGTCGCTGGAAATGTAGGTAGCTTCATCTGCATCAGTCCACGGCACTGCCTTCGCACGGAGGCTGCGAACCTTAATGATTCTGAGACCCTCGTTGTTTGCCTCCCCAAAGCGCTCTTCCTCAATGAGCTTCTTCAACAGCATGAAGTCTCCAAACAGCAGATATTGGTGCACATCAAGCTGATAGTGTTTTGCTAGTGCACGGAGATGTGCTTGCATCTTAACTTCAGGTGTATCCCCGAGTGCGACGATAGTAGCCCCCCTCGAGTACGCTTCAACGGCGTCTCTAAGAGAACGCATCTTGTCAGCATTTACGTCTTCTCCATGTTTTTCTCCGATGCCCTGGGGCCAGAAACGTATCAAACAAGCCCGAGAAGTCTCGATCTTGTCGATTTCCTCCGAGTCAAGTAAAACTGGTTTCCTTTTGAACGACATGGAGTCGTTCAGTATCGGAGTCGTCCCGAAGTATTTCTGGCAACTCGCCGATGACTCAGTTGCCACGGTTGAGGATTGTACTTGGGCTATTGAGTGGGAAACACTTACGAGCGCACACAACACGACGACTAGCGGGCGCATGTGAACCTCTCTTAGGTTGTCCTTGGGTTCGGTGGGGAAGACGCGAGCAGAATATACGATCGTTTCCGATTGTCAAGAACAGAAATTAAGGCAGCGCCCTTGTTACGAAATCAGAACAAGATAAGGAAGGTCTGGCCGAACCCCTGGGTCTCAAGACCACTGTCTTCGCACTCCATCAGGGCTGGCGAATCGGGGATACGATTTCCGTTAGTTTATTCAGGCTACAGGCGATACTGGAAGCAACATGCTCGAATCCTCGGAGACGGCCTCTCTTCCTTCAGGAGACGCTCGCCCTTGAGAGTCCAAACCGCCGTTGCCAACTCGCCACACACCGCCCCACACTCGGCCAGGATAGCACCTGTTATCGAACGGCTCAGAAATCGCTTTCTAGCAAGTCACCGTGTTCTCGAAGCCAGCGTTTTGCCCAATCGAAGCGCGGAACCTGAATCGAAACAATGTTCCAGAATTGTGGATTGTGATTCGACTCAATCAGATGAGCTAGTTCGTGCACAATCACGTAGTCGATTACTGTCGGAGAAGCCTTCATTAGCCGCCAGTTGAAATTCAAATTGCTCTTGGGTGTACACGACCCCCAACGAACTTTGAGGTCCGAAATGAGGATGCGATTGAAGCCAACTCCTAGCGCCTCTGCAAAGTATTTTGCACGTGGAGGGATTCGCTCTTTGGCCTGCTGCAAATACCACCGTTTGAAGAGTTCGAATGCGCGTGGTTGGTTCTTGCGGGAGATCTCAAATCGCGACTGAAAGCTCACGCCAGCGATGTCCCTATCAGTAACCAGCAATCGATAGTTGCGCCCGAGGTAAAGGATAGTCTCACCCGAGATAAATTCTTTGCGCGTCTGGCGGAGGGGATATTTCTGATCGTGGTTAATCTTCTGGTAGAGCCAAAGCCGCTTCGCTTCGATCAATCGATAGATCTTCTTCTCTGCCATCCCTTCGGGCGCACGGACAATAACCGAAGCGTCACGCTCAACCGACATAGCAACCGTCTTCCGCCGCGAATAGACAATTTGGAAGCTTAAGTCCATATCAGGCTCGCGTCACAACTCCGTGATTCTCCCTAGCCCATTCCATGAGTCGCGCAATCAAAGGGCGCCACTTCACCATCATGTTCGGATACTTGCTGAACTCTTCAGAAAGCATCAACTGCTGTAACTCAGCTTTCAGCCGACTCTGCGCAGGTGTGGAACTCCAGAACCCAGCACTCACAATCTCACCCGCAATCACATTGGACAGATTCTGCGTCAGATTGACAGTCTGAGCGATCTCATCCTCACTGAGATCTCGACCGTCGAACAATTCTGCCCTCAGCATTCGGAAGATCGGCATTTGCTTCTTCCGATCGAGCCCATAGGTCTGCTCTTTTTCCTTCGCAGCCATCTTTTGCCGAAGCTTTTCCAGCTCCTGATAAATCCGATCCCAATTGTCTCGGAACTCCCGAAATATCCGCTCCAACTCGGCGGCAAAAGAGGCAAAGAGTTCGGGATCTTCGGAAATGTTCAGATTGATGAAATGCCGAATGGCATGTTCGACCTCGGCAGCCTTGGTCTTGCCGCGCTTCCGAGCTTTAACGTCCTTTTGGAAGTCGGCATCCAGAATCGAGATGGGGGCTATCTTCTGCTCAACGCCCTTGGATTTCAGAAATTCATCTGTGATCGCTCTCAGCTTTGGGGGAATGCCCGTCATGCTCAGGCGTGAGTCCCGAAGGTGCTTGCTCGCGAGGGCATTGATCTCGCAGAAGCTCTCATAGTCCTTGAAATAGGTCAGTGCTTCTTTTCGGGGAAGCACGAGGTTGAAGGCTCGGCTCAGCTTCTTGAATGCGAGGATGTACTCAAAGCGAATATCCTCATCATAAAACATGTCGAAAAACGCATCTGGGTCGGAGAAGTCCTTCAGGCGATACTTGTGAAGCAACTCCCACATCTCCCGATGTGCTTGTATCAGCTCGTTAAGGTCTTTGTCGGGAGTGCCCAACGCGGCGAGGATCTCCTGCTGTTCCCTTTCGTCATAGGCAGCCAGCGCCTGCTTGATGTGATGGCCGATGCCCACGTAGTCGATGACAAAACCTTTGTCTTTGCTTTCGTCGCCGATCCGATTCACACGAGCGATGGTTTGGAGCAGGTTGTGATCCGTAACCACTTTGTCCAGGTAGAGTACCTGCTCGATCGGGGCGTCGAAGCCCGTCACGAGCATGTTGTTCACAATAATGACTCCGACTCGCCCGTCGAATATCTCTTCTCCTTCTTTCTCTTCGGCATCAAAGGGCAGTTTGAAGCGACGAATGCTCCGCTTGTGGTATGTCTCTTCAATGTAGGCCTTGATGTGAGGCAGGTCGTTGTGGCTACCCGAAATCACGACCGCTGTCTCCAGCGTGCGGAACCGATCCACATCAATGCAAAGCGGGTTACTCTTCTCAAGATCCGCGACTTTTGCCTTGAGCGCCTCGTCAATATACGTTTTGTATCGCGTTGCTGCTTCCCGAGAGGTAGCGACAACCTGTGCTTTGAAGCCGTCAGGGAAAACGTATTGCGTATAGTGATCGATCAAGTCCAACGCTTTTGCCTTTATGGTCTCCTTGGCCTCAAGGTACGCCTCCCGAGAGCCATAGCCCAGGATCTGAAGGCGTTCGCCGAGATTGTGGGAACTGAAAACGTCCTCGAAGCGCAGATCCATACCCTTCTTATCAGGTAGCTCGGCATTGTGGGTACGTCCCTCGTAAACAATCTCTAAGGTGGTGCCGTCCTCGATGGACTGACGCATCGTGTATTTATCGATGTAGTCGCCAAAAGTGACTTCCGTCCTATCGATTGGCGTTCCCGTGTAGGCCACACGCGCGGCGCTTGGCATTGCGCGGTCGAGATTAGCTCCCAATAACTGATATTGCGTGCGGTGCGCTTCATCGATCATGAGGAGAATCTTGGGACTGGGGTTCAGCTCTGGGAACATCTCTTTTAGGTCGCGGTCTTGGAATTTCTGCATCATTGCCATGATGAGATCAGGAGAAGTGGTTTTGATGAGATCTCTCAACTTTTGAATGCTATTCGCGACCTTAACTGTGGCTCCGATGCTTTGGCTTGTTTCTCCGAGTTGTTGCTGCAATTGGGTTCTATCAGTGACAAAGATGATTTTCCAATCGCTGAATTCCACGTATCGCCGCATCTCGCGCACCATGAAAACCATCGTGAGCGACTTGCCAGAACCCTGTGTGTGCCAGATGATCCCGCTCCTCTCTCGCGAATTCTTGCCTTCACGCAACCGTTTCAAGGTCAGCTTGACAGCGCGGAATTGCTGGTAGCGTCCCAGGATCTTGATCGTCTTGCCTTTGTCGTTTGTGGCGAAGATTGTGAAAGACTTGACCAAGTCGAGCAAGTTGTCCTTGGTGCATATGCCAGCGACGATGCGCTGTTGATCATTCGGTGCGGTGCCCTCGTGCGGCAAGTCGTTCAGCGTTAACGGATATGGTTCTGTCCAACGGAAAAAGTGCTTCTCGATGTGCGTTGTGATCGTGCCAACTTTAGCTTGTTGGCGGCAGGTGGCGATGAGGAACTGGTTGTAATAGAACAACTCGGCATTCCCCTCAGGGCTGTCGCCTCGTTGCTGGCTGTAGCGCAGCATCTGGTCTATAGCCTCGGGAATCGGTTCCTTCACCTTGGGTGACTTGCATTCGATCACTCCAATCGGGAGTCCGTTGAGGAACAGAACAACGTCGGGAATGATGTGGTGTTCCGTTCCCGAGACGCTGACTTTGAACTGCGAGATGGCAATGAAGGAATTGTTGGAGCGGTTTTCGAAGTCTACGTACCGAACCGTGGGGCTCGGCTCGCCAGTGTCGTGATTGATTGAGACTGTGGTGTTTTCTAGGAGGTACTGGAGAACTTGGCGGTTGTTCTCGATGAGATTCTTTTGACTGAAAGACGTGATCTTGCGAACTACCTCGGCGACTTGATCTTCGCGGAGGAACGGATTGATTTTGCGAAGCGCCTCTTCGAGCGTCGGCAACAGCACGACTTGTCCGAAGTTCGTGCGGAAACTGTCCTGCGGCTTCTGTGTGCGCTCCAAACGCAGAACCGTCCAGCCCTGTTTGTCGAGCTGCTCAAGAAGGGGATTTTCGACATGTGTCTTCTCGTCGATCCGCAGTGCATCAATCGGTTTGTCGTTTGACAGGATCATGCCGTTCCTGCCGCAGGTTCCACTTGGACTAGTTGCTCCGACGAGACCCTGCCAGTCAGTAAATCCTGCATAAGGCCAGTTTTTACTCTTTCGAGCTTATTGAGGCGTGCAGTCAGGGTTCGCAGTCTCGCGTCAGCATAGCCGAGGATTGTAGCTATTGAGTGCTGCTCATCGATGCTTGTGGGAAAGGCGAGTGAAATCGTCCGTTGAAGGAGAATGCCAACGTAATCCCGCGTGGATTGCTTCGCGAGCGTTAGCAGAGCTGATTGAAAGCGATGACCTTGTAGCAGGAAACGAAGAAATGATGGCGACAAATGATCGCGTCTTCCAATCCGATAATATGTGACCTGTGGAGTCAGCATCACGAAGCCATCCGACTCACGAACAAGAGCAACGAAGCCTATACTGGCTTTGTGACTCACAAGCACATCTCCCGCTTGCGAGTGTCCTACTCGAAGCTGATCGCAACGTTCTTTGGTGATCCGTTTGCATCGCTCAAGATCGATGTCGCCTTTTGAGATGTCCGACGCCATGACGAACGGGACTCCCTGCCGAACAAACTCGGAGGTCTTCGGATGAAGCTCCCCGTGGTTGCCATCTTGGACATCAAGTAACGTGCCATTCTTGAGCAATTCGTCCACAGTTTGGCAAGTCCATTCCTCAGGAATGGGGCCGACCAGCGAAGGCTTGAACCTGTGAGTGCTTGCCTGTCGGAGACGGCCTCGTTCGTCAATGCCGCAAGTAAGGAGATCCTGCATTAGCCCCACCTTGATGCGTTGGGATTTGGCAATCAGGGCCTCCGTCTTCCGAACCGCCTGATCTGCAACTGAGAGAACGTGCCCAATCGCGGCCTGTTCACTCTTACAAGTGGGGTAGCGGACTAGAATCTGTCGAAACGGTTCACGGGAAAGTTCAACTTGGTTTGTCGAGCCCGAGAGGCAATCATTCATTATTTGTGATTGGGCTTGTGGCAGATCGAACCAGTAATAAAAGAATCGAGAAT
>Ga0302324_100015169_pt1 | contig 15463 bp, 12 predicted proteins | sample Palsa_T0_1_FD_201949 | JGI IMG/M metagenome (GOLD analysis project Ga0302324, IMG submission 201949) | Peat permafrost microbial communities from Stordalen Mire near Abisko, Sweden - Palsa_T0_1 | ecosystem: Environmental > Terrestrial > Soil > Palsa > Peat permafrost | place: Sweden: Abisko...
CGACCCCGGGAAATTCCTGGCCGCCGAGTACCTGAGTCGGGGCAGTAACGCCTGCCGCCTGCCATGCGGCGATATTGCCGGCGTTGGCGATATTGGCCTGATAGTTCGCATCGCTGGTAACAGGATTAACGCAGGTCAGGCACATCCCGGCGTCGAGTGCGTTGTGCCGGTCGCGCAGGCCGCGCTGCACATCGTAGCGGATGCCCAGGTTCAATGTCAGTTTCGGGGTTACGCGCCAATCATCCTGGAAATAGATGGCATAGACAGGCTCACCCTCTGCGTTGGTGCCGAACCAGTCAATGCCTCCGCCGCTTGGATACCCCAGGTAAAAGTCTGCCAGGGCAGAACCGTTCCCCTCATTACTGTTACATCCATTTCCGGTCGATCCCGGAGTGCTGCCAAAGCAGCCGCTGTTGGTGGGATTGTATTGGGTGAATGCCGCGTTGAATGAGAAGTCACCGTTGGGATGGCCGAAAAGGGACCAGTCGCCGTATCGGAAGTCGGCAATACTCCCGCCGATATGCATGCTGTGCGGCCCCTTGATCATGGTGAAATCGACGTCCAGCGATACATTGGTGGTGGCGTCGGATCCCACGCCGTTGCCGAAGACGGTGCCGTTGCCACTCGAACTCTGGCCAAGTATGCCGCCGGTATAGCTGTCGCCGACGCTGAACTCCGGAACGTCTTTAAGGCTGGTGTTACCCGGAAGCGGCATCGTGAGGCCGATGCTGGAGGGAGCTTGCGCCAGGCCCAAATTACCATCCGGCGCTATTTCCACAAAGCGGCTAAAGGAAACCTTGGCATCGAGCAGCAATGTGGGCGAGAAGGTATGGGTGATGTCCTGCCCCGCCGCCCAATTCGCACGTTTCTGGTTGATATTTCCGTTGGCGGCCAGTCCGGTCAGACCATTGTTGCTTTGGTATTGGTCACCGGTCTGCCACTCGTAATAGCTGTACAGTTTGGTCTTGTCGCTGAGGTTATAGTCCACGCGGACGCTGGGCTGGTAATAGTGAGTGAGGAGCGGCTGAGGCAGATAGTAGTTGTCGCCCTTCGCGAAGTTCACGGCGCTCGGTATATTCGGCAGGGGAATATATTTGAGAACCGCCAGCGCCGTGCTGTTCAACTGGCTCAGGGGAATCGTGTCGTTCGGGAATTGGGTCTGATATAGGTCGTTATTGTTGCTGCAACTAGTCGCTATGCCGCCGTCGCTGACGGGGCAAGTCGCCGTGCCCGGCTGATAGATCGGAATCCCGGCTGGTTCGCCCGACGAAGGGCCGAAATGGGTAGGATCCAGCGCCGAGACAAGGCCAAAATCTATGCCCGTCACGCTTGAGGGATTGCCGCTGTATCCCGGCCGCAGGTAGGCCGGCGGCACGTTCGTCGAGACCCCATGCGAGATCGATTCGTTATAGCCTTCGAATCCGAAGAAGAAGAAGAGCTTGTCCCTCTTGATCGGCCCGCCAAAGGTTCCGTCATACTGGTTTTCTACGTACCCTTGGCGCGGAATGCCGATAAGGTTCTGATTAAAGGTGTTGGCGTCAAAGAGCGCGCCCCCATAGTTCTCGAAGGCGTCGCCGTGGAACTGGTTGGCGCCGCTCTTGCTGACGACGTTGATCGTCCCGCCGGCAGTTCTGCCGAACCGGGCGTCGTAGTTGGTGGTCATCACATTGACTTCACTCACGGTGTCGAGATCGGGTGCGACATTCCAAGCCCCGGCGGACTGATTCTGGAATGTGGTCTGTTGCGTGATATTGACGCCGTTGAGGGTGAACTGATTGGAGGATCCGAGAGCTGCGTCGCCCTGGGGAGCGCCACCGCCAATGCTATATCCATTGTTGTTATCCCAGCCGCGGGTCCCGGTACCGCTTGGTCCGGTCGTGCCGTTATAGGACTGGCTTCCGGGCGTGGTCCCGATCAAGTTAAACACTTGGCGTCCGTTGAGCGGGACTGCCTGCAGTTCCCGCTCCTGGATCAAGTTGCCGCCCGAACCGGTTGTCGTCTCAAGCTCCGGAGGAGCGCTGCTGACCACCACCTGTTCATTCGCGCCGCCCACTTCCAGTTTGAAGTTCTGGCCAAATCCCTGCGCCGCGAACAAGCGCACATTGTCCTGGACTGCGGTCTTGAATCCCTTGGCCGTGACACTGACCGTATAGCTGCCTGGAAGCACATAAGGGATGTAGTAGTTGCCATCATTACTTGTTTTGGCAGTGTAGGTCGTTTTTGAACTTGCTTCGACAGCCGTAACCGTAGCTTTAACCACCACGGCGCCCGAGGGGTCCGTCACCCGCCCGGAAAGCGTGGCACGGAATTCCTGGGCCTGCGTGGAAAGGCACGATAGTAGAATCAAAACGGCCAGGAGCGCCCCTTGGCTCCGTGGAGACCGCAGTCGAAAGCACTCAACGATCTTTCTCATTGTGGAACCTCCAAAGATTTACCTTTTCGATCACGTTTGCATCAAAATTAACGACGTGGTCCCGTATTCGGGTTGACCGAAAACTTACCTCCAATCAGCTGCCGAGTCATGATGGGATCTGAAAAAAACCTGAAATTTCTATGAATGGCAACAAGTGATTTGTTTCGTGTCAGATAGAAAAACAGGTTAGAATGCCGTCAGAAGGCCGACGGCGCTTGATATCAAGGCGCTTTACTTGATTCGTCTCTTTGGAAAGATGCTCTCGTGTCTCCTTAAGCCGGTAAGACTAAGCGAACCACAAAACGAGCAAACCAGGGATGGAGGAGTCTGTGGCCACCGTGGTGTCCCCGATCAGCGGCTATTACTTCGCAGACTATGAACTAGACCTGACGCGCGGGTGCCTGACGTGCGCCGGCAAAGAACTGCACCTGCGCTACCAGAGCTACCAACTGCTCCGATATTTCGTAGAGCGCCCAGGCATGCTCATCTCGAAAGATGAACTGGCCGCAGCCATCTGGAACGACACATCCGTCACCGACAACGCTCTGGTGCAATGTGTTGCGGAGATTCGCAAAGAACTCAACGACGATCCGCGGCGGCCACGCTTCATCGCAACCATTCCTAAGTTTGGCTATCGCTTTATCGGCAACGTGAAAAAAAGCCCTTTGAAGCCACAGTCAGCGGGAACCGAAAATGGCCGCCTGCAACCACGAGGAGCACTCTCTGCCGACTCGGTGCTTCCGGCTCTAATGGGAACGCAGTGGCTGGCGGCTCGCAAATCCCGATGGTACGCCGCTGCCGTTTTGGCTGGAATTGCTGGAGTGATGGTTGGAAGCCTTTTACTGACTCGCCATTTCCCCGCGCAGCCTATTCTGACTCCAAATACGGGCCAAGCTGCATCTGTTACCCCTCGCAGGTCTGTTGCCGTTTTCGGATTCAGAAATCTCACGGGAGACCCGAAGTCGGCTTGGCTTTCGACCGCATTGTCCGATTGGTTGAGCGCCGATCTGGCGGCGGGAGAGCAGCTCCGCGCGATTCCTGCGGAGAACGTAGCGCGGGCGAGGGTTGAACTTGCCTTGCCTGAAGGAGAGAGCCTGGGCCGCGAGAGCCTGACACGCATTCGGGGAAATCTCGGGACGGATCTTGTCGTAATCGGTTCCTACGCTCGGTTCGGAAGTAAGCCCGATGGCGAGCTTCGCGTCGACATCCGTTTGCAGGACACGGTCAGTGGCGAAACGGTATCCACTATCTCGGAAGCGGGAACGGAAGCGCATTTGCTCGAATTGGTTTCACGCGCGGGTGAGCATCTGCGTGCAACCCTCAGTGTTCAGCCCGTTACGCCGGACCAGGCGGCCGAGGTCGCTGTCTCACTGCCCTCGAATCCGGAAGCCGCGCGTCTCTATGCGGAGGGACTCTCTAGATTAAGGGCCTTTGACGCATTAGGAGCACGCGACTTGTTGCAAAAGGCAATTGCTGTTGAACCTGCCAACGCCTTGTCGCATTCTGCCCTTGCAACCGCACTCTCAAGATTGGGCTACGATGCCATCGCCGCAAGGGAGGCAAAGAAGGCATCAGAGCTTTCCTCTCGCTTGCCGCGCGCGGAGAGATCGCTGGTCCAGGCGCGCTATTTTGAAGTCTCCCGAAACTGGCCGCAGGCAATTGAGACCTATAGACTGCTGTTCGACTTCTTCCCGGACCGGATCGATTACGGGCTGGCCCTGGCGCATGCCCAGATCAGAGGAGGAAGAGGAAAAGACGCGGAAGAGACGATCGCGGCTCTGCGAAAGCTTCCGCCCTATCTTTCGGATGATCCGAGCATCGATTTGGCCAATGCAAATGCGGCTGTCTCGGTGGGAGATTTGAAGGGCGCATTGGGACTAGCCGACCAGGCGGCGGAAAAGGCGCGTTCACGCGGAGCTTCTTTGGCTCTGGCGCACGCTTTGACACTGCGCGCCGATGTACTGCGCAATTTTGACAGACTGGATGAAGCAGCTGCCGCTGCAAACAGAGCAAAGCAGATTTTTGCAGCGGTTGGCGATAAGGGTGAGTTTGCCCATGCTCAGGCCATCACTGCGCACCTGCTCGATCTTCAGCGAGATTTTGCGGGAGCCCGAAAGACCTATGAAGCGTCTCTGTTGACTTTTCGCGAGATTGGAGACCGCGACGGCGTGGCGCGCGAGCTGAACAACATTGCCGTTGAACTTCAGCAGCTCGGCGATTTAAAGGGGTCGCTCAGGAACTTTGAAGAGTCGTTGGCGATCTGTTCCGAACTCCAGAGCCGGGAGGATATTGCTATTGAAAAGGCCAACATCGGCGAAGTATTACTGGCGCTTGGCGATCTGAAGGGCGCAGAGCAAAGTTACAGGCAGTCCCTTGATATCAGCCAGGCCGCCAACAACTCGGATCTGACAGCTCATGATCTACAGGGTCTTGGCCGCGATCTTCAGGCGCAGGGACGATTGGACGAAGCACGGGAGGATGAGGATAAGGCAATCTCGGTTTTTGCCCAAGGCGGGCAAACGCAGGTAATCGATGCATACACGAGCTTGTCGAGCATCCTGCTTGACATGGGCAAAGACGAAGATGCGGCGGCGGCGGCCCGCAAGGCGATCGGCCTCACAGAGAAGCTTAAGTCCCCCGATCCTTACTGGACAGACTCGGAAGCCGCGCTGGCGCGAGTTCTTCTCGCTGAGGGAAAATATGCCGAGGCCAGGAAAGTTCTGGGACAGACGACGCGAATTGCCGGACAAAGAATGAGCCGGGAAAACGAGTTTATTTGGGCAATTATCGATGCCAGAGTGCGTGCCGCATCGGCTAATCGCGAAGATAAAGTTGAAGCATCCAGGAGGCTCCGAGTGGTGGTTGCTGACACCATGAAGGCTGGATTTGTCCTATACGAATTCGAGGCTCGATTTGTGCTCGCACAAACCGAGATCGCTTTGGGCAACAATGACGCCGGTCGCGCCGATCTTTCAGCCTTGGGGAAAGAAGTCTCCGCAAAAGGATTTGGAATGATCTCGCGGAAGACGACGACCATTCTTCAATCTCACCCAAGCGCAACATAGCTCAGTTTTTGGTTCAGTTTTTGCGGATCGGAGCGAGGGCGGCAGGGAACTGATCACGTACTACCTTCCCGGCGCATACCCGCGCTGTTACTCGCGCGATGTCACTCCGTGCAAATGAATACAGCTTTCTTAAGCAGCGATCGTCACAATCAAATCCTCACAGTTTTGAGCGGAAGAGACCAACAGCCTCAGCCGGCTCGAAAGCAATGAGGGATATATGACACAGAGCACACACGACCGCGCCGCAGAACTTCACAATCTGGCAGCGCATGCACATGCCGTTGCAGCCGCGGCGCACGGCAAGGCAGCCCATCTCGATCACCTCGCAGCACATGAGCTGTCGAAGCAGGCGCACGAGCTATCCATCAATGCTTTTCGGCATACGCAGGAGAACTTCAAGGTATCTCAGGACTTCAAGCGGGAGTAGCCCGAGAATGCGGAGGATCGAATTGCCCGCTCCGATGAATCAGATTCGCTCCTCGGCCAAAGGTCGCTTCCTCGCCACAGCGCCGGATCCGATGATGGCTTTTATGCGGCGTGCAGCCGTAGTATCCAGAATCATCGGAGTGGCTGAGTTACGCTCCGGCAACTGGTCGTGCAAAATCACGTTCAGCAGCGACTTATGCACCCGGATGCGTCCCTTGTATTCAATAAAACCGAGCTTGCGAAAGCGATTCATAAAGAAGCTCACGCGCGAACGCGTAGTGCCGATCATCTCCGCCAGCGTCTCCTGTGTAATCGGCGGAATCAGAGTCTCCGGCTCACCCGGCTTTCCAAACTCGGCCATCAGCAACAGAATGCGCGCCAGCCGCTTCTCGCTGGAGTTGAACAGCTGATCGATCAGGTCAGCCTGAGTGCGCATGCTCCGCGTAAGCAGAGACTTCAGAAACAAATCCGAAAAGGCGTGTTCCTCATGCAGCGCGCGGATCATCTCCGCCCGCTCGATTTTCAGCGCTATGCATGCCGTGATGGCCGTGGCCGTAGCCATGCGCCGTCCCTGAGGCCCCGCGATCGACTCTTCGCCAATAAACTCTCCGGCTGCAAGCAGAGTAATCGTGGCTTCCTTGCCGCTCTGTGAAACCACCGTGAGTTTGGCGCGTCCTGACTGTAGATAGAACACGCAATCCGCCACGCTTCCTTGCGTGAAGAAAGTATGCTTGGGTCTCAGTCTTACAATTCTTCGTCCGAGCCCCGCGTTGGCGAGGAATTCGGCGGCGTCAAATCCGTTCTTGTTAGATATATTCATAGGAACCACCCCTCTTTTCAGGCAGCGGTAAAGTGTTCAAAACAAACTCGACATGAGAAGGCTGCATTCCTCCTGTCACCTCGTTGACCAGATTCATCTTCCTCTCCGGCGCGAGACTGTGTGTGAGTTCCCAGCGCCACTATTTCATGGAGCTTAGCCGAAATTCTGTTCCTTTTTGCTCATCCCTATTGCACCTTAAGCAGGGCATTTCGGGTATCGGAAAGGCAAGCTACCCAGCCGAACCGGCCACTTAGAGCTAATAAGCACAGCATACGCCGGTTTGGCGGAAAACAATCAATAAGTCAGTAATTTCCTTGTTGCGCGAATGCGTACATGAATTGGTGGCAGAGAAGAGGAACTAACTATGGCGCAGCAAATGAACGCAGCCGTTGTAACTCAGTTTGGAGTGCCGCTGGTGCTTGAGCAGCAGGAAGTTCCCGCTCCGGGCCCTAATCAAATACTCGTCAAGACCGAGGCGTGCGGCGTCTGCCACACCGATCTTCACGCCGCCAAGGGAGACTGGCCCATCAAGCCTGCGCTGCCCTTCATTCCCGGTCACGAGGCCATCGGAATCGCGGTCGCCATAGGTTCCGGTGTCACCAGTGTAAAGGAGGGCGAACGGGTCGGGGTACCGTGGCTCTATTCCGCGTGCGGCCATTGCGAGTATTGCCTGTCGGCCTGGGAGACGGTCTGCCCGGAGGCCCAGTTCGGCGGATATACCCGCAACGGAGGTTTCGCCGAATATCTGCTTGCCGATCCTGACTATGTGGCCCACATTCCGGCCGGCCTCACCTCCGTCGAGGCGGCCCCTCTTATCTGCGCCGGACTTACCACCTACAAAGGCGTGAAGCAGACCGAAGCCCGGCCCGGCGAATGGGTGGCCATCTCCGGCGTCGGCGGCCTCGGCCATCTGGCCATTCAATACGCCAAAGCCATGGGGCTGCTGGTCTGCGCAGTGGACATCGACGACGGCAAACTGGCCCACGCCACACGCCTCGGCGCAGACCTGGTCTTCAACGCCCGCGCCGGCGACCCTGCTGCCGCCCTCAAAAAGGAAACCGGCGGCGGAGCCCATGGCGTGCTGATCACCGCACCCTCACTACCCGCATTCAAGCAGGGCATCGGCATGACAAGAAGGCGCGGGACATGTGTACTCGTAGGCCTACCGCCGGGCGACTTTCCTGTTCCGCTCTTTGATGTGGTGGCCAACTGCATCACCGTTCGCGGCTCCTTCGTCGGCACCCGCTATGACATGGCCGAAGCCCTGGCCTTCGCCGCGCAGGGCAAGGTCAAAGCTGATATCGAACTGCAGCCGCTCTCGGCAATCAACGAAATCTTCGCGCGTCTGGAGCACGGTGACGTGCCTTCGCGAGTCGTCCTCGATTTCACCCACGCCTGAGTCGCTTGAGCGCGGTCGCCTGTCTTATAGACTCTCATCACGGCTGCGCCAGCGGCCGTGAAAAAGAAACCATTCGGTCGCAAAAGTGAATCGTTACCCAGGCCGAATGACATCTACTGCAAGCAGGAGGCCAGACCATGGCAAACAGCAACAAAGTCGCGCTCATTACCGGCGCAAATCGCGGCATCGGATTTGAAACCGCAAAGCAGTTGGGTGAAAAGGGAATTACCGTCGTCCTCGGCGCGCGCAAGCTGAGTTCCGCCGAAGAGGCCGCGGCCAAACTCAAAGCGAGCGGCATCGACGCCATCGGAATTCAGCTGGACGTCACCAGCGCCGCGGATCGCGTTGCCGCTGCCAAGTTTCTTGACGCCAAGTTCGGCAAGCTCGACATCCTCATCAACAACGCCGGCATCGGCACATCCGCAGGACTCATCAACGTAACCAGCCAGATATCGGACGAGGACTTATTCACCGTCTTCAACACCAACCTTTTCTCCGTCGTCGCCCTCACCCGCGAAGTCCTGCCTCTGCTCAAGAAGAGCGATGCTGGCCGTATCGTAAACCTCTCCAGCATCCTCGGCTCACTCGCGCTGCACGCTGACCCCAACAGCCCGATCGCCGCCATGAAGCCCTTTGCCTACAACGCTTCAAAATCCGCTCTGAATGCCTACACCATTCACCTGGCCGACGAACTCAAGGACACAAAAATCAAGGTCAACTCTGCGCACCCCGGCTGGGTCAAGACTGAGCTGGGCACAGATGCCGCGCCCATGGAGATTCCAGACGGAGCCAAAACCGGCGTCGAATTAGCAATCCTCGGCCCCGATGGCCCAAGCGGTCATTTCATCCACCTGGGCAGCGAACTCCCCTGGTAACAGCCAGCTAAATCTCAATCAGCGGCCGCGGAAGCCGCAAGCGCGAGCGGTCCAGAAACAGCCGCATGCGCAGCGCTTCCGCCCGTTGCACAATCACCAGCCGAAGATGCCGGCGGATGTGACCTTCATGCTCCAGCGTCGCCAGCGTCTGCTCGTCCCGCGCGGCATCCCGCTCAAGCCGAACTATGCGATCCTCTACCGACCGGCGGAAGCGGGTGCTGATCTCAAAACCTTCGCGCGTATGGGATTCCATGTCCATAACAGGCTCCTTCTGTCGCGCATCGCCTTAGCGAAGGCCGAAACGTCGCCCGCATTTTTCAGCGGGAGCTAAAGTCTCAACGACATGAGCCGATACTAAGATCAGAATTCTCAAAACACCAGATTACGGGCTCCGGCAAACTTCCAGCACTGAAGTTCGCAAGTTGACCGCACTGTCCCGAAATCAAACAACGGAGCGGGAAGCGCCTGGCCAATTCGGCCAATTCAAGGCGTGCGCTACTCCTCCGGCGCCACCGCGTAGTAGCCCTTGCGCACCTGCACCTTCAACTCGTCGCCCTTGTCCGCTTTACACTCCACCGCAATCTTGCGATAGGTGCCATCGGCCTTCTTGTTGGTAGGCGTGTACGAGGCAACATATTGGGTGCGCAGTTCGTCCTCGATCTGCTGAAAGGCCGCTTCCAGCTTCTTCCCATTGTTGCCCACATCGATCATGCGGCCGCCTGTCTCATCCGCCATCCTCTTCAGAGAGAAGTTGCCCGAGTAACCCAGCCCAAAGCCCCCATACTGGCCGCGATCTGCCAGCAGAATGCCGTAAATAATCACATTGGCCTTCTGCGCCGCTTCGATCGCTTCCTGGATCTTGTGCGTGCTGCCCTCGTCTTCGCCATCTGTCAGAATCAGAATCGCCTTGCGTCCCGTCTCCCGGCTCAGCTTGTCCTTTGCTGCCAGGTAGACCGCGTCATACAGCAGCGTCCCCTTGGGCTGCCCCTGAGTCGGCACCGGCCCCTGGCCAATCCCGGGAACTCCGGCCGCGCCATTGCCTGCCGCGGTGTTGATCTCCGCCTTGTTCATCGCCCGTTCCAGTAGCCGCCCACTGTTGGTAAAGTCCTGCAGCAGATCCACATCCACATCAAAGCTAACCAGAAATGCCTGATCCTTGCTCTTGAGCACCGAGCTGAGAAACTGGCTGCCAAACTGCTGCTCCAGCGGCAGCACCCGCTGCTGGCTGCCCGAGGTGTCAAGCAGCATACCCAGCGTCAGCGGCTGATTGTTCTGCGCCTGGAAGTTCTTGAGCTTCTGCGGATTCTTGTCCTCCTGCACCGCGCAGTTGTCCATGCCCAGGTGCGGAATCAGCATCCCATTCTTGTCCTTCACGGTAAAAAACAGGCTTACCAGGTCTACATCCACCTTGAGCGTGGTCACCGGCGCCTCGTCCGCCTCCGGCGGCGGCCCCGGAGCGTTGCTCACAGGCGAGGCATCCGGAGACGGCGCCAGTTGCGCATGCAGATCAGGTGCCGTCATAGACACCGCGATCAGCATCGCCAAGCCAGCGGCAAGGGTCACAGTGGCAAATCTCATGAACCCTCTGATTCTCATGAACGCGCGCTGCAGCCCGCGCGACACTGCCTGCATCTCAATCTGCATGATGGGTAGACGCATTGGGGACCCTCGTGGGAAGCATATCCTACAGTTAGACGGTCCTTTTGAGACCAGCGGCCAATTGGCGCGTCTGATAATCTGACCCATGTAATCGAGATTTTCCGTTTTCGGCAATCCGATTGCGATTTCAGCGTGGCAGTTCAGGCAAGCCGCAGCTACCCTGCGGAAAAGGAAATTTCGTGAATCGTCGTTGGACACCTATCTTTTGCGCATTGGCGCTGACATTTGCACTTGGCTTGGTGCAGATCCCGACCTCTCTTCAAGCCCAATCGGCGCAGCAGCCAGTCCCGGACGCGCCCACGCCCCAGGCTCCGACTCCCATGTCCGACGTCAAGACCCAGATCACGCCCGGCAGTGGAAGCCAGCCGACGCAGCCTGCTCAATCGGGATCTCCGAGTTCCTCTTCCACCGCTGACCCCGACAGCCAGCCGTCATCCGGCTCTCCGTCGCAGCCTCCCGCCGCCAACGTCCCGGATACATTTCAACCCACGCCGACCTTGCCCGAGCAGGGTAAAGGCGTCGATGCCGTCGTCACCACGATTCGCAGCTACACCAACGCCGTCGAAGTGCCAGTTACTGTCAAGGACTCCAAAGGCCACCTGGTCGCCGGTCTCACCTATCGTGACTTCCGTATCTTTGAGAACAATCAGCGCCAGGCGATCCAGGTCTTCACCGTCGATCCCTCTCCGCTCTCTATCGCCTACGTCATTGACCAGAGCGTTACTCAGGACGTCATGGCCAAGGTAAACGAGTCTCTGGGGGCCATTCAGGGATCGCTCACCCCCTACGACGACGTTGCCGTCTTCAGCTACAACAACGGCGCCCAGGAGCTGACCGGCTTCACCGGGGCGCAAAGCCATCGTCTCGAAGCAGTCCTTGCTCTCAACCGCGCCACCGGACGTGAAGAGGGAGTTCCCGTCAATTCCGGCCCCTTGGCTGGCTGCGCCATCACCAGCAATGACGGTTGCGTCGACCCCAACCTGCAGCAGGGCCGCAGCGCCGGCGGCACCGCCTTCATGAGTATCCCCAAGGAGATTCATACCCTCAACGACGCCATTCTGCGCGCCGCCATTGAGCTCTCCAAACGTCCCCAGGGCCGCCGCCGCGTCATTTACGTCATCTCCGACGGTAAGGAATACGGCAGCAAAGCGACCCTCAAGGAAGTCATCAAGTACTGCCAGACCAACAACATCGCCGTCTACGCCACGCTCGTAGGCGATTCCGCGCGTTGGGGCGAGGGCTATCTCAGCCGCTTCCACATTCCCTTCCAGATGAACGACAACGTCCTCATCAAGTACGCGCAAGCCACCGGCGGCAGCCTCGATACCGAGGGCAGCGTCAACGGAATCGAAAAGAGCTACCAGCACATCGCCGAAGAGGCTCGCAACCAGTACACCCTGGTCTACTACAGCCATCAGCCCTTCATTGACGGCAAATATCGCTCCATTGAGATTCGCGTAGACCGTCCCGCGAAGGAGATCGAGATCACCGCCAAGCCAGGCTACTACCCAACCGCGCAGGACATCCGCTAGGCGTGCCAGCGGCAAGCGCGGCCGCCACTTCTACAGTGTCGGTCGCGCTGGGGTTGGTGGCAGCCACCACCTGGGGCGGCTCCGATTTCGCCGGCGGCCTCGGCGCGCGCCGCTCACCAGCCCTGCTGGTCGTCGCATCCGGCCACGCAGTCACGCTTGTCGTGCTGCTTGCCGTCTGCGGATTCGCGCATCTCCCACTGCCCGCCCACCGCGAATTTCTCGAAGGAGCAATCGGCGGCCTCGAAGGCTCACTGGCCCTCGCAGCCTTCTACCGCGCACTGGCCATGGGTGCCATGGGCTTAACCGCCGCTCTCACTGGCCTGCTCACCGCTCTCGTCCCAGTTCTCTTCGGTCTTTGGAGCGACGGCCTGCCCGCGCCCCTTGCCATCGCAGGCTTGCTTCTCGGAGCGCTCGCCATTTGGCTGGTCTGTCATTCAGGTGGGCATGCAGGAGACACCACGCCTCCCTACGCGCTTTTTCTGGGAGCAATCTCCGGCGCAGGCTTCGGATTGCAGCTGATACTACTCAAACTCGCGGCCAACGGCGGCGTAATCTGGGCCCTCACTTCGGCCCGCATCGGCGGCGTAGCAGGAATGGCAGTAATTCTGCTCTTCGCCTGGCCGCGCAGCACCCAATCCCGTCCAATTTATTCCGGCTTTTGGAAATTGGGGATCTTAGCCGGAGCCCTGGATACCATCGGAAACGTCGGCTACACCATCGCCGCGCATACCGGACGGCTGGACATAGCCGCCATGGTCTCGTCTCTCTACCCTGGATTTACCATTCTGCTCGCCGCCATGCTGCTGCGGGAGCGGCCCACGCGCAGGCAGACCCTGGGCATGGCCGTCGCCCTGGCATCGGTGGTTCTGCTCAGCCTTTAGAGGAATTCAATAAGTATTTTCAGGAATCGGGTGAAGTAAATCCAGGAACTGGGGAAGTAAATCGAGGAACTGGGTGCCCCATCCTTCGCGCTTTTGCGAAGGGTGGGAGCTGCGAACGCACTGCCCCAAAAAAAGCGCAAGCGTCTGGAATCACTCTCGCGCGTATTACTCAAGGCCAGATTATTTAGGCTCAATCGGCGTAGCCTGCGGCTGCACCGGGGCAGCATTCTGCTGCTGTACCGGCGGCGTAGGATCGCTGCCCGCATTCTTGATGCCGTCCTTGAAACCCTTCAGGCCCTCGCCCAATCCCTTGCCCAACTCCGGCAGACGCTTGGCGCCAAACAGCACGAATACGATTAATCCAATCACCAGCAGGTGAGTCGGTTGAAATAGTTCACCCATAATACGATCCTCCGCGGAGAACTTCTCCGCCTCCCAGAAGCAAATCTCGTCCAAGCAATTCGCGTCCGGGCACGTTGCCAAAATTATTGTCGCACAATCCAGAAATGCCTGGCTGAATCATCCACCCGGCGTGACAACCCTATGACATTTAGAGAACGTAGCCGCAAGCCCTTTGGATTGGCCCAGCCCTCAGTATCACGCTCAAAGGCCTTCAGTTCACCTGCGCCGGCTTTCCCAGCCGCCCCGTTACCATATCAAAAAAAGCGGCAATCGATTCCTTATCGCCCATCGTGATGCGCCGGTAGACTTTCATCAGCGGAAACAGCCGCGACCCGCGCACCTCGACCGCCGGCACCGCCGCCACTCCGCCCGGATACTGCGTCATCTCCCAGCTGCCCGCGTAGCGCCGCCTCAGCACCTCGCCCAGGTAGCTGCCCCACAGCTTCACTTCGTAGTCGTAATCCAGCTCGCGCTTTTCCGCCAGTTCTGAAAGCACAGCCTCAAAGGCCACCAGAGAATCCGAGTTATAGTCCAGCTTCTGGCGATAATCATCGCGCGCAATCGCTACCGCCCCCGCCGCATAGGCCGCCATCATCGCGTCCAGATCGGGAAAGCTTGCCTCTTCGAGTTCCTTGCGCCAGTCTCTTGCCACTTCTTTAGATTAGTCCTTTCGCAACGATTTTCCCAATCCTTCCCACCTCGCTTGCATCTCATTCGTATCCGCGCTACAAAACTTGATATAGAGGTAACTTTTCCAATGATCATCCTGAACCAAAAGGCGAACCGGAAGCATAACTCGCAGGGCCGCCACTGGAAACTCGCAATCCTGGCGTTCCTGCTCGTAGCCATTCCGTCTCTCGCATTCCTCGCTCCCTCCATCACGGCGCGCGCGGCAGACGCCGATATCTACCCCGTTCCTGGGCAGGCGCAGGCAGATCTGGCCGCTGGGCTCAAGACCGCGAAAGCTACCCACAAGCACATCATCCTCGACTTCGGCGGCAACTGGTGCGGAGACTGCAAGGTGCTGGACATCTACTTCCATGACCCGGCCAACAAGGCCCTGCTCGACGCCAACTACGTCCTCGTCCACATCAACGTCGGCCGCATGGACCGTAACCAGGAGATCGCCGAGCGCTATGAAATTCCTCTGGAAAAGGGTGTTCCCGCCCTCGCCGTTCTCGACGAGCACGGCAGGCTCCTCTACAGCCAGAAGACCGGCGAATTCGAAGCCATGCGCCACATGGAAGTCGGCTCGGTAACCAATTTCTTGGTGCAATGGAAGCCATCCCGGCCAGGCGTGCAAGGCCAGTCAGGGAATTGACCGGCATTCGCAGTCGCAGTCCAGATGGCTTCCGGCAGGCCATCTGGCCCGATTCGAATCCGTCTCAGGCCCTATTTCATACAACTACAATCGAGTGCCCGCAATTCAAGGTGTGACTCATGAGACGGGTCTTGTAGGGCGAGGGAGCTGTTTCCGCCAGATGCAGATCCAGTCCGGCCAATTTCGCCAGCGCGTCGATTGCCCTCCGCTCATGCAGCAGAGTTGACTGATAGGGAATTTCGCCGAGGATAATCAGCGTCCCGCCCTTGAAGATATTGGCCCGCAGATACGCCCTCGGTTCGCTGGAAGCTCCGCAAAACTCCGCCCCGGTCACGCCCAGATAGGTGAACCGGTGCATGGCAGCTGTCGTCTCTCCCGTAGGCGCATCAGCACCGTGAAACAAGTCGTCGGTCACTTTGGACAGGCGATGAGAAGTCCATCCGGACAACCGGCCGTTCACGATCACCGACACATCCCAATCCGCGCTCAATCTCCGCCCCGGCTTCACCTTGTGGTTGACCGCCGGAATCTCCGACACCGGAAGCGGACGAGACTTCTTATCGCGCCGCTGTGTTAAATCGATCGCGTAGCTATGCGAGTCGAGAAACGAAAAGCTTGAGGGAGCCGGCCAGCGTTCGCATTCCGGATCGTCGAGCTCCGCGTCCGTGAA
>Ga0302324_100015173_pt1 | contig 15458 bp, 12 predicted proteins | sample Palsa_T0_1_FD_201949 | JGI IMG/M metagenome (GOLD analysis project Ga0302324, IMG submission 201949) | Peat permafrost microbial communities from Stordalen Mire near Abisko, Sweden - Palsa_T0_1 | ecosystem: Environmental > Terrestrial > Soil > Palsa > Peat permafrost | place: Sweden: Abisko...
CCGCTCCATTTCTCCGCATCGGGCAGGGAGACTTCGACATTGATGTTCGAGCCTTTGGCCGGCTGGAGCACGAGTTTCACGATGGTCCGCGGAGACGCGACGTCGCGCTCGACTTGCGTGATCGTCGTGGCGTCAATCTTCAGCGCCTTCAGCGTCGCGAGCCGGTCGTCGGTCGCGGGCGAGGCCTGCTGCGCAAATGCGGAAAGGCAGCCGAGCAGCGCGGCCACGCAAAGGAAGAGGGTTTTCGTGGTCATGGGTGGCAGGAGGGTGCTGAGCCAGCCTTGCGGAACCCGCCGTGCAACGCAATCACCCGGTGGCGAAAAGACTTAGACGCCCTCTAAGAACCGCTTTCCACGGCTGGAAACGCCGCTGTAGCGGCGGTCTATGACCGTCGCCCCACTGTAGCGGCGGTCTGTGACCGTCGCCAACCTCGTCCCCCGAGGTGGTGATCTGCGACGCTCACAGAGCGCCGCTAAGCATTCAATTAAAACGCAGAGCACGCAGAGACGCAGAGGATTCCCGGAAAGGTGGCGTTACGCCGGCACTCGGGCGTCACCTAACCCAGCCGTCCTGACTAGTCCCTCTGCGCCTCCGCGATCTCTGCGTTTTAAAATCTTCCGTCTAACGGCTTATTTTAACGCCGATGCGCACTCGCAGGAGGGGCAACACGTCCCGCCCCCCATTGGCCCGCGATTGTGTATTGATCGACAGTGGTGTGCGATCCGTTAAGCTCATTCCCTCCAATCCCATGAATTCCCCTCTGTCCGATTCCTCCCCGCGGCGCTTGATCAAAGACCTCATCGCCATCTCCGCGCTTCTCTGCGCACTCGCGCTGCCGGCCATCGCCCAGGATCTCAGGAGTATGCTCCCGGCTTTTGGCAACGATGGCGCGGACTTTACGGTCAAGGCAAAGGATGGCCATGCGACGCACGGGTGGCTGCCGAAGGACTGGGTGGACAATTCGGAGTGGGCGGCGGTCAACGCGACCTACACGAAGCTCACGGATTTTCCGGACAAAAGTTCCGGGGCGGTGCGGATCAAGGTCGAGAAGGTCGATGACGGACAACTCCAGCTCACGACCTACGCCGGAAATCAAAAGTACCAGAAGGGCACGCATTTCCTGGTGAGCGGATGGGTGCGCAGCCCGGTCCAGACCACGGTGAAGGTCGGCATCCGGCAGATCAGTGACCCTTACGAGATGTATTACGAGAAGGACCTGAACACCAGCGCGACCTGGCAACCGTTTGAATTCGACTTCACGCCCACCACGGATCTCCAGGCATTCGTCATGTTCATCGTGCGCGATGCCGGTACGGTAGACCTCGCGGGAATGACGGTGGTGGTGAAACAGTAGACGGCCCCCGCGCGCCGGTCGGGACGCCGCGCGACGCCGCCAGACGGAGCCGTTCGCTGCCCTGAAAATAGCCTCAGGCAGCGCCAATCCCCGAGCGTTGGTGGATCGCGCGCTCCGAGCGCGATGGGAAGACCGCGCGCGCCAGCGCCTGATCCATTTTCCCGCTGCATTCTCCCCGCAACTTTCGCCGACCGAAACTGCGGCGCGCGGCGGTGTTCAATCGCTATGTCCTCCAGAATCCTACATCCCGTCCTCGTCCTGCTCCTGTCCGCCATGGCGTTATTCGGCGCCGATGCCCCCAGCGCTCCGCCCGCGCCGGCCTCTTCCGCCCCGCCGCACGATCTGCGCCATGTGACCATCTGGAGCGATGGCACGCGCATGGCCGGAGATCTCTACATTCCCGCGGGGATGAAGGAGGGCGAAAAGCGCGCCGCGGTGCTCTTCTGTGCGGGGACCGGGGGAACCAAAAAAGGCAACGGCGCACTCTACGCCAATCGCTTCGTTAAAGAAGGCTTCGTCGTTCTGGCGTTTGACTACCGCGGGTGGGGCGAGAGCGATTGCAAGTTGATGATGACCGAACCAATGCCGCAAGCTGACGCGGACGGGACCTTGACGGTGAAGGCCAAGCCCGTGCGGTGGCAGATGGACCTGGCGGACCAGACGTTCGACATTCGCTGCGCGATCAGTTTCCTCATGGGTGAATCGTGTGTAGATCCGGAGCGCATCGGTCTTTTCGGCACGAGCTACGGCGGAGGTCTGGTGACCTGGGTGGCGGGGAATGATCCGCGCGTGAAGTGCCTCGTGGCGCAAGTGCCCGGCATGGGCGGAGGTCGCGGGCCGGCAGCGGTGAAGGGCGCGTATGATTTATCCGTGAAACAGGCGCGCGGCGAAACCGAACCGGTCCCATTTGAAACCGGGAAGCTCGGGGGCAAGATGTCGGTCTATGCGCAGATGCGGGTGAACCCCGCGAAAGGGATCGGCTATTCTCCCGTCGAAGCGGCGGCCAAAATCACCGCGCCCACTTTGATCGTCGTGGCGGAGAAGGAGGAGTTGATGAACAACGAGGAAAATGGCCGGCGCGCCTATGACTCCTTGCAGAAAAACAATGTGCCCAGCGAATATCACGTCATGCCGGGGATTGGGCATTACGGGGTCTATAAGGAAAGCTTTGTCGAGGCCTCCCAACTCGCCGCCGGCTGGTTTCATCAGCACCTGGATCGGCCCGGCTCGAACTAGCCGCAGAGGCGCAGCGCGGCAGGGCCGCAACCAAAGGAAACCGCGAATGAACGCTAATGGGCGAGAATACTCCTCGTGCCCAAGCTCCCGCTTGGGCACGCGCTTGTCTGCGAAGCTCCAGCTTCGCACGGGCCCGCTTCAAAGCTGGAGCTTCGCGGACAATGACGTTCCCAATCCCGCAATTGCGGGATTGGGAACGAGGGGCAAACGGCGCCAGCCTGCCGCTGCTTCCCTTCCGCACAGACACCGCCATCGAGCAGTAGCTGGTTACCCGCCCGACGGCTGGTGTTCGAGCAATTCCGCGACGAGCTTGTGGTCGTTGACGAGGTGCGCTTCGAGGCGGCCCACGCCGCGCCGGCCGGAAAGCTGGCAGGTGATGGTGCGCGGCGCACGGGGGCAGTCGTGGCCCGGTTCGAGCGTGGCCCGGATGCCGAACGTAGTCTCTCCCTCTTCCAGGCGCTGATATTTGTAGCGCAGCAGCGTCAGGCCGATAAACGGGGTGATCAGCGCGCGCAACCACCGTTCGACGCGGGCATAGAACGGCCCGGCGTTCACGTTGTCGCCCCACACCACGCCGGATTCCAGCACCGCGGGAATGCGCGCCAGCCCGGCGGCGAAATAGGCCAGCAAACTCCGGTCATCGCCCTGGAATTCCGTGGCGAAAAAGACGCCCTCCGAGACAAAACCAACGAGGCGCGCGTGGGTGCGCCGGGAACGCCAGCGATAGCGGCCGAGATCATCGAAATCGAGCAGCAGCGTCTCCTCACGGGCGCGTCCGTCTTCTTCCGCAATGCGGTAGCGATACTCGCCCGGGAGCCAGCCGTGCAGAATTTCGCTCATCGCTGGGTTCGGTGTGACCGGCTGGACGTGCAGCCCGGTGGTTGGAATGCCCGAGGTCCGATAAAGCGCCTCGTAGCTCGAGGCCAGCTGACTTGGAGCATGATGCCGGAGCGGTTCCAGATAATGCTTGAGGCAGAAAGGCCGGCTCTCCGAGCCCGCCAGCGCGGTGTCCTGGATTTGCAAGTGCAGATGGGGAAACGGCGAGCGCCCGCTATTGCCGCACGCGCCCAGCACGAACCCGCGCGCGACTCGCTGGCCGACAAAGACGGTCGCCGAATGCTGCTGCAAATGCGCGAGCATTACGTAATAGCCGGCATCGCTATAGATGACGATATAGTTACCCCAGTTCTCGTCGGGATTATTCCCACCCGGTTGATTGTCGGCCACGTGATTGACGATATTGGCGACCACGCCGGCGCAGGGGGCATGCACCGGGACACCATAGGTATAAAAGTCAGCCAGAGACGCGCCATCGCCCCGGCATTTCTTTCCGTCTTTCTCCACCTCGAAATCGAGCGCGTAACGCCATGGCCCGCGATGAGTCAGCGTGCCGTCGAAGGCCTGGGTGACGGTGCAGGCGACGCTGACGGGCGGAAAGAGCGCGGGCGTTTTCCAATGTGGGAAGCGTTGCGCATCGATGAGCACCTGCTGGACGGCGCTCTCCGGCAGCGCGCCCGGCGAGGGCGAGGGGAGCAAGGCTCCCGATGACCGGCGCGAGCGCAAGGCCGTGACCAGTGCGAGGACCACGACATTATAGGGCAGCGCGCTTGCCGGGAGATTGAAGTAGCGCAGCGCCGTCGCCAGGGCGACGCTGGTCAGGGAACACAGAAAGGCGCCCGAGGCCGCGAGCGCGAGACTGGCGGGCGAGGCGATGAAATAACCCGAGCCGAGGGCAATGCCGCAAAGCAGGAAATTGAAACCGCACCAGGTCACGCCCTCCGGGCCGAGCGGAAAGCCGAGTTCCGACATCGTCGCCGCGCCCACGGCGAACGCGAGCGAAGCGGCCAGCGTGCTCAGCGGCGAAGTAAGTGCGAGACCGACAAAGACCATGATCCCCGGGATCACGTGCGGCTGAAAGAGCATCGCCCCGAAGGCCTGGAACATCGCCTGCCAGAACGGTGGCAGCCCGGGCAACTCGAGCCACGCGGCGCCCGAATAGTCAGGCAAGGCCGGTGGGCCAAAGAGTGAGAATCCGAGGAAATACAGAACGTACGCCGCCGCGACCGCGGGCAGGCTGTGCGCGGAAAGTCCGAGCAGCGTCCGGGCCCACTGCTGCATCGCCGCCGAGACAAAAAACGCGCCCAGCACCGACGCTACCCACAAGAGCAGGAAAGTCGGCGTAGCGAAATGATAGCAGCGGTTGAGATAGGATACCGTCAGGCACACCAGCAGGGGATTGAAGAGCAGAAAGCCGCTGCGAATCGACGCGTGATCGTAGCCCAGCCACCAGGCCAGCGCGCCCGCCGCGAGCACGCCGGCCAGGCCGGAAAGGCCATAATCCGGCGCCAGCATCGAGACGGCCATCAGCCACCAGCCGAGCCGCGCGTTCGCGGAGAAAAACAGGACCGCGTAGCTGCGCGGAGCGCCCCGCAGCAGCGAGGCGCCGAGCGACAGCCCGTGGACCGGGGGATCAGTTTCCGCGATGGAAATCATGCGACGGCAAAGAACTGCGGTTTCGGCCCCGGCGCATTCGCGGAGAGGTGTCCGGGCACCGCTTCCAATTCCTGCACATACTCGAGATTCTCGCGGCGGCGAATAACATGGACGTTTCGCTCGCTATCGATCATCACGACCGCGGGCCGGTAGGTGATAAACTGCATCGATTGCGTGATGTTATAGGCGCCGACCGGGTGCAGGACGACCTGGTCGCCGGTGGTCAGGCTCGGCAGCGGAGCGTCCTCGCGGATGACATCGATATTCATGCAGAGGCAGCCGAAAACGGTGGTTGGCTCCGGCGTGTCAAGGCAGGGGCGCGCCGGAAGGATTTTCGGCTGATACCAGGCGGTGGTGTAAAGCAAGTTAATACCCGCGTCCAGCACCAGCGCGTGGCGGGAGTGCCCGTGCGGCACGGCGGCCACGCCGGCCTTGCCATAAGCGGCCAGGGCCGTTTGCACCTGGGTCGGGGCGCTGCGCTTTTTGACCGCGACCACCGTGGAGATCAGATAGCCCGCATCGTCGACCAGCGCGCGTCCGGTCTCGAGATAGAGCCGCGGCAGATCGCGCCCCGCCGGCCAATGGCTGAGGATCGTCTCGCAGATGGCCTCGGCGTAGCGGTCGATGGACGGTGTTGTCTGCTCCGGCGGAAGATATTGATAGTGCAACCGGGCGTGCGAAGCGAAGCCGCCGCCGAGGTTGAGATAGCGAATCGGCCCCGCGCCGATCTTCTCCGCCTCGATGGCCAGCGCCACGAGCTGCCGGGCGGCGACACGGTAATTCTCGGGATCGAGGATGAAGGTGCCCACATGGCAGTGCAGGCCCTGCAAGCGCAGGTTGGGCAGGGTGGCGAGACGGCGCATGACTTGCAGGACCTCGCCGTCATCGCCGTTGAACCCAAATTTCGACCACACGGCGTGCGCGCCCGTCTGCAGATGCACCCGCAGGGCGATCGGCACCGGCTCGGGCCGTTCGCGCACCAGCGCGGCGAGGGCGAGCAATTCGTCGATGTTATCGACCTGGATCATGGCGCCCTCATTCACCGCCCGTTCGAGATCGGCCCGTTCCTTGTGCGGCCCATTGAAAATGATCTTCGCGCCTTCGACCCCATTGCCCCGCGCCTTTTCGTACTCAAACCCGGAGACGACTTCGGCGATCGATCCCTCCTGGTGGAACACGCGGCAAATAGCGTTCAGATAGTTGGTCTTGTAGGACCAGGCGAACTGCACGTCCGGATAGCGCCGGCTGAAGGCGCGATGCGCTTCGCGGTACTTCTCACGCAAGGTTTTCTCGGAAAAGACAAAGAGCGGGCTGCCGTGTTCGCGCGCGAGATCGGCCACGGGCACGCCGTCGATTTCCACGCAACTCGGCGACGAGCCGAGGCGGAACGGGTTGACCGGACCAGCCTGGAGGCGCTGGATGGTGGGGCGGGTGTAGGGGAGTCGGTTCATAAATTCAGGTGGGGACGACTGGGCTCAGTCGTCCGGTGCAGCCAGGGGCCATCGGATGGCCATCCGCCCCCGGCCTGGGTGGATCGCGCGCTCCGAGCGCGATGGGAAAAGCCCGGGCGCGTCAGCGCCCAATCTCCCGTTTTGTCGGTCGTAGATGGACGCCTCCGGCGTGCCCTTTTGCCATGCCGCTCGGAGCGCGGCATCCACCGGAGTTGCTCAGCGTACCTGACTGTCTTCATTGCGCGGATGGGAGGGCGCGGGCCGTTTCGATCGCCTCGAAATCCGCGCTCGTGGAGAGGGTGGCAAGTTGCTCGATATGCCCGGCGACCTCGACCTGGTGCCGCAGATAGAAATGGCCGGGCGCGCAACGTGGCAGCGGCGCGGGTCGCCCATGGCCGTCGAGCATTTCCACCAGCGCGGCCGGGAAGTTGACCCCGAGCATGGACGGAAAATCCACCCACGCGGGAAAGCGCGGATTGATCTCGATGAGGACATATTCGTCCCGCTGTTCATCGCGCATGACTTCGATTTCGAACGGTCCGCGCCAGCGCAGCTCGCGAATGAGGCGCTCACAGAATTCATCGAGGGCGCGGTCCAGCACGGTGATGCCGCCCAAACCTTTGCCGTGATCGCTGACGATCGTTTTGCGAATCGTGCACAACCCCACCAAGCCGCCCTGGCCATCGCCCAGGCCGAGCGCGTTGAATTCCGGTCCGCGCACGCACCGTTGCAGGATCGCCGGCGCGCCCCAATCGGAGAAAAGCTTGTTCAAGGCCGCGAAGAGGGCCGCTTCGGAAGCGACCAGTCTGGCGTCGTAATATTGTCCTTTGACCATGAGCGGATAGCCCAAGTCCGAGGCCGCCGAGAGCGCCTCGGCCAGATCGTAGACCGGTTTTGTATCGGGCACGGCCACGCCGCATTGTTTCCCCAGCTCCGCGAGACGATTTTTTGCCCGCCGGGCGAGCACGGCCTTGTCGGGCAGGCAGGTGTGCAACCCGCGCGAGGCGATTGCCTCCTCGAGGTGCACGAGCAATTCGATTTCGGCGTCGAGGGTTGGGACGAAGAGATCGAACGGCGATTTCTGCCGCACGACATCGAGCCGCTGGAAAAACGCCGCCGCGCCGCTAGTGGGGTACGGCATCGGATAAATGGCGTCCGGGCCGTCCTCGACATAGATGCCGCTCTCGAGCGCATCATAAACCAACCCGACGATGAAGGCATTGGGGAACCGCCGCCGCAGGCTCCGCACGAGGCCCGCCCCCGGCTGCGGATTCTCTCCGCGGTGCAGGCCGCTGACCGCGATCCGCAGCGGGCTCATTGTTCGATCCTCCAGCCCAGCCGGGCGATGCTGTCCACGAAATCGCTGAAATCGCGTTGCGCCGTGTGTTCGTCCACGTCGAACTCCGCAATAACCCGCGCGAGCGCGGCATCGTTGCCGAGTCCGGATTGCAACAGGCGCACGATGCGCAACCCGGTGGCGTTGAGTTGAAAGGTTTCGCCGTTCGCCGGATCGAAGACGAACCCCCGGTCATTGAGCATCAAGTCAGAAAGTGGAGTCGGCATGATTTTATCGCTGGGGTTATTGGGCACTGGCGAGGGTGACCCCGCGTTGCGCATAAGCGTACTCGGGGTTGACGGTCAGGATTCGCTGGAAAAGCGCTAGGGCCTCGCTCTTCCCACCAAGGTAGTAGACAGACCAGGCCAGGCCGCTCGCGGCGTCAAGATCATCCGGGTAATACATCAGCACCCGCCGAAACTCCGAAGCGGCCCGCTGATAGTCCCGGGTGTCGAGGTGCATCCGGCCGAGCGCCATCTGCGCCCGGTAATTGGACGGCTCGGTGTGCAGGAGCGATCCGGCGGCGCGTTCCACTTTACGCGGATCCTTTTGCGCCTCGGCTGTATTGAGCAGACCGAGCAGGGGATTGATGGCCGTCGGGATCGCGCGGCTGGCCGTGCCATAGTACTGTTCCGCGTGGGCGTAATCGCCTTTCTCATAGCTCAGCCAGCCGAGGCGTTCCGCGGCCAAAAAGGCATCACCGCCGGCCTGCTGGAACACGAGCACATCCGTCAGCGCCTCATCGTATTTCTTGCTGGTTTCGGCATCGAGGGAAGCCGTCCAGGATTGCGCGGGACTCGCCGGCGGCGCAGCCTGGCCGGAGCGCATGGTCGGACTGCTGGCCGCAAGGGCCGCGAGGGGGATGAGCAGCGGGATGATTCGATTCATAAACGTGAGGAAGTTTGGAGGTTGCTGGCGAGGGTGTGCCGGGAGACGGCACCGCCCTCGTTTTTTCTGTCTGCTCCAAATTAGACTCCGCGCAGGTTAAGAATTGATTTTGAGAAGCGGGGAGAATTGTAAAGGGAAGGTAAAATCCCGTGAGAGAGCGTCTAAAAGTAGGGAAATCCCCACTTTTTAGCCGCCTTCTGAGCCGAGAGGAGACTACGAAACCTTCATTCTTCCCCCGCGTAATAATCAACTTCTTGCATCATGAAATACTTGCGCTGCGGCTTCACGGTCCATTTTTTCGAGTCGGGATAGTAACCCACATCGGCGGGCGGATTGTCGGCGATGACATAATAGACGAGCTCGTCAGTTCCGGTATTTTTGAGTTGATGGGCATCGCCGGGCGGACAAACAAAGGCGTCTCCCGCGGCGATCGCGCAGGCCGCATCACCCGTGCGCAGCTCGCCGGAACCGCTGAGAATGAGGTAGACTTCCCATTGCGCGGCGTGCGCGTGAAATGGGAAATTGGTCGCCCCGGGTGGAAGCCTGGTCATCTCCACGTCGAAGGGATGTCCGCCGCCGGCCACGCCGGCGTCGCGGGGCGCTCCAAGCGCCTGGGAGATGTGGCGGCGGAAAAGGTGAAACCGGCCCGCGGGTGACCGTTGTTCGATCCATTCAATTGCGGATTGTTTGACGTGTTTCATAAACGGTAAGGACACAGGAATCGCCCGCGAACCGCGAGCCCTGGACGCGAATGACCGGCCGGCCGGAAGGTTCCGTGCTGGATGACTAGGGCGTGCGGTTCGGAGGATCCGATTCCGTGGGAGGCGGCGGTGACTGCCGGTGCGCAAGGTAGTAGCACAGGGCGATGACGCCAAACGCCAGGACGATCTTGACCGTGAAGCGGAGGTCGGCGTCCGCTCCCAGGTAGCGCAAGAGTTCCAGAATTCCCCAGATTGCGCCGATGAGGAATATGAAGGAAGGCACCGCCATGGGACGGGCGAAATTAATGGTCCAGCCGAGGCCACGGATACGCTTGGGGACGATGATGCGCGGGTCCGACCGGCAAAAGTAAAACACCCCGAGCTTCCAGTTGGCCGGATCGGAATGAAAATGGTCGATGCGATGGATGCTCATGGGGGTCTGCGAATCAGACCTTCACTATCGTTCAAGGCGCCCCGGTCGCAATCCTCAACGAACGTGCGCCTCGAGGCCGGGAATCGGCAGATCCCGCGTCTGGAAGCTTGGGAACGACCGGGCCCGTCCATGGGCCCTCTGCCGCTGTTCCCCTTCTTCTCCCCGGCGGTCGATCCCCGCCGGGACAGCAACGATGCGACTGAGCCGTGCTTTTTCGACGCCCTCACCGAAAGCACGGGCGAGAAGCAAAGAATAAGGCGGCTGGCATGAACGGCGCCGTTTGGGTTCGGCACTTGTCCCTACCAGCCGCCGGATCTCATCCCAGAGCACCGGCTACGGTGTCATCGAGCGCGACGGCAATTTTGCTGATCCTGCGAAATGCTTAAAACCGATGGTGGTGATGACGATGATGATGGTGGCGATGATGGTGGTGGTGATGATGGTGGTGCGTCATGGAGTTTGGGACGGGCAGGCCGTTTGGGAGCTGTGCCGGACTGAACGCCCCCCCAGTTGCGGGGCCTGGGGGTGGAGTTGCCGCGGTATTTGCCGCGAGAGCGCCGGACGGAATGGCCAGCGCGGTGACGCCTGCGATCAAAGCATGGAGGATGAGTTTATTCATGATGATGTTGGTATCTGGTGTTGGTTTCGGCTGTTGGTTTTGTCTGTTGGGTTTTCTCGTTGGATACTGCGGCAATCGGATGTCAGATGTGTGCGGAATCGGAGGAAAGCGGTCGCTCAGTCTTCCATGCCGAGGAAATCGCCCGTCGGGCTGACCAGGAAATAGAACGGCTTGCCGTCTTTCCAGCCCTCGATCTCGAACGGCACGATGTTATTGGGTTCGTCGAAGGTTTGATTGATCTCGATGACTTTGCCTTTCTCGAGGATTCGCGAGATGGTCTGTCGAACGGCGTCGGGCGTTTCATTGATCGCGATTTCGCGGCTGAGGAGTTTTCCCTCTTCGGAGAGTGAGAAACTGTGCCGGCGGCCATCCGCGCCGATCGTGCTGGCTTCGTAGGTGACTTCTCCGTCGTCGAAGGTTTTGTCGACGCCCGCGAGCCGGCCCCGGCCCACTTGGGCACGGATCGCCGCCTTGACGGAGTCGGGCAATTCGCCGGGACTTACTTCCATGCTCGAAAGGGTCCCATCCTCGTTAAAGGTAAAATCGCGTGGACGTCCACCCTGGGAGATGATGGTCGCGACATAGCTGGTCTCGCCGTTATCAAAGGTCTTGTCGATGCCGCCGACCAATCCGCGCCCCACTTGCGCTTTAAGGGCCGTCCTGACAGCGGCGGGCACTTCCTCCGGAGAGACTTCCATGCTGGTGAGGGCGCCATCCTCGTTAAACGTGTAATCGCGCGGATGCCCATCGGGGGAGAGGATCGTGGCCACGTAGCTGATCTCGCCATTGTCGAAGTTCTTCTCAATGCCATCGAGCTTGCCTACCTGGGCGTTGATCGCGTTCCGGACGACCTGCGGAACAGTTTCCAGGGTCGTGTCGACGCTCAGGAGTGTTCCATTCTCGGCGACGGTGAAATCCACTTCACTGGGATCTCGCGGGTTGGTGCTGACCGAGTAGGAGATTTCCCCATCGCCCTCATTGCGCTCAATCCGGGTCACGGTTTTTCCCGCAAATTCGTGTTGAAGCACGGTGCGGACGGCGGCGGGCAGGCTGCCGGGGTCGGTGGGCCCTGAGGAAGCGGTGGAGGCCGGTTTGGGTCCATGAAGCAGCGCGCCGGCGCCGGCGACCGCAATCAGCACCAGGCAGGCTGCCGCGGTGGTGAGGCCCGGATGGAAAAGGATGACTTCGGACCAGCGATTTCCCTTTCCGGCGCGGGCCGCATTCAGCTTTTGAATGATGCGCTGCTCGAACCCCGGGTCGGGGGATTCGGCATCGAGTGTGGTTTTGATGAGATTGCCCATGGCGAACTCCTCGTCGTTGAGTTTCTGGCAGGCGGGACAGGTCGTGACGTGGTTGGTCCACGCCTTAAGTTCGGGTTCGGTAAGGCCGCCCGTGGCGGCGATGGCCGCCCAGTGTTCGGCTTCTTGATGCATCGATGTGCTCATGGATTTGCTCGGGTGGTGTCGGGCAGGAGGGCGGCGCCGATGCCCTTCCGCAAAGTTTTCATGGCGCGGGCAAGAATGCCCCGCAAAGCGCCGCGACTGAGCCCCATCGCTTCCTCGATCTCGCGGTAGTCCATGCCTTCCATGAACCGCAGGGTCACAGCGATGCGATGGTTATCGGGGAGGGCGTTCAAAAGGCGGTGCACCGCGCCATTGCGCTCGGTGGCATGGAGATTCGCGCTGGGGCAGGGGACGCCATCATCGGCAATTTCCTGGAAGCTGGCGTCGTCGTGGGGCAGGGACTCGGGGCGATGCTTTCGCGCGACGTCGAGGGCGTGGTTGCGGGCGGTGCGGCAAAGCCAGGTGGGGAATTTGTCCGGATCACGGATCATCCAGCGGCGGGCGTAGGCTTTCAGGAAAGTCTCCTGCACCACATCCTCGGCTTCGGTGGAATTTTGCAGCACCCCGTAGGCGACCGCATAAAGCCGCCGGCCATAGAGGATCACGACCTCGTGAAAAGCGGCGGTATCGCCCCGGAGCGCACGGCGGACCGTCTCCCGCTCGGGAAAATGGTGCGCGCTTGTTTCAGGGGGATCGCCGTTCATCGGATCGTCATTCTCCCCTAAAGACGGGCGAAATGGGAAATGTACACACGCTTTTTTTGGAGAATGCGAGATTTACAGCTCGCCCCGCCGAGCGTTCCCTTGCAGCCGTTCGGACGTTAGAGGGCGTCCTCTTAGACGGTCCCATTCCGATTCTGCGGCATTTTGGCACGGGCTCCCTGCGGGAAAGCCCGATTGATTGGACAACGAATCCAGCGCAGTTCGCACTCCATAGTGGGGTACCAAGTCGTGACTCTGCCTCAAACGTCTGCCAATTCCTTCTCCGCGTCCGCGGTTTCCTGGAGCTTCGAAAGATCCTCGTCTTCATTGGCCGTGCGCTTCGATGCATGGAGCGGCTTGACCTTGAAGAGCCTGAGCACGGTCACAAAGTAGAGGGGCACGAAGAACAGGCCCAGGAGGGTGGTGGTCACGGCACCACCGACGATGCCGGTTCCGATGGCATTCTGGCTGCCGGAACCGGCGCCATTGCTGAGCGCCAGCGGCAAGACGCCGAGCCCGAAGGCGATGGAGGTCATGAGGATCGGGCGCAAGCGCTGGCGAACGGCGTGAAGCGCCGCTTCGACGAGCGTCGCGCCGTTGTCGAAACGCTCCTTGGCAAACTCGACGACCAGGATGGCGTTCTTGGCCGAGAGGCCGATGATGGTGATCAGGCCGATCTGGAAATAGATGTCATTGGGCATGCCCCGAAGACTTGTGGCCGCTACCACGCCAAGGGCGCCCAGCGGCATGTCCATCAGCACTGAGAAGGGGATGGCCCAGCTTTCATAAAGGGCGGCGAGACAGAGAAAGACCATGAGCACCGCGATGGTGTAGAGGGCCGTGGATTTTGAGCCGGCCAGGCGCTCTTCGTAGGAAAGACCAGCCCATTCGATACCGATGCCCAGAGGCAAAGCCTTGCTCATGCGTTCGATCTCCTGCATTGCCTCGCCAGTGCTGTGGCCCGGCGCCGCTTCACCCAGAATGGAGGCGGATGGCGAGCCGTTGAAGCGCTCCAGCTTGGGCGAACCCAAGGTCCACTCGGCGCTGGAGAAAGCGGAGAAAGGCACCATGCCACCTTGGGCATTGCGCACGTACCAGCGGTTCACATCTTCCGGCAGCATGCGGAAAGGGGCGTCGCCCTGGACGAAAACCCTCTTCACCCGGCCCTTGTCGATGAAGTCGTTGACATAGGTCGACCCCCAGACGGTGTTTAACGAAGCATTGATATTCGCCAGCGAGAGACCCAAGGCGCTGGCCTTCTCCTGGTCGATACTGACGCGATATTCGGGCATGTCATCGAGGCCGTTCGGGCGCACCTTGGTGATCGCGGGATTTTGCATCGCCATGCCGAGCAGTTGATTTCGCGCGGCCATGAGCGCGTCATGCCCGAGACCAGCGCGATCTATGACGCGGACGTCGAAACCGGTGGCATTGCCCAGTTCCAACGCGGCGGGTGGAGCAAACGCAAAGGCGAAAGCATCCTTGTACTGCATGAACTCAGCCATGGCGCGCCCCTGAATGGCCTTCACCTTTTGATCGGGTCGCCGGCGTTTCTCCCAGTCCTTGAGTTTCACGAAAACCAGCACCTGGTTTTGCCCGCTGCCGCTGAAACTGAAGCCGAGGACGCCGAACATGCCCTCCATCAGATCCTTTTCCGTCGTGAGGAAGTGATTCTCCATCTTCCTCAACACCTTGTCCGCCTGCTCCCGTGTGGAGCCGGGTGGAAGTTGCGCCATGGCGAAAAGCACCCCGGTATCTTCATCCGGCATAAAGCCGGTGGGAGCGTGCAGGAAAAGCAGGACAACGGCCACCGCGATGGCCCCATAAAAAACCAGGGCGCGGCTGCTGTGTTTGAGAAACGAACCGACCCCCCTCGCGTAGCGGTCGGCATTGCGGTCAAAAACGCGGTTGAACCAGCCGAAGAAGCCGCGCCTCAACTCATGGTGCCCCTTGGGAATCGGCTTGAGCAACGTCGCGCAGAGCGCGGGCGTAAGGATCAGCGCGATCATGACGGAGAGCGTGACCGAACTGACGATGGTCAGGGAGAATTGGCGATAGATCACGCCGCTTGAACCCGTGAAGAAGGCCATGGGGACAAAGGCCGCGCAGAGTACCAGGCCGATGCCGACGAGGGCGCCGCTGATCTGATCCATCGACTTGCGGGTCGCTTCCTTCGGCGAAAGTCCCTCTTCGCGCATCACCCGCTCGACGTTTTCGACGACCACGATAGCGTCGTCGACCAGCAGACCGATCGCGAGTACCAGGCCGAAGAGTGTCAGCGTATTGATGGAATAACCGGCTGCCGCCATCACCCCGAAAGTGCCCAGCAGCACCACGGGCACCGCGATGGACGGAATCAGCGTGGCGCGCCAGTTCTGGAGGAAAAGATACATGACGAGAAAGACGAGCACGATGGCTTCGAGCAGCGTCTTCACCACCTCCTGCACCGAGATGCGCACGAAGGGTGTCGTATCGTACGGGAAGATGGCTTTGACTCCGGGTGGAAAGAAACGCTCGAGCTCGGCAACTTTCTTTTTCACCGCTTCCACGGTTTTGAGCGCATTGGCGCCCGAGGCGGGCCGGATCGCCATGCCGCTGGCTGGTTTGCCATTATAGCGCGCGTAGGTGGTATAAGTTTCGCTGCCCAGTTCCACCCGGGCGACGTCGCGCAGAAAGACGCGCGAGCCATCGACATTGACGCGCAGGAGAATCGCCGCGAATTGCTCCGGTGTCTGCAGCCGGCTCTGCGCCGTGATGGTGGCGTTCAGGAGCTGGCCGGGCGTCGCCGGCAGGTCGCCGAGCGCACCCGCGGCTACCTGGGTATTCTGCGCCTGCACCGCCGCAACCACCTCCGTGGTCGAGAGCGAGTATTTGGTGAGTTTATCGGGATCAAGCCAGATGCG
>Ga0302324_100015174_pt1 | contig 15458 bp, 17 predicted proteins | sample Palsa_T0_1_FD_201949 | JGI IMG/M metagenome (GOLD analysis project Ga0302324, IMG submission 201949) | Peat permafrost microbial communities from Stordalen Mire near Abisko, Sweden - Palsa_T0_1 | ecosystem: Environmental > Terrestrial > Soil > Palsa > Peat permafrost | place: Sweden: Abisko...
GGCCGCATGATAGGGAGGCCGCGCGGCCGCGCCCGTCCACGTTTCTCTAAGTGGGGACGGGCGAGGACGCCATCGCTCCCCATCCGGTTTTAGGCAACCCATCTCAGGCCAAAAGAAAGCGGCCTTGCAGGCCGCCTTTTTTCCCGGATTTTATTCGTGGCCTAGACGCCCTTGACGTTCTCCGCCTGCCAGCCCTTGGGGCCTTTCACTACGTCGAACTGAACCTGTTGACCTTCCTGCAGGCTGCGAAAACCGTTTGCCTGGATGGCGGAGAAGTGAACGAATACGTCCTCGCCATTCTGGCGGCTGATAAAACCATAGCCCTTGGCATCGTTAAACCACTTTACTGTTCCTGTTTCCATGATGTTGCTGTGTCCCTTTTGTTGAAGTGTGCGCTGGAACTCGCAGGATAGTACAGGCAGGTCACGCTATAGAGCGGGTACTGCTGACGACCGTAAAGATCAGACGCACCTAAATTGTACATATTCGAAAGTAATTGGCTAGAGGATTTTGAGCTTACGCCAGTAACCTGTAGGGTAGTAACATCTCGCCCATACAGCGTTCCGGGTAGGAATACATTGCTCTAACTCCCTCCCAAAATTCTCGGTCAGCTCTCCATCGTGTTTTCGCATCAAACTGAAAAATAAGGGCCTCGCTCTTTGGCAGAGCGGTTGCTTCTTGAATTTTGGGGTGACTTATGCTGGCAATCAACGTCGATAACCTTAACGACTTGACCGTGATTGAGTGTATAGGGAGGATCACCCGAGACGAGTCTGTCTTCAGGCTCCGCAATGTTGTGCTCGCTCAAAAGGCAGCCAGAACCATTCTGCTCGATCTTTCAGAAGTGCAAGCCCTGGGCGGCGGCGGCGTGGGCATGCTCGCTTATCTCGACCACTGGGCACGCGAACATAAAATAAGCCTCAAGCTCTTCAGCCCTTCAAGAGCCGTCACGCAGGCATTGCTCGAAACTGGCACGATTAATATCTTTGAGATAGTGTCCTTCCACAAGCTGCAGCTCATGATGTCTAACGACAACCATCTCCCTCTGGCTGCCTAATGCAGGGGTTAGGTCTTAGCTTGCGGGAAAACCAAAATCCTTACACCTGAGACGTGAAGCCTAATTCCTGAAACTTGACACCTGACACTTAAGACCTAAGATCTGCCATTTGCAACTTCCCGTCGCTTCATTCATCATCAACCCCATGTGGATTCGAATCGAAAAATGTAGCTCGGTTTGCGCTGGAATATTGTTGTGGTGTGTTGTGTCGTCCGCCCAGGGCGAGTTTGTCGGAGATATACGCACGTACCTGGCGCAGCATTCCTTTTCAGAAGCCGAGTCCGAACTTGGCACCTACAAAGATCAGCACGGCATCACTCCCGAATATCTCGAAGCCTTGTCGTGGATGGCTCGCGGAGAAGCCTCGGCCAAGCATTGGGATCAAGCGGAACTCTACGCAACCGAGACGCGCACTCTCGTCGAAAAGCAGCTAGCGACAACCCGGCTCAAACTCGACTCTGACCCCCATTTGCCGACAGCCCTCGGCGCATCTTACGAGGTTCTTGCCCAGGCCGACGAGGAAAAAGGCCAGCACGCGAAAGCGGTCAGCTTGCTCCGCTCAGCCTTGGCCCGCTATGCGAACACGTCCATTCGAGCGCGGCTCCAGAAGAACCTCAACCTTCTCGCTCTGGTCGGCGAACCCGCGCCCCCGTTACAAGTAACTCAGTATCTCGGACCGAAGCCTCCCACTCTAGCTTCGCTAAAAGGTTCGCCAGTTCTATTGTTCTTCTGGGCGCATTGGTGCGTGGACTGCAAAGCCGAAGTCCCTGTAATTGCTCGGTTGCGTCAGGAGTTCGCTCCCGAGGGCTTGGTCGTCGTCGGTCCCACCCAACTCTACGGTTACGCCGCACAAGGCGCCGATGCCACGCCCGAGCAGGAGCGGTCTTACATAGAATCGGTGCGCGAGCGCTATTACTCCAGCCTGCCAGACATGCCCGTGCCGCTGAGCAAGCAGAATTTCAATGCCTATGGAGCGAGCACAACTCCAACGCTAGTCGTCTTAAACCGGGCCGGGCAAGTCGCGATGTATCATCCCGGCGCAGTCTCCTATGATGAATTGCGGTCCGCTTTGCAGAAGGCGATCGCCCGTTGAATAGTTTGCGTAGTTTGTGGCGAGTAGAGTAGTTTCTCGGGGGACGGAAGAGCTTGTGTGGACGGAGACGTTTGGGTGGGGACGAGGCTCTCCCCGTCCAAGCCGAGCGCAGCTCGGCCGTTTTTCGGCGGCCTCGGAAGACTATAACGCTGCGGCCTGCTCCCGCCGCTGCGCCTGAATCTCTATATAGACATTGATCAGCGAAACTGCCGCCGGCGTCACGCCAGGAATGCGCGACGCTTGCCCGAGCGTCTGGGGGATGACTTTGCCGAGCTTCTCCTGCATCTCGCGCGACAATCCGCTCACCGCCCGGTAATCGAACCAATCCGGAATGCGGCGCTGCTCGGCTTTCTTCAAACGGTCGATGGCGCGCTGCTGCTGATCGAGGTATCCCGCATATTTGATTTCGGTTTCGACCGACTTGAGCTCGTTGCGAATTTCGGACGAAAGCTTAACCACGGGGAACACAGGGGAAAGTCTTTCGAAAAACTCGGGCAACAAATTTGCCAGAACTGGCGCCAGTTGCTCGATGACAATCTCTGGCCTCTTCAGCAGCTGCGCCAAAGATTGCCCCGCTGCGGAAGAAAGGTCGTGTGGCGCGGACACTCCTGTCCCCGAACTTTCGCCAGCAGCCAGGGCTGCATGCTCGATTTCCCTTGCCATCTGCCCCGTCACTTTCGTCCGCTCCAGCGCCTGCCTGACGTCCTCCAACCGCCGCTGCTTCGCCTCGAATTCAACCCACGTTGCATCAGAAATCAGCCCCACCCGCCGCCCATGCGGAGTCAGCCGCCGGTCGGCATTATCGATCCGCAGATGCAACCGGAACTCCGCCCGCGAAGTAAACATACGGTAGGGCTCGTTCGTCCCTTTCGAAATCAAATCGTCGATAAGAATCGCCGTGTAAGCTTCCGTGCGGTCGAGAACGAGCGGAACTTCGTTCTTCATCTTCAGCGCCGCGTTAATTCCCGCCATAATCCCCTGGCACGCCGCTTCTTCATACCCCGAAGTCCCGTTAATCTGCCCGGCAAGAAACAACCCGGCAACCTTCTTCGTCTCCAGCGTGCGCTTAAGCTCCGTGGGATCAATCGAATCATATTCAATGGCGTAGCCAGGCCGCATCATCTCGGCGTTTTCAAGCCCAGGAATCGACTTCAGGATCGCAAGCTGCGTGTCGATCGGCAGCGACGTGCTCATACCGTTGACATAAATCTCGTGAGTATTCAGCCCCTCCGGTTCCAGGAAAAGCTGATGCGTCAGTTTGTCAGGAAACTTGACAATCTTGTCTTCGATCGACGGGCAATATCGCGGCCCGGTCGATTGAATCTGTCCGCTATACATCGGCGAACGATGCACGTTTTCGCGGACGATGCGATGCGTCTCTTCGGTCGTAAACGCGATGTAACACGGCACCTGTGAATCGTGATGCGCGACGCGTCGCGTCCGAAAACTGAATGGCGTAGGATCCACATCGCCCGGCTGCAGCTCGAAGCGTGACCAGTCAATGGTGCGTCCATCCAGTCGCGGAGGTGTCCCGGTCTTGAGCCGGCATCCCCGCAACCCCAGCTTCTTGAGCGCCTCGCCCAGCAGAACCGCCGCCGGTTCTCCCGAACGCCCCGCGGGATACTGTTGCTCGCCGCAATGAATGAGCCCGTTCAAAAACGTGCCCGTGGTGATAATGACCGCTCCCGCGGAGACCCGACGCCCATCGCGAAGCAGAATTCCGAGAATACAGTTCTCGGCTCTCGGTTCAAGGCTCTCAGGGGCGCCGGGGGGAACTGAGAACCGGGAACTGGGAACTGGGAACTGTTCCACAATCACATCCGCCACTTCCGCCTGCTTGATCTTCAAATTCGCCTGCGACTCCAGCACCTGGCGCATTTTCAGGCGATAGGCCTGCTTGTCGCACTGCGCGCGCGGCGACCAGACCGCGGGCCCGCGCGAAGTATTGAGCAGGCGAAATTGAATGCCGACGGCGTCGGTGATCTCGCCCATGATGCCGCCGAGCGCGTCGACTTCGCGCACCAGGTGGCCCTTGGCGATGCCGCCGATGGCGGGGTTGCACGACATCTGCGCAATCAGATCGACGTTCAGCGTGAAGAGCGCGGTCTTCGGCCCCATGCGAGCGGACGCCATGGCCGCTTCACATCCGGCATGCCCAGCGCCGACTACGACTACGTCAAAATGTTCATCAAACGTCCGCATGGCTGATTCAGGATCACAATGTTAAGAACCACAATGTTCAAGACCGGCTAAGGAAGGAAGAAGTGTCTCCTCCCTTGATTGTAACAAGGTTCTTCCGGGCGCAGGCGTGCACCCGATGCGCTGTCGCGGGCCGGGCCATCGTTCTGCTTGTGATCCGTCTGTCGCAACCGTATAGTGGATGGTTCCAAAATAATCGTACGAGGTAATTATGAAAACCAACACTATGGAAACGGACCCATTTATGTCCCGGCTGGAAGAGTGCCTTCAGCAATACGATTTGCTCGGTCACCCTTTTTATCGAGCCTGGTCGGCCGGCGAGCTCACTCGCGACGATCTCCGCGCCTACGCCGAAGATTACTACCCTCACGTGGAGGCATTCCCCGGCTATCTGGCCCAACTCGGCATTCGGCTGGAAGAAGGCGAGCTTCGTCGCGCCGTTCTCGCCAACATGACCGATGAAAAGGGCGGCGAAGATTCCTTTGGACAACCGGAACGCTCGCACGCCGAATTGTGGCTCGACTTTGTCGAAGGCGTCGGTGGACATCGCATTCCAAAACGGAGGCCGGTGGGAGAAGTTGGCAAGCTCATTTCCTGGTTCCAGCACGTCGCCAGCGAAGGAACCCCGGAAGAGGCGCTGGCCGCCTTCTATGCCTATGAATCGCAAGTGCCGCGCGTGGCGCAAGAAAAAGATCGCGTCCTGCGCGAGCTCTACGGCGCAGACGAGAAGACCCGCGGCTACTTCGCCCTGCACGCCACCGCTGACGTGTACCACGCCCAAGTGTGGCGCAAACAGTTGGAGCAGCGAGTACAAGCCCATCCGCAGACTGCCGAGAAAGCGCTGGCAGCCGCCGAAACCGCGGCGAAGGGTCTATGGACCGTGCTCGATGCCTTCGAAGCGCGACGCACGGAATGGGTGGCGGCATAGTTACGGAGGGTTCGGTCCCGAATCGGAGCATCGGTTTATAGATTGCGGAAAAATTGATTCCAGTCCCCGGCGGAGGGACGACTCAGTTCTCACGCAAACTCGCTCCGGGGCATTCTAGAATCCCTTAAGCGAGAATGGCTCGACCCATCCCCATCGGCGTCCGCGGCGAGGCAACTGAAACGGTTAAGCTGAAGCACACCCTTTCCGCCCACCATCCCGAGCTGCCACCTGTCTACTCGACTCCCGACATGATTCGGCTGATGGAGACTGCCTCCTTCCAAGCTCTGCAGCCTTTTTGCGAGGAGGGTGAAATCACGGTCGGAACCTCGATTCATATCGAACATCGCGCCGCCAGTGGCATCGGGAGGCAGATTCGCGCCGAGGCAGAGCTGGAATCGTCGGACGGACGCTTCTATACCATGCGCGTCCGCGCCCATGATGGCACTCAGGAAATTGGTCGCGGCACGGTGGGACGAGCCATCGTGCACGTCCGCAGCTTCGTCCAACGCATGCGCGAAAAAACAGAGGCCCGCTGACGTTGTTCCACCACGTCGGAGGAGAGAAAATCTGGTAGTGGTTCAGTTTGGCCTTGTCTTGCAACGGCACGGCTTGAGGCGCGCCGTAAGCTGTGCAAGATCAAAAGCGGCTCTACAAAAAATGACCACCGACGTTATGGATTCCCAACCCACCAAAGCAATTCAGTTCCGCGAGCTCCATCGCGGACCCGGTGTGCTCATCCTGCCGAATGCGTGGGATGTAGCCAGCGCGCGCATCTTCGAAGATGCTGGCTTTCCCGCAATCGCCACCACCTCCGCCGGCATAGCGTTCTCGCTCGGCTATCCCGACGGTCAACGCATTCGACGCGAGGAGATGATGGCTCGCATCGCCCGCATCACGCGCGCTGTCAATGTACCTGTGACCGCTGACGTGGAATCGGGCTACGGTTCGACTCCTGAAGATGCTGCCGAGACCACGCGCGAACTGATCGAGATGGGAGTCGCCGGTATGAACCTCGAAGATGCCAGTGGCCGCAGCGATCAGCCCTTGAGTCCCCTGCAGTTGGCCGCGGAAAAAGTAAAGGCGGCGCGCGAAGCGGCTGGGCACCTGCGGGCGCAGATTGTGATCAATGCCCGCACCGATGTGTATCTGCTTCCGGGTGGCAAACCAGACGCCGATTACACCGAGGCCTTGCAGCGTCTGCTTGCATTTCGCGATGCGGGAGCCGATTGCGTCTTCGCTCCCGGACTCAAGGACGCTGAGACGATTGGACGCCTCGCCAAAGCGGTCGAGTGTCCACTCAACATTCTCGCCGTCCGAGGCACGCCTTCGATTTCAGAACTCGAAAACCTGGGCGTAGCGCGTGTGAGCGTTGGATCCGGCCCCATGCGTGCGACCCTCGGCCTGCTGCGTCGACTGGCGGAGGAGCTCAGGACGACTGGCACTTACAACACCATGGATGGAGCTGTGCCTTACGCGGAGGTTAACAAGTTGTTGGGCTGCTAATACATATCGTGTGGTGCTTGGGTTTCGCCCCGTACAAGTGGGGCAAGCCCAGCTTCCACACTCACCCATTGATCAGATTCATCATGTGTTCCGGATAACGCAATCCGGAAGCCGCCCCGGTCGGAAAGGCTTCGTTTAGTTGACGTATATCGTCGGAGGTCAGTTCCAAATCCACCGCCGCGGCGTTTTCCTCGAGATATTTGCGCCGCTTGGTGCCGGGGATGGGCACGGCATCCTCACCCTGCGCCAGCACCCATGCCAGAGCCAATTGCGAGGGCTGACATCTTTTTTCCCGCGCCATCTCTGCAACTTCTTTCACCAGATCCAGATTCTTTTGAAAATTTTCTCCCTGGAAGCGCGGCGAGGAACGCCGGTAGTCATCCGCAGTCAGGTCTTCGAATTTCTTGATCTGGCCAGTAAGAAAGCCTCGTCCAAGCGGACTGTACGCCACAAAGCCAACGCCCAGTTCGCGGCAAGTCGCCAGAATTTCCTCCTCCGGATCGCGCGTCCACAGCGAGTACTCGGTCTGCAGCGCCGTGATGGGATGCACTTTCACCGCGCGCCGCAGAGTGCTGGAGCTGGCTTCCGACAAACCGATATGCCGGATCTTGCCCTCCTTGACCAATTGCGCCATGGCACCAACCGTTTCCTCGATTGGAGTATCGGGATCGACGCGATGCTGGTAATAGAGATCGATATGCTCAACGCCCAGCCGCTTCAAACTGCTCTCGCAGGATTTCTTGACATACTCCGGCTTGCCATTTACGCCGCGGACATTGGGATTCGAAGGATCGCGCACAATGCCGAACTTCGTAGCCAACACGACTTGATCGCGCTTGCCCTTGATCGCGCGTCCAACCAATGCTTCGTTCTTGTAAGGACCGTACACATCTGCCGTATCGAGAAACGTGATTCCGAGTTCGAGAGCTCGATCTAGGGTAGCGATCGACTCGGCGTCATCGCGTCCCGAATAGAACTCCGACATGCCCATGCAGCCTAAGCCGATCGCGGAAACTTTAAGAGCAGAACGTCCAAGAGTGCGGGTTTTCATGCAAGCGTTCCTTCCAAAGAAGCAAACTTGAAGATTGGAAATTTGAAAACACTCTATAGATGCAACCGCAGCGGCGAAGGTTCCGGCTTCAGGCACAAGGTGCCCCACGAATTAGCGTCGCTGCCGCTTGGTTTGGCATCCCTTAGAAGGGGATCTTTTGATTCCCCAAACTACCATGGATCGACCGCCGATTTGGTTTGCACGGAAGTTTGACTTTACGTTTCCAGCGGAGCAGCACCCGAACCTGTGTGCTCGTTTACGAGGCACGCCGGCCCGGCTGGAAGAGATTGTTCGTGCCGCCGCCCCCGATATCCTGATTAGGAAACCAAACGAAAATGGCAAGTGGTCGGCTCAGGAACACGCTGGCCATCTGCTGGATCTCGAGCCTCTGTGGATGGCGCGGACCGGCGACTACGTGACGGGAGCATCGCAACTTACCGTAGCTGATCTGAGCAATCGACAGACGGACGAGGCGCAGCACAACCAGCGTTCAATCGATGAGATCCTGGCCCAATTCCGGAGTGCCCGCTCGCGGCTGGTTACGAGCGCGGAAGAGATCGACCCCGCGATTTTTGGCCGCGCCATTCTCCATCCGCGGCTGAAAACGCCGCTGCGGCTGGTCGACCATCTGTACTTTGTGGCGGAACACGATGACCATCACCTTGCCCACATCTTGGGATTGACTCGCCCTAAAGCAAAGGGAAAGAAATCAGGCAGTGATTCGGATTAAAGGCTTCGTCGCGCCTGTCACTTGACCGATTTCCACGGCGGAAACGCCAGCACCCAGGAGAGCGTCCGTAAGCATTGCAGCGTTCGTAGCGGAAACTGAAATCAGCAAACCCCCGGCAGTTTGCGGATCAAAGAGCAGCGTGCGGGTGTCCTCAGGCACCGACGGATCATAGCTAACCAGGCATTCCGCAAAGTCGCGATTTGCTTTAAGTCCGCCCGGAATGTGGCCGGCACGTATGCAATCGAGCGCGCCCTCGAGGACCGGGATTTTTGCAGATTGGAAGACTAGGCTGACGTTCGAAGCGAGCGCCATTTCGCGAGCGTGGCCAATCAGCCCAAAGCCAGTAATGTCGGTGAGGGCGTGCACCGACCACGTATGAACAGCCGGCCCCGGCTGCTCAGGGGAGCTTCGCTCCGCTCGGGCGGGCGGAACACCCGTCACCACACGAGCATGAGTAATCACCTCGGCTGCGGCCTTATTCAGAGTCGTCATCGATTTCACAGCGGCGTCAATCCACTCCGCCTTGGCTACGCCTTTCTTGATCGCGGTTGAAATTACACCGGTGCCGAGCGCTTTGGTGAATAAGAGTTTATCGCCCGGTTGAGCGCCTTGATTGGCAAGCACGCGTTGAGGATGAATCACCCCGGTAACCGAATATCCGAATTTCGTCTCTTCATCGCGAATGCTGTGTCCGCCGACCACCGTGCATCCAGCTTCGATCATCTTCGACAATCCGCCGGCAAGAATGCGCTCAAGGATTTCGAGATCACCTTTATCGGGAAAGCAGACCAACGCCAGCGAACTCAGAGGCTTTCCACCCATGGCGTAAACGTCGCTGAGCGCGTTGGTCGCCGCGATCTGTCCGAAAACGTAGGGATCATCGACGATGGGCGTGAAGAAGTCCACCGTCTGCACAAGCGCCAACTCAGGCGTGAGCAGATACACGCCCGCGTCGTCGGCATGATCGAAGCCGACCAATACATTCGGATCCTGCTGCCGGGCTAATTTCCCAAGCACTGCGTCCAGCGCCGCCGGACTCAGCTTGGACGCTCAACCCGCGGCTTTTACGGATTCGGTCAGACGAAATTGTTTTCTGTCAGGCACGAGGCCATTGTAACTGTTCGGCCTCGTGGCTCTTGCCCAGGCAAAGACGTATCAGCGCCAGGAGCGCCGGCATTCCCATGGAAAAAACCGCGATCAGCTGCAACGCCGGTAGGCGGTTGGGTGTAAGGTATCGAACCGCGAAAAATGAGTACACGATCACGGGAAGCATGGGGAATGTCCTGGTCAGCATGGTTGTGGTCTGCGGTGTCTTGGCCAGCGTAGTTCTGCGCCTGGCGCCCCTCGACAGCCAACCTACGATCCAGTAAACCAGGAAAGTCGTGGCCAGCCAGCCGAGATAATTACGGCGAGGTACGCCGAAATAAGCTCCGCCCTGTTCCCATACCCAATTCCCCTCGGCTGCCATGCCCGGGTCCATCACCACATCCCAGGCCGTCATCACCCAGGCGGCAATCACCGCCTGTGCGGTGACGCCTGGGATTGAATTTGTGTTCATGCCGCTGAGCAGGGCCTTAGCCACCATCCATGAGGGATAGATCATCATGAACCAGGCGAGCGGTATGATGACGGGCACATGCCCAAGCTTTACGCCCAGCAGATCGCTGTAGTGGTAGGCGCCATAGATGCGGCCGGTTCTTACCCCAATTTCTTCCATAAGGTAAGCAACCACGGCTGAAATCACAAAGAACTGAGCCGTGCGTGACAGACCTTCGAGCGCAGTGCAGTGAATCAGCGCAAAGAGAACGAATACCAGCGTAAATCCGATATTGCCGAGGCCCGGCAGCCTGACCCACGTCGAGACCGCCTCCACCAGGATGAGATACATGATTGCCGTGAAAGACAACCATGACGCCGCGCCTAGCCATCGATTCACTGGATCCCTCACCAGGAGTTGATCATCGTTTCGCCCACTCGAAAGAGCGGCCCGGAGTTGCCAGTATCACGCCACATCACGCCACCAGCTCACTTGTGGAGTTCAATGGCCACAACGTAAGCTACCGGAGGCTGATCGGAGGATTCGACATATTCAACTTTTGCCGACATGCCCTCCAAATCCTTGCAGGGGTTGAGGTCTCCCTTGGGCGCGAACCCGAGAGCCGTGAACCCAATCTTATAGAAGTTGCCGCTATGCAGAGGCACAGTCTTACCTTTGGCGGTCAGGGTCAGATCGATTTGTGAAGCGCGGCAATGCACGTCCTGCAACGTGCCAACCAGGAAACGGTGCAGTCCCTTCGGGAGCTCTACCTTCGGTGCTTGAGGAGCGGCGTCGGTCTCTACCGCCAGCGCGGCACTCGCTTGGGCAATGGTCTCTGATTCTTCCGCCATGCGGCGATTGTCGTCGGTTTCCTTTTCCCGCGTAGTCGCGTAGCCCTCGACTTGCGTGAGCAGATTCTGGACCATCGCCAATTCCGCGGGCGACTTGGCTATCCCCAAGGCTTTATGGAGGACAGCCACCGCATCTGTGGTCCGCTCCATTTCCATAAGTAAGCTGGCCGCGGTCCTACGATAGGAGACATTGCCGGGGTCCAGCTGGACAGCGGTGAGTATCATCATGTGCGCCTCGTCGAGATTTTGGTGTCGCATGCCGTCGTACGCCGCCATTCGCTCGAAGGCCGGCGCAAACGACGGGTTGAGTTTGATGGCGGCGCGTAAACTGCTCTCCACCTGCGCATCGGGGCCTGCATGGATCGGATCGTTCATCGAGATCGCGGCAAAATAGTAGTGGGCGATGTAACTCTGCGAGTCCAGTATGACCGCTTGTTCGTACCACTTGCGCGCTTCCTCAACGTGCCCTGCCCGAAACTCCAGGAACCCCATGGATTCATGTGCTGAAACATTCTTTGGATCTTCCCGCAGCACGCGCTCCAGCAGGGGGCGGGCGTCCGCAACTCGTTCGTTGTAGACAAGGAAATCGGCGCGCACGGCATCGCCCTGCACTTCACTCATGGTTTGCACTTTGAATGCTGCGTCGTCCACATCGGTGGAGTTCTTCGCCGAGAAATAGCGGAATGTGCCCTGGCGAATGTAGCTTTCCAGGTTTGCCTGCAGCGTCGTGAGATCGCCGAAAGTCCGGCTGGCAGCGGTCACCGGGTCTGCCTTGGTCGCCAGCAGTTCCAAGTAATCGGCCAAGCGTTGTGTCTTTTCCTGATAGTCCTTCATTTCCAGGTAGTGGGTCAGCGCCCACGACTCTGCATAAAAGATGGAGCCCTTGTTCTCCTCGTGGTAGTAGGGCGAACTGGCGTCGATGGTGAACAGGGCGGCGAGCGGTAGCAGTCGTTCCTGGCGCAGCAGCAGGATGTTCTCTGAACTCGGTTCGCCCACGGCGACATCCCTCTCGTGGATATCGGTATTTTGGTAAAACTCCGCCAGACCTTCATTCAGCCAAAGGGGGATCCATTCCGCGGCCTTGCTGAGCAGAAAGTGCGTGTACTCGTGATAGATGACGGCATAAGGGTGTTCGCCCTCGGCATCCACTCGCATGAGCACATAGTTCTTGTCGGGCGTCCGTAGAAAAAGGCCGCCCAACTTGAGTTGCCCTTTGGCCAGATAAGCCGGTGGTTCGAGGGCGCGGAAATCCTTTTCGTCCTTGATTGCCAGCACGATGATGGGCGATCCGTTATCCAGGGACATGTTCGGAAATGCCGCATGAAAGACCGAGCGCATACGCTCAAATTGGTCCGCGATGCGCCGGCCGGACTTCTCGTTGGCGTTCGTCACTACCGTGAAATGCTGACTGCGGACTTGCAGCCAGTTTTCCGGCTTATCGCGTGCCGAGGCCAGCACAGCCGCGAATAAGAACCAGACCCATGCAACCTGTTTCCACATAACGGCGAGAAACTACAGATATACCCGGGAGCATGGCGAGTCAAATGAATTGTTATCGCGGGATTAACCGAGACTAACGGCGGACTTGTTACTTCAGAGTAACCTGCGTGATCTGCAGGTCCGGATAAGCGTGATTCCATTGCGCCGAAATATTCTCGAAAGTCAAACGGAACGGCTTACTCTGTCCCGGCGCCAGCGGCGACAGGTTGAGATCCACAGCTTCATCATAAGGTCCGCCGGTGCGCAGAACGCGCAGCGGAAGTTCCTCGCGCTGTGCCGTCTGCCCCATATCGTCCTTGAAGGTGATCTGCACCACCGCATGGGTGACCGTCTTATCTCCGGCATTGGTGATCGCGCCGTCGAGATAGCTGACCGTGGCGCCCACAAAATTCTGCGCCGCGCTTGTCTTAAGGTCCGAGAATTTCAAGTTCGCGGCATAGGCTGGAGGAGCGGCCGGTTTTGGCTGCTCGGAACGAAGAATTAACGCGAGAATACCGACCACAATCCCGACGACAACGATCCCAACCAGAATGGGGCGGAGGCTGGACTCGTGCGGCTCCGTCGCAGGGTTTGCGTTCGGCTGGATCAGGCTGTCCATCGTCCGTCCATGGCGGGATTGTACTACCGGCGGCTGGTTAATTTTATGACGCCAGGCAGCGCTAAACGTTACCGGAGAGATGTTCCGGAAGAAGACTTGTTCGCGGATGCCTGCGCATCGTTGACGCGGTAATTGCTGTAGTCAATCGTCAGTGTGGCGCGCCCGCCGAGACGAATGTAGCTTATTGATTCGTTGCGCCGGGGGAGCCAGAAATTCTGCACCTTCATGTATTCGTGATGAACCTCGTTTTTTTTCGTCCAGAATGAAGGATTCTGGGCCGGCTCGGCATCAATCCGCGTCACCGCGAAATCGGTGGCGTCGATCCACACTCTGCCGCGATAGACATACTTGCTCTTAGCTTTGGGATACACTTCAAGCACATATTGATTGCCCTTATCGGAGGACTCGAAGCCTACGAGCGCCATGTCGTAGTTCTCGCGGTTCAGCAGCGTGCGGGCGTGCATTTCCGGTTCGGCGGCTTCCTTTTCACTCTCCAGCAAGCGCTTGAACACGCGATCAATGATCAGTTTCGATCCCTTCTGAGAAAGAACCTGGAATTTCTTGGTCGAAGGGCTGTCATAAGTAGCTTGCACCGTCATCTCGGCGTCGCGATCACCCGGGAATCCACGGTAGGAAAGGTGATAAACGCGGTTGGACTCATAATGGCGTAGCGCACGCGCCCGATCTTCGTCCTTACGAAGGAGATTGGCCACAACCTGATCCACCGACAAGGGTGCGTTCGTGATAGAAGGCGGTAGCGGGCTGGGATCAACGGCGGTCCCGCTGGCGCCCTCCATTGCGGAGGTCAGGATCAGCATCAGGATAAAGACAAGGCAAATGCTGACCGTCGCCCTCACGGAACTCGCCATCGAGGCTTCGCGCATGACATCGTTCGTCAAAGGCTTAGATTACCACCCCTGCCTGTGTGTTTTCTCTCTGCGGCGACGACGGTCATTCGGCTCACGAGCCGAAGATTTCGGCGCGCGCTTTCGGCAGCGAACGCAAATCTGTCCGGTCTGTGGCGATTCCACTCACTTTGAGCAACCCGGGCGCCAATGCTAGAGAACATTTTCAAGCACTTGGCAAGAAAACGAATGGTCTGATAATTGCTTACCATTACCCGGCACAAGGAGTCCCTCCCCCATGTGGATTCATGAAAGCGAAACGGATATTCATTGGAACTGGACTGCGATTTTGTCCTATACGGCGTCGGTGGCTGTTAGCCTGGCGATTTGGAAGGGCCTGTTTCTGGCTGTAGGACGATTCGTAAAATAGGGCCCGAAATAGAACGGACGCCTCTCCGGATATGGACATCGCGACGAGCTCGGCGTCGTTTCCGTGATGCATGAGCGCCGATGGTTCAAGCCACCTAACCTCTCCTACCGACACTACTGATCATAGTGCAGCAGCGAGAAGACGTCGTACTTCGCCAATCTCTCGCGACCCTTCAGGAAATCGAGTTCAACGACAAATGCTAGTCCGGCAATTTGGGCTCCGAGCCGGCTGGCCAGGTCCGCAGTCGCGACGGCGGTCCCGCCGGTAGCCAGCAGGTCATCCACGATCAGAATCCGCTGTCCTTCCTTGATGGCATCTTTGTGAACCTCAAGAGCGTTGCTGCCGTATTCGAGTTCATAGCTGATCTTCAAGGTTTCGGCCGGAAGCTTTCCCGGTTTGCGGACCGGAACAAAGCCGGCGTTCAGCCGGTAGGCGAGCGCAGGCCCAAAAATAAATCCGCGAGCTTCCATTCCCAGCACCAGGTCAATTTCCTTGCCTATGTAGTTTGCCGAAAGCGCGTCGATCAAGCGCGCGAACCCGAGCTTATCCTTAAGCAGTGTCGTGATGTCATAGAAGAGGATGCCTTTTTTCGGGAAATCAGGAACCTCTCGAATCAACCTCTTCAATCCATCGCAGTCCAGCAATTCGGTCGGCATGTTGGGCTAAGCTCCTCGAACTTGAAACGAGTTGAGCCCAGCGACCGGCTCCGCATCGGATTCCTCTACCTCGTCGACGCGCGCCGCCCGTGGCCCTTCCCGCAGACGCATGCGCAACCCGGTCAACTGCTCGGGCGCTCCCATGGCCAGCACTTCGACACTGCCATCGGGATTGTTGCAGACCCACCCGGCAATCTGCAAGATGTGCGCCTCACGCTCGACAAACCAGCGGAAGCCAACGCCCTGAACGCGTCCGCGCACCAGAAACCGGCGAGCCTGGGTTAAGGATTTCTCAGTGGAAGCCATCTTGGAGATCGAAGAAGTCAAAGGTCAGATTCGAAAAGTGAAAAATCTTCGGGTCGGGATTTCGCCTCCGCCATCTGACGTCGAACCTTTGACCTGGATTTTATTGCGCCCGCGACAGATACGTTCCCTCTGCCGTGTCTACTTTTATTTTTTCGCCCTCGTTGATGAAGGGCG
>Ga0302324_100015178_pt1 | contig 15457 bp, 12 predicted proteins | sample Palsa_T0_1_FD_201949 | JGI IMG/M metagenome (GOLD analysis project Ga0302324, IMG submission 201949) | Peat permafrost microbial communities from Stordalen Mire near Abisko, Sweden - Palsa_T0_1 | ecosystem: Environmental > Terrestrial > Soil > Palsa > Peat permafrost | place: Sweden: Abisko...
CGCGTTCGTCCTCCGTGATCATGTGGTTGTCGGCCATGCGACCGAGCACGTAGGCGCGGCGCCGGCGGGCTTCCTCGGGGTGGGCAAAGGGCGAATAGCGGCTGGGCGCCTGGGGCAAACCCGCGATCAAGGCCATCTCGGCGAGGCTCAGGTCGGCGGGCTCCTTGTGGAAGTAGTTCTCGGACGCGGCCTGCACCCCGTAGGCGTGGTGCCCCAGATAGACGTGGTTCAGGTACAGGTAGAGGATCTCTTCCTTGGAGAGGTGGCTCTCGAGACGCCGCGACAGGATCAGCTCCTTGATCTTGCGGGACAGCTTGCGGGCGGTGGCCTCCTTTTCTCCGAAGGCGGTGATGAGGATCGACTTGGCGGTCTGCTGCGTGATCGTGGAGGCCCCGCGGATGTGGTAGCCGATGGCGTCCTGGAAGGCGGCGCGCGCGATGGCGCGCGGATCGAAGCCGCCGTGGTCGAAGAAGTTCTTATCCTCCGAGGCCACGAAGGCCTGGATGAGCCGCCGCGGGATCTTGTCGTAGGAGAGGAGCTTGCGGCGCTCGGTGAAGAACTCGGCCAGCACCCAGCCGTCGGCGCCGCGCAGCTCCGAGAGCAGCGGGGGCCGGTAGTCGGCCACGGTGGGGATGGAGGGCAGGCCCTGGCTGAACTTCACGTAGAGCGCCAGGGCGGTCAGAGCCGCCACGTTGAAGGCCCCCAGACCCAGCCAGATCAGGATCTTGAGCCAGGTCCAGAGGAAGAACCCGGGCGGGGAGATCCCCGTGAGCACGAGCTTGTCCGACACCTGCTCGCGGTAGGGCGCAGGGCGTCTGAAAGAGGGAGACATCGAAGAGATCTAAGCCTTCAGTCTAGCACGCGGAATTCGCGGCCGAGGATCTCAATTCTGGCCGGTGACTGGAAGCGCCGATGAAGAGCCCCCGGTCAGGCGCTATCGCCGTTTGTCGTGGCCTGAGGTATGACCAGGCCCGTATTTTTCACTCACTGCTCAGGAGCGACGCCCCATGAGAAGCTCGCTACTGCTGATCGTCGGCTCGACCCTCTTTGCCACGGCTTGCGGAGGTTCCACAGGAGCGACCTCCCGCACGTCGGGCGGCACTCCGGCCGGCACCTCAGCAGGCGCCGCAACCAGCGGCGGAAGCCCGGCCGGCACGACCGGGACCACCAGCGGAGGGGCGACCACGGGAGGCTCCTCGACGGGCGGGGCGGCAGAAGGCACGACGGGCGGGGCGGGCACCACCACGGGTGCCGCAACGACGACGACCAGCACTACCACGGGTGCCGCAAGGGCGACGACCGGCGGCACCACTGGTGGGCTTGCGGCTGGCACGGCCTGCACCTCGAACGACGCCTGCACCTCGAACGTTTGCGGCATCGACGGCACCGGCAACTGTTGCACCGCGGCTTGCTCCACCAGCGACCCCATCTGCGGCGCCACAGCCTGTGACGACACCGGCGCCTGTACCTATCCTATCTTAACGCCGTGCGGCATCGGCGCGTGCGGCGGAAACATCGTCGGGACCAATATCTGCAATGGCTTGGGCGTCTGCGGCTCTGTCACAGCGGCTTGCCTGAACGGCCTCCGCTGCGCCCCTAACGGCATCGACTGCCTCACCGCCTGTGGCGCCGATGCCGACTGCGTCTCGGTCGACTACTGCGTGCTCGATGGCGGAAGCTGCGCGCCGCAGCAAGCTACCGGTCCCTGCGCCGCAGACGACATGTGCATCTCCGGGGCTTGCGGAGCGACGGGCACCGGCAGCAACTGCTGCACCGCCGCCTGCTCGACGAGCGATGCCACCTGCGGCGCCACCGACTGTGACTCCACCGGCGCTTGCGTCTATCCGGTTGGCACGACCTGCGGCACCGATTCCTGCACCACCAGCAGCGTCACGACCAACGCGTGCGATGCGACCGGCACCTGCTCGGCGACGACCGCGGCTTGCCCGAACGGCTTCAACTGCGACGCCGCCAATACCGACTGCCTCGTGACCTGTGGGGGCGACGCCGACTGCGCCACTGGCTTCTACTGCGTCGTCTCAACTGGAACCTGCACCGCTCAGTAGACCACCGGTCCCTGGGAACCTCGCACGAGGAGAGTGCAGCACGACGAGCGGCCGCCGCAATCCGGCGCAGCTCCACGCGTGGCCGACGTTCAGGGCTGCCACTCCGTACAAAAGCTGTTGCCCGCTTCGCCGGCATCGCCGACCCCGGTGTCGACGAAATGCAGGGTGACGGGATACGCGTCGACGCCCAGCGGGTAGTTCTGACGGCTGAGGCACTGGGCCAGGATGAAGGGACCGCCGCTGGCAGCCCAGCCGGCGCCCGGAATCACGAACCCGGACTGGAGGGAGGCGCCGAAATCGCCCAAGTCGGTGAAATTCACCGGCGCCTCGGACGAGGTGAGCCAGAAGAACTGCGCATCCAGTGCCACGCCCTCCTTCTTTGCGAACTGAGACTGGGGATCGAACACATGCCCCTTGAAGAGCAGCGTAGCCTCCTCCGCGGCGCAGATCGTGGCGCCGGCGGCGTCCACGATTCCTCCCGTGCAGGCTTCCGCCGCCTCTTCATACTCGGTCGCGCCGACGCCGATGTTCGCGGCGCAATCGCCGTCGGTCTGGATCAGGATCTGCGACAGGTCCGTGATGATCGGTGAATTGACTGCTAGCTGCTCGACGCCCGTGGCAACGCGATCTTGATCGAGGTTGCCAGCTCCCTGAACGGTCGCTTCCGAGGTGGCGCAGGTCATGGAAGCGACGTCCGTGCCTTGGACGTTGAGATTCTGCGGGAGAGTGCATGCGGCTGACAAACAGAACTCCGGCCAGGGGCACGTCCCTTCAGTGTCGTCGGGGGCCGCGCACCCGCCGTCGTCCGCTGCACCCCCGGTGCTGCCGCTTCCACTCCCGCTGCTCGAGCCGGGCCCAGTGCTCGAACCACTTCCGGTGGTCGACCCACTCCCGGCAGAACCAACCCCGCTCGAACCATTCCCGCTCGAACCCGTGGAACCGGCACCGGTTGCACTCGCCGTTGCGGCGCCGGTTGCGCTGCCACCTGACGAGGAGCCCGTGCCGCTGGTTCCCACGCTGGACCCACTGGAGCCTTGGGGTGAGGTGCCACCAGTTGTCCCGCCGGCCGCGGTGCCGCAAGCCGCCTGAAAGGCGAGACCGCAGCCCACCACGAGAACCCGCGAGAGCTTGCTCAGTTTCATCGGTGCCCCTCCAGAGCCCAGGCAGAGCCACCCGGGCAGCGCCACCCGGGCGGATGGCGGGTAGTCTAGCTCGTCTGTGCTACGAAGAGGGGCTGGCTGACGCGATGATCAACCGAGCAGGAGCCCTACTACCGATCCTCGTGGTCCTCACCGGGTGCTGCCTGGAAGTCGTGAGGGGCATGGACCTGAACGACGCCGGAGTGGGTACCTCCTCCAGCGGCAGCTCCACCGATGCGACAACTGGTGGGCCGGCCCCTACGACTGGCGGCACGTCTGCCGGCAGCTCGACCGGAGGCAGCTCGAGCGGGGGCAGCTCGACCGGAGGCACGACTGGCGGAACGACGGGGGGGGCCTGCGGGGCGGTAGTTGCAGGACCGCCGGATGCCGGACCCCTGGTGGCATTCGAGCCCAACCCGCTGAGAGATTCCTCGGATGCCGGGGTGACGTTGACTGTGATCTCCCTCGCTGGTGAGCAGGTTGGGGGGACCTACTACCTCGCGCAGATGGAATCGGATGGCCATTTGCTCGACGTCGCCACGTTGACCTTCGATGCGGGGGCGTCAGGCACGAGCCTTGAGATAGTCCTCCCGACTGATTCGTCTCCTCAACCGGAGAGCTGGTCTGCTGACGACGGCGGGCACGTGCTCACCCAGCAGCTCATCATCGACGCCTCCGGCCGGCAGGTCTGCACTGCGTTCGGCCAACCCTGTGGAAGTTTCGGGGACTGTTGCTACGGCCTGAGCTGCCAGGCCGTCGATGCTGGGTGCTCGTGCGGGTACGCGTGGCCAGCATGGTTGCTGGATTAAGATGACTGGGGAGGCTCAAATGCGAAACGCTCTTGCGACGGTGGTGCTCCTGTCCCTGCTGGGGACAGCTTGCCTGCAGAGTGCCACGACCGGCTTCACGAATGTCGGCGGCACCACGACTGGTACCGCACCTTTACCGCCTGGCGCTCCGTGCGCTTCCAATGGCGTGTGCGGCTCGGGGATCTGTGGGCCCGACGGAACCGGCAATTGCTGCGTCCTGACCTGCTCGAGTGAGCCAGTCTGCGGCGCCACGGCCTGCAACGATGCCGGCGCCTGCCTCTATCCTTCTGCGGAAACCGCCTGCGGCATGACATGCACCAACGCGACCCTCGCTTCTGCGAGCTGCAACGGGTCGGGGAGCTGCCAGCCCGCCGGGACGGGCACGGCCTGCCCCGACAACCTGGCCTGCAACGGTGACGGGGGTTGCTACGCGAGCTGCAGCACGCTGCGCGACTGCGTAGCGGGGTTCAACTGCGAGGACGGCAACTGCGTTCCGCAGGTTCAGGCCGGCGAAAACTGCGCCGACAACTTCGATTGCCTTTCGGGAATCTGCGGGGCGGATGGCGTGGGGCACTGTTGCGCGACAGCCTGCGCCAGCACCACGGCCCCCTGCGGCGCCACCGACTGCGATGGCACCGGAGCCTGCGTGTACCCTGCAGCCGGCGGCCCCTGCGGGTCGGTCCTGCTGAGCTGCGCCGCGGGGGTCCAGACCAATCCGACCCTCTGCGACGGGCTCGGCGCCTGCACCAGCTCCCCTCCGACCACCGACTGCGCACCGCTGATCTGCGGCGCCAACGCCTGCCTGAAGGGCTGCACGACCGTCGCGGACTGCGTGGCCGGAGACTTTTGCGATCCCGTCAGCTCGAGCTGCTGCAGCGGCCTCGTCGACGGCGGGGAGATCTCCGTGGACGTGCAAGCCGGGAGCGACACCACCTCTTGCTGCGGCTACGGCGGCGCTTCTCCTTGCCAGACCCTCACCCATGTCATGCAGCTCATCACGCTCGCCCAGGCGCCGAACGTCACGATCAACGCCACCATCGGCGATGCCGGCGGCGACTGGCAGCTGAATGCCGAGCCCGCTCTCATCGTCCTCGGCTGGGGCGTAGAGCTGAAGGCCCCCGGCGTGTTCTTTACAGGGTTCGACATCTCCACCACGGGGGCCCCCAACGACGGACTCAACAACGTCAGCATCGTCGGGACCGCAACCAGCCCGATCGGGATTGGCACCGCGCTCGGTGGCGGGCAGTGGGCCCCCTCCCCCTCGGCGATCTCGATCGAATCCGGCAATACCCTCTACATCGCGAACGCGATCGTCGACGGCAACGACTACACGGGCACCAACGCCATCGGAGTGGCTGGCGGCGCAACCCTGGTGCTGGGTCAGGACCGGTCGGCCGCGATCACCGGCACCGTCTACGTCGGGGGCTATGTGTTCGATGGCATTCGTCCGGGCTGGGATGGGATCGTCTGCGGAACGGCCAATGGCCTGGGCTGCACGGTTCGCGACGCGCCTCTGGTGGGGAGCAGCAGCGTGATCATCCAGGAACAGTCAAACCGTGACATCGACGCCGAGGACTACTCGAGCATCGTGCTGACCTCGGCGCCGGTCATTGGCCAGGCTCCGACTTCGCTCGGCTTCGGGACCTGCCCGGACAAGCAGGACGGCAGCGTGGCGGGGGTGCTGCTCAACGGATTGGCGAGCGTGACCCTCGACAATGCCACCGTGCAGTGCATCACGGGCTATGGCTTCGAGCTGCTCGCGTCCAGCAACGGATCGCCGCGGCTGACCCTGAGCCACGCGACGATCCAGAACACGAACGCGGGGGTCTACGCCTCGGCGGGCACCGCCGCGGTCTCGTCGTCCAGCATCTGGTACAACTTCGTGGGGGTCGATCAGGACACCGACGGGACCAACGTCGGGACGATCGATCTCAGCGGCGGAGATGGCGGGCGCAACACGGTGATCTGCTCCAGCGACAACGAAATGGACTACCATGGCAGCTATCTCAACCTGGTGGCCGGCATCTCGGTCCTGAACGACAGCTCGGCGACCCTCAACGCCAGCAACCTGTTCTGGGACACCAGCGGACCGGATCTGTTCATGTGCGATTCGCAGGCAGAAACGTGCGCCTGCGAGATCGCCGCCTGCACCGAGGCCGACGGGGCCGACGGCATGGACGCGGTCTACACGTCCAGCGGGACGATCACGACCACCGGCAACCAGCTTTCGAACGCCAAGTGCTTATCGCCCTGACGGACCTCTAACCTTCAGGGTGGGGACACCGAGAGGATCGTCCCGCCACTGGGATCCGTCCAGAAGAGGGCTGTCCCGTCGGTCGCGGCCATGAGCTTGCGTGGAAGCGGCACGCGCAGGTGTTCGTGGCTCGCCCCTTCGAGCTGGAGCTCATCGGCCACGCCGAGCGGAAAGCGCTCCGCCGGCGCAAGGGCGCGTGGCTTGCCGCCCGCTATGGCCACCGTCATCACCGGGTCGTCGTATTCGTTGCGCCAGTACACGTTCTCGCCCTCGACGGCGAGGCGGCAGGGGTGATCCTGATCCGAGGCGAGCGCGATCGGACTGCCGCCGGCCAAGGGCAGTCGCATGACCCGGCCGTAATTGCCACCCTCGGTCCAGTAAACGGCGCGTGAATCGGCGGCGATCTGCTGGGGAAGCCGGCGCCCGGAGGCGAGAATCGCGGGCTTGGTGCCGTCCAGCGGGATCTTGACGATCTTGCCCTGCATGGCCTCGGTCGTGACGTAGACGGCGTCCGGGCTGGCGGCGATACCGAAGGGGTGGTCGAGGCCGGAGGCCAGGACGACCGGCGTTCCTCCAGCCCGAGCGACCTTGAGCACCTGTCCGCCGCGGAGGTTGGTCCAGTAAACGAATTTGGAATCGATCGCGATGCCGTGCGGGGAATCCTGCTTGGCGACGAGCTTGATGGGCTTGACCTTGCGGACGGGGCCGGCGGCTGGCGAGGTGCGGGACGGAGGCGGGGGATCCTGGCACTGGACCAGGAGCTTCCGGCCAGCCATGGCGATGACGCAGTTGTCCAGGACGTCGAGCCCGAGGACGCCGTCGCGCCGGCACTCGAAAGTCTCGCGGTTGGGGACGAGCACGAGGCCGACGGTGGTGTGGTACTTCCCGATGGCGAGCGGCACAGGCGGGAGCACCGAGGTGTCGACCGACTTGGAGATGGAGGTGCTCTGGCCGGCGGGCCTTGCGTCCGCCTTGAGCTTCTCGGCGAGGCTCTTGCCAAGGACGAGGTTCGACCGGTTCGCGCCCGTGTCGAGGAGGAGATTGACCTTTTGGCCGGCGATCTCCACCGGCAGCAAGAAACCGATGGGCGAGCCGTTGCCCTCGCAGACCACGACATCGTCCGCGAGGCTGGTTCCAAAGTCGCCCCACTTCGCCTCGGCCTCCAGCCAGGGCAGAGCGGAGAGCTGGCCATGGACCAGATCGAGAACCAGTGCCTCGCCCGATGTGGAAATCGACTGGGGTGAGAGCAGCCCGTCGGCGGGGAAACCCTCGGGCAAGCGTTTGGCGAGGACCGGCTTGTCCGAGGACAGGGTCCAGTCTCCGGCGGTGATGACGGCTCCGCGGAGCGCGTCCTCCTTCGACCCATCCCCGAAGTGGTCGCTCAGGGTGGCGAGGCCGCCGGCCCGCAGCTGGGCCTTGTCTGCGATGGTTTCGGAGAGCAGATGGATGCTCGCCCCGGTGTCCACCAGCAGCCGCGCGGGTTGCCCGTTGATGAGGACGTCGATGAGCGGAAGGCGGGGTTGCCTCCGGTCTTCGGAGACGACAAACGGCCGGATGTGATCGGGGGTGATCTCGTCCGCTCGCGCGACGCCGGCGAGCGAGCCGGCGAGCAATGCTGCAACGAGCCAGAGACGCGCAGCGGTCACCCGAACGCTATACGCCGACCGCGCCAAATCCGCCGGCGAATCTGGGTCAGAGCCAGCAAGAGCAGACCCGCCAGTGCGGGGCCGCCGGGGGCCGATTGACAACCGCCGGCGCTCGGCTTCACGACCGTCGGGCCGTTCACCTGGATCGAGAACGACTGCTCCCCGAAGCCGCCCTGGGCGGCGGCGCCTTCGACGAGGAACGAGTAGCTCCCCGCCACGAGTGGAGTGCCCTGGATCTCGCAGTTCGAGTAGAGCAAGAGGCCCGGGGGCATCGACTCGTTGACGGTCTCGGTCGCCAATTGCATCGGGTTGAACAGCTGGCACGTCACCGAATCGTTGGCCGGTGCATTGGTCTCGATGGTCGTCGAGTAGAACTCGTTGAGCGTGGCCGGCGGCAGCTGCTCCGTCTCGAACGAGAAGCTCGTCGTCGAGCTGACCGTCAGGAGCGCCAGCCCCTGGGCCGCGGCCGGTGGCTCTTCGTCGTCCCACACCTGCACCGTCAACGCGAAGACCCCAACCTCGCTGGGAACGCCCTCGAGTCTGCCTTGCGCGGGATTGAAGCTGAGGCCGAGCGCCAGCAGGCTCGAGCCGAGGTCCGAGCCCGGATCGCCCGGGTACTCCGGCTCGCGCACGATGTCGATGAGGCTCCAGCTGTAGGGAGGAGCCCCGCCCGCGGCGTGGAGCGTGTCGTTGTAGCTCTTGTTGATGATCGCGGGCTCGAGCTGAGTCGAAGCCACGGCGAGCGCGCCGGCCGCGAAGACCGTCAAGGTGTAGATCGGGGATACGACGGTGGTCCCGTTCGAATCCGTCACGCTGACCTTGAAGTTCGAGGTGCCCTCGTATTCCGGCTCGCCGGTCAGGGTCCCGTTCGAGATGAGGCTGATGCCCTCGGGCAGTGTTGCGGCTGGCGTGACCAGCGCCCACTGGTAGGGCGGGACGCCATCGACGGCTCCGATGGCGAAGTTGTAGAGCTGCCCGGTCGAGCCCGCTGGAAGATTCACGGTCTCGATGGTGAGCAGCGCAAGCGCGGCCGGGGCGAAGAGCAGTAGCACCCCCACCGCGGCCAGCAGGGACCCCTGAGCGAGCTGCGCGACGCGGCTTCGGATCACATTGGTCATATAGGAGCTTCTCGAGAACCGTCCGGCTCCCTCCGCTCGACTGTGGCCACGCTACTGAACGCGTCGCAGCAGCCGGGAAGACCGCCGGCGAACCCGGGTCAGAGCCAGCAGAAGTAGACCCGCGAGCGCGGGGCCGCCAGGGGCCGATTGACAGCCGCCGGCGCTCGGCTTCACGACCGTCGGGCCGTTCACCTGAATCGAGAACGACTGCTCCGCGAAGCCGCCCTGGGCGGCGGCGCCTTCGACGAGGAACGAGTAGCTCCCGGCCTCGAGTGGAGTGCCCTGGATCTTGCAGGTCGAGGAGAGGGTGAGGCCCGGGGGCATCGTGGTCGCCAGTTGCCCCTGGGTGATCACGTAGCACGCCACCATGTCGTTGGCCGGTGCATTGGTCTCGATGGTCGTCGAGTAGAGCTCGTTCAACGTGGCCGGCGGTAGCTGCTCCGTCTCGAACGAGAAGGTCGTCGTCGAGCTGACCGTCAGGAGCACCAGCCCCTGGGCCGTGGCCGGTGGCGATTCGTCGTCGGTGATCTCCACCGTCAACGCGAAGACCCCGACGACGGTGGGCACGCCCTCGATCTCGCCTAGCTCGGGGTAGAAACCGAGGCCGATCGACATCAGGCTCGCGCCCAGTTCCGCGCCCTGATCGCCCGGGGACTCCGGCTCGCGCCTGACGTCGATCAGGCTCCAGGCATAGGGAGAAGTCCCGCCCGCGGCGTGGAGCGTGTCGTTGTAGGTCTGGCCGAGGGACGCGGGCTTGAGCGTGGTCGAAGCCACGGCCAGCGCGCCGGCCGCGAAGACAGTCAAGGTGTAGATCGGGGATACGACGGTGGTCCCGGTCGAGTCCGTCACGCTGACCTGGAAGCTCGAGGTGACGTCGTATTGCGGCTCCCCGATCAGGGTCCCATTCGAGACGAGGCTGATGCCCGGGGGCGGTGTTCCGGCGGCCGTCACCAGCGCCCATTGGTAGGGCGGGACGCCACCCACGGCCGCGATGTTGAAGTTGTAGAGCTGCCCGGTCGAGCCCGCAGGAAGACTCACGGTCTCGATGGTGAGAACCTCCGCAAGCGCGTCCGGGGAGGAGAGCAATAGCATTCCCACCGCGGCCAGCACGGACGCCTGAGCGAGTTGCACGGCGCGGCTTCGGATCACATTGGTCATAGGCGCCTCGAGAGCTTGAGCCAGACCATCGCCAGCAAGAGCAATCCTGCTCCGGGCGGGCCATCTCCGGTGGCGCAGCCTCCCGACTGAGGTTGAGGCGAAGGTGGAGGCGCCTCTACCTGGATCTCGAGAGGGATGACGCTCTCAGCCCCAGTCGCGTCCGTCACCGCCACAGCGAAAGAGTAGGGGCCCGTCGGCGTGCCGACCGGCACTGTTCCACTGATCTCTCCAGTCGCGGACAGGCTCAACCCCGGGGGCAACTGCCCGGAGTAGAGGCTCCAGCTCAGCGTCGAGACACTCGTGGCCTGCAGGTCGGCGACGAAGGGCACGCCGATCACGGCCACCGCTGGCGATTCCCGCACCGGAACCGCCGTCTGCGTCACGGGTAGAATGTATTGGCGCATGGTCGAATGCCCGAAGTTGTCGGACAGGTTCACGACCAGCGGAAAGATGCCGGCCTGGGTTGGGGTGCCGCTGAGATCGGCCACGGCGGGATTGCCGATCTGCTGGAACGCGAGCCCGGCCGGCAGCGGGGTCGACGACGATAGGCCCCAGTCGAACGTCGCTCCCGTCATGGTCCCGTCCGAGGCGAGGATCGGCTGGTCGTACGGCAGCCCCACCACCGCCGGCTCCAGGAAGGGGGTCGTGATGACGAGGGTGCTCGGCGAGATGATCTCCAAGGTCATAGTCGCCGTGGCCTGGGTTCCGATCGAGTCGGTTGCGACCACGGTGAACGGCACCGGTCCATCGGTCGCCGCCTGGGGTGTACCGGAGAGCACGCCGCCGCTGGAAAGCACGATGCCCAATTCCTGAGAGATCATCCCCCGCCAGCTGTAGGGCGGGACTCCGCCTTCCGCGACGAGGAAATCGAGGTAAGGCGAATTCACGACTGCGATCGGTAGCTCCGGGCCGCTCTGTTCGATCGAGAGGCTGGCCGAGTCGGCCGCCACCGGAAGCTCCAGCACCGCCGTCTGCGCGTCTCCTCCCGAGGCGACCTGGACGACGATGTCGAACAGACCGGCCTCGGTGGGCGTCCCGCTGAGCTCGCCCAGGGAATCGAGCGAAATGCCGTTCGGGGGCGCCCCCGCCAGGAGCGACCAGCTGCTCTGGGTGCCGCCTCCCTGCTCGGTCAACGCGTAATGGTAAGGCGCGCCCACGATGGCAACCAGCAGCGCGGAAGGACTCGTGATCTGCAGCGGGTTGGTGGTGAGCCTGATGCCGACCCAGGTGTCATTGTTGGACGGATCAGCGTCGGCCACCTGCTGCTCGGGATCGAGCACCAGGACGAGATTGTAGGTCCCGGGCGGTATTCCATCCGGGATGACGAGCTGATCGGTGGCGGTGTTGTTGGCGTTGGGCGCCCCGTAGGGTCCGAGGGGCGGGGTCGTCCCGAGGTCGGTCGGGCCGGCGCTCGGGCCTGAGCTCAGGATCGATACCGGAACACCGTTCCCCTCGAGAAACACGGTGGGCGGATTCAGGAAATAGCTGTAAGGGCAGGGAGGCGCCGCCCCCTGAAGATTGTGGATGGTTCGCGACACGCCGATCACCTGCCCACCGGCGGCGGGCGCCGAGCTCTGCAAGAGGAGGTCTCCCGGACCGACGGCATAGTCCACGTCGGCCAAGGCCGCCGGCGCTATCGCGGTCAGCGAGAGGAACAGGAGCAATCTCAACGAACAGTCGCTCGCCGATCTCATGAGCTCAATCCTTCCGCAGGCTCGCCAGAAGCGCTTCAGCCCGCGCGGCGCTAACGCCGTAAGTACGATAGACCCAGCAGCAGAAGCCCGACAAGGGGCCGGCCTGGCGAGTTGGCCCAATCGCTCCTTCCACCGCGCGATGGTCAGCGGACCGGGGAATCTGTACCGCATCGACACGAGCGACGCGTCCTGTGAAGCGACCTCCTTCGTGCCCGACCAGGCGCCCTTTGGAATGAGCTTCCTGTTCGACTCCTCCACCGGGGTGGACACCCTACAAGTCATCCAGACCTTGCCGGTCGCGACCGTGGGCTCCGGAGGCTTCGCGATGAAATTCTGGGGCGGGTCTTTCTGGATCTTCATCAACGACACGGTGTTTCAGGTGCCGCGGAACACCGGCGTCGCCACCCAGGTGGTGAGCGATGATGGCTACATGATCGTGGGCGCCGGCGTCTCGGATTGCGCGCCGGTGCAGTAGCCTTCGATGCCGTCAGCGCTGAATCTCGATCAAGAGCACCCACGAGTCGAGGATCCCCGCCATGAACGCCAGCAGGGTTGCGGGAACCAGCCAGTACATTCCGTCCGGGTGGCCGGTGCAGAGCAAGGCACCCGAGACCACGAAGGGCAAAGGGTGAATCTGGTTCCCCAGCACTCGCCACACCATGCGCTGGTACTTCTTGTCCTCGGCGAAGGTCCTCGCGAGGCTCCAGGTTTGTACGCCCCAGAGGGTGGCGCCGGTGAGGCCCACCTCAAGCCCGAACGTGCCCGCTTGCTGCTTGGGCACGAGCGCGAAGCTCGCGACGATCAAGACCGACAGGAACGCCAGGAGGGATTCCATCGCCCGCAGCGGCAGATTCTTGAACTGGACGATGCGCGTGAGATTGATCGACACGGCCACGAACAAGAGGCCAGCCAGCGTCGCGGACGCCCCCAACTCGCCGACGAAGAAGTTGTCCCAGCCTTCCATTCTTGAAGCGCCCCTTCGTAGCCCGACGAACATCGGGCAGCCCGCGACCACCGCTGCGGAACTAGACTACCCTGAACTGCGCGAGCCGCGCCGGGTCCATCGACAGGATGATTTCGATGATCCTCCCCTCGTCGATGGTGAACTCCCAGACCGCGAGCCTCCGCTCACCTTGAGCCCAGACAGTTCCAGCCATCCCATCGATGAGAGCGGGTCTGGCTCCGAGAGCGCGACCCTTGAAGACCGCGGCAACTGCGGCGGCCCCACGAACCTCGCCTGGCAACTCTCCTGTCCCGCCCCACTTGTTCGCGGCGGCGGTCTGGACCGCCGTCTCGTCAGCCCGCAGGACCACGCTCGGATCCAGCACCGCTAGCAGCGCCTCGAGGTTTCCTGCGCGAGCGGCGGCGAGGAACGCGTCGATGATACCTCGGTGGAGAGTGAGCTCTTCGTCGGGCTTTGCCGACCCGCCTCGGACACGACGTCGGGCTCGGCTGGCGAGCTGCCGGGCGGCAGCCGGGGTTCTCCCGAGGATGGCGCCGATTTCGTCGAACGGCATGTCGAACATGTCATGCAGAACGAAGGCGACGCGCTCGGCCGGCTCCAAGGCATCGAGAACGACGAGCAGCGCGGAGCCAATCGAGTCGGCGAGGAGTAGCTCTTTCTCGGCGTCGGCGCCATGGGTGTCTTGGGCTGAATGCGACTGTGGCCCGGCGACCTGCTCTTGCGTCTTGCGGGAGCGCAAGGCGTCCAGGCACACGCGCGCGACCACCGTGGTGAGCCAGCCACCGAGGTTCTCGATCTGACGAGCATCGGAGCGACTGAGGCGAAGCCAGGCTTCCTGCACCGCATCTTCGGCCTCGGCGAGTGAGCCAAGCATCCGGTGTGCAACCACCCGAAGATGCTCCCGATTCTCCTCGAACTGACGGGCCAGCCACTCGTTCTCATCCATCGGTCACATTTCCCCGGCGCCGTACGTCATCCAGATGACGTACGAACGCCACCCGATGTGACGGATTTGGAGATTCATGCCCGAGCTGCCGCGGTCTCGAATGGTTGCCATAGCCTACTGGGGGCTCACGCTGTTCGTCGCGCTCACAGGAATAGCGGCCGGCCTCATGGACGCGCTGCGCCTCCAGCCGCTTTACGGGCTCCTGATCCATCTGGGCTATCCCGCCTACTTCGGCGCGATTCTCGGCGTATGGAAGGTGCTCGGCGGAGGGGCCTTGCTCGCTCCGCGGGTTCCCCTGCTCAAGGAGTGGGCCTACGCCGGCATGTTCATCGACTACTCCTCGGCCACCATCTCCCACCTGGCGATGGCCGATGGGTTCACGGCGGCGCTGGGACCGCTCCTGTCCGCGGCTGTGATGGTCGGATCCTGGTGGCTGCGTCCGCCAGCGCGACGGTTGATCTAACGGGTTACGCGAGCGACAGAGGCCCCGGGTAAGCTGAACAGATGATCTTGTGGATAACCGTGAGCGGAGTGGCGTTGTGCGTCGGCGTCATCATCGGACGGCTCACCGCCGCCCGCGCGGATCCGACATTGGCGGAGCGGGCACACCGCTCCGAGGCGGCGCTCGAGGTCGCCGAGCGAACGGTCGAGGATCTGCGGGCCGAGCGGCTGGCGATGCGCAGCAACACCGCGCAGCTCCGCGACACCTTCCAGGCCCTGGCGGCCGAGGCGCTCAAGGGCGCCAACGAGCAGTTCCTGGCCATGGCGCAAGGCGGTCTCAAGTCGCTGGTGGAGCGTTCCGACGGCAGCCTGGAGCAGCGCCAGAAAGCGGTGGCGGAGCTGGTGACACCGCTGCGCGAGGCGCTCACCCAGCTCGGGGCCGAGCAGCAGCGCATCTCCGAGGCGCGCGTGCGGGAGGCGGCGACACTTTCGGCGGAGCTCAACGGGTTGCGGCTGCAGAATGACCAGCTCTCCGGCGAGACCTCGAAGCTGGTGAACGCGCTGCGCACTCCCCAGGTGCGCGGGCGCTGGGGCGAGATGCAGCTGCGCCGCACGGTGGAGATCGCGGGCATGAGCCCGCACTGCGATTTCGTTGAGCAGTCGAGCGTCCAGACCCCCGAAGGGCTGCGGCGCCCCGACCTGGTGGTGCACCTGCCGGGTGGGCGCGAGGTGGTCGTCGATTCGAAGGTCCCCCTATTGCACTACCTGGAGGCCATTGAGGCCACCACCGATGCGGCCAAGGACGCGGCGCTCCAGCGACACGCCCAGCTGGTTCGGAGCCACGTCGTGCGACTTTCCGAAAAGCGTTACTGGGCCGCCTTCGATACGGCCGAGTTCGTGGTGATGTTCATCCCGAACGACAGTTTTCTGGCCGCGGCGGCCGAACGCGACGCCCGATTGCTCGAGGATGCCAGCGAGGCCCGGGTGGTGCTGGCCACTCCGACCACGTTCATCGCGCTGCTGCGGGTGATTGCCGTCGGCTGGCGCGAGGAGCGGCTGGCGGAGAATGCCGAGCGAATCGCCGAGCTGGGGCGCGAGCTGCACGATCGCCTGGTGGCCTTCGCGGGGCACATCAACGTGATCGGCGAGAACCTCGGAAAGACCGTCCTGGCCTACAACAGCTCGGTGGCTTCTCTGGAGAGTCGGACGCTGCCGCAGGCGC
>Ga0302324_100015179_pt1 | contig 15457 bp, 15 predicted proteins | sample Palsa_T0_1_FD_201949 | JGI IMG/M metagenome (GOLD analysis project Ga0302324, IMG submission 201949) | Peat permafrost microbial communities from Stordalen Mire near Abisko, Sweden - Palsa_T0_1 | ecosystem: Environmental > Terrestrial > Soil > Palsa > Peat permafrost | place: Sweden: Abisko...
GGCCGGGGCCATCGCATCCGGGCCACGCCGTTCAGATCGCGCGGCGACCTTCTCGTGCACCCCGGCGACCCGGATCATGAAGAACTCATCGAGGTTCGAGGTGAAGATCGCCAGGAACTTGACCCGCTCAAGCAAGGGGATCGTCTCGTCCTCGGCGAGTTGCAGAACGCGGTCGTTGAAGTCGAGCCACGACAACTCGCGGTTGGCATAGAGCTGCGGGTCGTCGAACTTGCCTGACCGGGTTGATCGCCGCTTGCGGACCCTCAGCGACTCGACGTCCTCAAAGATCGCCTCGCTCATACGATCGCCTCGCTCATACGATCGCCTCCGCCGAAGCAATCGCCTGCAGTTCGCTGGGCGTCATCAGGACGACGAGTTCGCCTTGCTCGATGCCCGCCAGGCCGCACTTGCGCAGCCGGACCTGGGCGCCAGTCAGATCATGCAAAGCCAGCGAGATCGATGGATCGTGCCCGACCAGCAGCGCGTGCTCGATTCCGACGGCTACTCGCTCGGCGTCAAAGGGTTCGCCGGTCAGCTCGTCCGTGTCGACGATCTCGATTCCGAGCGGCTCGCAGGCCAGTTCGGCAGTTTGGCGTGCACGCAGCTTGGGGCTGGTCAGGCACAACTCGAGCGGCACGCTGAGCCGTGCGAGTGCGGCGCCGGCCGCGTGCGCCTGGGTCCGGCCAAGCTCGGTCAGCGGCCGCGATTCATCGGGCGAGCCGTCAGCAGCATCAGCGTGGCGTAGCAACCAGAGCATCGCTCAAGGTTACGCGCCATAAGACATGCAGGTTGTGAACGAAGCGGTTTGTGCAACTCCCGCAAAATCCGAGCAAACGCTGCGTAAAAATGAGCTCAGCCGATAATCAACGGCCGGCGGAAGACGCGCTCAAACGCCTCATCGTCGAAATAGCGCTCGACGCTCCAGCGTGGCAGCGTCAGGTCGCCGTCGGCCAGCAGATGCAGCGCGAACCCGTCGCCGTTTGTGCGCAGGCGAGCCTCCGACACGATCTGATCACGGCCACGCTCAAGGTGCTCGGCGAGGCGCAGAATCAAGGCGCAGCGCTCAAGCATCGCCTCGTCGCCGGGTTTCGCCAGTGGCGCCCATTCGCCGAGCTTGGCCGCACCCTTGCGGTGATACCTCGCGATCTGGGCGATCAACGCTCGCTCCCGCGGGTCAAACCCAGGTAGATCGGCGCTCATGATCAGATATCGCGAGTGCTTATGGTGATCGTCGTAGGAGATCGTCACGCCGACGTCGTGCAGCATCGCCGCGGCCCACAGCAGTTCCGCCTCGCCGGCGGCCGGCTTGAACACCTTTGACTCGACGAGTGACTCGTGCATCTGTAGTGACAGCCGCGCTACATGTTCGGTGTGGGTGAGGTCCGACTCGTATTGGATCGCCAGGTTGCGTACGGCCGCTCTGCGGACGTCTGGGATCAGCGGCTGCTCCTCGTCGAGGATCGTCCGCGCCAAGAAAATCCCCTCACGCAGGCCCGCCTCGGTCGTCTCGATCCCGTTGAAACCGCCGACCTTCAGCACCGTTTGCAGCGTCACCGCCGCGGCCAGGATGATGTCGGCGCGTCCGGGCTTGATCCCGGGGATGGTGTGACGCTCAGCGACCGGCAGCGCGGCCAAGGTCGCACACAGTTGATCGAGTGCCTTTGCGGTGATCACGTAGCCCTGGACGCCGATATCGATACCGCCGCCGGCGCCGAACTCGGCGCGCTGTGCGGCGGCGGCGAGGTTTCGCACGGCGCCACCGGTTGCGACCAAGCGTCCGCCACGCTCGCCCAGCCAGTCCGCCGTGGAGATCTTGCGTTCGACGTGCTCGCGCAGTCGCTGAAGATCCTTCTTGCTGGCCGGCCGCCGCGGATTCTCGTCGGCCAAGAACCGCTCGGTCATTCGCACGGCGCCAAGCCTGAACGAGGCCGTGTCGCGCTGAAGCCGGTCCTCCACCCGCACCAACTGCATCGAGCCGCCGCCGATATCGAGCACGACGCCGTCGCTCAGCGTCGTCGAGTTGACGCTCGCGACATACCCGTAGTGCGCTTCTTGCTCAGCCGAGAGCAGCTCAACCTCGTACCCCGTTAGCTCCTTGATCTGCTCGAGATACGCGTCGCGATTGTCGGCGTCACGGATCGCGCTGGTGGCGAATACGTGAACGTCATCGCCGAGCAGGTCGTTGGCGCGACAGAAGCGCTCAAACACCACGAGCGTCTCAAGCCCGCGCGCCATCGCTGCTTCACCGAGTGCGTGAGTGGCGGCTACGCCCTCGCCGATTCGTACCGCCTCATACAGCTCGTCGGTCCGCTTCCACCAAGGACTTTCGACGCCTTCGGCGCCGTATGTGTATACGACCAGCCGCCACGAGTTTGAGCCGAGATCGATCACGGCGACGTTGCGTGGCTCCCGACCGTCCCGCGCCGTTGCGCGAGTCGTCCTCCAACTCATGTGGCGATCATCGAACCTGCCTCGGACGGTGCCGCCTGCGGGTTGGCCCTAACCCTGCAAACTGCGACGAGATCCGTTCGCTCGGCGGCCATCACAGCTAGAGCCGAGGCCTCGTCAGGCAGCGCAGACCACCTCGGCCGGGCTCGCCGCGAGACCCCAAGCGGCTGTCAGCTGCGCAAGCGAGCGCTCCCAGCTACGCGCGCGAACCGCCAGCAGTCCGCCTGTGGCCAGGCGCTCACGGAGCGTTGCACGGCGCGCCAGCCAGCCGATCGCCTCACTCAGCGGACCGGCGCCGTGGGGTACCAGCAGACCACTGCGACCGCTCTCGATCAGCTCCTCGGCGGCCCCTCCGGCGACTGCCAGCACCGGTAGCCCGGAGGCTTGGGCGGCGACGGTCGTCTCCCCGAACACATCGGAGTGCCCAGGTACGACGAGCAGATCGGCGCTGGCGTAGGCAGGCGGCAGCGCCTTGCCGTTCAGCGAGCCAAGGACCGATGCTGCGGCACCCAGCCGCAACTTGACGCGCGGCGGCAACGGCAGCTCTGAGGCGATTACGAGCTGTAACCCGGGACTCAGTTCGCGCGCACGCAGGAAAGCATCAGCGAGCGTTTCCAGCTCGTTCGGATCACCGTCCGAGCTGACGTACAGCAGACGGATCGAGGAGTCCGAAACGACGGGGCCAAAGACTTCCGGCGTGTACCGGGCGGGATGGAATTGAGCGGGGTTCACACCGGGCAGCCAGCGGCAGATGCGTGTGCGCTCGACCCTGGTCGCCGCCAGTTGATCGTCTGCTGTGGCACTGGGCGAGAGGACGGCGCCTGCCGCGGTCAACAGCGCTGGAGGGAGGTCGGCGAGTGCTGGGCTGTAGGTGGCCGCCACCGGGATGTCGCGTTGACGCGCGATGGGCAGTAGCGCCTGAGCGGTCGCCCCGGCGTCGGCGAGGTGGAGCAGGTCGAAGTTGTGTCTCGCCAGCGCAGCACGCGCATGTTCAGCGCCGCGGTCAAGCAGCGTGATTGCGTGGTTGGGCACCGTGTCCTCAGCGAGCACGCGCAACAGGCTGGAGCCGGTGCGGGCCGGACGCTCCGCCGCGACTGCGATCGCAGCAACGTTTCCGGGGCGGGCGGCATCGGCCCACTGTTCTTGGATCTTCATGATCACTGAGAATCGACCCTTGAGTCGGGCGATTAGTGATCAGGCAGGTGCTTTCCTGTTATGAAGATGTAATCGGTGCGCCGCGCAGGAAGCGGATCCCGGTCAGCACCATCAAGATCGTCAAGCAGGTCGCGCTGCCGAGGCACCACTCGCAGTAGGTGCCGTGCAGTGACACGGCCTCGCGGTAGGTCAGGTACATGCTGAAGCCGAAGCCGATCAGCGCGATCATGAAGCCCGCCGCGCGGCCGAGCTCGCCACGAACCCCCAGCGACCCGAACAGCGAGATGTAGCCGATCAGCCCGAGCAGCGCCACCGGCACGCCACCGACCTTCGACCACACTGAAGACTGCACCGTCTCGCAGCTCGAGTGGCCGTGACTGGCGCCGGCACAGACCAGCGCCGAGAACCCGTGGTAGTGCACGTAGGTGAGATAGGCAGCGTCAAGTAGGCCGATGAAGGCGATCACGATGATCGCCGTCAGCAGTCGATTCGATGCCTTGCTCACAACTGGTTCCAGTCTCGGAACGGCCCGATCTAGTTGACCGAGTTGATCGCTGACTGGACTTCGCTGAAACTGCTGGGGACGCCCGACGGTAGGGCCTTTTCGCCGTCAGGTCCCTGGATATCCAGCGTTGGTGTGGCTGTCGCACCCGCGGCAAGGGCAGCTGAGCCGTCGGCGTTGACCTGGCTCAGCAGTTTGGAGTCGCTGAGGGCGGCCAACCACTGCGCGTAGTTCAATTCCGGAACCTGCTTCGCCATCCCGTCGATGAAGCTGCTCGTCACGTAGTCCGATCCCTCGGCGCCCTGCTCGTCGTACCAGAGCTCGATGTAGTACCACTCTTTGTCTTGGAGCCCGGCCGCCTCCGCCGCCACCTGCTGCTCGTTGAAGGCGTTCGGATCCGGGTTGTCTCCAGAGGCCGTCTCCACTGAGCGATACACGAGTTTGACCGTCCCGTTGCGGACGTCCTGATTGATCAGCTGTTCCTCGATGCCAGTCCCCGTCTCGCCCTCGGGGTTCCTGAAGCTCGGCGGCGTCGCGAAAATGTCGCAGGCGGAGCACTCCAGATCGCCGAAGAATGTCACCGTAACGGGGGCGCTGGGCTTGCCGAGCGTGTTACCCGACTCCGGGATTCCAGCCAATAGCTGGTCGACGTACTTGTCGGCCGTGAGCGCAGCCTTGCTATCAAACTTGGTGGGCGCCGGGCTGTTGTTGCCGGCTGAGATGGCGATCAGCACCACGACGATCGCAACCGCGATTACCACTGCGCCGCCAATCAGCTGTAGTCGGCGCGTGCGGGCGGCCGAAGTGGCGGCATTCTGCTCGGCGGCGAGGCGCGCAGCCCGTGCCTGTTCTTTTTGTTCTTTTCTGGAAGCCATGACGCGGCGGGACTTTACAGACAGAAATGAAGAGTTCGGTGAGTCCTTGATCCCCGCAGTTTGCGGACATGGCTCTGTTCGCTCGGCGGTAGCTACTGGATCCGAATTGCGTTCCTCCAGTACAGTTCCGCACATGTCGCATGATCCGAGCGACGCGCTGCCCACCGGCGTGGCCTCGGCTACCGCACAGCGCGTCAACAACCGCCTGCGGTTAGCCGTTGTCGACCGTGACCCAGGGTTTACGCAAGTTCTGTCCAACCGACTCGACACGCTGGGCTGGGAATTCCGCGCCCTGTCGGCGCCGATCGCCGTCGACGCGCTCGTCGGAATGCGTCTGAACGCGCTCGTACTTGACCTCGCAGTGCTCGGTCCCGGGAGCTGGGAGTACCTCGAGCGGGTCTGTGTGCGGCTTCCGGGTCTTGCGGTGATCGTCTGCACCGGTCCATCGTCGGTCGCTCAGCGCGTCCGTGGCCTGCGGCTGGGCGCTGACGCCTGGATGACGAAGCCGTGTCACGCGGAGGAGCTGATCTGCGTGATCGAGGCCGCGATCCGCCGTCACCGACGTAACGAGATGCCGGAGCTTGAGGATTCGCTCGTCGTTGGTGAGGTCACGGTTCGTCCTGATCTGTACCAGGCGTACGTCGGCGACGTTTCGCTCGAGCTGACCGCGCGTGAGTTCGAGATCCTGCAGTTGCTTTCTCAGTCTGACCGTGTGCTGCGCCGTGAGGAGATCTACGAGCGGGTCTGGGGTTATGCGATGGCTCACGGCGATCGCAGCGTTGACGTGTTCGTCCGCAAGCTGCGCCAGAAGCTGCGCTCGGCGTCATCGACGTGGAACTACATTCACACGCACTTCGGCGTTGGTTACCGGTTCGCGCCGGAGCCCGATGACCCATTCGGGACGAACCCCGAGCTCGACGAGCACGACGCACCCCGCCGCGAGTTCGCCGGGGATCTGACCCCCGCCGCATAAGGCTGCGTTACCCCGGGGCCCTGCCGGTTCGGGAGCTGACCGATCACGGGACCTTCACATCTTGGTTACGGCTCGCTAACGCCGCTGACCGGGAGGTCAGTGAGGATCAAGGGGGATGACTGCCCTGGACCCCGTGCCGAACCAGGTGTTGACCGTCGGGCCAATTGAGGTCGATCCCGCCGAGCATCTCGCCCGCGCAGGCGGCCGTGGACTGATCCTGTCGCTGCACGAGCTGCGACTGCTGACGGAGCTGGCGATCCGCGCGGATCACATCGTCTCCCGGGAGGAGCTCTCGCAACTGGTCTGGGGCCGCGAGTTGCGTCCTGGAGATCGTTCGGTCGACGTGTACGTCCGCAAGTTGCGGGTCAAGTTGGGAAAGGCATTGCCCGGGTGGGACCTGATCCACACCCACTTTGGCTTCGGTTACCGGCTGGCGCCGGAGCCGATGGAAACGGCAGTCACAAGCGGTTCACAGTAATCGGCGAACCCTCGGTCAGGATTGGCCTAGCCACTCGCTGGCTCACCACCAACACCGATCCCGTGCCGTCCAGGCGCGGGAGGATGTATCTACAAGGAGCAACAAACAGTGAAACTACGTCGCACATCGCTCGTAGCCGTGATTGCGCTGGCAGCCGCCCTCGGCGTCGCCGCATGCGGTTCATCGAGTCCTTCCAACTCATCTGGCAACACAACCAGCGCGACGATCAACGGCTCGGGCTCCACGCTCGCGGCGCCGATCTACGCGCAGTGGGCGCTGAACGAGAAGTCGTCCGGTCTGACGATCAACTATCTGGCCGACGGCTCCGGCTCGGGTATCACCAACCTGGCAGCCAAGACCGACGCGTTCGCTGGTAGCGATCCGGCGCTGAAGCCGGCCGATCTGACGCTGTTCAAGGGCGCGGCGGTGCTGCAGTTCCCGGTCGCCGCAGGCGCGATCACCGTCTCCTACAACCTGCCCGGCGTGCAGAGCGGTTTGAAGCTGACCGGCCCGGTGATCGCTGAGATCTTCAGCGGCAAGATCACCACCTGGAACAACTCGGCGATCGCCGCGCTGAACCCGGGCGTGAAGCTTCCGAGCACGTCGATCACAGTGGTTCACCGCTCTGACTCAAGCGGTACAACCGACGGCTTCACCAAGTACCTGACGGCCGTCTCGCCGAGTTGGGCGAAGTCGATCGGCGCCGGCAAGCTGGTCACCTGGCCGGTTGGTACCGGCGCTCAGAAGAACGCTGGCGTCGCTGCCGCCGTCAAGGCGACGGTCGGTGCGGTTGGTTACGTTGAGCAGGCGTACGCGCTTGAGAACGGCTTCACCTACGCGCAGGTCAAGAACTCTGCCGGCAATTGGGAGCTGCCGACGATCACCAACACCTCGGCCGCGTTCACCGGGATCACGATTCCCGCGAACCTCGCGGTGTCAACGATCAACTCGCCCGACGCGGCGGCCTACCCGATCGTCTCGCAGACGTTCCTTGACGTCTACCAGGACCCGTGCAAGGACGGTGGGTTGAACGAGTCGACGGCCAAGGGCCTGTTTGACTTCCTGACCTACGCGTTCAACGCCGGTCAGAAGACGATGGGTAGCGCCTCTGGTGATCTGCCGTACGCGCCGGTTCCGGCCGCGCTGCAGGCGAAGGACCAGGCGCAGTTGGCGACGATGACCTGCAACGGCAAGTCGCTGGCCTAGACAGCAATCGGTGGAGGAAGTTCCACGGTGGTTGGGCGGTGGCTGCTCGGGTCTCGAGCGGCCACCGCCTCGCGGATCGCTTGCTAAAGCGAGTTCCGAGCACAATGCAGGGAACGGTGGTTACAAGTCGTTCACATGAGTCGGACGGCGCTGAGTCAGAATGACACCAACACGATCGAGATTGTGAGGCGACCTGCCCGGATAGCAATGGCACTCGGTCGCCAGTTTGACCTAGCCACTCTCTCTCTGACCACCACCGATCCCATGTCGTCCAGGCACGGGTGGATTACATCCGAAGGAGCAACAACAGTGAAACTACGTCGCACCTCGCTTGTAGCCGTGATTGCGCTGGCCGCCGCCCTCGGCGTCGCCGCATGCGGCTCATCGAGCCCTTCCAACGCTACGGGTTCGAGCTTCAGCGCGACGATCGATGGCTCGGGCTCGACCTCTGCGGCGCCGATCTACGCGCAGTGGACGCTGAACGAGAAGTCGTCCGGTCTGACGGTCAATTACCTAGCCGACGGCTCCGGCGCTGGCGTCACCAACCTGGTGGCCAAGACCGATGCATTTGCAGGTGATGACCCGGCGCTGACGCCGGCTGACATCGCTTCGTTCAAAGGCGCGCCGGTGCTGGAGTTCCCGGTCGCCGCAGGCGCGTACACCGTCTCCTACAACCTGCCTGGCGTGAACAGCGGTTTGAAGCTGACCGGCCCGGTGATCGCTGAGATCTTCAGCGGCAAGATCACCAAGTGGAACAACTCGGCAATCACCGCGCTGAACCCGGGAGTGACGCTCCCGAGCACGGCGATCTCCGTGATCCACCGTTCCGACTCGGCCGGCACGACCGCCGGCTTCACCAAGTACCTGTCGGATGTCTCAGCGACGTGGAAGAAGACGATCGGCACGGGCAAGCTGGTCACCTGGCCCGTTGGTACCGGTGCTCCGAAGAACGCTGGTGTCGCTGCTGCGGTGAAGGCGACGGTTGGTGCGGTTGGCTACGTCGAGCAGGCGTATGCGCTTGAGAACAACTTCACCTACGCGGCGATCAAGAACTCCGCGGGCAACTGGGAGCTGCCGACGATCGCCAGCACCTCGGCCGCGTTCAGTGGGCTCGCAGTCCCCGCGGACCTCGGCGTTTCGACGATCAACTCGCCCGACCCGCAGGCTTACCCGATCGTCTCGCAGACGTTCCTTGACGTCTACCAGGACCCGTGCAAGGACGGTGGCCTGAACGCGAACGAGGCCAAGGGCCTGTATGACTTCCTGACCTATGCGCTCAACGCTGGTCAGAAGACGATGGGTAGCGCCTCCGGTGATCTGCCGTACGCGCCGCTGCCGGCCGCGCTGCAGGCGAAGGACGAGGCGCAGTTGGCGACGATGACCTGCAACGGCAAGTCGCTGGCCTAAGTAGTTGTCGGTGGAGGCCAACTCCACAGTGGTTGGCGGCGGTCGCTCGGTTCTCGAGCGCTCGCCGCTGCACCGCCTCCCTGACCGCCTGCTGAAGTGGGGTCTGACCGGCCTTGCCGTGGCGATCCTGGCGCTGATCGCCTACTTCTTCATCCGGCTGATCGGTCAGTCGAGCAGCACCTTCAACCAGTTCGGGTTGAACTTCGTCTTCAGCAACCACTGGGCGCCGCAGGCGAATATCTACAAGGCGGCGGCGATGCTCGTCGGCACCTTGATCACCTCCGCCACGGCGATGCTGGTGGGCGTCCCGGTCGCGGTTGCGACCGCCCTGTACCTAACCGAGATATGCCCACGTCGTGCGCGCACGCCGCTGTCGCTGCTGGTTGACCTGCTGGCCGCCGTGCCGTCGGTCGTCTACGGCCTGTGGGGGGTCTTCTTCCTCGGCCCCAAGCTTGAAGGCGCCGAGCGCTGGTTCGCCAACACCTTCTCATTCATTCCCTGGTTTGGCGGGGGCGCCTCGACGATCGCGCCGACGAACTACTTCATCGCTGGGTTGATCCTGGCGATCATGATCCTGCCGATCGTCTCCGCGATCTCACGTGAGGTGCTGTCTACGGTCCCATCCGAGCACCGCGAAGCGTCGCTCGCTTTGGGTGCGACGCGCTGGGAGATGATCCGGACTGCCGTGCTGCCCGAGGCTCGCCCGGGAATCGTCGGTGCGTCGATGCTCGGCCTCGGCCGTGCGCTCGGTGAAACGATCGCGGTTGTGCTCGTGATCGGTGACGCACCCGATATCGGGAAGCATTGGTTCGATCAGGGATACACGCTCGCGTCGGTGATCGCCAACGAGTTCGGCGAGGCGACCGGACTGCACCGCTCGGCGTTGTTCGCCGCCGGGCTGGTGCTGTTCGTCCTGACCCTGCTCGTGAATATCGTGGCGCGGATGTTCGTCACCCGCTCAGCGCGCGGCAAGCCGCACCCGCCGCTTGATGGGGGCCAGCTGATGGCTGGCGGCGTGGTGTAAACGCAATGAGCACGATCGAACCAACAGCCAGAAGGGTGCAACTGCCGCAAACGTCCACAAGGCGCCGCGTGACCGACCGCGTCATGCGCGGTGTGCTGGCAGCGGCGACACTGATCGCGCTGATCCCGCTGGTGCTGGTGATCTACTACCTGCTGAAGGAGGGGCTCGGCTCGATGACCTCGGCCGGGTTCTTCACCCAGGATCCGACCGGCAGCTTCTTCGGCCCGATCGGCGGCATCCGCTCGGCACTGTTCGGCTCGCTTGAGATCGTCGCGATCGCGGCGCTGATCGCAGTACCGATCGGCATTGGGCTCGCCATCTTCCTGACCGAGTACGGCGCCAAGGGGCCCAGGACGGTGGTTCGGTTTGCCAACACGGTGCGCTATTTCGTCGACGTGATGACCGGTGTCCCCTCAATCATTTTCGGCCTGTTCATCTACATCACGCTGGTGACCAGCCACATCGATGGAAACTTTGCGGGTTGGAAGGGCTCTGTTGCGCTCAGCTTGCTGATGCTGCCGATCATCACGCGCTCGACGGAGGTCGTACTCGTGACGGTGCCGGACAGCTTGCGTGAAGCCGCTTTGGCACTCGGCGCCCCGCGCTGGCGAGTAACTTCGAGGGTCGTACTGCCGGCTGCGGTGCCCGGCATCGTCACCGGCACACTGCTGGCCGTTGCCCGCGCGCTGGGGGAAACAGCACCACTGCTTTTCACTGTCGCGGTTGCCAACGCGCTGACGTTTGACCCGACACAGCAGATGAACTCACTACCAATCCAGATCTACAACGACATCATCTCGCCACGAGCGGTCGTCAACAGCCAGGCCTGGGGTGCCGGCTTGACGCTCGTCCTGATTGTCTTGATCTTCAACCTGGTCGCTCGCGGTGTCTCGCGGAAGAGACGCAGCGCTACCGGCTGAACGGGAGAATCCGATGAGCAACACAGCGAACACCGAGAAGGAAGAGGCCCAGCAGGTGCCCAACCCGGCAGTCGGATCGAAGACATCCACAACGCCCAGCTCCCGGTCCGCGACGCCCGCCAGCGCTGGCCCGGTTGTGGACGTCAACGCTCTGCACGCCTATTACGGGCAGATCGAGGCCGTGAAGGGGATCGACGTCCGCTTCGCCGCCAACCAGGTGACCGCGATCATCGGCCCGTCCGGCTGCGGCAAGTCGACGATGCTGCGCTGCATCAATCGGATGCACGAGGAGATTCAGGATGCGCGTGCGACCGGCGAGGTGACGCTTGACGGGCTCGACATTTACGCACCCGGGGTCGATCTGACCGCGGTCCGCAGGCTGATCGGAATGGTGTTTCAGAAGCCGACCCCGTTTCCGACGATGTCGATCGCCCAGAACGTGGCGGCTGGTCTGAAGTTCGCTGGCACCAAGAACATTGATGTGAAGCAGCGGGTCGAGCAGTCGTTGCAGGCGGTCGGGTTGTGGGAGGAGGTCAAGGACCGCCTGAACTCGCCTGGAGTTGGGCTGTCCGGTGGTCAGCAGCAGCGGCTCTGCATCGCCCGCACGATCGCCGTCGAGCCCGAGGTGATCCTGCTGGACGAGCCCTGCTCAGCGCTCGACCCACAGGCGACGCTGAAGATCGAGGAGCTGATCGAACAACTGAAAGCCCAGTACACGATCATCATCGTCACCCACAACATGCAGCAGGCCTCACGCGCCTCTGACACCACCGTGTTCATGCTTGACGGGCTAGTCGTCGAGCAGGCGCCGACGAAGCAGCTGTTCACCAACCCCAAGGACGAGCGCACCGAGCGTTACGTGACCGGCAAGTTCGGCTAGCTTGAATGGCAGAACCTGTGGCACACGACGTTCGTCATCAATACCGCGAGGAGCTCCACCGGTTGGAGGAGCAGACGATGGGCGGGCTCGAGCTGGTCGTCACCCAACTTGACCGCGCGATTGAGGCGATCGCCTATCAGGACGTCGAGCTCGCGGCGATGGTTGTCGCTGACGACGACCGGATCGACGGCCGCTACCTGGAGGTCCACCAAGGGGTGCTGTCGATGTTGGCGCTGCAGGCGCCGGTCGCCAGCGACCTGCGCGTGGTGGCGGCGTTGCTGCACATCATCCGCTGCGTCGAACGGATGGGTGATCAGTGCGTGAATATGGCGACGCTGGTGCCGCTGACCGGCCATGAGACGCCGAAGGACAAGGACATTCTTGATCTGCTGGAGGAGATGAGCAACGCCACTCGCCAGCAGGTGCGCGAGGCCCGCGAAGCGTTCCGCACGCGCCACGTGTCGATGGCGCAGGATCTGGTGCGCCAAGACGCGCTCGTCAACCAGCTGAACCGCAGGATCTTCCAGCGTGCGGTCGACGTTGGCGACGAGCCGGAGTTGCGCGAGTGGGCGATGTTCATGATCCTGGTCGCCCGCTGCCTTGAGCGAATCGGCGATAACACCGTCGAGATCGCGGAGCAGACGGTGTTCGTGGTGACCGGGTTGTTCCGGGAATTCTCGGGCACCAGCGACGCGCCGAGCTGATCCCGGGATTGGCTTACCGGCTCAATCCCGGGAAGAACGCCGAATTTGGCGGGATTTTGGCCGCCGCGATATCAGGCGCTTTACAAACGATCGATCGGATCGTCGTAATTTCCGATCATGGCAACTGATGCTGTCGGAGTGGACCTACGGCTGGGGATCGACCAGCCGACCGGTCACTGGCCGACGGTTCCGCGGCTGAAGTCATATGAGGCCGCCGGCTTCGCGCACGTTCAGGTACGGATGCCGCCGCGACACCTGCTGACCGACCCGGAGATGGTTGCGGTCCATGCCGGTGCGCTGAACGAAGTTCTCGAGCTGACCGGGCTGCATCTGATCCTTCACGCGCCTGACGACCTGCTCGCCGGCGATCCCGAACATGACGCCCAATTTGAAGGCGCGATCGAGTACGCCGCGCGGGCCGGCTGCGACCTCGTCGTCTACCACGCCGCGCGCGTCCCACTGAAGCTCGGGGCCGATGCCGTGAGCGCCCGGCTCGCGGCGGAACGGACGTCGTTGCGGCGCCTGATCAAGCGCGCCGCGAAGCTGGGTGTGCGTGTGGCCTGCGAGAACCTGGCGCCGGTCTACCCGGGCCGCGAGTTCGCCTGCCACGACCCTCAGGTGATCGGCGCGCTGGTCCGCGCGCTTGACAACCCCGCGGCTGGAATCTGCCTTGACCTCGGGCATGCCCACATCGTCTCGGAGCTGCGCAAGAGCGAGATCAGCGAATTCATCAAGCCGGTGCTTGAGCAGGTGATCCTGTTCCACGTTCACGACAACTTCGGTGCGAGCCTGTCACGCGATCGCTCCGGCGGCCGCGAGCCGCTGCGGCTCGATTTGCACCTGGCACCGGGCGCCGGGTCAGTGCCGTGGTCGAAACTGGCGCCGCTGCTGGCACGCCACCAGGCGCCGGTCCAGCTCGAGGTCCATCCGCCGGCCCGGCCGGAGGTGGCGACGCTGGCGATCGTCGTGCGCGAGCTGATGACGCCGCGCACTGCCGCGGCGATCTAGATCGCCGGCGTGTAGAGCGCCACCGGCTCAGTCTTTCCCTTCAGCGTGATCCCGGGACGCTCAACCAGCTCCGGATGCTCGCCCCGCAGCAGCTCACGTGTGTGCTCTGACAGCAGCACGGTGTCGCCCGTCTCCCTGGTTGCCGCCTCAACCCGGGCGGCGACGTTGACCGCGTCGCCGATCACGCCGAACTCAAGGCGGCCGGCGCCGCCGACGTTGCCGGCAACGACCTTCCCCGAGTTCAGGCCGATCCCGAAGCTCAGGCCCGCGCTGGACTGGGCGACGGCGATCTCAAGCGCCGCCTGTAGCGCGCGGTCGGCGTGATCGACCAGTCGGCGCGGCGCCCCGAACACCGCCATCAGCCCGTCGCCGATGAACTTGTCGACACGCCCGTGGTGCGCATGGATCACCTCGACGAACTGCGTGAACAGCTCATTGATCGCGGCCAGGACCTGATCCGGCGGGGTCTGCTCGGCGAAGCTGGTGAAGTTGCGGATGTCAATGAACATGCAGGTCACCTCGACCGCTTCGCCTGACATCTCGACGCCGTCATTCATGATCGCGGCGGCGACATCCGGATCGACATAGGTGCCAAACGCCTCACGCAGAGCCTCGCGTTCCTCAAGCCCCGCGACCATCTGGTTGAAGCCCAGCTGTAGACGTCCGATCTGGGTGCCGTCGTAGACCGCCACGCGCACGTCAAAGCGGCCACGTTCGACCTCGGCCAGCGCTCGCCGCACAGAGTCGATCGGGTCAGCGGTGATCCGCGAGACGACGATCACGGCGCCGAGGCCGACCAATAGACCGATGCCGCCGAGCACGACCATCGCAACGCCGAGTTGGTGTTCCGCGCCGTGCGCGGTCAAAGAGGGATCGTGGGTCAGCGCCATCACGCCGATCGCGACGATTCCAAACAGCTGCACCCCGGTACCAAGGATCCAGCCGACGACCGAGCGCGTCGCCACGCCCAGCACCAGCGTTTCCCGTGGCAGGCCGCCAGTCAGCGCCCGTGCCGCCAATGGCCGCAGGCCCAGCTCGGTCAGCAGGTAGGCAAGTGAGGCGGTGACCACGCCGGTTGAGGCGACGATGAAGAACACCCGTAGCCCGAGTTCGCCCGAGTAGGTGCCATTGACGAACCCAAACAGCACAGCCGCCAGTAGCCAGAGGGCGACCTGGACCGCGAACAGTCGCATCGGTCCCTGCAGCACCTGGCGGATCTCAACCTCGGTTGGCTGCGCCCCCGCGCGCAGCCAGCGACGCACGTTGCGCATCGAGTAGACGCCGATGAATGTGCCGAGCGGCGCAGCCACCGCGACGTAGACCGCGCTCAACACGGCGTTGACGAGCTCGATGTGCGCCGTGCGCCCGACGATCGGCAGCGGCACGACAAACAGCGCGATTACGACCACCGCGCCCGCACCGATCAGGTTGGTCGTGAGGATGCCGGTCATAACGCCGATTCGGCCGAGTTCCCAGAGCCTGCTGCCTGGCGCCAAGGCGTCGGTTTCACCGGGCGAGCGGACCTCGGCGGCCAATTCGGCGAGGGCGTTGAAGGGCCGTCGAAGGCTCACCGCCGCGACCTTACCCTCTTGCCCGAATTCACGCCCAGAGCGGGGGCTTTTTGGCCATACGGCCAATGACCAAAAGCCAATCTCAGGCCTAATGTTGTGCTATGCGTGAACGACTGCCGCAGATCGTCGCGTTCGGAGGAGGCGGATTCTCGATGGAGTGGGGTAACACCCTGCTCGATGACTACGTTGTCGGCCTGGCCGGCAAGGAGCGTCCGAAGATCTGTTTTCTACCGACCGCCTCAGGTGATGCCGACCACTACGTCGTGCGCTTCTACCGGGCTTTTTCCCCGGCGACCTGCGAGCCCT
>Ga0302324_100015180_pt1 | contig 15456 bp, 16 predicted proteins | sample Palsa_T0_1_FD_201949 | JGI IMG/M metagenome (GOLD analysis project Ga0302324, IMG submission 201949) | Peat permafrost microbial communities from Stordalen Mire near Abisko, Sweden - Palsa_T0_1 | ecosystem: Environmental > Terrestrial > Soil > Palsa > Peat permafrost | place: Sweden: Abisko...
GTCTTGACCGCCTATGGCCTGACCGAGACCGGAGGCTTGGTCACCATGTGCCGGGCCGGCGATCCCCTCGAGGTGGTGTCCGCCACTTGCGGCCGTCCCATCCCTGGTGTGGAGGTGGCGACCGTTGACGAGGAGAATCGGCCGACCCAGCCCGGCCACCCGGGGGAGGTCGTGGTCCGGGGCTACCCGGTGACCGACGGCTACTTCGAGGACCCGGCCGCCACCGCCGAAGCCATCGACGCAGAGGGCTGGTTCCACACCGGTGACATCGGGGTCCTTGACACCGCCGGCGGTTTGAAGATCACCGACCGGCTCAAGGACATGTACATCGTGGGCGGCTTCAATGCTTATCCAGCCGAGATCGAGGCCACCCTCCTCGAAGCCCCGGGCGTGGCGCAGGTCGCGGTCGTGGGCATGCCCGATGACCGTCTCGGAGAGGTGGGCATGGCGTTTGTGGTGGCCCGCCGCGGGGCTGAGGTCGACCCTGATGAGGTGATCGCGTTCGCCCGAGAACGGCTCGCCAACTTCAAGGTGCCCCGACGGGTGGATATCGTCGCAGACCTGCCGGTCAACGCCGGCGGCAAGGTGATGAAACACGTGTTGCGCCAGCGCGCCAGAGGAGGAGTGCCGTCTTGATCTGCGAGGGACGCGTCGTACTGGTGACTGGCGCCGGCCGGGGTATTGGCCGGGCTCACGCCTTGGAGTTCGCCCGGCAGGGCGCGGCCGTGGTCGTCAACGACCTGGGCGCCACCCTGGATGGTCAGGGTCGTTCGACCGACCCGGCGAGCGAGGTGGCTGACGAAATCCGATCCCTCGGCGGGCAGGCCGTGATCAACGGTGACGACGTCGCAGATTGGGAGGGGTCCCGGCGCATGATCGGGGCCGCCGTCGAGGCCTTCGGGCGGCTTGACGTCGTCGTCAACAACGCCGGCTTCGTCCGCGACCGCATGTTCGTCAACGCCGGCGAAGACGAGTGGGACGCGGTCGTGCGAGTCCATCTCAAGGGGCACTTCTGCGTGGCCCGCTGGGCGGCCGCCCACTGGCGGGAACAAGCCAAGGCCGGCCACACCAACGACGCCCGCATCATCAACACCTCTTCCGGCGCCGGTCTCCTCGGCAGTGTCGGCCAGGCCGCCTACTCCGCAGCCAAGGGCGCCATCCTCACCCTGACCCTCGTGCAGGCGGTCGAGCTGGAGCGGTACGGGATCACGGTCAACGCCATCGCCCCCGCGGCCCGGACCCGGATGACCGAAGAGGTCTTCGCGGCGACCATGCAGGCGCCCGAGGACGGCGCCTTTGACGCCATGGCTCCGCACAACGTGGCTCCCCTGGTGGTCTGGCTCGGCTCGTCGGATTCGGCCGGGATCACCGGGCGGGTATTCGAGGTGGAGGCCGGCCGGATCGGGGTGGCCGACGGCTGGCAGCACGGTCCCACCGTCGACAAGGGGATCCGCTGGGATCCAGCCGAGGTGGGCTCGGCTGTACGGGAACTGCTGTCGGCGGCGCCGGCGCCGGCTCCGGTCTACGGGGCGCCGTCGTGAGCGAGCCACAAGCGAGCGACGCCGGTCTCTCCCGGCGCCCGGAGTATGTGCCGGGCCACGGCCTGCTGGCTGGCAAGATCGTCCTCGTCACGGCCGCAGCCGGCACGGGCATCGGCTTTGCCACGGCCCAACGAGGTGTGGAAGAGGGGGCCACGGTGGTGATCAGCGACATGCACGAACGCCGCCTCGGTGAGGCAGCAGACCGGCTCGCCGAAATCAGCAGTGAGCGACCCCTGGCGATCGGCTGCGACGTCACCGACGAAGAGCAGGTGCAGGCCCTCTTCGAGGGAGCCATGAGCCGGCACGGCCGGGTCGACGTGTTGGTCAACAACGCCGGCCTCGGCGGCACCGCGGACCTCGTTGACATGACCGACGACCAATGGCTGAAGGTCTTGGACGTGACCCTCAACGGCACCTTCCGATGCACCCGGGCCGGTTTGCGGCACATGCGCAATCAGGGTGGAGGCGTGATCGTCAACAATGCCTCGGTGCTCGGCTGGCGGGCCCAACCCGGGCAGAGCCACTATGCCGCCGCCAAGGCCGGGGTGATGGCCCTCACCCGGTGCGCGGCCATGGAGGCGGCGGCGTACGGGGTGCGCATCAACGCGGTGGCGCCCAGCCTGGCGATGCACCCCTTCTTGGCCAAGGTCACCACCGAGGAGCTGCTCGAAGAGCTGCGCGGCCGCGAGGCGTTCGGGCGGGCCGCGGAGCCCTGGGAAGTCGCCAACGCCATCGTCTTCCTGGCCAGCGACTACTCCTCTTACCTGACCGGTGAGGTGGTCAGTGTCAGCAGCCAGCACGCCTAGGAGCGTGATCGCGCCTACCGTTTTCGATGAGGTGGATGCGTTGCTGGGCGCGGCAACCCGGGATCTCGGTGCCACCGGCTGGCGGACGTTCGAGGCGTCGCAGCTCACGGCGTTCGCGGCCGCGATCGGCTCGCCCGGGCCCGGACCGCACGACGCCGCGCCGCTCACGGCGTTCGCGGCCGCGACCCGCTCGCCCGGGCCCGGACCGCACGACGCCGCGCCGCCGTTGTTGATCCTGGCCTTGACCAACCTGTTCCTGCCGGAGCTGCTCGACGTCAGAGGCGCCAGCAACGGGATCAACTACGGCACCGGAACGGTCAGCTTCGCCACGCCCGTCCGCCCCGGTGACCGCGTCCGCGGCCGGGCCGTCCTGGTCGACGCCACCGAGGTGCCCGGGGGGGTGCAGACCACGATCGAGATCCGCGTCGAGGTGGAAGGCTGCCACGATCCCGCGTGCGTGGTCGAATCGCTGTCGCGGTGGATGCGATGACGGCCGCCGGCGGCGAAGCCGGGCGGGTGGTCCTGGTGACCGGCGGCGCCCGAGGTCTGGGTAGAGGACTGGTCGACGCCTTCGCCGATCATGGCGACCAGGTCGTGACGTGTGGGCGCCGCGAACCCGAGTCGGGCACCCAGGCCGCTCCTTTCATCATTTGCGACGTGCGGGATCCCGAGCAGGCGGCCCACTTGGTCGATGAGGTGGTCGACCGCTTCGGCCGGTTGGACGTCCTGGTCAACAACGCCGGCGGGGCGCCCTACGCCGCCGCCGCCACCATGAGCCCGCGGTTGTTCGAGCGGATCGTGGCCCTCAACCTGCTGTCACCCTTCTACGTGGCGCAGCGGGCGAATGGCGTGATGCAGGGGCAGGAGGCGGGCGGGGTCATCCTCAACATCGGCAGCGCGGCAGTGCTGCGGCCGGCGCCGAACTTCGCTCCGTACAACGCGGCCAAGGCCGGGCTCGTCGGCCTGACCCGCAGCCTGGCCATGGAGTGGGCGCCGAAGGTGCGGGTCAACCTCGTCAGCGTGGGGATCCTGCGGACCGAGCGGGTCGGCGAGTACTACGGCAGCGATCCCGCCGCGGTCGACGCCACCATTCCCATGGGGCGCATGGCTACCCCGGCGGACGTGGGCGCGCTGTGCATCATGCTGGCGTCGCCGGCGGCGGGATACGTGACGGGAGCCGACCTGATGGTCGACGGGGGCGGGGAGGAGCCGGCTTTTCTGCGGGCTGTGGTCCAGGAGCAGCCCGGCTAGTGGACCTGACCTGGGGGGTGGAGGACGAGGCGTTCCGCGGGGAGGCGAGGGCCTGGCTGGAGGCCAACGTCCCCCGCCCGGCGCTGCCTTCCGGCGACACCCGGGCCGGCTTCGCGCTCCATCTGGAGTGGGAGCGCCGCCTGTTTGCGGACCGGTGGGCGGTGGTGTCCTGGCCCGAGGAGTTCGGCGGCCGGGGCGCCAGCTTGTGGCAGTGGCTCATCTTCGAGGAGGAGTACTACCGGGCCGGCGCGCCGCAGCGGGTCACGCAGAACGGCATCTTCCTGCTGGCCCCGACGGTGTTCGAGTTCGGCACCGCCGAGCAGCGGGCGCGGATCCTGCCCCGCATGGCGGCTGCCGAGGACCTGTGGTGCCAGGGCTGGTCCGAGCCGGGGGCCGGCAGCGACCTGGCTGCGATCTCGAGCCGGGCGCAGCGGACCGACGACGGGTGGGTGCTGCACGGTCAGAAGACCTGGACGACGAGGGGGGCGTTCTGCACGCACCTGTTCGGCCTTTTTCGTAGCGATCCGGAGGCGTCGCGCCACCGTGGCCTGACCTACTTCCTGGTCCCGCTCGACGCGCCGGGAGTGACCGTGCGCGGCTTCGGTCGTCTCGACGGCGACGAAGGTTTCGCCGAGGTGTTCTTCGATGGGGTGGAGGTCGGCGCCGGCGACGTGCTGGGTGGCGTGGACGCGGGCTGGTCGGTGGCCATGGCCACGACCGGATCGGAACGCGGGTTGACCCTGCGCTCGCCCGGACGGTTTACGGCCGTGGCGGAGCGGCTGCTGGCCCTGTACCGGGCCCAGGCCACGGCCGGTGCGGCGGATACGACATGGCGGGATCGGGTTATTCAGGGGTGGATGGACGCCGAGGCCTACCGGCTTTTTACTCTGCAAGCGGTCACCTCGATCGTCGGAGGGGCCCGGCCCGGCGCCGAGTCCAGCCTCAACAAGATTTGGTGGTCCGAGATGGACATCCGCCTCCACGAGACCGCCCTGGCCCTGCAAGGCGAGGAGGGAGAACTCGACGACGCCTGGATGCGCGGCTTCGAGTTCTCCCTGTCCGGGCCGATCTACGCCGGCACCAACGAGATCCAGCGCAACATCGCGGCCGAGCGGTTGCTCGGCCTCCCCCGGAAGTAGGGCGAGTTGCACTTCGGCTTCGACGCGGAGCAGATCGCCGGGCGCGACACGGTGGCGGCCCTGCTCGACAAGCAGTGCTCCCTGCCGGCGCTGCAGGAGGCGTGGGCCGCCGGCAGCGGGGCGCCTCTACGCGGGTTGTGGGACGAGTTGGCGGCTCTCGGCGTGCAGGGCCTGCTGGCCCCCACGGACGTGGGCGGCTCGGGCCTCCCTGAGGTCACGATGGCGCTGGTGCTGGCCGAGACCGGTCGAGTGGCGTTGCCGTTGCCGATCATGGAGACCGCGGCGGTGGGCGTGCCGCTCGTCGCCGCGGTGGGTGATCCGGCCGGCGTCCTGCCTAGGCTCATCGACGGGTCCCTGTTGCTGACCCTGGTGACCGGGTCGGGTCGGTCAGGCGGGTCGGGCGGGTCGGCCGGGTCGGCCAAGTCGGGTGGGTCGGTCGGGTCGGTCGGGTCGGTCGGGTCGGCTGGGTCGGGCGCGTCGGCCGAGTCGGCCGGGTCGGGCGGCTGGGTCGGTTTGGCGCCGGCGGCGGGGCTGGCCGATCTCTTCCTGGTGGACGGGCCCGGCGGCACCATGCTCTACCGGCGTGACGAGGTCGATCTCGATCCGGTCGGGTCGGTCGACCGGACCCGCGACCTGGCCCGGGTGCGGCCCCGCCCGGGGCGGGCCGGCGCTGGGACCTGGCTCGGACAGGGACCGATCGCCGATCGGGCCGCGCTCGGGGCGGCTGCCCAGCTCATCGGGCTCGGTAGCGAGCTGGTCCGCACCACGGTCGACTACGTCAAAGCGCGGCACCAGTTCGGCGTTCCCATCGGCAGCTTCCAAGCGGTCAAGCATCACCTGGCGGACGCCACCCTGCAGATGGAGTTCGCCGCGCCTGCCGTCTGGGCCGCGGCCGCCCTCGGCGAGGGCGCAGCCGACCGGGCCCGCGCCGTGTCGATGGCCAAGGCCATGGCGTCGGACGCTGCCACCGGAGCCGCCCGGACCGCCCTGCAGTGCCACGGCGCCATGGGCTACACGGACGACTACCACCTGCACCTGTGGCTGAAACGGGTGTGGTGCCTGGCCGGCGCCCACGGGTCGGCCGCCTGGCATCGCGACCGGGTGGGCAGGGAGCTAGGAATATGACCGCAATCGCACAAGGAGCCACATCATGAACGAGGCCTACATCGTCGACGCCGTCCGCACCCCGGTCGGCAAGCGCGGCGGCGGATTGTCGGCGGTCCACCCCGCTGATCTGGGGGCTGCGGCCATCACCGCCTTGATGGACCGCACCGGGATCGATCCGGCCGCGGTGGAGGACGTGGTCTTCGGCTGCGTCGACACGGTCGGACCGCAGGCCGGCGACATCGCCCGCACCTGCTGGCTGGTGGCCGGGCTGCCCGACGAGGTGCCAGGGACGACGATCGACCGCCAGTGCGGGTCCTCCCAGCAGGCGCTGCACTTCGCGGCCCAGGCGGTATTGAGCGGCACCTCCGACGTGGTCGTCGCCGGCGGGGTGCAGAACATGAGCATGATCCCCATCAGCTCGGCGATGACGCTCGCCCAACCGCTCGGCTTCGACGACCCGTTCTCAGGGTCGGCGGGATGGCGTGCCCGGTACGGCGACGAGGAGGTGTCCCAGTTCCGGGCGGCTGAAATGATCGCCGGCAAGTGGGGGATAAGCCGCGAGGACATGGAGCGCTTTGCCCTCCAGTCACACGATCGGGCCTTGCGGGCGATCGATGAGGACCGCTTCGGCGACCAAGTTGTGTCGGTGGCGGGCGTGACCGTTGACGAGGGCCCTCGGCGCGGGACTTCCTTGGAAAAGATGGCGGCCCTCCCAGCCCTGGTCGACGGTGGCCGGCTCACGGCCGCGGTGTCGAGCCAGATCTCCGATGCCGCGGCTGCACTCCTGGTCGTCAACGAGCGGGGGCTGGCGGCGCATGGGCTGACTCCCAGAGCCCGGGTGCACCACCTGAGCGTGCGGGGCGCCGACCCGATCTGGATGTTGACGGCGCCCATCCCGGCCACGGAGTACGCCTTGGGCAAGGCTGGTATGACCATCGACGAGATCGACCTGGTGGAGATCAACGAGGCCTTTGCGTCGGTCGTCCTGGCCTGGTTGGCCGACAGTGGCGCCGACCCGGAGCGGGTCAACGTCAACGGCGGCGCCATCGCTCTTGGTCATCCGCTCGGAGCCACCGGCGCCCGATTGATGACGACCCTCCTAGCCGAGCTGGAGCGGACCGGCGGCCGCTACGGCCTGCAGACCATGTGCGAGGGTGGCGGCCAGGCCAACGTCACCATCGTGGAGCGACTGGGATAGCGCGTACCGATCTGGAGGAAACCGCATCCGGTCGGGGGCGACGCGCTACCGTTCGGCGAGCGGATCACTCAAGACGGGAGAGAGCCATGAACGGTGTAGTGATCATCATCTACCTGGTCGTCATCGTGGTGGAGATTGCGGCCTTCTGGAAGGTGTTCGTCAAGGCCGGACACCCCGGCTGGGGGGCAATCATCCCGTTTTACAACACCTACATCATCTGCAAGATCGCCAATCGGCCCGGCTGGTGGCTGATCCTCTTCTTCATTCCGCTCGTCAACATCGTCATGGCGATCATCGTCTATCACGACATCTCCAAAGCGTTCGGACACGGTGGTGGCTTCACGGTCGGCTTGGCCCTGCTGGGCTTCATCTTCTTCCCGATCCTCGGGTTCGGTGCCAGCCAGTACCGGGGTTTGCCCGTTCGCTGACGAGCAGCCATCTGTGACCTGGTCCGCTGGGGCGGGGATCGTAACCAGGAAGGCGTACTGCTGCGGCGCTTGATCTCGCCCTTTTTTCCGGCCCGCGCCTTGAAACGGACAGACCTCGTGCCCGCGGCGTGCTGGCGTGGCGAGGTCTGTCCGTCTCGATGCCTTTTCTGAGCGGGCGAGAGGCCAGACCTCACGTCGGTGGGCGCTTCATCTCGGGAGGTCTGTCCGTTTGGACGCGACCGGCGCTACAGCGAGTACCCGCGAGGCGGGATCGGGACGCCGAAAACGGCCCAGGACGACTCCGCGGTCTCAGGCGTGCTCGGCGTCGAGTTCGGGTGCCTCACCGCAGACCCGGCTCGACAGCGCCGCCAGGGTGGCGGTGGCCTCGGCAACTATGCCGTCGATCAGCTCCGCCACCGTCGGAAGGGCGTCGATGAGGCCGGTGACCTGACCGGTGGGCAGGATCCCGGCTTCCAGGCGGCCTTCGACCATGCTGGCTCGGGTCAGCATCGGGGCGTTGGCGGCCATGGCCACTTGCGCCCAGGTGAGGTCGCCATTCCGCTTCATGGCCAGCCCCTCGCGCGCCAGATCGGCGAGACCGGTCTGGGTGAGCCGGCGCAGCCGCACGGCGTTGACCACGGCCCGGCCGAGGGCCGCCGGCCCGCTCCGGCGCTCGAGCCGGTCGACCAGCTCGGTGCGGATGACCCGTTGCGGGGCCCCGTCGATGGCCCGGGTCACGAGGGTGTCGGTCAGCGCCGCGGCTAGGTAACGGGCCTTCACCTCGTCAGGGACGGTGCTCTCCTTGGTGAGGAGGAACCGGGTTCCCATCGCCACGCCGGCCGCGCCCCACGCCAGGGCCGCGACCAAGCCCCGCCCGTCGTGGAATCCGCCGGCGCCCAGCACCGGCCGGTCGACGAGGGCGGTGACTTGCGGCAGGAGCAGGCTGGTCGGGATGGCCCCGGTGTGTCCGCCGCCTTCATGGCCTTGAGCGATCATGGCATCGACGCCCATGGCGGCTACCTTCTCGGCGTGGCGGGGCGCGGCGATGGTCGGCATGGTGACCACCCCCGAGTCGCGCAGTTTGGCGATGAGGGCGGCGTTCGGGGCCTGGGCGAAGCTGGCGACGCGGACCTGCTCCCGCACGATCAGGGCCACGAACCGGTCGATCTCGGCATGGTCGGATCGCAAGTTGACGCCGAACGGGTTCTCCGTGCGTTCGCGAACCTCCCTGATTGCGGTAGCCAATTGGTCGTAGGTCATGGTGGCCGAGGCCAGGATGCCGAGCCCACCGGCCGCGGAGGTGGCTGCGGTCAGCCGGGCGCCGGCCACCCAGCCCATGCCGGTCTGCACGATGGGGTAGCGCACCCCGAGCAGGTCGCAGGCCGGCGTGCGCAGGGCCGCGGCCGGATCGGTCTCGCCGGCGGGGACGGCTGTGCTCACTTGGCCAGGATGACGCAGGAGCCGTGGCCGAACAGGCCCTGGTTGATGGTCAACCCGACCCGGGCACCCTCGACCTGACGAGGGCCGGCGGCGCCTCGTAGCTGCCAGGTCACCTCACAAACCTGGGCGATCGCCTGCGCCGGCACCGCTTCGCCGAAGCAGGCGAGGCCGCCGGACGGATTGACCGGGACGCGCCCGCCGAGGCTGGTGACTCCTTCGTGCAGGAGCTTCTCGGCCTCGCCGGGTGAGCACAGTCCGATGTCCTCACACCAGTCCAGTTCCAACGCGGTAGAGAGGTCATAGACCTCGGCCAGCGAGAGATCCTCCGGTCCGAGCCCCGCCTCCTCGTAGGCGGCCGCCGCGATCGACGCCCGGAAACCCTGGGCCGGCGCGGGCACCGAAGCAGCCGAATCGGTGGCGATGTCGGGCATGTCAAGGGCGGTGTTGGGAAAGCGCGGCGTGACCGTGGAAACGGCCCGGATGCGCACTGGGTCAGAACTCAGCCGTCGGGCTGCATCCATAGACGCCAGGACCACCGCGGCCGACCCGTCGGAGGTGGCGCAGATGTCCAGCAGGCGGAGCGGGTCGGCTACGACGGGCGAGGCCATGACGTCTTCGGCAGCCACCTCCTTGCGGTAGCGGGCGTTGGGGTTGTGCAGGCCATGGCGGGCGTTCTTGACCTTTACCATGGCGAAGTCGGCCGGACCGGCGCCGTAGAGGTCCATGCGCCGGCGGGCATAGAGGCCGAAGTACGTGGGATTGGTCGCCCCGATGAGCCGGAAGCGCAACCAGTCGGGGTCGTCCCAGCGCTCTCCGGCATTGGGGGCCAGAAAGCCCTTCGGAGTGGTGTCGGCGCCGACCACCAGGGCCAGATCGCTCAGGCCGGCCAAGATCCGAGTCCGGGCCGCCTCGATGGCCGCGGAACCCGACGCACATGCGGCGTAGCAGGTGGCGACCCGGGCTCCGTTCCATCCCAGGGCGCGGGCCATGGTCGATCCGGCCACGTAGCCGGCGTACCCGTTGCGAACCGTCTCACCCCCGACGACGAAATCGATGTCGGACCAGGGCACCCCGGCGTCGGCCAGCGCGGCCTTGGCGGCCGCCACGCCATAGCCGACAAACGGCCGACCCCACTTGCCCCACGGGTGCATGCCGACTCCGAGCACCGCGACGTCGTCGTTCATCGGGCCTCTCCCTCGTGGTCGCCGGCTCCACTGATGGGCCGCCAGCGCCACACCAGCTTCGTCTGCTCACCGTCCCGTTCCAGAGGTTCGACCACCAGCTCCACGGGGGCCCCGACGTGCAAGTCACCAACCCCGAAGCCGTCGGCGACCTGGCCCAAGATCACGATCTGCTCTTTTTCCAGTGAGACGGCGGCGATGGCGAAGGGCCGGTAGGGATCAGACGGCGACACGTACGGGGCCGGCGGCTGGTATTGGGCGTCGGTGTAACTCCATACTCGTCCGGTCCGTGACAGGGGGACCGTCGCCATCTGGTCGCTGTCGCATCCGGGGTTCGGGCACCAGGTGCCGGTGGGAGGAAACTGGTAGGTCCCGCACGCCGGGCAGCGCCCGCCGAGCAGGGCGGGCGGTTCGTCGACGGTAAACCAACCTTCGATGACGGGGACAGCAGCGGGCATCAGGTTCCTTTTTCTGGGGTCAGTCGGGCAACTCGGCGCGCCGCATGCCGTCCGGGTCGATTACGTCACGTATCAGGCGCAGCTCTTCGGCCGTCGGCAGGCGGGTCTCGCCGATCGGGTCGGCGGTGGCGAGCTCGAATCCGGTGGCGGTCACGACGTCGGCGACGGTCACCCCGGGGTGCACGCTGACGAGCCGCATCCGGTGCTCGGGTCCGCCGAAGTCGAGGACCGCCAGGTTGGTCACCACCCGGCGCAGATCGAAGAACTCCGTTGCCGCGGGCCCGGCGGCGGCGGCCCGATCCCAGCCCACCCCGGTTACGACATCGACGCGCTCGACGAAAACCCGTGGTGAGTGGGCGGCGATCCAGTAGCTGGTGGCGTGGTTGACGGTGTTGCCGGGCGCGCCCCGGAAACCGATCAGCTGGGTCTTCGGGGCCTGGTAGTCAGCGCCGATGGCCGCGAAGTTCTGGTTGCCGAACGGGTCTATCTGGGTGGCGCCCATCACCACGTGCCGGCGGCCGGACCAGACGACGTCGAACATGGAGCGGTATGGGTTGTAGTACTCGACGACCTTGCCGCCCGGCCAGGCGAACGCCTCATCGCCGGCGACCAAAGCGGCTTCGCCGTCGGTGACCATGAGGTCGGGCTCGAACGTGGCTCGGGCCACTCGACCGGCGATCATAGGGATGGTCCCGATGGGGTTGGCCACGATCTCGCCGTCGCCGCGAAAGCATTCCGCCAACGCCACCACGCATACCTCGGCCCGGGTGGCAGGAGTGCCGGTCATCGTTGGACCACCTTGCGCTGGAACTCCTCCTCGGGCACATCGATCCACTCGCGACGGAAGGTGGTCCACGCCTCGGCCGACTTGGCCGCGGCGACGTACTCCTTCTGGAAGGACTCGTCGCGCTCGTAGTCGGGGACGCACGAGGTAAACCGGGCGCCGCCGGGACGCTCGACGACCCCGTCGACCATCAGCCGGGCCACCCGCAGGCGCAGTTCGGTGCCCGCTTCGGCCAGCAGCTCCGGTGTGGGGACGACCCGTTCGACGGAGATGTACCGCCGGGTCGGCGCGGCCCGCAGCATCAGGTCGTCGAAGTACAGGTCCGGGCCCAGGAAGATGGCGTTGCCCCGTGGGTCGGCCCGGTTGAGGTGGCAAATGGCGGCGTCCAGCCGGAAGGCCGGCACCGCCACCAGCTCGACGTCCTCGTCGAAGGGGGACCGCACCAGCCGTAGTCGATGGTTGAGGGCGAGCAGGTCGCTTCCGAGCCCCACCCGGGTCGGCAGGAATGGCACCCGCCACGCCGCGGCTTGCAGCCCGAGGAGGAACATGCCCTCGTCCCAAGGCTCGTCCTCGATGGATCCGGCTTGCCGGGCGGCTCGGAAGTGCGGCTCCAGGGGGATGGAATCCAGGGATACGAACGGGCACACCGCCTTGGCCACCTTGCCCATGGCGCAAAGAAGTCCGAGATCGGGACCGGCGAAGCTCACGATGGTGAGGTCACGCAGCGAGCTGCGGGCGATGGCCCGTACGATCGACATCGGCTTGCGACGGCTACCCCATCCTCCGACGCCGATGGTCATGCCGTCTTCGAGGTGGGCGACGACGTCGTCCTCGTGCAGCTGCTTTGAAATCATAAGGGCCTCTCGCCGCTGGTCGTGTTCGTGCCCGGGGCCGATGTGCCGGCACCGCCCTTGGCTACGAAGGCGTCACGATGCTCGTCAGCGACCCCGGACAGGTTGAGCTCGAACGTGAAGCCTTGCTCGAACCGGTACGACCGCTTGACGTCCCAAGGGTCGATGCCGTTGAGGGATTCCTTGGCGGCCCGGATCACCGCAGGCGACTTGGCCGCGATGGCGCCGGCGACTTCCTCGGCCGCGGCGTCGAGGTTGTCGCGGGGCACCACGTTCCAGACCGAGCCGAACGCGTGCAGCTCGGCCGCGGTCGCCGTCGTCGAGGTGTACACCATCGCCCGCATCTTGTGCTGGGGGACGAGGCGGCTGAGGTGGGTGGCGGCTCCGAGTGCTCCCCGGTCCACCTCGGGCAGACCGAAGTAGGCATCCTCGGAGGCCACGATGACATCGGCATTGCCGACCAGCCCGATCCCACCTCCGAGGCAGAATCCGTGCACCGCGGCGACGACTGGCACGGGACAGTCGTACACGGCGGCGAACGCCGCGAAGCAGCCCCGGTTGGCGCCGATGAGCGCGTCGAATCCCTCGGTGGCCTGCATCTCCTTGATGTCGACGCCGGCGTTGAAGCCTCGCCCGACGGCTCGCAGGATGACGACCCGGACATCGGGGTCTTTCCCCAAACTGGTGAGTTGGTCGGCTATGGCATACCAGTCAGCAACCCGCAAGGCGTTGACAGGCGGGCAGTCGACGGTGACCGCCGCTACACCGTTCTCATTGACGTGCGACGTGACCGGCAACGGCTTCCTCTCTTTGATCTTCGAAGTCGTGCTCGGATTGGTGCTCGGAGAATTCGAGGACGACCCACACCGCCCGGGTGATGTGGTCGTACACCTCGGCTATGGACTGAGCACCGACCACCCACTGCCGCAGTTGCAGGTCGAACACCGACGAGGCGACCCGCACCACGTCTCGGGCCACGTCATCCGGGAGCCCTTCGATGGCTTCGATATAGATGTCGGTGTTGCGAGCCATGTTGCGGGCGAAGATCTCCCGGGTGAAGGGGTCTTCCGACGCCTCGAGGCTCTGGACTACCCGGGCCAGCTGCGGCCAGCTCTGGAAAGCCCGCATCGACCGGTGCAGGACGTCGGTCAGCCGGGCCGCATTGGTGGCGCCCCGAAGGGGCTTACGCTCCACATTGGTCCGCAGGTGGCTGGCCCACTCGGCGAGGACCTCGGCGAAGAGGTGGTCCTTGGACTGGAAGTAGCGGTACACCGTTCCGAGGGCCACGTCTGCCTCGGCGGCCACGTCTTTCATCTGGATCTGGGTGTGCTCGTGGGTCCGCAGGAGTGTCAGCCCGGCCGTCACGATCCGATCACGACGCTCGCGCTGGGTCGGTGTGAGTGATTCGCGGACAGGTGGGGCGGTCACTTTCGGGCTCGACTGCTTGGGCACGGAGAGGCTCTCGAACCCTTTCGGTGGGTGGGAGGACAGGGCAGGATGGCGAGTGCGTGACGTCTTCGGACGGCTGCCTGTCCGGCTGGACACTTTGACTTCTCTGGAAGCTGATTCTAGCTTAGCGGGGCACCCGCCGGACCGGGTGCGACGACACAGGGGAGTGACCATGCCGATGCCCGAAGGGCTGCCGATCATCGACACCATGATCGGTTTTCCGGTCGCGAGCTTCGATGCGACGTACGCGTTCATCCGGCGCCAGACCAAGGACGTCGAGTCCAAAGAGGGAATGCGGTTCCCTGCCGAGTACATGTTCAAGGACGTGCCCGAGGGGCAGGGTGGGGACGAGGATCCGGTCGCCTCGACGCTGGCTCAGATGGACCGGTTCGGCGTCGCCAAGGGTGTCATCGGTACCCGACACGATGGGGTTTCGGATCGGGCTCTGCGGGACCATCCCGACCGCTTCATCGGTCGCAGCCACGTCGACCCGAATGACGGGATGGACGCGATCCGCCAGATCGTCGCCGACTTCGAGGAGTTCGGCGTCCGGTCCGCGTCCGTGTTCCCGGCCGGGACGTTCCCCCAAGTGCCCATCAACGACAAGAAGATGTACCCCATCTACGCCAAGTGCGTGGAGCTGGGCATATCCGTGTGGGTCAACGCCGGCATCCCTGGTCCCCGCCTGCGCGGCCTCTGCCAACACGTGGAGTTGATCGACGAGGTGATGTTCGACTTCCCTGAGCTCACGTTCGTCACCATGCATGGTTGCGAGCCGTGGGTGGAGTTGGCCGTAAAGCTGATGCTCAAATGGCCCGGCCTTCACTACGCCACGTCGGCCTTCGCCCCCAAGTACTACCCCAAGGCGGTGGTCGACTACGCCAACACCCGCGGCGCCGACAAGGTGATCTACGCCGGCTACTACCCGATGGGGCTGAGTTTGGAGCGGATCATGAAGGAGCTGCCCGACGTGCCCTTCAGGGACCACGTGTGGGAGAAGTTCCTCGGCCAGAACGCAGCTCGGGTGCTCGGGGTCGACATCCCTTGACGATCGTCGGGGCGGGGACCCTCTTCTGGGCCGAGGATCGGCTGCTTCCTGACGAGCTGCGGGCCGGCCTGACCGGGCCTGGCGCGCCGTTCGAGATGGTCACCGAGGACGTCCTGGGTGCGAGGATGCCGGTGTTCGCCCGGCGCCCCCGCAACGCCCGCCAGATGCTGGAGGCTGCGTCGGAGCGGTTGGGCGACCAGCCCTTCCTGATCTTTCCCGACCGCACATTTACCTACCGATCCATCCATGAGCCGGTCGCCGCGGTGGCGGCCGCGCTGACCGATCGCTTCGGCGTCGGTCCTGGCGATCGGGTGGCCATCGCCAGCCCCAACACCGCTGCGCACGCCATCACGGCCTGGGCCGCCATCGTGATCGGGGCCGTGGCGGTCGAGCTGAACGGCTGGTGGACCGGTAGCGAGATGGTGCACGGGATCCAGTTGACCCGACCCAAGGTGGTCCTGGGTGACCGCCGCCGGCTCGACCGCCTCCCAGGTGGGTCCGTCGATGTCCCGCTGGTGTGCTTCGACGACGACTTCGCCGGCCTGGAAAGGGCCGGGGCCGGAAGGTCCCTGCCCCCGGACCAAGTCGCCGAGGACGATCCGCTGACCATCCTGTTTACCAGTGGGACCACCGGCCGACCCAAGGGTGCGGTGCTGTCGCATCGCAGCCACGTCCACATGATGATGCAAGCCGCCCTGCAGGGGCAGGTGGGTGCTCTGCTCGGGGCGGGGCCGGGGCCGGGGCCCGGGGCGGCGGGGCTGGCGGGGGCAGGGCC